>Ga0180434_10001437_pt1 | contig 34016 bp, 31 predicted proteins | sample SS_ome_7_FD_132453 | JGI IMG/M metagenome (GOLD analysis project Ga0180434, IMG submission 132453) | Hypersaline lake sediment archaeal communities from the Salton Sea, California, USA - SS_1_D_2 metaG | ecosystem: Environmental > Aquatic > Non-marine Saline and Alkaline > Hypersaline >... | reverse complement strand
TGAAACGCTTGGGTTGCGGGCATAAAAAGGCGGCCCGCCTTACGGTTCGGTTTCACGAAAAGCGAGGTATCGTTTATGAACGGTAAACGATGGTGTTGCTTATGGGCATGTACGATTATGGGGTTGGCATCGGTGGGTTGTACCAACTTGAAGACCGAGCCGAAGCGCGAAACGCCACTGTTGGTGACGTTGCGCGAGACGTTTGATTTGCCTGAGGTCAGTGATAACTGGTCATTTCGCACACCGGGGTTATGGCATGTCGCTTCGGAGGGGGATCGCCGATTTTTGCAGATGAATGAACCGCCCAAGCGTCCGATGTTGCCTGGTGTACGCCGGCCTCAGGAATACGCGATCTATAACAAGTATGAATTTCGGTCGTTCAATTTGTCGTGTCGGGTGCGGGTAGATTGCGACCCTTCGGTCCGAGGCCGCGATGTGGTCATCATCTTCGGCCGACAGGACAAGACGCACTATTACTACATTCATCTTTCCAACCGGTCCGATACTGTTCACAATATGCTGATCCGCGTGGATGGCGATACGCGACAACCCTTGCTGCCGGCAGGCAGTCTACCACTTACGTTGACCGACAACGCTTGGCACAAGGTGGATATCCAGCGCGACGTCGAGAAGGGTACCATCACCGTTTATTTTGACTATGACGCAGGCCATCGGGAGCCTTTGATTCAAATCACCGATCGTACGTACGAATGGGGTTTTGTGGGTCTGGGATCATTCAACGATTATGGTAGCTTTGGTCGGGTTGTCATCGAGGGCGAAGCGCGAATGCCCGCCCAGTTGCCGGCGATCGACTGAAGACGCGGGAAAGTTGAAACGTTGCCAAGTCAAAACCCGGACGAGCCGACGGGAGGGCGGCCCAAGCGTCACGTGTCGATCGTTACCATGTCAGGTGCTCATCGGGGCGCGGAGTTATGCCGCTGTTCCCATTTTTCCTCGGGGGCGGGTCGGCGGATATAGAGTGGGAGCAGTTCGCGGGCGCTGGTGAATTGGCCGGTGTTGGCCTTGGTGATACCGATTTCGAAGATGTTCTCCGCTCGAGGTGTCCACAATTCTTCGTCAAGCACGTTGGCTCCGCTGGCTTTGATGGCCTCTCGATATTTTGGAATGCCTTCGCCGAGGACGGCGACGGGTTGAGGGCAGCGTTTTAGAAACTCGCAAGGGTCGGCCATACAGGCATCGATGACCCGGACATAGCGTCCTTGCGTAAGGTCAAAAGCAGCGGCAAAGGCTTTGGCTCGTTGTGCGTATAGCATGACGGCCACGTGTGCCGGCGGCTTGTCGAGCGACAAGGCGTTGCGGGCGAGCCCGTCCAGTGTTTTGACCGCGACGATTTGGGCGCCGACCGACCACGCTAGTGTTCGCGCAATCGTGACGCCGATACGTAAACCCGTAAAACTCCCCGGTCCGATTGAAACGAAAACGTCCGTGAGCGTGTTGGCTGACCAATCTTGTTGTTGTAGCAGGTCATCCACGGCCGGCATGAGGGCTGCTTTGTGGCTCAGTGGGCCGGACAGTTGTTGGGCTGCGACCAGCCCGGTCTCGGTGCCCAGGGCGACGCTGCCGATCTGTCCGGAAGTTTCAAGCGCCAGAATGTGACGAGGTTCGTTTTTCATAATCTATTGTCACGCTAAGGCGGGTCGCCTTTTTGTGACCCGCAACCAGCGTTTCAGCCGTCGGAAACATGCACGCATCTTCCATCATAGGGTTCTAATCCGTCTGGCTGAGGCTTGTCAAATGTGACGTCTTGCTTTTTACTTATGGTTGGTAATTCTGGATGGTCCGCATGGTGACGTGGTGACGATGTCGAAGGAACGAGTCATCCTGATTTCGGGTATGGGGGCAGATGGCCGACTGTTTGCGCCTCAGTGGGAAGGTGGTTTGGCGTTTGAGGTGCCGGATTTCCCGATCCCGGACGTTGGCGACAGCATGGCCGCCTATGCCGCCCGGCTTCGCGATCAAATTGACTTGTCTGGGCCGTGCGTCGTTGGTGGAATCTCTTTTGGCGGAATGGTGGCTTGTGAGTTGGCTCGGTTGTGCAGGCCACGGTGTGTATTGCTGATTGCGAGTTGCCGGAACCGCTCTGCGGTCCCCAATTATTACCGTGGTGCCGAGTTGATTTCGCGCATTGTGCCGGATTTTCTTGTTCGTCGCCGATGTATTGCCAGCGCCCGTTTGATTGCCAAGCTCGAATCGCTCACCGATGAGCAATACCAACTCGTACGGACCTTGTCCCGTGATGTTCCCGTTCCCTTCCTACGCCGCGTGGCCCGAATGATTCTCAATTGGCAAGCGCCCGACTCATTCCCGTGTCCTGTCTATCACATTCATGGTGACCGTGACCGGATCATTCCGATTCGGGGAGTGCAGCCGGACGAGGTTGTTCTTGGCGGTGGTCATCTTATCAATATGACGCATACCGAGCAGGTGAATCAATTCATTCGACGCCATCTGATTGAAAGCTGAAGACCGGTCGCCTGTGTAACGAAGAGCGACATAGTGATAGCGGCAAACGGCGTCAAACCCCTGGGATGATGTGCAACACGATGGGACGGGCTCGCCTGAGATGCTGGAATGCGCTAATATAAATGGAGTCAGTCGGTAAACAATCCTTGTGACCATCCTGTTATCGGAGTCAAGGCCATGAAGAAGCATCCATGGAAATATGGACAGGTGTATGTTCAAAGTGTCGTCGTCTTTTTGTGGGTTCTCGCCCTTCCTCTCTGGGCGCAAAGTAAGTCGGCGGGTTTTTACATCAGGCCTTACCTGCAAAATGTTTCACCTGAGGCTGTGACGCTTATGTGGGAGACTCACACACCTGCGGTGGGCGTTGTGGAATTTGGTATTATCCAGTTCCGAGGGGTGCGAACAGCATCTTTCACGTTTGGTGCGCGCGAGGAGAGACCGGCTAAGATTCACAAGATACGACTTTCTCGACTTTATACGGGTACCAATTATATCTATCGCGTCAAAGCAGATGATGAGGTACACACCGGTTTTTTCTCGACACCGGTGCCGCACAGTAATCATCGCGTTCGTTTTGTCGTTCTTGGCGATTCACGATTCTGGGGTGATACCTGGCAAAAATCACCTTTGCCGAAACATATGATGGCGCACAAGCCGGCGTTTTTGCTGCACATGGGCGATCTGGTCAATAACGGGCTTGTCCGAAAGGAGTGGCCCGCACATTTTCAACGGTTCGCCCCGTCGATCGCTCGCGTTCCGATGATACCTGTCCGAGGCAACCACGAGGGGGACGGACGCGAAGTTCCTGAACGCGACTGGTTCGCCAAGTACCACGATCTACCGGGCGGCGAACCCGTGACCTCGTTCGATTGGGGACCCGCCCATTTTGCGTTTGTATCGTATACGCATTGGGACCAGGTGGCCGAATTACTTGAGAAGGATCTTGCCACGACGTTCAAGCGTTGGAAGATCGTTGGTACTCATTATCCCGTGTACTGTACCGGTTATTGGGGGCCGTTCGACGACCGTAAGTCGGCCGGTAATGCCGCGCTGGAATCAGTGTTGGACAAGCACAAGGTGGATGCCTACCTGGGTGGCCATACGCACATTTATGAACGTTGTTTTGCCATGCGGGATGGGCAGCGGAACGATCGTGACGGAACGCTTTATCTCACCCAGGGCGGTAAGGTCGGGGGACACTACCCCGATCGCTGGACGGCACGGTTACCGGTCGATTTCGATGCGCCTCACTACACGCTTGTTGAGATCACCGATGATATGCTGGAGTTGCGCACTTACGGATTGAAAAAGGGTGACGCGACAAAACCAGCGGCCGCTCAAGTCGTTGAAGTCGATCACTGCATCCGTTGGCGAGATGAGGCACAGCCGAAGAAACTCCTTGCCGCGTTCGCTGATGCTAAGGGCGATGAGTTGGTAACGACGATCGAGCGACTTGGCGCCATGATGTATGCGCCGGCAGCGTCCGTTCTTGTGCATTATCTGGATCATGATGACAAGCGTGTTTGCTATTCAGCCGCTACAGCACTTGCGAACATTGCCAGTTTGGCGGTAGCTCCTCAGCTTCTCACGAAGTTGAGCCACCCTGACGTCGTCGTTCAACGCCACCTGGCGCGGTCTCTCGAGGCCGCAATGCCCGCGGCGTTAGCCGATCGTGTCGCGCCGTTTGTTTTGGAGGAATCACGTGACGTTGTCGTTCGCAAGCGTCTGCTCGGCGCTTTGCTTTTGCATGCACCCGAGAAGGCCTTTGCGGTCGCCCACAAGGTTTTGGCTGACAAGAACAAGTCGATTCGTCACCGCGCCGCCGACGTCATGAAGCGTACCGCCTCCAAGCGTGACGGTCCGGTTTTGCTGTCATTGTTCAAGAAGCAAGACGACCCCTTCGTCTATAGGTCCATGGCTTGGGGCCTGCATCGTCTGACCGGTGTTGGATCGGATTTGGGTAAGCTCATCAAGGCCGATCCCGCGGAACGTGACAAGTGGGCACAGCAATGGCGTGAAGCGATGCAGTAGGGGCTCGCGCAAGGTTTTTGTGTGTGCTGTCTTGACACCGGCTCACAAGGGGGGAAAATACCCCCTCTCCGCTGTTGGGTATCTTCTCAAGCGGGGTTGCGGGTCCAACTGTGGGAATTTGACGGCAGCGTAGCACGGAAGCTGCGCGAAGCGATTGCAGGGAAGGAGATGCCCGGGTGAATTGGCGTCGTGCGTTGTTGTCGGTTGCACTCATAGGCGGGTGTTTTTGGTGTTTGGTGGTTGTTCAGCAGGTCCATCGCGAAGAACGAAATTCACCGGATACCGGCCAGCCCTACTGCCGATCGGATGTTCCTGCAGTGATCCATGTCCAGCTTGAAGATTCCCATTTTAGCCAACCTAAGCAGCTCGCGCTCGCTGGCTCATCGCACAAGCGGGGCGGATAAAGCCGGCGAAATCGAACCACTGAGTGCGTTCCCGCAGCCCCCTTGCATACCCGCGTCGGGACTACCGATTCCGTGAAATCATTCGGTATCTGGTTCCCCCTCAGGGACACACTGCAAACCATCATCCTCCATCCAGCCCGCCAAATGTCTCATTTGGTGTGAAACAATACAGTTGAGATTTCGGAGAAGCTTGAAGTGGGGAGAAGCGGTCGATAGCCTATCGGACGAGAAGTTATTGTGTGGTCGGCGGTAGCGCTGGTGTGTTAGATAGTGAGTGGCGAGTTGTTGTCGCACAGTCGTTCGTGTTCTCACGTGGTGATTGAGTTCACGAGGAGACCGAAATGAAAGTTCTGATCGCTGACAAATTTGAGTCGTGTGGCCCGGATGCGCTGGCGGCGGCAGGGTGTGAGGTGGTGTGCCAGCCGGATCTCAAGGATGACGCCTTGGTCGAGGCGATTCGGGAGACCAAGTGCACGATTTTGATTGTTCGGAGCACGCGGGTGACCGCGCCCATGTTTGAAGCGTCGCCGCACTTGGCCGTGGTGATTCGGGCCGGGGCCGGCTATGACACGATCGACGTGGCGGCGGCCTCACGGGATAGCGTGCTGGTGGCGAACTGCCCGGGTAAGAATTCGGTAGCGGTCGCGGAGTTGACGTTTGGTTTGATTCTGGCCCTCGATCGGCGGATTGCGGAATGCACGCAAGATCTTCAGCAAGGCAAGTGGAATAAGAAGCTGTACTCGGAGGCTCGTGGCTTAAAAGGCCGGACATTGGGTATCGTGGGGGTCGGCCAGATCGGACGGGCGGTCATTCATCGTGCCCATGGCTTTGAGATGCCGGTGGTGGCTTGGAGTCGCTCGCTCACCGATGAGATGGCAGAAGAGTTGAAGATCAAACGTATGGATTCGCCCGTCGCGGTAGCAGCAGCGTGCGATATTTTGTCTGTTCATGTGGCTTCGACGCCAGAGACGAAGCAGATTATCAACAAGAACGTGCTCGATGCCCTAAGGCCAGGAAGCTACTTCATCAATACAGCCCGCGGTGATGTGGTTGATTATGAAGCGCTGGCAACGGTGGTGAAAGAAAAGAACATCCGCGTCGGGTTGGACGTGTTTCCGGATGAGCCGAAGACAGCTACGGGCGATTTTCTAGCGGGGATCATGAAAAACGGCAGCATCATCTACGGCACCCACCACATTGGGGCATCGACGGAGCAGGCTCAGCAAGCTATCGCTATGGAGACGGTGCGCATCGTCAAGACTTATATGCAAACACGCCATGTGCTGAACTGTGTGAATATTTGTGCCAAATCACCGGCATCGTACCTCTTACTGGTTCGGCATCGCAATCGGCCAGGGGTTCTGGCGCACACGTTGAATGCGATCAGTCATGCGGGTGTGAATATAGAAGAAATGGAGAACGTGATTTGTGAGGGCGCGGAGGCGGCTTGTGCTTCGATCCAGCTTGATGGGCCGCTCAGCGACGAGGTACTGGCGGAGATCGAGGCGAGCGACGAGAATATTCTGGGCATCTCGCTTTCACAGCTTGATACGTAGACAGAAAGATACGGACAAAGGATAGAGACGATGGGCTTTGCAGCCGTTGACGAACAATTGAAGATTTTAACGCGTGGATGTGAGCGGATTGATACGCTCGACGAGCTGCGAAAGAAGCTTGCCGACTCGCGGGCGAAGAATAAGCCGTTGCGGATCAAACTGGGACTTGATCCGACGGCACCGGATATCCATCTCGGGCATACCGTTGTCCTTCGTAAGATGCGCCAATTTCAGGACTTAGGGCACCAAGCCGTACTCATTATCGGCGACTACACCGCCAAGATTGGTGATCCGTCCGGTCGGAGCAAGACAAGGCCCGTGTTGGATGACGCGCAGATCAAAGAGAACGCCGAGACGTACTTCGAGCAGGCAGGGCGAGTACTGGACAGGGTCAACGACAAGCTGGAGATCCGTTACAACAGCGAGTGGTTGGAGGATATGCGGTTTGCCGACGTGTTGAAGCTGGCGGGGCAGATGACGATCGGCCAAATGCTCAAACGCGACGATTTTCGCCAACGGTTCGAGTCCGAGACGCCCATCGGCGTGCATGAGCTGTTTTATCCACTCATGCAGGGGTGGGACAGCGTGTGCATCGCGTCTGACGTGGAGCTGGGCGGGACGGATCAGACGTTCAATAATCTGGTAGGACGCGATTTGCAGCGGAACGCTGGCCAAGAGCCGCAAGTGGTCATGGTGATGCCGATCCTGGTTGGGCTGGACGGGCAGGAGAAGATGAGCAAATCGCTCGGCAACTATGTGGGCGTCAATGAGATTGCTCACGATATGTTTGGCAAGCTCATGAGTGTGCCTGATCAGTGTATGACCAATTACTTTACCGTGTTGACGTCGGTGCCTGAGCAGGAAATCGCCACGCTCACGAATGCGAGTAAGACGCATCCGATGGAGGCTAAGAAGCGGTTGGCGGTCGAGGTTGCTTCGGGTTTTCACGCCGAGGAGGGCGTGCAACAAGCACAGCAGCAGTGGGAGCAGATTCATCAAAAGGGTGCGGCTACGGGCGAGCTGGTCGTGCCTGAGGACACGCCAACGGTTGTGGTGGGGCGCGATCTTGCCGTCAACGGCGAGGTGCTCAAGCTGAAGTTGATCGTCCATTGCGGTTTCGCTTCGAGTAATGGTGAGGCTCGGCGGCTTGTCACGGAGAACGGGATCCGTTTGAACGGCGAAGTATTTGACGATCCGACGGGCACGGTTGCGATCAAGAGTGGTGATATTCTGCAGCGGGGCAAGCGTAAGTTTGTGCGATTGCAGGTGGAATGATCGTGACAAAACGACCGTGCTGGAAACATGATGACATCAAGTGATGTATAACCAGAGTGAGATACTCCGATGAAACTTCCTCGATTGGATTCGCCTGAAACTTATACCGGCCTATACGTTTTCGACTTCGGCGACCAGGTGGCTTTGGGTTATACCGCCGAAGAGATTGCTGTTCTGTTGGAAACGGAGAAGTACGCTGACGGGAAAGTGTATCGCATCCATCGCGCGATGCCGGACGGGACGATGGAACTGCAGGGGATTTCGCGCGAAAAGTTTCAGTGCGAAGAAGGGTTGTTTTTTTGCCGTGCCGGGATCGATGAGGCACGCACTGACTTTGAACAGTTGAGCCGATTGGCTGGCGATGTGCCGCCGCCTTGTCGAGTCAAAGCCCAGCTTGCCGAGGTGAAGGGCGACCCTGTGACGTGTTTGACGGCGATCATTTACCCCGCCGAGTTCACGAATGATATCTCGGATTGGTTTCATCGCATCGGCTTTGAAGGTGGCGATCGCGTCGAAGGCGGCATGAGCCAAGTGACGGATTACTATGCTGCCAACCCGGCAGTGATCGATCGACGACAATGGTGGCCTAAGGCGAGCAACTCCCGTTCAGCTGAGGAAGTTCTCGCGACGACGCATTTGGCGGTTCAGCGACGGCTGGCGTAATAGAGTAGCATGTTTCAGTAGCGATCGGGGTGAACCTCGGGTTTCAAGCATGGCATCCCTATCGGGCTCACGCTTGGCAGTTGGCGAAGGTGCGATTGCATGAATCGTAGCCGACGAGGTTGGTTCTCGATGCTGGCGGATCTGGCGATTCGTTTTTCGTCGCATCAGCCTGAAGGGCATGAACTACGCCGACAAATGAATCGCTGGTCATTTCATGTGGACATGTCGCGTTTGGGGCTCCGCATGACGACATTTCTTCGCGATCGACTCCGGTCGCGATGGTTGCGAATCAAGCGAAATGATCGATAATAGCCGGCAGTTTGTTCTGAAAATGAGGGTCTGTTTGCGGAATGAAGGAGCCGGCGAATGGCGGGCAAGAAATACGGGTTGGGTGTGGTCGGTGCGGGGATGATTGGCAACTGGCACGCGGAGGCGATCAAGTTGTTGCCGAACGCGGAGTTGGTGGCGGTTTGCGACCAGGTGCCGGAGGCGGCAGAGGCGTTCGCGTCTCAGCATATCTGCAGTAGCCATACCGATCTGAAGAAGTTCCTGAACGATGACCGGATCGACGTCATCACGGTGGCAACGCCAAGTGGCCTGCATCAGGAGATCGCCATTGCGGCCGCCCAAGCCGGCAAGCATTGCATCGTCGAGAAGCCAATCGAAATCACACTTCCCCGAATCGATGCCGTTATCGAAGCCCACGATAAAGCGGGTACCTCCGTGGGCGGTATTTTCAATATGCGGTATGCGCCGGCTTCCAAGTTGCTCAAGCAAGCAGTGGATGCGGGGCGGTTCGGTCGGTTGACGTTTGGGATGGCGTATGGGCCTTGGTGGCGGACGCAGGAATATTACGATCAAGGCGGCTGGCGGGGGACGATGGAGATCGATGGCGGCGGCTCATTGATGAACCAGGGCATCCATACGATCGACATGTTGCAATGGTTGATGGGGCCGGTGAAGCAGGTTCAAGCGTATGCCAAGACGCTGGTTCATGAGCGGATCGATGTGGAGGATACAGCCTCAGCCGCCATCGAGTTTGCCAACGGTGCGCTGGGGACGATTGCTTGCACGACGAGTATGTGGCCCGGGCACTTCCGGATCGTCGAGATTGCTGGCGACCAAGGGACGGTGGCGCTGGCGGATGCGAATTTCTTCTTCTGGCAATTCGCGAAGGAGACCGAAGAAGATGAGCGTATCCGTAAGGCGCATCTGGAGTTTCCGACCGTTTCAATGGGAGCATCCAATCCGTCGGCGGGTTTCACAGCCGAAGGGCATCGTGCCAATTTTGCTGATTTCCTGGAGGCCCTCGATGAGGGTCGGGAGCCGCCGATTTCGGGGCGAGAAGCACGCCGATCGGTAGCGACGATCTTAGCGATTTACGAGTCGGCCAAGACAGGTAAGCCTGTTTCGTTGTGAGTGGAGCGAGGTGGGAACATCGATCAAACTTGGCGCATTTGAAAAAGCTTGTTCAAACGCCATACAGTCCGGCCATGAAGTGAATACCTAGGGCTCGTTGATCGGCTCCCCACTGCGATTCATAATCTCATCCGAGTAAACGCAAATCATGAAGCGCGTTCTCCTGGCGGTTCTTTTTCTAGTCGTTATGGCAGTAGCGGTGTCGCTGGGGACAAAGGCAAACCGTGATCGTGCAGCGTTCAGCTTCATTGAGCCGGGTGGTTTTCATACGCTCGACCCCGCTCAGATGAGCTACGTGCAAGATGGCCGATTGGCTAAGGCTGTATGGGAAGGGTTGACGGACTATCATCCGAAGACCACGAAGCCGATCGAAGGCGTGGCCTATTTCCCACCCGAAATCAGTGAGGACCGAACACGTTACGTGTTTACCCTCCGGTCGGAGGCCAAATGGTCGAACGGCGATCCGGTGACAGCCGACGATTTTATTCGGGGTTGGCGGCGGGCGATCGAGCCGGGTACGGCGGATGTGTACGCGGAGTTGATCTCGCGTCACATCGCGGGTGCTCAAACGTACCTCGATTGGCGGACGGCTCATGTGGCGTTGTTGGGTTTGATTCGGCAACTGCAAACCGGTTCGCCTATCAAGCTTGAGGCCTTGCGTCAGGTCGTGACGGGGGAACTTGGTCACGTCCTGTTGGACCGTTTGGATGGCGGCTTGAATGGCAGCATTCCGAATCCAATACCCCCTAACGGCGATGATTTTTGGCCGACCGTTCTCGATGGGCTGCGTCAGGCCAACGTCGATTGGAAGAAGATCGGCGATGAGGGGTTAGATAATCACATGGCCCAAATGGAGGATCGTTTCGCCACGGTTGGCATGAAAGCTTTGGGGACGCATCGGTTGGAAGTCCAGCTCGTGCGGCCGACGCCTTACTTTTTAGATCTCACGTCGTTTCAAACCTATTTGCCGGCGCATAAAAGCATCGAGATTCTTCGTGATCGCTATGCCGGCCGGCCTGTGACCGACAGCGGTTTATGTACTTACGATCCGCAGTGGACCAAGCCGGATTATCATCGCGACGGCTATCCCGGCCTCATCACGAACGGAGCTTACTGCATCAAGAAATGGGATTTCAAGCGGCGAATTCGCATGGAGGCCAATCCCTATTATTGGGATCGTGAATCAGTGCGTTCCAAGACGATGGAGATCATCGTGGTTGAGTATCAGAATGCTGCGTTCATGCAATACGAACAAGACGCCGTGGATATGATGACCCACCTGACGATGGATTACACGCCGGAGTTGATGCGCGCGATGCGCGAGGGGACACGCGACGACATTCATGCGATTCCCGCTTTTGCAACCTATTTCTATCAATTCAATTGCCGCCCGCGACTTCACGATGGCCGGACGAATCCGTTAGCGGACGCCCGGGTTCGACGGGCGTTGTCGCGTGCGGTGAATCGGCAAGATCTCGTCGATCACGTTCAGCGGCTCAATAATCCCATTGCGACGACACTCATTCCGCCGGACCAGATTCCCGGCTATCGAAGTCCAGCCGGACTTGGCTACGATCCGCAAGTGGCTCAACGTGAATTGGCTGAAGCGGGGTATCCGGGCGGGGAAGGCTTGCCGGTGATTGAAATTCTGTATAACACGGAACTTGGACATGAACCTAAAGTGCAGGCCATCAAGCGCATGTGGGAGCAGGAACTGGGTATCAACGTCGTTCTCGTGGGCAAGGAGTCTAAGACGTTTGCGGAAGACATGGCCAAGGGCCGATTCATGGTGGGGCGGTCCGGCTGGTTCGGCGATTACATCGATCCCTCTACATTTCTCGATCTCTGCCAGTCGAAGAATCCGCAGAACTATACCGGGCTCGCGGACACGAAATACGATTCCCTACTCGCGCGGGCGGACGAGGAGATCGATTCGGCTAAGCGGCTCGCAATCCTGTCTGAAGCTGAGCGGTATCTCATGGAGGAAGTTCTGGCCATTTTGCCGTTGTACGTTTATGTGCAGGTGTACGCGTGGGGCCCGGAAGTCAAAGGGATCTATCCGAACCCGCGGATCGAATTTCCATTGAAGTATATTTACGTCGAACGATAGTCGAACGATAAGCGCAGCCGTATTATGAAGTATATTCTCTGGCGACTGTTTCTGATGATCCCGATCTTGTGGGTGATTTATACGATCACCTTCCTGATGGTGGTGACGGTGCCGGGAAACCCGTTCCAGAACCCGGATCGCCAAATGCCCGAAGCCATCGTGCGGGCGTTGGAGGCACGCTACAAGATCGACGACAACTGGGCGTATTACTGGCAGTATTTGCAGGGCGCGGTTCAGCTCGACTTTGGCCCCAGTTTTCAATATCGTGATTGGACGTGTAATCAAATCATTGCCGATGCGTTACCCGTTTCGTTCACCTTGGGATTGACGTCGATCTTGCTGGCGGTGCTGGTCGGTGTACCGGTAGGCGTTATCAGTTCGGTTCGGCGGAACTCATGGTTCGATGTCGGATCGCTCGCGCTCATCTTGATTGGGATTTCGCTACCGACGTTTGTTACCGGGACAGCCCTGTTGCTGTTGTTTGCGATTAAACTACAGTGGTTACCGGTTGGCGGATGGGGACAGTTCGCGCACTTGCCGTTGCCGGCGTTGACGTTGTCGTTGCCGTTCATGGCCTATATTGCTCGATTGACGCGCATGGGGATGCTCGATGTGCTGAACAGCGATTACATCCGGACGGCGTTGGCCAAGGGTGTCGCGCGTCGGGATGTGGTGTGGAAGCATGCGTTGAAAAACGCATTTCTGCCTGTGCTGAGTTTCTTAGGGCCGGCGTTGGCACAAGCCATGACCGGTTCGTTCGTGATCGAAAAACTGTTCAACGTGCCGGGGCTCGGCCAACATTTCGTCAATAGTGTGTTAAACTTGGATCGCGGCTTGATCATGAGTACGGTGCTGGTGTACTCCGCGTTACTGGTGCTGATGAACCTGTTTGTGGATGTGACCTATGCGTTTGTGGACCCGCGCGTGAGGCTTGGCAATGACTAGGGCAGTCCTGCCCTTTGTGTGGCGGCGTATAGAACGATTTTCTTTGAGAAACGTTTATTCGGATACTGTGTTGCATGTTGAATTCCGCTAGCCTATCGACGACAACCGATCACGACATGTTGCCGACGCGGTCGCCGGCATCGCGGAGCTGGAGTCGGTTTCGTGCCAACAAGCTCGCGATGGGCAGCGCGATTTTCTTGCTCGGGCTTATGGTAGCAACGGTGGCGACATTGCCGATCACATCGGCCGGTTATGATGCACAAACGCTTTCGCTCAATCGTCAACCGCCGAGTTGGGCGCACATTGGCGGGTACGACGCGCTGGGGCGGGACATGATGCAACGCTGCTTGTTTGGCGGGTTGATCAGCTTGAGCGTGGGGATCGGTGCCGCGCTGTTGAGCGTGACGATCGGCGTGCTGTGGGGGGCGATTGCTGCGTTGGCGGGCGGGCGTGTGGATAACGCCATGATGCGGATTGTGGACATCCTATATGGGCTGCCCTATATTTTGCTGGTTATCTTGCTGAAGGTTTCGTTTGAACGTCCGTTGACCGAGTTAGTCCAGTGGAGTGAGTTGTTCGAAGACAGAAATGACGCACAGGTGGCTAATATTCTTATTCTGTTGATTGCTATCGGTGCGGTGAGTTGGCTGACAATGGCACGGGTGATTCGAGGCCAGGTGCTGTCGCTTCGCGAGATGCCTTTTGTGGAGGCGGCCCGGGCAGCCGGCGTGGGGCCGGTAAGGATTCTCGTTCGACACCTGCTGCCTAACTTGGTTGGCCCCATCGTGGTGTACGCGACGCTGACGGTCCCCCAGGCGATTTTGCAGGAATCATTTCTAAGTTTTCTCGGAATTGGCGTCGCCAAGCCGATACCTACATGGGGCTCGTTGGCCGCGGACGGCGTAGCTGCGATCAATACGGTGGTGAGCTTCTGGTGGATGTTGTTTTATCCCTGTCTGTTTCTCGGTATAACGCTGTTAGCCTTGAATTTCGTCGGTGACGGCTTGCGGGATGCGTTTGATCCGAAGACGACGCGGTGATGTTGCAAAACAGTGATACTACAACGTCCAGGTAATCCAAAGGCGACATATTGAACGAGGATATTCGGCATGATTCCACGGCTGAGCAGATATAGCGTAGCGTTTATTGTGGTGGGAGCCCTGATCGCTTCGGGCGGTTGCCGAAAACCGGGCACCGGCGACAAGTCCGCGGGCGGCGTAGCTTACGATCCCACCAAAGACCCGCTGGTTAATCCGCCCTCTCTTTTTGAGCCGCCGCCGGAAGACATTTCCAAAATCGCCACGGATGAGACGCTTTTTTTGCAGTTGGATGGTAGTCCCAACACGTTGAATCCGTTTTTTGTTTCGTCTCTGTATGAATTCACGGTGGTTGACGTTCTTTATACCGGGCTCTTTACGTTTGATATGAATATGAAATGGCGGCCCAATGAAGAGATTGTGGAGTCCTATCAAGAGTCGGATGATCACACAGAGTTTATTGTCAAGATGAAACCGGGGTTCAAGTGGCACGATGGCCAACCGTTTACGGCCCATGATGTAGTGTATTCCTGGAATGAAATTCTAGATCCCAAAGTTCCTTGTGCGGCCCAGAAGCCTAGCGTCGAACCGATCAAGGAGTGTGTTGCCCTCGATGATCTGACGGTTAAGTACGTTCAGCCCGAGCCGTTAGCGACCGCGCGATGGAATCTGTCTTTCCCGATTATTCCAAAACACATTTTTGAGAAGGACAAAGCCAACCATCCGGATCTGAAAATGGGTGATTATTACAATCAGCAGAGCCGACACCCCGTTGGGAACGGCCCCTATCGTGTCGTGGAATGGAAGGAGAACGACAAGGTCGTTGTCGAGCGGTGGGAAGATTATCTGGGTAAGAAGCCCTATTTCAAACGTATTGTTTTCCGCATCATCCCGGATAGTAACGTGGCTTTGCTTTCCTTTGAGAAAGAGGAAGTGGATTGCATTGAGAGGCTGAGTGCCCAGCAATTCGCGTTTGAAACGAACACGGACTCGTTTGCCAAAGTCGGTTACAAGGCGCGGGGGGTCCAATGGGCCTTTGGTTATATTGTCTGGAACATGGACGGAAGCAATCCGTTTTTTGCCGATCGACGGGTTCGCTATGCCATGACGCATGCACTCAATATTCCTCTGTTTCTCGAAAAGGTCTATCATAATCTGACGACACAATCGAGCGGCATCTATCATCCCGACTCATGGATGTACAATCCGGAGGTCAAGCCGTTGGAGTATGATCCGGCCAAGTCAGCGTTATTGCTCGATGAAGCAGGTTGGAAGGTTGATGCCAAGGATGGCTGGCGTAAGAAAACAATTGACGGCAAGCTAGTTGTATTCGAGTTCACATTGACCATGCCGCAGGGCTCGCCGGTTGCACCTAAGATCGCAGCCATGTTTCAGGAGGATCTCAAGAAGCTAGGTGTGAGAATGAACACGCGGATCATGGAGTGGTCGGCTTTCTTGGAAGCGATACGAACGCATGAGTTTCAAGCCGAAACCGCTTCTTGGGGTACGGGAACCGATCCGGATCAAGGATGGAACCTTTGGCGTACGGAGGAGTACGAGAGGGGTAGGAATTACGGGGGCTATTCGAATCCCCGCGTGGATGAGTTATTCGAGTTGGGACGCAAGGAATTCGATCCCCAAGCTCGCGCCAAGATTTATCAGGAGATTCACAAGCTTATCTACGAGGACCAGCCCTATACCTGGATCTACAATCACCCCATACTAAGTGCGATCAATAAGCGGATTCGAGGCCTGCAGTTCAGCCCACGCGGGATTTTTAATTTCGACCCGAGTTTCGAGGGTTGGTGGGTGCCTGTTGGCCAAGCTAAGCATGCAGTTATAGCGCGGTGACCGTAGTTAGTTAACAGTTACCTTATCAATAAGACTGATCTTTTATGCTGACTTATGTAATTCGACGTCTTCTGATTGCCATTCCCACGTTAATCGGCATTACGTTGGTCAGTTTTTTGGTTATCAATCTGGCTCCGGGCGATCCCGCTCAAGTTCAAGCTCAGGGGATCATGGACCCTAAGGTGTCGATCCGGGTTTATGAGGAGTTGCGCGAGTACTACGGGTTGGATAAACCCATTCACGTTCGCTATGTCCAGTGGATGAAGCGTCTTGTTCGGCTCGATTTCGGCGAGTCCATGTCCACCGATCGGCGCAAGGTGATCGAGAAGATCAAGGAACGGCTCTGGCCGACGATGTCGCTGGCGATCATTTCGCTGGTGGGCGGTATCGCACTAGCCTTTCCCATCGGTATCTATGCCGCCGCCAGGCAAAACCGATTGTTCGACACCGTTTCGAGTACGTTCCTCTATGCGCTCTATTCGATTCCCAGTTATGTGATGGCGGTACCGTTGATCCTGCTTGTCGGCGTTAAATGGGATTTGTTGCCGTTTCAGGGGATGCACTCCGACAATTACGAGACGCTGACGAGTTGGGAGCAGTTCGTGGATCTGGCGAAGCACTACGTATTGATCGCGTTTTGCTTCACGTATGGCTCACTGGCGTTCTATTCGCGATTCGTTCGGCAAAACATGCTCGAAGTGATCCGGCAAGACTACATCCGCACAGCTCGCGCCAAGGGCGTATCGAGCTTTCGCGTGATTACCCGGCATGCCTTTCGTAACACGCTGATTCCAGTGATGACACTATTCGGTCTATTGTTGCCGGACATCATCGGCGGCTCGGTGATTCTGGAGGTGATGTTCAATTGGCCGGGCATTGGCCGACTGTTCTTTGAAAGCATGCTCGCACGCGATTATCCCACAATCATGGCTTTGTCATTCATTACAGCCTGTCTGGTGATGGTGGGGACGCTTCTGTCGGATTTGAGCTACGCGTTGGTCGATCCGAGGGTGTCGTATGACTGAAGTGACCCATGGATCGCCGTTGCCCAACGGGTTACCCGATGAACGGCCATCGCTGCCTTATTGGCGAACGGTCTGGCGGCGGTGTCGACGTAACCGTCGTGGCATGGCGGGGTTCGTCTTCGTCGTCTTCATGATTTTTGTCGCGTCGATCAGTCCCTTGTTGGCGACGAATCAGCCCATTGTCTGCCGATATAAGGGGCAGTGGTATTTCCCCGCCATTGTAGAGATATTCCAAAATCGCAGCACGACATCGCATTGGCTCAATAAGGCACGACCGTTCAACTTGCCGCAATTCGATGCCAAAAAAGAGCTCGATCCCGAGGGGTTTGCCTTGTGGCCTTTGATCCCGTACCACGAACGCGAGCAGACGCTTGATTTTCTCGCACCGCCTTCGGCTGAGCATTGGTTGGGTACGGATGAGTTGGGAAGGGATGTTACGGCTCGGATGATTCACGGCACCTCGGTCTCCGTGAAGGTCGGGTTCGTATCGATGGGTATTGCATCGCTCATCGGTATTCTTTTGGGCGGTTTGGCCGGCTATTATGGCGGCTGGATTGATGTCGTCATCAGTCGCGTCATCGAGATCGTCATTTGCTTCCCGGTGTTCTTCTTGATTCTGTCGATCATGGTGTGGCTGGAGCCGAACATAACAAACGTCATGGTCGTGATCGGATTGACACGCTGGACGTCGATTGCCCGGTACGCACGCGGCGAGTTCATTCGGCTCAAGGGGCAGGATTACGTAACGGCCGCAAAAGCAGCAGGCATTGGTCATGGGCGAATTATGTTCCGCCATATTTTGCCGAATTCGCTGGCGCCGGTGCTGGTGACGGTCACGTTCGGCATTGCCAGCGCGATTCTTGTCGAAGCCGGGCTGAGCTGGTTGGGGTTTGGGGTGCAGCCGCCGAACCCATCTTGGGGTAACATCTTGCGGACGGCATACGATTCGTTACGCGTAGCGCCCCATTTGGTTTATCCGCCATGCGTGGCGATTTTCTTGGCGGTATTGGCTTACAATCTGTTGGGTGACGCGCTTCGGGACGCGATCGATCCAAGGCTCAAGGCGTGACGGGTGCATCGTTCCGGTTTGTTTTTGATCGAAGATTGAATATCCTGAATCTAAGACGAACGTACCTGTCCGAATCGGAGTCGGCTAGAGCATGAGTGAACCGATGGGTGACAACGGCAATCTGATCGAAGTCCGCGACCTCAAGACGCATTTCTTTACCGAAGACGGCGTTGCCAAGGCGGTGGATGGTGTGTCGTGGTCGCTGAAAACCGGTAAAACGCTGGCCCTGGTGGGCGAAAGCGGCTGCGGCAAGAGCGTGACCGCATTGTCGATTATGCGGCTGGTTCCCGATCCGCCCGGGCGTATCGTGGGAGGGCAGATCTCGTTTGAGGGCAAGGATCTTGTTGCGGCTAGCGAGAAGGAGATGCGCGCGATTCGCGGTAACCGGATCGCCATGATCTTTCAGGAGCCGATGACCTCGCTGAATCCGGTCTACAGCGTCGGCAACCAAATCGTTGAAGCGATCGAGCTGCACCAAAACCTTCGCGGTAAGGCCGCATGGGACCTGGCCGTTGAGACCTTACAGAAGGTCGGCATTTCCGCGCCGCAGCAGCGCGTCCGGGAGTATCCGCATCAAATGTCGGGTGGCATGCGGCAACGGATCATGATCGCGATGGCGTTGTCGTGTAACCCGTCGCTTCTTATCGCTGACGAACCGACGACCGCGCTGGACGTCACGATCCAGGCTCAGATTCTCGATCTGCTTCGTTCGCTCCAAGCCGAGCACAACATGAGTATCCTGCTCATCACGCACGATTTGGGTGTCGTCGCGGAGATCGCCGACGAAGTGTGCGTGATGTATGCCAGCAAAATCGTCGAGCGAGCCGACGTGAAGGAGTTGTTCGCCAACCCGCTGCACCCCTATACCAGAGGATTGTTCCGCAGCATGCCGCGGCTCAGTGAAGCCAAAGAACGTTTGGACGTCATCCCCGGCAACGTGCCCAACCCGTTGTTGTTCCCGAGCGGCTGCAAGTTTCATCCGCGCTGTTCGTTGGGGTCGCAGGATCCGACCTGCAAGTCGCAGGACCCCGATCTGAAGGAAGTTCAGCCGGGCCATTGGGTGGCTTGTTGGAAGGCGGAAGGGTACTAAGGACGACACCGCGCGGCTTAATCGTATAGGGGAAGACGGGGACTGGCTTCGTAGCGTAAGCGGAGGTGTCTGTCCTCATTTTCTGTATTGACGGTCACGACGGCCAAGGACTCACAAGTTATGCGTCAGGGATTTACTGGACTACGGGTCGTTACGTTTGAGGACCGCTTGTCCAGCCGGGTGGCCGACCTGATCGAGCAGTTGGGCGGTAAGTTCTGGTCGCCGTCGCCGATGCGTGAACTGCCGGAGCCGGCACCATCCGAATCGTCGCCTCGGCAAGAGGGTGACGTGACCACGTTTTCGACGTTCACGTCGGGTATGCTCGACGATCTTGAACCGCTGCGCCCGGCACTTCATGCGATCATCGACAGCGAAGCGGAAGTCGCAATCTTTCTGAACGTCGATCAAGTCGTCCAAGTCATGCAGTGTGCCAAGCAGGCGGGTATCGAAGAGCGGTTTCGTGAAGCGATGAAACGGACCGTCATTGGCGCAACCGATCCTGCGTGTCGTGAGGCGTTGCAACAGGCCGGACTCGGGTTTGATTTTGAGCCGGATAGCGGCGGCGTCCATGCACTGATTCAAGGTTTGTCACGGTCGGCATCGATTCTGCTGAGCCGTAAACGTTCTTCATGTGCCGCCGGCGTTGATACAAGCCGCTACCGGCGGGTTGATGTGGTTTGGCCGGCGGACGAGGCGAGCGAGTTGGCCGATCCCTGGATCGATAGCCCTTTCATGCGTGCGTGTCGCCGGGAAAAAGCGGATTACACACCGGTGTGGTTCTTGCGCCAAGCCGGTCGGTATCAACGCGAGTATCGTGAGCTTCGCTCAAAGGTGGCGTTCCTCGACTTGTGCAAGCAACCGGAGTTGGCAGCGGAAGTCACGCTGATGGCGGTTGACCAGTTGGGCGTCGATGCTGCCATTATCTTTGCCGACATCCTGCTGATTGCCGAGCCGATGGGCGTCGGGTTGTCGTTCCACAAGGGAGCAGGGCCGACGATCGAACGCCCGGTGCGAACGGGCCGAGATGTCGATGCGTTGCACGAGGTCGAACCCGCAGAGTCCTTGGACTACGTCTGTCAGGCCATCAGGATCACACGCCAAGCCCTCAAGCCGGATTTGCCTTTGATTGGCTTTTGTGGGGCGCCGTTTACTGTCGCCAGCTACCTGATTGAAGGGGGCAGCAGTCGGAACTTCGAGCAAACGAAAACGTTCATGTATCGGGACCATGACGCATTTCATGCCTTGATGGAGAAGATTACCCAAGCGTCCGGGAAGTACCTCAATGCCCAGATCGATGCGGGGGCGCAAGTGGTACAGTTGTTTGACAGTTGGGTGGGTGTTCTGGATGAAGCCGACTATCGCGAATTCGTTTTGCCGCATACACGCGACCTGATTGAGATGATCGAGCCGGGAACGCCGATTATTTACTTCGGCACAGACACTGCCACACTGCTAAAGGCCATGCGCGAAACAGGCGCGGATGTGATTGGGTTCGATTGGCGGGTCAACCTGGCGCAGGCATGGGCCACAATCGGTCATGACACAGCCGTGCAAGGCAACCTTGATCCGGTGGTTCTGCTCTCGACGCCAGCCGAGATAATGGCCCGGGCCCAAAGAATTCTCGATCAAGTTGCTGGCCGACCGGGACACATTTTTAACGTCGGGCACGGCATCCTGCCCCAAACGCCGGTCGATAACGTGATCGCACTTGTAGACGCAGTGCATGAATATGGGCACAAGTCGCCGCATCAAGGCGGCTAAAGAATGGGTAGCGTTTGGGATCATGAGGTGTTTGTTCAACGGAATGATGAATGAGTGATCAGGCTCGTCCTACAGGTAAGAGGATTGTCGTGGTGGGGGGTGGCATCACGGGCTTGGCGGCCGCCCATCGAATCGTCGAGCTCACGCGCGAACTCGAGTCTCCGATTGAGGTGAAGCTGTTGGAGGCTTGTCCACGATTAGGGGGTACGATTCTCACCCAAGAGCGAGAAGGTTTTCTGATCGAGGGCGGACCCGATTCGTTCATTACCCAGAAGCCCTGGGCCCTGGCATTGTGCAAACGGATCGGTATTGACGATGCCCTGATTCCCACCAATCCCGATTGCCGACGGACATTTGTGGTTCGTGACGGCCTACTCTATCCGATCCCCGAGGGTTTCTTGTTACTGGCTCCGTCGCGCATTTGGCCCTTTTTGACGAGTGGACTTTTCTCCTGGCCGTGCAAATTGCGGATGGGGTTGGATCTTATTTTACCACGCAAAGATCACGGGTCGGATGGCGACGAAAGCTTGGCATCGTTTGTCCGCCGGCGGTTCGGTCAGGAGGCATTGGAGCGGGTGGCTCAGCCGATGGTCAGCGGCATTTATACCGCTGATCCCGAGGAGCTCAGTTTGCGGGCCACCATGCCGCGGTTCCTCGAGATGGAGTCGAAATACCGCAGTCTTATTCTGGCGATGCGCCGAGCCGGAAAAGGTGCCGCCAGAGGAAAAGGTGCCGACAGCGGTGCGCGATACAGTCTGTTCGTCTCCTTCAAGCATGGCATGGCAACATTGATCGACGCATTGGCCGCGCGATTGCCAGCCAGTTCAGTCCAGACCAACGCCCCCGTGTCGCGTGTGGTTCGTGATGTGTCGGACTGGCGGATTGTCTTAGCGGACGGCTCATCGATGAATGCCGACGGGATCGTGTTGGCTTGTCCTTCCTATGTGTCGGCCACATTGCTTGGTGATCTGGATGAAGGCTTATCTGCCGAGTTGCGGGCGATTCGCTATGCGTCGTCTGCCACGATGACGATGGCGTTTCGGCGAGAGCAGATTGCGCACCGGCTGGACGGTTTTGGCTTCGTCATGCCGGCGGTGGAGAAGCGGACGTTGATTGCCGCCACGTTCAGCAGCATCAAGTTTGCCGGACGGGCACCGGACGGTTGGGTGCTGGCACGAGCTTTCATGGGGGGCGCTTTGCATCCGCACGTGTTCGAGATGGGTGACCAGGACCTGACAGCACATGTGCTAGAAGATCTGAGGTCCTTGATAGGCCTGCAGGGCCAGCCGCGGTTCATTGCCATCCATCGTTGGCCGCAGTCCATGCCGCAGGTCCCCGTCGGTCATCTGGATCGCGTTCAACGAATCGAGAATCAGCTCAGGAGCTGGCCTGGATTGGCGGTCGCGGGGAACGCCTATGCGGGGATCGGTGTACCGGATTGTGTGCAGTCCGGGGAATCAGCCGCCCGGAGGGTCCTGGCCCAGCTCGGATGAGTGGGTTTTTTGTCGATCTTGAATCAGGACTAAAAGGGTCCTATATTTCTTTTGGGGGCGTAGTGTGCGTTTCAGGTCCATCCGATGGGCTGGAGGACTTCGATGGAAGAGTCCCAAATCGATCGGTTTGAGAAGATGGCCGAAGCCGACCCGGAAAATGAGCTGGGCCACTTCAGCTTAGGCAAAGCTTACCTCGATGCGAAACGGTACGGTGATGCGATTCCCTGTTTTCAGCGCGTGACGCAGTTGAATCCTCAGCATTCCCGCGCTTACCACCTGTTGGCGGTTGCCCAGAAAGAAGCCGGCGATAAGACCGAAGCCGTCTCGACGCTTCGCATCGGCTTGGGTATCGCCGGTGCCCGAGGCGACCTCATGCCGCAGAAGGACATGGCGGCCTTGATGCAGCAACTGGGCGCAAGACCGCCACACATCGAGGAGGAACCCGCCGGACCGATGGCGAACCCGGTCGCGACGGGGGAACAAATCATGTGTCGGCGCTGCGGCCAAATGCGATCCAAGATGACGGAACGTCCGTTCAAGGGCCCGCTTGGCGACGATGTTTGGGCCCATATTTGCTACACCTGTTGGCAGGAATGGATTCCCATTGGAACCAAGGTCATCAATGAGTTACGCCTTGATTTTGCCCAACCTACCCATGCCGAAATGTACGATCAACACATGAAAGAGTTTCTCAATCTGGATTAACTTCGCGGGGGAATTTTGTATCGATTGGACGATCGTGTCGGTCCCGAGTCGATATGCACAGCCACTGGTTTGCCGTCGGGTTTTTGGATAGGCTGTATGACGAGGAGTCTAATATGCCCGACGAGAAACTCGGTCCGCCGGCACCGATGGTCCTGGCCATGGTTTTGTGCGATGCCATCTACCAGGACCCCGCCACGAAGAAGTGTACGCTTCTCGGTACCTTCTCGACGATCAACGCGAAAACCTTTCCCGCGGTGCATCGACAGTTAGCGGTTCATCTCGCCCTGACCGGCGGCCATGGCAAGGCACGGGTTCGTCTGACGCTGCTGGGAGTGGAAGAGTCGCAAGAACCGCTATTTTCGCGTGAGGGTGTGATCGAATTCAAAGACCCGCGGATGGTGGCGGAGGTCAATTTCGCCATCGCTAATCTGTCATTTCCTAAGCCGGGTGAATACCGGCTTCAAGTCCATGGCAACGACGAGCTGCTGATGGAGCGGCGGCTCTATGTGCTCGAAATGAGATACCGCAAACCGCCGGAAGCCGCACCAGAAGAAGAAGCGTAGCGATGTGGCAGCGTTAGGAGAGGAGGGGCTCACAGCTACGCAGCCGCATGGTCTCGAGCTCATTTAAAAATCGCGATCAAATTACGGCCTGGCCCTGTTTCTGAAGGAGCTGACTCGATGCAGACGCAAATCCCATACGACGAAGCGATCACAAGGAAATATCCGGAACAGGTTGCGATTGCCATCGTGAAGGATGCTCAGGGCAAATACAACCCCATCACCCTCGGTTGGACCATGATCACCTCGCATAAGCCTCCGATGATGGTGATTTCGATTGGCAAAACACGCCATTCATTGGAGGCGATCCGGCGGGCAAAGGAGTTTGTGATTTCGTTTCCATCGTCCGCCATGGCGGAAGAGGCACTCTTTTACGGAACGAGATCGGGACGTGATATGGACAAACTTGCAGCACGTAGCTCCAAGACGCAGCCGGCCACTGTGGTCGATGGCGTACTACTTGCCGACGCGGTAGCCAGCTTCGAATGCCAGTTGGAGTCTGAGTTGGAAACAGGCGACCATGTGCTTTTCGTTGGCCGGGTCGTCGCTTCGCATGCTAACAAAACTGCCGACGTGCATCGCCTCTACACACTGGGACCGAATGCTGAACTGGGCGGCGTTGTACCTAGCTGATCCCGCCTACCGTGGTTGCGGTAGAAATCGATTTGGGGGGCAAGGCGGGATCAACGTATCGTAACCCGCTGTCCGGCGCGAAAAGGGGCAGATTCGGGTTGTGTCCCGTTTGAGCTTGTCTCAAAAAGGGCTGCTGGTTGACGGGATGGGTCCAATTCACTATCTTGAACCGTCCGGATGAGACCTGGGCCGAGCGGGTCATCCGGTTGGAACCCACGCGCCCTGGGGAGCGTCCCGAAGGGGATAATGGGCTTTCTGCTCGCAGGAGGAAGCTCAGGCCTCGTGCGTGGTCAACGTAAGCTGCGACCGATCTGATCACGGGATCATTGTCGCAACAAGGAATAGGAACGCGTGCCATCGGACCCAGATGCGGGGCCGATTGAATACCCGGTGGTGTAATCGGTAACACACCAGGTTTTGGTCCTGGCATTCCTGGTTCGAGTCCAGGCCGGGTAGTCGAGCGGATGCCCAGTAGAGTGATGGGTTTTCCGTTTGCTTTTCGTTCGTTCGCTTCAATCCGCCATGATTGAGAGTTCGTACGGAGGATTGCGGTGGTAGGTAGCGTCCCCCCAACATGGGGGTGATGCGACCGAACGAAAGCCGAGCGGGTTCTCATGAGGTTGAGGTAGTCATTGATGGCCAAGCCAACGGCGGCAATCATCTTGGCAGCAGGTAAGTCCACCCGCATGGTGACGGATTTGCCCAAGGTACTGCACGAGGTCTGCGGTCGGCCGATGCTCGCTTACGTGATCGATGCTTGCCGGGCGGCGGGGATCGAGCGGATCCTGTGTGTGGTCGGTTATCACAAGGAGGAGATTGTCGCAACCTTTGCCCACGAGCCGGATCTCGTTTTTGTCGATCAGACGGAGCAGAAGGGGACCGGTCATGCGGCTACCGTGTGCGAGGAAGCGCTCGCCGATTTTGAGGGCAACGTGGTCGTCATCGCCGGCGACATGCCGTTGGTCCGAAGCGAGACGCTGAATCTGCTTATTTCCACGCACAATGAAGAGAATTGTGCGGTGGCGTTAGCGACCGCCGTTCTGGAGAGCCCGACGGGTTACGGGCGTATCGTTCGTGACCGGTATGGCAACCTGAAGGGGATTGTCGAAGAGGGCGATTGCACGGACGAGCAGCGTAAGATCAAAGAGGTGAACCCCAGCTACTACTGCTTTGATAAGGGGTTGATGTTTGAAGCTCTCAAGCAGGTCCGGCCCGACAACGTCAAGGGCGAGTATTACATCACCGACGCCTTGCATATTCTCGTTCGTGGCGGCCACCGCGCGATCGCCATCACGGCCGTCGCAGCTGAGGATGCCATGGGCATCAACAGTCGCGAGGAGTTGGCCGAGGTGGGCCGGATCATGCAGAATCGCATTCAGCGCAACCTCATGGCCAAGGGCGTCACGGTGGTCGATCCGCCGAACACCTGGATCGACGTACGAGCCGAAATTGGTCAGGACACGGTGATTTATCCGTTTACCTACATTCATGGCCGAGTGAAAATCGGACGGCGTTGTTGCGTGGGCCCTTTTGCCTATCTTCGTGACGGAACGGTCCTCGAGGAAGATGTCGTGGTTGGCGTGTTCACGGAACTGAAGAATTCAACATTGGGCACGGGAACGCGTGCTCGCCATCTAAGTTATATCGGTGATGCGGAGATAGGGAATCGCGTCAACGTCGGGGCAGGAACGCTGTTTGCCAATTTCGATGGTGAACGGATTCAAAGGGCGTCCGTCGGTGACGAAGCTTATATCGGAAATGGATCGATTCTCGTGGCACCCCTGGTTGTAAAACCCAAGGCACAGATCGCACATGGCTCCGTGGTGCGGGCCAACGGCGACAACAGCCGGGACGGTGCAGCGTAGCGGGAGTTCTAGTATGGCAGCCTCTAAACCGGACGTCGTGACGGAATCGAGTAATGCCGCTCTCAAAGTCTTTGGCGGCAGCAGTAATCCTGCGCTGGTCAAAGCCGTCGCTGCATCGCTTGGGTTGCAGGCGGGCCGCGTCAAGATCGATCGTTTTCCCGATGGTGAGACGACCATTAAACTCGAAGAGGATTGTCGAGGACGCGACTGCTTTATCGTGCAGTCCACGTCGCCGCCGGTGAATGAGAATCTGATGGAACTGCTGATTTTCATTGACTGTTTGCGACGGGCGTCGGCACAGCGCATCACGGCTGTGATTCCTTACTTCGGCTATGCCCGACAGGATCGTAAGTCGGAAGGCCGGACGCCGATCACGGCCAAGCTCGTCGCGAACTTGATTAGCCAGGCGGGAGCACATCGGGTGGTGGCCATGGACCTTCATGCCGATCAGATTCAGGGCTTCTTCGACTTGCCGTTGGATCACCTGACCGCCTTGCCTGTGATCGCACGCCATGTCAAAGATCTGAATCTCAAGGACTGTGCGGTGGTGTCTCCCGACGTGGGTAACGTCAAGCAGGCAACCGCTTACGCCCAGCGGCTCGGGGCGGATCTGGCGGTGATCGATAAGCGGAGAATCGGGGCCGACCGGACGGAAGCGGCTCGTGTGATCGGGGACGTTTCCGGTAAGACGGTTCTGATTTTTGATGACATGATTACGACGGCCGGGACGGCCACCGAGGCGGTTCGTATCCTACGCGAACACGGCGCAAAAAGCTTTTTGCTCGGTGCGACGCATGCTGTTTTTGCGGGGCCGGCCCTTGAGCGAATCAAGAAAGCGAATATCGACCATATTTGTGTGACCGATACCATTGCGGTGTCGGATTGCGTGCGAGAATGCTTGCCCAAACTCGCCATATTGTCGGTCGCGTCATTGTTAGGCGAAGCCATTCGTCGAATTCATTTGAATGAGTCTGTGAGTTCGTTGTTTCAGAATGGCCTTGAGTAAGAGATAGCCTTGTAAAAGGCTTTTGGGATCGTAACACGAGGTGGACATTAACACCACGAAGCAGACATGAGCCCCGTCGTTTTAGCGTGTCAAGGCCCCGACGGGTCGATGACAACCGGCAGGGCCGCCAAGGAGTGAGTCGATCATGGAGATAGCCCAGCTTCAAGCGGAACCGAGAGAAGAACACGGGACCCGAGCGGCCCGTCGCTTGCGCCGGCAGGGTAAGTTGCCCGGTATTGTCTATGGTCACGGTGAAACGCCAGAGCGAGTGGCCGTGGTCGAATACGATTTGAAAAACATGTTAGAGCACGGTTCCCACGTGCTTGCCCTGAAAGTGGGTAGCCAGGACAAGCGCGTCTTGATCAAAGACGTTCAGTTCGATCATATGGGTATCAAGCCGGTTCATGTGGACTTCATGCTCGTCGATTTGAACGAGCGTGTTCACGTGTCCGTGCCGTTGGACTTCCGCGGAACGCCCGTTGGAACGTACGAGGGTGGACTGTTGGAGCACGAGATGGTCGATCTTGAAGTCGATTGCCTCGTGACGGAGATTCCCGACTCGATTCGTGTCAACGTCGCAGATTTGGCGGTCGGGCAGTCGCTTCACGTGCGTGACTTGGAGTTGCCCGCAAACATTACCGCGGTGACGCCGGGAGAGACGATCGTCTGTGCCGTCCGGGCCAAGAAGGTCGCGGCCGAGGACGAGGCGGTCGAAGTCGAAGGCGAGGGTCCGGCCGAACCCGAGATTATTGGGCGGAAGGAGAAGGAAGAAGGGCAGGAGGGAGGATAGCCGGCAAGCTGGAAGCTTGTGGGTGTCGGTTCGCGTGGTGAGAGATCCTGATGAAGCTCGTCGTGGGCCTGGGGAATCCGGGCACGAAATATCGGAATACCCGTCACAACGTCGGGTTCCGTACGATCGACGAGTTGGCCCGGCGCAGTGGGATTATGACCACTCGTCGCCGTTTCAGTGGCGAGGTGGGGAGCGGGTCGATCGGCGGCCAACGGGTGATTCTGTTGAAGCCGATGACCTACATGAATTGCAGTGGTCATTCGGTTCGCGAGGCAATGACCTACTACAAGCTCGACTTGGAGGACCTGTTGGTGATCGTCGATGACTTGGCGTTGCCGGTGGGACGACTCAGGATTCGAGCAAAAGGTTCAGCCGGCGGTCACAACGGCTTGGCTGACATTATCGACGAACTCGGAGGAACCGACGGGTTTTGTCGGTTGCGGATCGGAATAGGGCAAGTACAAGGCGAGCGGATGGTGGATCATGTGTTGAGTGCCTTCTCGCCGCAGGAAAAGACGGTGATCGAGCCGGCCATTGGGCGAGCCGCCGATGCTGTTGAAGGTTGGTTGACTGGTGGGCCGGAAGTGGCGATGAACCGATTCAATCGTTCAGTGGACCCTGATGGCGAGTCAGACGCTCGCTCATAGGACCTGGGAGGTGCGTGTCTTGAAAACCTACGAAGGAATGTTCGTGTTTGATCCGGCAGTGGCAAGTGACTGGGACAGCATCCAGACGGAGCTGAATCGGTTGATGGAGCGTGCCGGTGCCCGCATGATCGTTAGCGGCAAGTGGGACGATCGCCGGTTGGCTTACGAGATCAAAGGACGTAGACGTGGTATCTACGTGTTGACCTATTTTGAGGCCGACCCAACAAAGATTGTGTCGTTGGAACGCGATGCTCAGCTTTCGGAAGCGATTCTGCGTATTCTCGTTGTTCGCGCGGAACACTTGACCGAAGATGAGATGAAAGAAGCCGTTGCTTCCGGCGTTGTGGGTGCGGACGAGGGACCCTCCGGGGGTGCCCCGTCGCGACGACCGGATAGGGATGAGCGTGCCGGCAAGGGTGCTCAAGCGCAACAAGCCGAAGCGGCGAAAGAGGCCGATGCCAAGGGCGGCGAAGGCGATGCTGACAAGGTTGAGGTTGCTGAGCCGACAGATGTCGGCGCACCGGAGGATTAGACGATGGCCAGCTACAATCGGGTGATCCTAGCGGGCAATCTGACGCGCGACCCACAATTGTCCTATACGCCAAGCAACACGCCGGTATGTGAGTTCGGTTTAGCGGTCAGCCGCAAGTATCGCGACCGCGACGGCAACCAACAAGAGGATGTCTGTTTTGCGGACATTGTCTCCTATGGTCGCCAAGCCGAGGTTGTTAACCAGTACATGAGCAAGGGCAGCGCGATATTGGTCGAAGGTCGGCTTCGATTCCGGCAATGGACGAACAAAGAGGGCCAGAAACGCAGCAAGTTGGACGTATTCTGCGAGAACTTCACCTTTTTGGGTGGGGGGCCTGCTCGCGGGAACGCACGCGGGGCGGCGGACGCGTCGCGAGGCGGAGGAGGTTACGCTTCCGACGAAGCGACGCCGGCTCCCACGGATGACGCACCGCCGGCTGAGCATCCTGATATTCCGTTTTGACGGCAGTCGTCCGCGGGGCGGTATGAATTGTGTATAACCCCGCCCCAAAAAAAGGGGCAGGCAGAAAGGCTGTCTTCATGGGCATCGTGTTGTAGCCGCCTAAGCTTTGGATGATGGGAAGGCTACGATGCCGCTTTCACGTGGCGACACGCCTTTTGCTAACATGTTATGTTTGGAAAATCGCTCGGTTGTTAACGTGTGAAATGATGCGATCTGATCGAAATTCTCGTGCAAGTTGACGACCGGCATGATATAAAGAAAACCTGAATGATGATCGATGAGGTGACCTGATGAAGCTGTTGCTGCGACGTGATATTCCTAAGGTTGGTTTGGCCGGCGACGTCGTCGAAGTGAAAGAGGGCTATGCTCGGAATTATCTGATCCCTCAGCACCTAGGCATCCTTCCGACCAAGGCCAACATGAAGGCGATTGAAGAAGACAAGCGCCGAGCCGAAGAAGAGCGTAAGCGCCGTCGGTCCGCCCTTGAGCAGCAAGCTCAGCGGTTGCGGGAGGTCGAGGTGACCATTGCCGCTGCGTGCAACGAAGAGGGGCATCTGTATGGGTCCGTCGGGCCGCGCGAGATCGCCGCTGCCCTGCGCGATGAAGGACACGATGTCGAAACCAAGCAGGTGCATCTGCACGAGCCGATTCGCCAGTTGGATACCGTTGCCGTTCCTGTGGTCTTCACCGACGATATCATGGTCGAAGTGAAGGTCTGGGTTGTGCGGGAAACAGCCAGCGGAGCGTGGGACGACGACGAGACGGCCAAGCCAACTGAGGCCCAGGACGATACCAGCAGCAAGGAGGCTGAACCCCATGTCGACGGAGCCGGGGTCGACGCCCTTGAGACAGAGTAGCAGTGTCGGTCCCGCTTTGGAGGCCGACGACGCGGCGCGAAAACCGCGCTTCGAGGCCGAGGCGAAGGGCGTGGCCTTACCCCGGGCTCCCTTATCCACCGATCGCGTCCCACCGCAGGATATCGATGCAGAGATGAGCCTGTTGGGCTCGATGATGCTCCATCGCGACGCGATCGGTGATGTGCTGCCCCTCATTCATCGAAACGAGTCGGAGCATTTCTACCGTCCCGATCACCGCAAGATCTTCGAACTCCTCGTGGATATGTACGACCGTAGCGATCCGATCGACCTGGTCACGGTCCGAAATGAATTGCAGCGGCGGGGTATCATCGAGGAGGTGGGCGGTGTCGGCTACATCGTGGAGTTGGCCGAGTCGGTCCCCTCGCACCTTCATGCCGAGCACTACGCACGCCTTGTCCGTGACAAGGCCATGTTACGCGACCTGATTGGCGCATCCGGACGCATCGCGGAGGAAGCCTACAGCCACGGCCGAGAAGCCAAGGAGATCCTTGACCGCGCTGAGCAGCTCTTGTTTCAGATTGCCGATCGTCGCATTTCGGAACAAGCGACCCCTATCCGCGACAGCCTGGAGGAGATCTTTCATCAGATCGAATCCCGTGACGGCCATTACATCACCGGGGTCCCGACGGGCTTCGTTGAGCTCAACGACATGCTCAGCGGAATGCAGAATGGTGAGATGATTATTGTCGCCGCTCGGCCAAGTATGGGGAAAACAGCTTTCGGCCTGACGGTCGCGGAGCATGTCGCGCGAGTCGAGAAGCGGCCGGTGGCGTTCTTCTCCCTGGAAATGAGCAAGCAGTCGGTGGTGCAGCGATTACTATGTTCGGTGGGCCGTGTCGATTCACACAAACTCCGACGGGGCATGCTTTCCGACTCCGACCTTCAGAAACTGGCAACCGTTGTTGATGAACTGGCGGATATCCCGCTTTACGTGGACGACACGCCAGGGATGAGCGTCCTCGAACTCCGGGCCAAAGCCCGCCGGCTCCGTACAAGATTTCAGATTGAAGCCATCTTCATCGACTATCTACAGCTCATGCACAGCCCCGATTCGAGGGAAAGCCGGCAAGCCGAGGTCTCCGCGATCAGCCGTGGCCTGAAGGCCCTTGCGCGTGAGCTCAATATCCCTGTCGTGGTGATGGCCCAGCTCAATCGTAACCCCGAGGGCCGAACGGACGGCCGGCCTCGCATGAGCGACCTGCGCGAATCCGGCGCGATCGAGCAGGATGCCGACGTCATCATGCTTCTCCATCGCGAGGAGTACTACAAGCGAGAGAACTGCCCAGAAGATCTAAGAGGAATCGCCGAATTGATCGTGGATAAGCAGCGAAACGGGCCGACAGGCGTCGTGAAGCTTGTGTTCAACAAGCAATTGACTCGCTTTGATACGTACAATCCGACCGGCGAGCCAGCCTATGTGCCCGCAGGCGGGTATGACTCGGGCAGCACCTATCAGGCCGATCCAGGTGGAGCCACCGCTCACCGTCACTATCAGAACGACCTCAGTGGTGGGTCTGAAGAAGAAGCGCCTTTCTGAACGACGACCAGCCCCCCTGGTCATCCGTGGGCAAGTCACAGTTTCAGGAAATCCGTCCCATTCCCAATCCAGCCGCGCACATCTTACCTCTGTACGCGGGAAACACCGCTACGGAAAACACCACTGTGTGAAATACCGCTCGCTCGCTTGTCCAGCCCTAGAGTCCCCGGGCGGCATCACGAATGGCCAGCAGATCTTTCATGACGTTGTGCAACGACTCGTTGTAGTCGCGCGTGCCGAACGCATCGTGCAACTGGCGATAGAGTTTGAACAAGGCGTTATAGGTGGTGTGTCGTTTACGGTCGGGCTTGTAGACTTTCGGCTTCAAGCCACACATCTTGGCTTGGGCTTCTTGCACCGAACCATAGCCACCGCCGGCTTTCCCTGCCACCACCGCGCCGAAGATGGCTGCGCCGAGCGCACACGTTTGCCCCGACCGGCTAATTCGCATCGGCCGTCCCGTGATGTCCGCGTAGATTTGCATGACGAACGCGTTCTTCTCCGCGATACCGCCGCAGTTGATCACTTCCTTGACGGCAACGCCGTATTCCTCAAAACGCTCCATGATCATCCTCGCGCCGAACGCACTACCTTCCACCAAGGCTCGGTACACCTCCGCTGGCGTCGTATGCAACGTATGACCAATCAGAAGACCCGTCAGACGCGGATCGACCAAAACGGTACGATTGCCGTTGTTCCAGTCGAGCGCCAACAAACCGCTTGCACCGGGCGGGAGCTTACTGGCCGCCGCCGAGAGCTTAACGTGCGCCTTTTCGCCGTCACCAAAGTAGTTGACAAACCAGTTGAAGATGTCGCCGACGGCCGATTGTCCCGCTTCCATGCCGAAATGGCCTGGCGTGATCGATCCATCCACGATACCGCATAAGCCGGGGATGTCTGGCAAAGACTTCTTATTGGGATGAATCATCATATCGCAGGAACTTGTGCCCAAAATCTTCACGAGCGACCCCGGTTGGATGCCCGCCCCAACCGCGCCGAGGTGAGCATCAATCGCACCGACTGCCACCGGTGTCCCCGCCTTCAGACCGAGCTTCTTGGCCCAATCACTCGATAGCTCGCCCGCTTTCTCGTCAGCAGGATAAGCTTTCTCAAAGGTCTTGTGCTGTCGTAGTTCTCCCAGCCGCTTGTCGATCTTGCTCAAAAACTTCGCGTCCGGCAACGACCAACTTTCGTGGTACATCGCTTTGTGGCCAGCAGCACATACGTTACGTTTCCAGGTCGTCGGGTTGGTCTTGCCCGTGAGCACCGCCGGGATGAAGTCCGATTGTTCTACCCAGCTCGCCGCCGATTCCATCACCTTGGGTGCGACGCGAATACAGTGCAAAGCTTTCGACCAGTACCACTCGCTGCTGTAGATGCCGCCACATTTGGCCAAGTATTCCGGATGATGCTTGGCGGCCGCCGCCGTGATCTCTTCAGCCTCCGCAAACGACGTATGATCTTTCCAGAGCCAGGCCAGCGCATTGATGTTGTTCTTAAATGACTTGTGGGCACACAAGGGCACACCCTCAGCATCCACCGGGAGGGGCGTACTGGCCGTCGCATCCACACCGATACCGATGATCTTGTCGGCACTGAATCCAGCCACTTTCTTGGCCGCACGGATAGCTGCCCGCGTACACTTGGACATGGCCGACAGCCAATCCGCAGGATCCTGTCGCGCCACATTCGGATCACGAGGGTCCAAAATGATTCCTGCTTCACCACTGGGATAGTTGGCCACCGCCGTTGCCACTTCCTTGCCGTTGCTTGGATCGACAATCAAAGCCCGTGCCGAGTTCGTCCCGAAATCCAAACCGAGTGTGTATGCTTTGGCCATCATGTCCCTCGCTTTTTTTCGCTACACGCACCATAAAACAAAAACGATTTGGTCCGCATTGGACCGGCCCGAGCCATGATTGTCAAGAAGACGACACGTTATAAATGAGCCGATTTTTGTGGTTGATGGCTGCTTGTACAGGACATAGGAGGCTGGGACGGACGGATCGGCAGGCGTATCGGCGATTGTTCGGCGACCCATCTGGACGCATTTGCTGGGGGGGGTACCCCATCTGGGTCGGCTGACTGGCCGCATCGCCATTCCTTACCCGTACCCGAATAGAGTTGTGCTGCATTCGCACATGAAGGTAATCTACCCAGGTGCGTCCTCGTCCGGACGGCAGCAATT
>Ga0180434_10001436_pt1 | contig 34023 bp, 29 predicted proteins | sample SS_ome_7_FD_132453 | JGI IMG/M metagenome (GOLD analysis project Ga0180434, IMG submission 132453) | Hypersaline lake sediment archaeal communities from the Salton Sea, California, USA - SS_1_D_2 metaG | ecosystem: Environmental > Aquatic > Non-marine Saline and Alkaline > Hypersaline >... | reverse complement strand
GCGGTTCCGGGCTCACCCCGTTCCGCGAAAAATTCCCCGAACGCCACTTTGAATTCGGCATCATGGAACAGGGCATCATGGGTTTCTGCGCCGGAATGGCCACCACGGACAAAATCCCCTTCTTTGCCGCCATCGCGCCCTTTGTCACGGCCCGGCCATTTGAAATGTTCCGCAACGACCTGGGCTACATGCGCCAGAACGTCAAGGTGGTGGGGCGCTGCGGCGGCCTGACCTACTCCGATCTCGGCGCCACGCATCAATCGCTGGATGACATGGCCATCATCCGTACCATTCCCGGCGTCACCGTCATCAACCCGGGCGATCCGGTGGACATCCGCAAAGCAACGCTTGCCATGGCCGCGCATGAAGGCCCGGTGTACATGCGCATCGGCAGCCCTAAAATGCCGGTTCTGATGGATGAGGACTACCCGTTTCAAATCGGCAGGGGTCACGTTCTCGCGGACGGCGGCGACATCACCATCGTGGCCACCGGCACCGTGCTGTGCAAGGCGGCCGAGGCCGTCCGCCTCCTGCAGGAAAAGGGCCTCCGACCCCGCCTGATCAACATTCACACCATCAAACCCCTGGACCGCGATCTGATTCTAACGGCGGCGAAGGAAACATCCAGGATCGTAACGGTGGAAGAGGCCTATCTGGCCGGCGGCCTGGGCGGCAGCATCGCTGAGCTGCTGGCCAGGGAATACCCCACGCCCATGAAAATGATCGGTATCGACGATCGTTACGCGGAGGTGGGGCCCTACGAAGAATTGCTCGGGCTGTACGGTCTGAAGGGAGAGCAGATCGCCGCGACGGTGGAAGCGTTTCTCAACGCCTGACCTTCAAACCCCGCCGACCGCATCCCGCCAAAAAGCGCAACAGACGTCATGGTCCTGCCGTCCGGGAGGTCGACCCTGCGGCCCTCGACGGCAGGCGGCGTTTCAATTGCACCCAAAGCACCCTGGTCAGAATGTAAAGAATAATAAAGGGGGCCAGGTAATTGAGCTCGAGGCCGCCCGCCCACGGCGGCAGGGCAAAGGTGAGCTCACCGAAACGCCGGCTGAGCCAGGCGGCGGCGAAAAACGCCGGCCAAAGCGAGGCCATGCCCATGGCCATCATCAAAAAAAACGATTTGCCGTAGGCTTCATTGGCCAATTTGTTGATGCCTTTGTATGCGGCTTCATCCCCGGCCGCCTTGGCCCGGAGGGAGCGCTCATGGTAGTAGTCGATCTGGTCGAAGTGGCGGAGAATATAACGGCGGTTGGCGGCGTGGGCCGCCGCCAGGGTCAGTTCCCCCAGCAGACAGGCCCACACCGCCAGAACAAACGTCCCCACCCACCATCCCAGCACCGGGTTCGCAAATAAGCGGTAAGGGAATATGAGCACTGGATCGATCGTCTCGACAATCCAGGTGATGGGGTCGGGATCCATTCAGGCTTCCATCAAAAGGGCGGCACGATGCTGCGGCCCAGAAAACCCTTGGTGGTGTAGCGCAGGCCGACATACAGGGCCAGCACGATGAAGATGATTTTCAGGACCTTGTCCGGGATGTACTTGGACGTGCGTGGTCCGATCATGGAGCCGATGAAGATGCCGATGAGCTCGGCGCCGATCAGCCCCCAGGAAATGACGATGCCCTTACCGACCATGTAGGAGAAAATCGACACAATCATGCCCACCAGCACGCACAGTGCCGAAGTGCCGGCCACCAGAAACATCGGCAGCCCGGCGATGGACGTCAGAAACGGCACATAGAGAAAACCGCCGCCGACCCCCAGAAAGGACGCGATGGCCGCGATAAAAATGCCGCCCACCATGGGAATCCAGGCCTTGAAGGAAAATTCCTGGCCGAAGAAGGTAAAGCGGATCTGACCGACAAACAGCGTCAGGACCCAGCCCGCCAGCACCAGGACGTAGGCCACCCATTTGGCGCCGCCCACCAGGTTGATCCAGAGGGCGGAGGCCACCACGCACGCAACCGCCAGCCACATGAAGGTCCAGGAGCCTTCGATGATCTTGACGCCCTGATCGGACATGTCGGTTTTTTCGGCGACCGCCTTTTCAAACGCCTTGGCTGCCTCCTTGGCTTCCTTTTTACGCGCCGCGCCGCGCGGGGTGACTTCGTAGATCAGAAAGGCACCCAGAATAAACACGATGATGCCGAAGTAGCCGATGTAGGCCTTGAGGGAAATCTTGCCGGCGGTCAGCTCCGGCACCAGCCAGGAACCGCCGACGCCGCCCACGGCCAGGCAGACGCCCAGCGGCGCCACCAGCCGTCCCATCTTATAGTAGTTCCAGGACGAAATCACGCCGCTTAGGCCCACCAGCCACTGGTTGGAAACCCGGATCGAGTCGGTGATGAGCTTGTTGACCGGATTGCCGCCGCCGAAGGACTTGGCGTAGTCGGCCAGACCGAAAATGGTGATATGCCCCACACCGGCCATAATGCCGCCGAAGGCGCCCACCGTCGAAAAAATCCATCCGACCCAGATGGCCCACAAAAGACCCACAATCACATTCGGGCTCGGACCGCCGCCCAGCCCCAGGTAGCCCGCTTTCTGATCCGTTTTGATGACCTCCCGGGTTTTGGCGGCATGGGTTTCATCCTGCAGGCTTTTCGCTATCGCCTCCTTCATTTTGCCCGACATACCCGGCGTTGTCAGGTCGGAGCCCGACTGGGCCAGGGCCAGCGTGGCAAATGTCAGCAGTGCCAGCATACCACTAATCCATAAGAATTTTGACAGCTTCACGTTTCTCCTCCTCTCGGTTCTTCATTGACGTAAGATGTATCGGCATGTATGATCAAAATGATCCATGCTGGTTAAAATCGCGCCGGAAAACGGCCGCGGTTATTGCATTTCTCCGACGGCTCGCCGCCTTTTCTGAAAAACAAACCAACATTTTTGTTGAAAAACATGTTTCCTACCCGTAAAATAGGAGAATAATTCTTTTTAATTGCCAAAAATCGCTATTGGGTTGATAAATAAATCAGCGGAAAAATGCAACTGTTTATTCATTTATCTTCCTGCTGCCGGGGCTGTTGCCATTGTTTTTTTCCGTCAGGATGCCGTCTCTGCTTTTTCAGCATCAACCCCGTATCGAATCAACGCCTGGAACGAGGAGTCAACATGAGCAAATATTTTCTGCTGCAGGATCAACAAAAATGCATCGGCTGCCACTCGTGCGAGATCCAGTGTAAAACAAACAAAGGCCTGCCGCCGGAGGCCCGCCCCTGCCAGGTGATCCAGGTGGGGCCGGAACTTTTCAACGGCCGACCCAGGGCGTCTTTTGTTTTCATGCCCTGCTTCCACTGTGAAAATCCATGGTGCGTCGCCGCCTGCCCCACCGGTGCCATGCAGCGCCGCGAAAAGGACGGCATCGTTTTTATCGACCACGACCTTTGCGTGGGATGCAAAACCTGCATTTCGGCCTGCCCCTGGGGCGCACCGCAATGGAATCCTGCAATCGGCAAGGTCGTCAAGTGCGACTACTGCATGGACCGCATCGATCAAGGGCTGAAGCCGGCTTGTGTTACCGTCTGCACCACCCACTGTCTCACATTCAACGTCACTGAAAAAATGCCGGTCATCAAACGGCAGCGTTATGCCAACGCCATGGCTGCAACCCGGGAAACCTGGTCGGCATGATCCCCATCACCATCAACGGCGACGTATACGAAGCCCTGCCGGGACAGCGGCTTCTGCTGTTCCTGATGGAAAAAGGCATTCGTGTGCCCCATCTCTGTTTTCACCGTGCGCTGACGCCGGCGGCGTCCTGCAAACTCTGCGTCGTCGAAATCAAGGAAAAGGGGCAGGCCCATCAGACCCGGCTGGCATGTGCCCTGAAGATCAGGGAAGGACTGGCGGTGACGACCGAAAGCGCCATGATCCACCAGCTGCGCAGCGCGGCCATCACCGATCTGTTGAAGCTGGCGCCGCATTCCGAAGCCATCCACCGCATCGGCCGCGAATTCGGTTTGCATACCGGGGCCCCGCCCGACGGCTGCATCCGCTGCCGCCTCTGCATTCGGGTCTGTTCAGAAATCATCGGTGCCCGGGCATTGACAATGGAAAAGAAAAACGGCCGCAACTTTGTGGTCCCCTCGGAAAAGGGAAGCTGCATCGGCTGTTTGACCTGCACCAATCTGTGTCCGACGCAGGCCATTTATTTCGTGGATGAAGGCGACGTCCGCACCATCATGATCCGGGACACGGTCGTCGGCCGCCACAAGCTGGAAAAGTGCCCCATCTGCGGCCGGATGTTTGCGACCACCCGTTTTCTGGACCATGTGCGTCGCAGAGAAGACGGCCATCCGGAGGAGAAGGCGGCGCTTCAATACTGCCCCACCTGCAGCAAAGGCTACTATCGAAAAAATCTGGCCCACACGGCGCCCAAACTGGCAACCATTTACGGCAACAAAGCGGTGCAAGGTTAATCTATGAAAGCAGGAACCTGTCCCGTCAACACGGTGATCAATGATTTGCGGGAGACCATCGCGGATGGACACGTCACCGAGCCCCGGGCGCAGCGGGTGTTGGAGGACATTCTGAATCTGCTGCGGGAAATCGCCTGGGGAGCGGCGGGCGACGCTCATTTGGACGCCGTTAAAACCCTGCTGGTGGAAATGGATCAGGACGTGCAGGACGCCGACGGCCGGCGGGCCGGCGGCCGCGTCGCACATGCGCTGGACAGCCATGAAGAAATTTTTCAAAGCCACATCCAAACCCGCAACTGCCCGACCGGCGAATGCGTCAAGCTGACGCCGGCGCCCTGCCAAATGGCCTGCCCGGCCGGTATTGACGTACCGACCTATGTGACCCTGATCGGCATGGGGCGCTATGCGGAGGCCATCGAGGTGATCCGCCGGGACAATCCCTTTCCCTGGGTGTGCGGTCTGGTATGCACCCGGCCATGTGAATTCATGTGTGTCCGGGCCCGCATTGATCAAGCGGTTTCCATTAAATTTCTCAAGGCGTTTGCCGCTGAAAGAGCCTTTTCGGACCGGCAATATCACAATCCGCAAAAACAGCCGCCGAATCATAGGAAAGTCTGCATTGTCGGCGCGGGTCCGGGCGGGATGAGCGCCGCTTACTACCTGGCCCTTAAAGGCTACACCGTCCGCATATTAGAGGCCCTGCCCCTGGCCGGCGGCATGACCATGGTCGGCATCCCGCGCTATCGTCTGCCGCGCGAAGTCATCGACCGTGAAGCCGCCATGATCGAAAGCCTGGGCGTTGAATTTGTTTTCAACACGCGCTTCGGCCGGGACATTTCGCTGGACCAGCTGCGGCAGGACGGATTTGAAGCCGTTCTCTTTGCCATCGGCGCCCACAAGGCCTACAAAATGAACATTCCCGGTGAAAATGACTTTCCAGCGGTCATCGACGCCATTGATCTGCTGCGGAAAACAGCCCTGGGGGATCGCCGGGCGCCCGGCCGCAACGCTGTTGTCATCGGGGGCGGCAATGTCGCCATCGACGCCGCGCGAACCTGTCTGCGGCTGGGCTGCGAAGAGGTAACCGTCGCCTACCGCCGCACCCGCCGCGAAATGCCCGCCGACGCGGAAGAGGTGGCGCAGGCCGAAGAAGAAGGCGTCCATCTCTCCATGCTGACCATACCGGTTGAAATCAAGGGCGCCGACGGCCGGATCAAGGCCCTGCGCTGTGTCCAGGCCAAACTGGTGCAAAAAGAGGGCAGCGACAGGCTCTACCCCAAACCGCTGGAGGGCAGCGAATACGATCTTCCCGCGGACGTCGTCATCACCGCTATCGGCCAGTACGTCGACAATGCCGGCTTGACGCCTATCGACGGACTCGAATGGACCCGGCGCGGCACCATTCATGTGGACACGGCCTCCATGCGCACTTCCCTGCCGGGCGTTTTCGCGGTCGGGGACGCCGTCACGGGGCCGGCCACCGTCATTGAAGCCATCGGCGGCGGCAAGCGGGCGGCGCTGGCCATTGACCGCTACTTTTCGGGACTGCCGCAGCTCAAGATGCCGCCGGTCCCCGTACGCCGCGCCCGCACCGCTTTCATCGAAATCCCCGCCACCACAAAAATGACGCTTCAACGGCCGGAAATGCCGCTGTTGAATATCGAACGCCGACGCACCACCTACCAGCAGGTGGAGCTGGGATATTCGGAAAATGTCGTCAGGGAGGAAGCACGGCGCTGTCTGCGCTGCGACGTCTGTCTGCGCTGCGGTGAGTGTGTCCGGGTCTGCCGCGATGAAATGAAGATCGATGCCCTTAAAATGGGCTACTTCGACTTCGATCACCCGGTGAAAACGGATTTCCGGCACACGCGCACCTGCTGCATCGCCTGCGGCGCCTGCGCCCAGAACTGCCCCAACGACGCCATGCAAATTGAAGACCGCGGCGATGAACGGGTGTTGCGCCTTTGCGGCACCATTTTAAATCGTGAAGAACTGATCCGCTGCCGCGCCTGCGGCGCCGTTGTCGGCCCGGCCGGATATCTGAACTACATCGCCGGACGCGTTGCCGACAGCGGCCCGCCGAGCGGCGGGCGCACGCTGTGCAAAGCCTGCGCCCGCAAGGAAGGCGCCCGCACCGATCTGCCGGTGTCGCGGATCTGAAAACAGACGTTAGCGGTTAGCCGTTGGCTGTTAGTGCAGCGTCTCAAAAGTTTAGTTAAATGGCCAAAATCAGGAACAACATTTATGAGACGGTGTATTCGCTGTTAGCTATCCCCCGTTAACGTACACGTGCGCGTGCACGGCCGTTTGGTCTTGTTTCGTCATTCCGGCGCACGCCGGAATAACGGTTCGTCGACAAAAAGAGAACCCAACGAACCTAACGATCTCAACATCGTTTCAGACAAGCACCCAGGGGCTGTCTCTTCCTGACACCTGAACACTGAAACCTGACACCTTTTATAACCCTGAAACCTTTAAACCGAGGTCACCATGAACTTTCGCAAAGGCCAGCGTATCGAAGTTTTCCAGCGGTCGGTTGATGAAGGCTGGGAAGATTATATGAACGGATTTATCGGCTGCCACGGCATCATCACCGATCCGGACACCGTCATCAACGACCCGCAGGCCCTGGTGGAAGTCAGCCTGGAAAACAAGGGCACCCACCGCCTGCCGCAGGACTGTCTGCGTGCTCTGGACGAAACGGATTGATCAGCGCATATGCCGCTCTTTTTTGATCTGGGTGTAGGCTTCCTGAATTTCTCGGAATTTTTCTTCGGCAAAACGCGTAAACTCCTCCGGAAGGCCTTTGGCGGCAATCTTGTCCGGATGATATTCCTGCACCAGCTTGCGGTAGCGTTTCTTGATCATATCATCGGAATCGTCGGGCACCGCGCCCAGCACGGCGTAATAGGGAGCGGCCTCTTGCACGTAGCGGGACTTGATGGACGCATAGCGCGCCTCACTGAATCCGAACAGCATGACGGCCGAATGAATCAGCCGCTCTTCCGTGTCGTTGAGACGGCCGTCGGCAAGGGACACCCGCAGCATGATGTCGACCATGAGCTCCAGCAGCTGCGGCTGATAACGGAAGCGGTCATAAAACTGCCGTGTGAAATCCGCAAAGGTGCCCGGTGAATCCAGCGCCGCATGAAAAATGTTAAGCGCCACCTGCTGACGGTCGGGGGAAAGCCCCAGATCATGCGCCATAAAGCGCCGAATCTGATCAACCTCTTCTTCGGCGACACGGCCGTCGGCCTGCACGAGCTTGGCCAGCATGGAAAACGCCCCCAAAAAAAACTGAAACTGGGCCGCTTCCGTTTCGGACAGCCGGCGGTCATCAGCGATGAACCGCCGGTCTTCACTCCGATCAAAAGCGTGTCCGAACACGGCGCCGGCCACCGCTCCCAGCGGCCCCCCGAGTGCAAATCCGATGGTGCCGCCGACCACTTTACCTAACCATCCCATGACAACTCCATTTTTCGTCAACGAAAATACGTTTCGCCGTTACCTTTGATACTGCCTTCCGGCTTGCGGATTCCACGCTAAAAACGGGCGACAATGCCCCCGAAAAACCGTTCGGATGTCCAGTTCACTTCGTTGAGGCGGGTTTCCGAACGGCCGCCGGCGGCCAAAAATACGCGGTCAACCCCGTCTTTGGCCTGCCACCTATGCTGCGCATACCCGATGCGCAGCATCAGCATCGGGTTGAACATCACATCCACCCCTATCCTCCAGTGGATGCCGTGGCCGTCGGCCTCGTGTTCGAAACTCCTCGGATGCGCGTAATCCTCCCGGAGATTCCAGTCGGCCTCGGCGTAATAGTCGGCCAAATGATAATAGCCGGCCGCATAGGGCGCCACGGACACGCCGCCCCCACGACCGCTCCGCGGCCGCCAGCGGATCCCCAGACCGGCAAACGGGCCGCTCCACTGCGCATCGTAGGTGCTGTCAAGGCCTTCAAAGGCACCCGGCGGCGGACCATCCTCCCAGGTGACGGTCTGGTAACCGTCTGTCATGGTCAATTGCTGGCAGTGGTAGGAAAAGCCCATTTGCGGGGCCGCCTCGAAACGGCCGCCGGCCAATTGGAGGGCATAGCCCAGACCGAGTGAAACATCCCAGACCTCGCCGGCGTCGGCGCTGTTTTCAGACCGTGAAAATTCGTCCCGGCGGCCGTCGCTGGCGTAATCCGAATCGCGGTTGTCGCCGGCGTAAATGACACCGTAGGCCAGGGAGCCGTCGAAAAAAAAACCGCTTCGGCCGACGATCCGCAGGCCCAGCGCCAATTCATGAATACAAAGGTTGCGCCATGAAAGCTCGGACAAAATGGTGGGATCCGTTCCGTCCGCATTGCCGGCGATGTTCCAGTCGAATGCATCCCTGCGCCAGGCATAAACGGCCTGCAGGTCGATTTTAGCGCCGGCCGCTTCCCCCTCGGCGCTGACGCCGGTGTTTGCCGCTTGCAGTCCGCCATCCCCATGGCCACCCGACGCAAACGCGGCGGCCGCCAGCAAAAGCACCAGCAACACTGCAAACACGGCCGAAAGGCCCCGGCCGCATGAACAGCACCGCCGCCGCTGCATGATGCCGCGCATGCCGGGTTGGTGGAATCCCGCGGCGGGATTCATTTGTCGCGGTTCTCCGACAGAAGCAGGGAACCGTGATGCCGCCTGAAAACCGTGGCCGCATATTTTTCCATTTTCCAGTCCGGAATGCGACACAGCCGGCAGGTGGATTTATACCATTTATTGCGCAGCCATCTGGCGGCGCGGCTGTTGCGGGAATTGTTGACAATAAACGTCTTGTTGCAGTGGGTGGTAATCCGAGCCTGATCCCCCATTTTTTCAATTGTGCGAATGCCGTGGAGCACACCTTTGCGCGACGGCCAGAGCTTAATCTTGTCGATCAGCCTGAAAAGCGACACCCGCTTGCGATAGTAGCGTTTGGGGGGCGTTTTCTGAACAGATGTTTTGGCCATCACTTTTTCTCCCGAATCCGCCTATCCCAGGGCCGCCTGCATCAACATGACAGCGGTTCCCAACTGCAAGGGATCGTGGATGAAGCGATCCCCCACGGCATGCAACGCGGCCGGCGTCAGGCCGTGGGGCACACCCGGCGATGCCACCATCGTTTCCGCGGTTACATGCCGGCGAAGAATCACATCGGCCGCCGGCGAGGCATCCAGCACCAGCCGGCAGTCTTTGAACGCCGCGTCGAGCCCCGATGCCGCCAGGACCCGGTGCGGCCCCTGCCCCAGCCGCGCGGACAGGGACGCGGCCCGCTCCATACGACGGTCCACCAAACAGATCCGCGCACCCATTTCATCCAGCACAGCCGCCGCATTTTCTCCCACCGGTCCACAGCCGATGACCAGCACACAGCGATCTTTCAGGCCGCCGGCCATCAGTGCCAGGGCCCAGGCAAACCCCCTGCCGGTCGCCGCACTGTTGTCGATATTGTTGCGCCGGGCGGGATTGAGGGCCGCATAACAGTGGTCATCCGCCAGCAAAAGGATGTCCGCGCCCCGGGCGGTACATTCACCGAGACCGGCCACATCCGCGGCCTCGGCGACAAAGGCCTGAAAACCCAGATGAACGGCGATGCCGGCCAGCACGTCGCAAAATCCCGGGATCCGTCCCTGTCCCCAGGAAATCGGCACCACGCCGACAACCGTGCCGGTGATGCGGCCGGCCTTCGGCCGGTTCACAGCAGCGGCCCGGCAGGCGATCTCCTTCAGCGTGTGGCCGGTTTTGGCAACCAGTTCGGTATCATATTCTGCCAGGGTGTGCGGAATATGCCGTATGTGATCGGCCGTAAGGCGTGTCATGGCATCAAGCCCCTTGCGGCGATTCGTCCTTCACCGGTTCGAGATGAAAGCGGCGCCGGATGGCATCGATTGTCTGCTGCCGCTTGGCCCATGCCGCCGCCCGGTCGCTTTCCTGAAAAATCAAGGTGGCCACCCAGGCATCACACCCGTTGACACGGCTGGTGACCGCCTCGTCCGCACCGAAAAAATCGGTTTCAAGGTACAGCGGACCGTACCGGGACATGATGTGCTCCCCCTGCACCGCCAGCCGGCCGCGCGCTGCATGGATGTGCTCCAGCACGACCCCCCGGGGGGCAGGGACGGGTTGCGCGGCCGCTTCCATCCGGTCTCCGCGGCAGAAGTGCACCAGCTCCGCCAGCAGGTTCACGCCGGTGGAAGCATGGACCACGATGGGGGTCTGGCTGGGCAGACGGGCGTCAATTTCAAGGATGCGCAAGGCATCCCCGTGCTGCACCACCTCGACATCCATCAGCCCCTTAAGCGCCACCAGTGCGGCGATGTCCTTGGCCATTTCCTGAAAGCGGCGTTTAAGATGCGGGGCAAGACCACTGGGGGCCGCCACCCGCTTGCAGTCGTAATTCCGGTCCATTTCCAGATCCGTGACCTGAAATGCCGTATACCGGCCGGGACCGCCGACCACCTCCACCGAATAGCTCGGCCCTTCAACAAAGGCCTGATAAACCCACTCTCCCTCGGCCCGCCGCGCGAATGTTCTGAGGGCGGTTTCATCGGAAAACAGCCGCACCCCCGTACTGCCGCTTTCACCGCTGGGTTTGGCGATGACCGGAAGAGGGCAGCCGGGCCACGCCGGCGGCACCGGAAATCCGTTGTCCAGGAACAACCGGTCCGAGCGCTTTTTCGAGGATGACACGGCGTAGGCGGCCGGATCAAAGGCCAGGGGCACACCGCTGTGCCGTGCATGGCGTACCAGGGACGTCAGCGCGGCGTCGTTTTCCAGGGCGGGGACAATGACATCGACGCCTTTGAGCGCTCTCTCAAGCGCTGCTGGGCAGCAAACGTCAAGACACACCGACCGGTCGACCAGCGGCAACGCGGGCGGCTGCGGGCGTTTGTCGAGAAGAAGACGCTCCCACCCGGCCTTGCGGGCCAGATAGGCGGCCTCCACGCCCTGCAGCTTTCCCCCGACAATGGCCGCTAACACGCCGCCGCCCCTTGTGTCGGCGGATCGTTCACAGGGGATAGCGCAAAGCCTTCCGCATCCAGCATCCAGCATCTATCATCCAGCATCCAGTGCCCAGTCCCCGGCATCACGCAATCCCGCCGATGTCTTCGGCCACCGCCACCCGGGTGGAAAATCCATTTCTGTCAAGCAGCGACCTCACCAGCCGTCGCCGGCGCTGGATCCAGGCTTGATATGCCGCCGGAGTCGCCGGCCGCAGTCCACAGCCGGCCAGCACCGCACAGACCTTTGCCGCGGTGCGGTTGCCGTCCTCAATGTCCAGTTCGCTCTGGGCTACCCCGGCCAGACCGCGCCCCGGGGGCACCAGTGATGTGACCACATTGGCGCCGGCGTCCAGACGTCCCTTCAACCCCTCGATGCCGTCCACGTCGAGGGTGGCCGGAATCAGCCGATCCGGCATAAACAGCCGCATGACAGCGATCGTAACCCATTCGCGCCGGGAATCCGTCGCCGCCGCCGTCGCCATGGGCGTCCCCGGCTGGGGAACGAAATTCATGATCCGGACCTGATCGGCCGCCAGATCTTCCATCATCCGCAGCGAATCGGCCACATCGTCGACCGTTTCGCCCACACCGCTCAAGAGGCCTTCTTCGATCAGCAGGCCCGCTGCATGCGCCCGCCGTTTTATCTCCAGGCGCTCGTCAAAGGACTGGCCGGGACGCAGCGCCGCAAACAGCGGCCGCTGATGGGTTTCCTGATAGCAGGCGTACCAGTCGGCGCCGGCCGACGCCAGCGGCGTCAGCACCGACGGCACCACCACCCCCGGAGAGACCATCACCGGCAGCCCCGTCTGGCGCCGCACCCGCCGGACCAGCTGAATCAATTCCGAAAAACCGTCTTCACCGCGGCTGTAAAGCCGCGGATCCTCCCCCATGGTGAGATCAATGAGATGAACACCGGATGCGGCCAGTCCATCTGCGGCGGCCAGAATTTCGTCCCCGCTCTTGCGGTAGCGCCGACAGTCGCGGTTTGAACGCCGGAAGTAACAGAAATTGCAGTCATTGCGGCAATAGGTGCTGATGTATAAAAAGCCGTACAAAAAAACCACGTCCCCGAAATGCTGCGCCCGCAGACGGCGCGCCGCCGCAAAAAGCGCTTCCACCTGTGCCCTGTCCGTGAGCGATAGAAGGGTTTTAAGGTTTTCCGGTGACATTCGCCGACCTTCAAGCGCCTTGTCCAGCAGTCCTTCCAGATTGGTATCGGAAATCGTTTTCATATTTTTAACTTGATGCCATCCAAATAGCTGAGGCTGCGACCGACACTCGCCAGATTGGGATGTCCCCCGGCCACCATCAGCAGCCGTTCCAGGCCGAAGCCGATGCCCACCCAGGTCTGGTTGATTTTCCAGGCCTGATCCAGAAAATGAGGTCCCATGGCCCCGGAGCCGACCTCGATTTCCGGCTCCCCGGCCAGCACATCACGCGTCTCGCCGTAAACGTCCGAACCCTCGGCCGCCAGACGAAAGGCGGGGATGCCGGCGGTTTCCATGACCACCTGCGCCAGCGCGGCGAGACGTTCCATGCGACGGTCTTCGGCCAGACCCATCTCCACGAGATTCAACATGGTAAACTCGTTGGCGTGTCGGGCGCCTTGGGATTCCTTGCGAAAACAGGGGCCGATTTCGAAAATCGACACCGGCGGCTCCCAAAGACGCAGAAGGTCCTTGAGAACGAAGTAAAGATGCGGCGCCAGCATGGGCCGCAGGCAGCGTTTGGCGTCCAGCCAGAATATCTGCTGATTCAGGGCGTGGTTTTCATCGATGGACATTTTGCGGATCAGGTTTTTGGACATGATAATCGGTGTCGTCACCTGAACAAAGCCTTTTTCCGTAAGAACCGCCGCCAACTGCTCCGCCAGCAGGCACAGCTGTGGACGTCTTTTTCCATGGCGCAGATTCTCCAAGCGGGTGCGATGCGCCCGGGTGATCTGTCGTTCGCGTCTTTGAAAAAAACGATCCCGTTCGACACAGCTTTTAAAACCCCTTTCAAGCTCCGCCGCCGCCGCGTTCAGCGCTTTCAGCCGCGCACGCTGGGTTTCTGTCCAGTAAATCGTCAAAACAAGCCTTGGGGGTCAACCATCGCCGCTTGGGTTGGACCAGAGCCCGAACCAGGCGGCGATGATCGACAAATGGCGGGGAGTCCGGGAGTCGCACCCGGCTGCGCGGATTTAGAGTCCGCATGATCACATAACGATCCACCCCCCAATAAATTTTCATGCCGGTTGCACAGGCCGCTGGATCTGTAAGTCGCGGCCCATGTTGAAAAGCGTTTGTGCTTTCATCTAATGCATGAAAATTTATATAAAATTTTTTACTTACAACCAATAAATATAATCACCATACCGGCCAAATGCAAACTAAGTTGCAAACAGAAGGATTGCGATCCGATTGAGATCTTTGATTTAATTTCCTTACATCCTATACCGTGTACCGTATACCTTATACCCTGCGCCTTACACCTTGCGCCCTGCACATCACAGCCCCGCATTGGCCTTGAAACGGTTGACGCAATTGATGTCGATTTCCAGCAGGCGGGCGATGTTGCATTTGGCCTCCATGCACTTGGGGGTCCCGGCCGCGGGATGCAGAACCCCCAGCTTCAACTCCTCACGCGCCTCGCTCATGAGAATGGGATCGGTCAAATCCGAAACCGCGGCTCCCAGCTTGCCGGCGACATATGCTTTGGCTTCCGCAATCTTCATGCCCCGGGCGATTTGCATCCGTGCCACCAGATCTCCGGCAGCGCGCATGCCCCCCATTCCGGAAGCCACTGCATGTGTGATCGCCATGCCCAATGGATCGCCGACACCCACCTACAACCCGTCCAGGCGGCAGATTTCCACCATGGCTTTGGAGGCCCGCGAGGCCACATCCAGCGGCGGATGATCGTGAACGGTCATGGCACCCACGCCCATGCCCATATTGACGTGCACCGGAATCGAAGCGATCTCGCAGCAGGCCTTCATGAATGTCACCGCCCGCGCGACATTCCAGGGCGCCGACTCATTGGTATCGGTGTTGCAGACCGGTCCGAAAATCCGCACCCCGGCCTTTTGGGCCAGTTTGATCTGATCGTGCGCATACATGCCCGCCAGACGCACCCCGTCATACGCCAGGGCGCCGTGCATGCCCAGCACAAACTCGCCGGCCATGCCCAGTTCCACGCAGAGGCCCGGAAATTTGCGCGTCAGTATTTCGGTTGCCTTGAGGCCCGCCAGCATATCGGCGTCCCCGGCGGCGCCGACGGTGTCCAGGATGACCGCATCGGCGCCCGCTTCCACCATGGCGCTGGAAACGTAAACAATGTCGTTGACGGCATCTTCCACGGCGGCCTCGTAGGCGGCCTGGGCTTCCGCCACCTTGCCTTCCGGCATCAGCTGCGAGGGATTGGGGAACGGACCGTCCGGTTGACTGTAGAGACCCAGGTTGGGCATGGCGCCGTAGAAAACCGGCGCCGTGGTCACCGAGAGCACCTGCTCCATGAGCGGTTGTTCAAACGTCACGATCGGCTTGATCGGTTTGAAGGAATAGTCGACATGGCCCATTTCCAGGGTGTCCGCCCCCAGCAGCTTTTCGTATATCTGCAGACACTGCAGCCGGTCGACATTCACCTGAGCGCGCATCATCTTCAGGGGGGTTCCGTCATAGGAAAGCACCACCTCCCGGCCCGGTTCGACCCCGATAAAACGATGCGGCGTCTTGAAGATGTCAAAAATGTGATCCAGCTCCGCCTGATCTAAAACCGGAATTTCACCCCGCTCGGCGGCGTCCTCGGTGCCGGCCGCCAGATCGGCCTTCAGTTCTTCCTCGGTCATGGTCAAAACCGAGCCGTCCCCGTAGCGTGTTACAATCGTTGCCATATGGATCCTCCCTTATGGGTCTTAAAAAAATGGGTTGGGAATCGGTCCGTGTTTTGTGTGCCGCCCGGCTCGTTTTCACCCGGCGAGCACCGCCTCTCTTATCGCCGCCCCCACATCCCGGGTTTTGGCGCTGCCGCCCATATCGCGCGTTTTGACCACACCGGATTTCAACACCGCTCGGACGGCGGCCTCGACGTCCGCGGCGGCGCCGATTTCACCCAGATGGTCAAGCATCATACGGGCGGCCTCGATGGCGGCCACCGGATTGATCACCCCCTGGCCTTCGTACTTAGGCGCCGACCCGTGAATGGGCTCAAACATGGAGGGAAATTCCTTTTCCGGGTTCAGGTTGGCTCCCGCCGCAAAGCCCATGCCACCCTGCAGCATGGCCCCCAGGTCCGTGATAATGTCGCCGAAAAGATTCGAGGCCACGATCACATCGAAGGCCTCAGGGTTTTTCACAAACCACATGGTCATGGCATCCACCAGGGCCGCATCGGTGGCGACATCCGGAAATGCCCCCGCGACTTTGCTAAAAACCATATCCCAAAAAACCATGGAATAGTTGAGGGCGTTGGACTTGGTGCAGTTGGTGACCTTGCCCGCGCTCCCGCTCCGGCTGCGCCGACGCGCCAGTTCAAAGGCGTATCGCATCACGCGTTCACAGCCTTTGCGCGTGAAAATGGCCGTCTGCAGGGCAAATCCGTCCGTCGAGTCCTGTTTGAAAATACCGCCGTTGGCTGAATACTCGCCTTCGGTGTTTTCCCTGACAACGACCATGTTCACCCGCTCGGGGGTCGCCGTTTTCACCGGTGACGACACCCCCTCATAAAGCGTGATGGGCCGCAGGTTGACATACTGGTCAAAGCCTTTGCGAATGGTCAACAGAAGCTGCAGCGACACATCGTCGGGAACTTTGGCCGCGTCCCCGATGCACCCCAGAAAAACGGCGTCGACGCCGGTCAGCTCCGAGAGCATGTCCGGAGGGTTCATGCGACCGTGCTGCAGATAATAGTCACAGCCCCAATCGTAGGTGTGCGTGCTCAGGGTAAAGCCGTATTTTTCCCCCGCGGCCGCCGCCACGGTCATGGCTTCGGCGGCCACTTCTCTTCCCACCCCGTCGCCGGGAATAACCGCGATATCGTAAGTCGTCATCACATCCGTCCTGTTGCGATTGTTGCCTTTGCAGGCCCTTTACAGAGCAGCCGGCGGAACCCCGTTTTCATCCCAGCCCTGCAGCCGGTAATAATCCCGGAGCATGGTTTCCATATCCTGTTCGGTAATGATCTTCCCGGATTTTTCCATGGGCGTGTGAAAACGTTTCGGCAGCCGGTCATCGGCCGGTGTCAGACCTTCGCGCAGGTTGAAGCGCCGCGTCAGGGTCGCCACGTTGGAGGCGATGCGTTTCAAGCCGTCGGTGTCAACGTCCAGGCCGGTGGTGGCCCGAACCACCTCCTGCAAATCCTCCCACATATAAAAATCACGGTAAAAACGGCAGAAAATGAGGGTGTCGAAGATATTGAGCCGCTGTTCGAACTCCAGGAACAGGGCCGCCTTGCCTTCGATCTGGTCGGGGTCGATCATGCCCGCCAGCTCCGGTTTGTAAAAGGTGGCCCGCAGATGACAGGCGCCGCGATCCGAAGTGCCGTAAGCCAATCCCATGCCTTTAAGGGCGCGCGGATCGTAGCCGGGCGGTTCCAATCCCTTGACGTGAATGGCGATATCCTCCAGATCCCAGACCTTGGCGGCGTGCCGGATGCCCTCCGCCAGAACGGCTCCCGGCCCTTCCCTGCGGGCGGTCTGATGCAGCAGAGCGGCGATGGCGTCCACATCACCGTAGTCGATATCGCAGTCCACCCGGCCTCTGCGGGCGGCTTCGATGGTAAAGGCGCACAAATTACCGGCGCTGATGGTGTCCATCCCCAGCCGGTCGCAGATGTCGTTCAGATAGGCGATCTCCTCGATGCTGTCAATGTCGCACAGACCGCCGAAAGCATAGATCGTTTCGTATTCCGGCCCCTCCAGGTTGAGTCCCTTGTGCCGTCCCTTCAAAATGGTGGTGTTGCGGCCGCAGCCCATGAAGCATTTAAGGCAGGCACGCGGCTTGACATCGCACAGCTCATGGAAGGCGGCGGCGTTGATTTTTTCAAAGTGTTCGTACCGGCCTTCGGACCAGTAGCGGGTGGGGAACCCATTGGCCTTGTTCAACAGGTTGACCATCTGCGATGTGCCCATGGTTTTGTAGGCATTGACCGCCGGGTGGTCCTTGGCCGCAGCAGCGAGCTTTTTCGACATGGCCTGAACCGCCGCTTCATCGAAGAGCGGCCGGCGGCGATCTCCTTGAAACAAAATCGCCTTTATTTTTTTGGCTCCCATGACCGCTCCGACGCCGGTCCGCCCCGCCGAACGCCATTGGTCGTTTTTAATGACGCCGAAACGCACCAGGTTCTCGGCCGCCGGTCCGATCACCACGCTGCCCGGTTTGCGAAATCCCGCATCCTGTCGGGCGTAGGTTCGGTTCACCCTTTCCTCGGCGGTATAGGTCTCCGTGCCCCACAGATCGCCGGCGTCTTCGAACCGCACCTCATCCGGAAAAATCGTCAGCACGACCGGCTCACGGCTTCGACCTTCGATGACGATGGCATCATATCCAACGGCATCGATGGCCTCCGGCACCTTACCGCCGGAATAGGATTCGGCATAGAGGCCGGTCTGGGGGGACTTGGTAAACACGCCGTAGCGGCTGGAACCCCATATGCGGCTGCCGGTGATGGGGCCGGTGGCAAAAATCAGCCGATTGGCCGGATCCAGAGGATCGACGCCGCTCGGGTTCAACCGGTTCAGAAGGTAGGTTGCCAGGCCTTTGCCCCCCAGATAGTCTTTAAAAATGTCATCCGCCAACGTATCCACAACATAGCGTTGGGCCGTCAGATCGATTTTCAACAGTTTCCCATAAAAACCATGCATACATCACCTCTCTTTATGCGCCGCGATCAGTACACGTAGCAGTGGTAATCTTTTTTGAGGCTGGTGCCGAGAATCGCCATCATGATGGCCTCGGTCTCCTGGTGTTCCATGGTGACGACCAGCCGCAATTTGCCGCTGGACGGATCACGGACACACTCCTGACGCAGAATCTGCGACTTGAAATCATCCAGCGCCTCTTCGATTCTGGTAAAATCCGTTTCCCCCGCGGCATTGAGCCGGTTCTCGATCACCATGTAGCTGAAGCCGGGGTCAAACTGTTTTTCAATCTCTTCCAGACTCAAACAGGCTGTCGGTTTTTCCGGTTTCATACACTCCAGCCCTTGATTCAAATCCTCGAAAAAAACAGCGGATCAGGGCGGCCTCCGGAAAGGAAATGCGGCAGCCGCCCTCTCCGTCAACATCAGGCCGCCAGAAGCTCCTTGACACGCATCACACCGTCCTGGGCATCTTTGGCATAGGCGTCGGCGCCGATCCGGGCCGCCCAGCGGGGCGTCACGGGAGCACCGCCCACGATGGTCTTGAAGCGGTCACGCAGGCCTTCGGCTTTCAAAGCCTCTTCGATATCCTTCTGGCGCTTCATGGTCGTGCTGAGCAGGGCGCTGGTGCCGATAATATCCGCCTTGACATTGACCGCCTCCTTAATAATGTCCTCGGTGGCGATGTCGCGGCCCATGTCGTGGACCTCGAAGCCGTTGGCCCGCATCAGCGACACCACGATGCATTTGCCGATGTCATGAACGTCGCCTTTGACGGTGGCCAGCAGAATGGTGCCCTTGGGCTGTGACTGGCTGCTTTCGGCGTCAATCTTTTCATTGACCAGGTCGGTGACGGCCTTCATCACGTCCGCCGCCTGGATGAGTTCCGGCAGAAACAATTTGCCGCGGCCGAACAGATCGCCGGCAGCGTTAATCCCCGGGATAAACGCCTCATTCATCAGCGCCAGCGGGTCGCCGCCCCCGTCGAGATGTGCCTTGGCTATTTCGACGGCCCGCTCCTTGTTCGCTTTGAGCAGAATGTTTTTGGCTTCTTCGATCACATTGGCATCAATCATGGCATATCTCCTTTATATATAATGCTTAAATATAAGGTTCAAACCGGTTTAAAGATCACCATAAAGCGTTCGGCGCCCGCCGCTGGAGATGCTGTCAAAAAAACGAGCATAATAACCACTACCGCGGCGAAACAACATACCGCCAAACGCTTTAGGCCGTTTTGCGTTTGAAGCGCTGAACGCAGTTGATGTCGATATCCAGCAGTTCGGCGATCCTGAACTTGGCTTCCATGCCTTTGGCATCGTCCGGCTGGGGAGACATGACGCCCAATCCCATGTCCTGACGCACCTCGGTCATGATGACGGGATCGGTCAACTCCTCGATGGATATCTTCAACTTTTCCGCCACGTACGCTTTGGCCTCCGCGATTTTCATTCCCCGGGACATCTGCATCCGAGCCACCAGATCTCCGGCAGCCCGCGTTCCGCCCATTCCCGAGGTGTGCGCATGCGCAATGGCCATGGCAAACGGATCCCCTACGCCAACCTACAAGCCATCCAATCGGCACAGCTCCACCATGGCTTTGGAGGCCCGCGAGACCGCATCCACCGGCGGGTGGTCGTTGACCGTTACGGCACCCACCCCCATGCCCATGTTGGGATGAATGGGAATCGTGGCTGCCTCGCCGCAGGCTTTCATGAACGTGACGGCGCGGGCCAGGTTCCAGGGAAGCGTTTCATCGGTGTCCGTGTTCACCACCGGTCCGAAAATCGTGGCCCCGGCCTTCTGCGCCAGCTTGACCTGATCGTGGGCGTAAAGACCGGCCAGCCGCACCCCGTCGTAGGTCAGGCCGCCGTGCATCCCCAGGATGAATTCCCCGGACATGCCGATCTCGATGCACCAGTCCGGAAAGCGCTTTTTCAACTGTTCGGTGGCCAGCAGCGCCGCCTGAAAGTCGGCATCCCCGGCCGCGCCCACGGAGTCGATGTTCAGCCCGTCGGCGCCGCCTTCGTACATGGCGATCCCCACGGTGACGATATCCTTGACCGCGTCTTCAACGCACTGTTCGTGTGCCTTGAGGGCTTCTTCTATTTTTCCCTCGGGCATCAGTTTGGCCGGATTGGGAAACGGACCGTCCGGCTGGGTATAGAGGCCCAGGTTGGGCATCGCGCCGTAAAACAGCGGAATGTGCGTCGTTAAAAGCGCCTGCTCCAAAACCGGCTGTTCCATGGTGACGATGGGTTTCAGGGGTTTGAAGCTGTAGTCCACGTGGTTCAGCTCCATGGTGTCGGCCCCCATGATCTTTTCATAGATCTGCAGGGCCTGCACCCGTTCCACATTGACGCCCACCCGCCGGATCTTGAGCGTGCCGGCATCGTAGCTGAGCACGATTTCCCTGCCCCGTTCCACACTCACGATTTTGCCGGGCATCTTGAAAATATCGGCCAGATGCTGCAGTTCGTCTTCGGCAAGAACCGGTATTTCACCCCGATCAGCGGCGTCTTCCGCGCCCGCCACCAGATCGGCCATTAATTCTCTTTCCGACAGATAGGTGGGGGTGCCGTCGCCGAAGCGTGTAAAAATTTTATCCATTTACGCCTCCCTCCAATCAGGTTCGCAGGCTGGCAATCCCTTCTTCCATTATCGCCAGACCTTTTTCAAGATGTTCATCATCAATGATAAGCGGCATCAGAACCCGGATGACGTTGCCGTAAGTGCCGCAGGCCAGGGTCACAAGGCCTTTCTTGAGGCAGAACTGCACCAGCGCTTTGGCGTCATCGGCCGCCGGTTCCTTGGTTTCCCGATCTTTTACCAGCTCCAGCGCCAGCATGGCGCCTTTGCCTCTGACGTCGCCGATGATTTCGTACTGCTGCTGCCAGCCGTCAAAGCGTGGGCGCAATTTTTCTCCCAGCGCCTGGCTGGTGGCCAGCAGATTTTCCTCTTCAAAAATATCCAGCACCGCCAGTGCCGCCCGGCAGCAGACCGGGTTGCCGCCGTAGGTACCACCGACGCCGAAGGGATGGACCGGCGCCATGACCTCTTTTTTGCCCACCACGCCCGCCAGGGGCATGCCGGCCGCCAGACTCTTGGCCACGGTCATCAGATCCGGTTCGACCCCCCAGTGCTCGATGGCGAACATTTTGCCCGTGCGCCCCACACCGGTTTGAATCTCATCCGCAATGAAAAGAACCTCGTTGTCTTCGCATATTTTTTTGAGCTTGGGTAGAAATTCGGGCGGCGGTGTAATAAAGCCGCCTTCACCCTGAATCGGCTCCACGAGCAGCGCCGCCGTGTTTTCCGGTGCGGTGCCGGTGATGAAAACCTCCTTCAGATAATCGGCACAGGCCACACCGCAGTCCGGATATTTGAGATTGAACGGACAGCGGTAGCAGTAGGCATAGGGCATGTGGTAAACCTCCGGCGCATAGGGACCGAAGCCGAACTTGTAGGGCTTGACCTTGCTGGTCAGGGTCATGGCCAGCAGCGTGCGGCCGTGGAAGGCGTTGTCAAAGGCGATGACGCCGGGTTTCCTGGTGCGGTAGCGCGCGATCTTGACAGCGTTCTCCACCGCCTCCGCACCCGTACTGACAAACATCGCCTGTTTGGCAAAATCGCCCGGCGCCAGCCGGCAGAGACGATCGGCCAGGTCGATGGCCGCCTGATACGGCATGACCAGCAGACAGGTGTGGGTGAACTTTTCCGCCTGGTCTTTGATGGCCGCCACGACCTTGGGGTGGCTGTGGCCGACGTTCATCACGGCGATGCCGCCGGCGAAGTCGATGTAGTCTTTGCCCTCCACGTCCGTCACCACGGCACCCTTTGCCGAAACAATGTGGCAGGCGGTGCCGCTGGTCAGTCCGGGCATCATCACCTGTGAACGCTTATCGCTCAGATCCTGATTGCTCAGCTGCTGTGTCATTTCTCCCTCCTTGTGGCATTTCCAGGTTCTTAAAATTCGAATTTCCCGGCCCGGTGGGCGTTCAGGTATTCCATGCAGAACTCGTCCTTACCGGCCAGGGCGGTGGCGGCGATGATGTTGGCCATCATTTTTTTGTCCAGCGGATTGATGATGGCGCCGTCAAGCCCCTTGGCAATGGCCATGCTCATGAAGGTCTGGTTCAGAAGGGCCCGGTTGGGCAGACCGAAAGAAATGTTGGACAGCCCGCAGACGGTGTGAATGCCCTCGAAGGTCTGCATGATGCGCTCGATGGCCGACAGAAATTCAACGCCGAAAATTTTATTGGTGGACACCGGCTGCACCAGTGGATCGACATAGATGTTTTCAACGGCGACGTTTTTCTGCAAAAGACCGTTGACCAGCTTGTCGGCGATGGCCATGCGGTCGTCGGCGGTTTCCGGCATGCCCTCATCACTCATGCACAGCGCCACCACTTTGATGTCGGTGCCGGCAATCAGCGGCAGCAGGCTGTTGAAGCGTTCTTTTTCCAGTGAGATGGAATTGATCATGGCCGTACCCTTGTGCACGGCCAGCGCCGCCTCAATGGCTTTGGGATCCGGACTGTCGATGCAGCAGGGCGCATCCACCACCGCTTGAACCGTGTTGACCAGCCAGGTGAGATATTCGGGCTCCTTGCCCACAAACACACCGGCGTTGACATCGATGAAGTCGGCGCCGGCTTCAAATTCATCTTTGGCCACCTTGGAAATGGCATCCTTGTCCTGGGCTTCAATGGCGCCGGCGATCGCCTTGCGGCTGGCATTGATGAGTTCACCTACAATCAGCATAACACGTCTCCTTTTCTGTTTTAATCGTTCGATAGAATCAATGGTGCAATTCAATTCCGACACTACTTCCGTAACACGCCCAACTCCTTCTCCGCTTCGACAACGATGGATCGAATCGTTTTCTGCACATCGTCGGGAAGGGGATCCGGCGTGTGGGTTTCCAGAATCTCACGGGCCTTGTCCAGTGAACGGCGATAGATGTCCTTGCTGCCCGCCGCTTCCCAGTCCTCGCGCATGCGGCGGTCGATCACGGTAGGCTGTGACTGGCTGCGCATGTGCCTGTAGGTGCTGGCATGGCTCAAAAAGTCCTTGCCCACGCCGATTTCACGGATAACGTCGACCGCCAGGGTTTCGTCGTTGACCGGTATGCCCTGTACCGTGTGCTTGATCATGCGGGCGAATTCGTTGTCCATTACCAGCTGTCCGTAGTCAATGGTCATGCCCATTTCGATCATCCCCAGGCCGTAGATCAGGTTGGCACCTGCCAACGCCGGCAACAGGCCTGTAAGCGTGCTCTCATGACCGCTCTGGGCGTCACACACCTTGCTGTCGCCCTACCCGCCGGCGACCCAGCTCGGCAGCTGGTAAAATTTGGCCAGCTGGGCCACGGCCGCATTGATGAGCGCACATTCAGGACTGCCCACCGTGGCGGAAGCCAAGCGCAGATCCATGGCCGTGGTTGAACTGCCGTAAATCACCTTGGCGCCCTTGCGGGTCAACTGGCTCAGCACGACGCCGCCCAGCACCTCGGCATTGTGGTCCACCAGGGTGCCGGCCAGGGTCACCGGCGAAGAACCGCCGGCCATGGCCATGGAGAGGACATTGACGGCCATGTTCGATCGGGCGCCCTGCATGATGATTTCGCAGCTTTCACGCACAAGCTGCAGCGGGCTCACCGGACAGGTGATGAACGATACGATGGGCCGCTCCATGAGCTGCTCTTTTCCGCCGACAATAGCCGCCGCCATTTCGGTGATGCGCTTCATCAGAAAGCCGTCGCCCGGTCCCATGAAGCCGTGTTTGCTGGTATTCATCATCCAGGCTTCGGCGTTGTGCAGCTGAACAGTGGGCATGGGCACGTCCGAAGCGCCCACCGCCCGCTCGTAGACGTCCACTTCACTCAGGTAGTCGCAAATGCGGGCGGAGGAGGCCACGTCCGCCTTGGTGGTTTCCCGCAGCTGCCCGGTGTAGGGGTCAACGATGAAAACCCCCTCGCCGAAATTGGTGAACCCGACCCGGTTGCTTTCCATAATAAAGTCGTTTTTCGGGTTCCGTCCGGCCAGAAACAGCTTCGACGGCGCTGAACGAACCGCTTCCTCCACCACGAAAGGTGGAATTTTAACAATCTTTTTCTGCTTGTCGATGCGGCAGCCCGCACCGTCAAAAACCGCCAGGGCATCTTCCTCTTCAACAAACAGGCCGGTGTGCTGCAACACTTCCAGCGTGGCCAGATGAATGTCCTTTATCTCATCCTCGGTAAAAACATTCAAACTGAGCCCGCCGCTCAACCGTTTGCCGGCATGCAAATTTCGTTTCAAAATGCCACCTCCTTTGGTTTATCGTCAGTGCCGATCGGATGCTTCACAGGCTTCGACAATCGCCCGCATCTCCGCCGCCGCACCGTCCGGCAGGGGCGGCGGCGCGTGGGTTTCCAGGATTTCGCGGGCTTTCTCATACGCCCTTTCCACCACATCCCTGCCGCCCAGCTGGTCGAGCCACACCTGGCGCTGCAGGCGATCGAACATATCCCCCCGGGACATGGCGCGCATGTGCGCAAGGGTGTGGTCGCTGGTGAGATACTCCCCGCCGGGTCCGACCGCGTGGATCAAATCCAGGGCAAAGGCCGCCGCGCTCAGATCCATCCCTTTCACCAGCTGAAGCACGTTGCGGGCGTGTTCCGCATCCATGATCATCTTGGCATAATCAAAGGTCAACCCATTTTCAATGCCGCCGCAGCCGAACACGATGTTGCAGCCGGCGGCGACGGCCGGAAAGACATTCAGGGCATATTCATAGCCGGACTGGGCATTGGGGGTTTTACTGCCGCTGTTTCCGGTGCCGCACCAGCTGGGAATTTTATAGTGGCGGGCGATTTGCGCCGATGCCAGGCTGAAAACACCGCACTCCGGGGCACCCATGGCCGGGCTGCCGCTCTTGAGATCCGTCACCGTGGCCACACTGCCGTAAATAAAAGGCGTGTGGCGTCTTTTCAGCTGGGCGAGCACCAGGGCGCTCAGCAGTTCCGCATTCTGTACGGCCAGCGTGCCGGCCATGGTCGCCGGCGCCGTTGTTCCGCAAAGCGGCATGGAAACGGCGCACAACCCGACCCCCAGGCCGGCGCAGGCGACAATCACGTCGCAGCACTGTTTGACCAGCATCAGGGGGCTGGTGGGACACACCACGCTGGTGACACAGGGTCTTTTTAAAAATGCTTCCCGGCCGCCGACGCAGATGGAGGCCATGTCCACGATTCGGTGGGCGTTGCGGGCGCTGAAAAAGCCGTGCAGCACATGTTTGCCGGTGTTGGCCACCATGGTCTCGTAATTGTGAAGGCTCTGGGTGTCGGCGGGTTTGTCGTGCGCGCCCATGCATTTTTCGATCACGCCGATGGGATCAAGGGCATCGGCGACGCGCGTGGCCTGCCCCAGATCCGCCTTGGTGCAGGGCCGCTGGCGGCCGGTGTAAAGGTCGTTGACTTTCACGTTTTCCCCAAAAAGCGTAAAACAGCAGCTTCCCGGCCCCACCACGAAGTCCGCCGCCGGATCCCGGCCGTACATGACGAACGCATCGGGCGCCCACGAGATGCAGTCTTCCAGCAACGGCCGCGGAATGCGGACCGTGAACCCATTTTTCTGTTTTTCGATATCCGCGCCGCCGCCGTGGAATATGGCGGCGGCCTCCTCGGATTCGACCTTGACGCCGGTCCGGGACAAAACAGCGGCGGATGCTTCGTGGACGGCATCCACATCCTGCGGGCCGAATCCGGTTAATGTCAACGCTGCCATGCGTGGTTCCTCTCTGCCGAAAAAACGTTAGCTGTTTTATTACATGGCTGCAATCAGCCGCTTCTTCCTTGGCAATCGCAATACAACTTTCCTGAGGGTTCCATCCTGAAAGAATTTGCAAAAGTCGCGCCAGACAGCTATATTAAAAATTATCTTTTAATTTCTATATCTTAGATGGAAAAGGCCCGACCGGGTTTTCCCCAAAATCGATTCATTTATGCATCGATTGCGCAATGCAGCCGCCGCTGTGGATCGGCTTCTATTCAACTATCTTAAATCTAACAAATAATTCAACCCGGGCGCATTGGTGGTTGCGATTTGTTTTTGCATCGAATTTTGAAGGCCTGAATCACAAACGGTATTTTTTCAGTTTGCGCACCACGCTGGGCTGGCTGATCCCCAGATGAAGCGCCATTTTCCGGGTGGAGCCGTAGCGGGAAAGCGCGGATTTGAGGATTTCCATTTCAAATTGCTGCAGCTGGTCTTTGAGGCGCGCTGTGGAGGGGGGGCGATTTAAAATTGAATCGACAGCGGCGGCGGTGTCGATCTGGATTTCCTGCAGGATAATGTCGTCAATCCCGGCGCCTTCGCTGAGAATTACGGCTTTTTTCACCAGATTTTTCAACTCGCGGACATTACCCGGAAACGTGTAGGCTTCCAGCGCTTCCATTGCCTGATAGGAGATTTTTTTGCGCATCCCGTAGGCCTGGTTGTATTTTTCAAGAAAAAACGCCGCCAGTTCAAAAACATCATCCGGGCGCTCCACCAAGGGCGGTATGCAGATATTAAAGGCATTCAGGCGGTAGAAAAGGTCTTTCCGGAAACGCTTTTCCTGCACCCGCCGCACCAGATCCTGATTGGTGGCGGCGATGACGATGCAGTCGATCTTGATGGGCCTGAGTCCGCCGAGGTGCAGAATTTCATGATCTTCCAGGCATTTCAGCAACTTGGCCTGCACCCCGTAGGGAATGTCGCCGATCTCGTCCAGAAACAGCGTGCCGCCCTGGGCCAGTTCGAACAACCCGGCTTTTCCCTTCTGGCGTGCGCCCGTGAACGCCCCTTTTTCATATCCGAACAGTTCGGCCTCCAGCAGGGTTTCGGGCAGAGCGGCACAATTGATCTCAATGAAAGGTCGCTTTTCCCGTCGGGTATGGGCATGGATCACCTTGGCCAGCAGCCCCTTCCCGGTGCCGGATTCACCCTGAATGAGGATATTGGGCACCTCCATCTGGGCCAGTTTGAGCGCTGTTTTCAACACCTGCTTCATCTGGCTGCTTTCCGCAACAATGGTTCCGCTTTTTAATTCCAGCAGGCTTAGCTCGGCCAGTTTTTCCTTATATTGATTTGATTTGCGGCGTGTTTCGTTGAGCCGCTCCACCAGCTCGTTCAGCCGGGTCATGTCGCGCTCGTTGACCACCACCAGGGATATGTCTCCGTTTTCATCGAACACCGGCGTCCCTGTCGCCAGGATGTATTTTTCCGTGGCCGGCACGTACTGCAGCAGATTGACCTGCAAGCGGCTGGACAAGACCTCCGGCGTGACGGCGCGGTCCATCAGACCTTTTTCGACCAGTGTGTCGATGCGCTGGCCGATGACCTGGTCGGCCGTCGCCCCGATCAGTTTTTCTGCGGCGCGGTTGATATTGACAATGGTGCCGTTGCCGTCCAGAACCCAGATCCCGTCCGAAGACGAGTTGAAAACCGTTTCAAACTGCCGGCTCAGGCGCCGGATGCTTTCCAGCTGAAGCGCCGACTGTTCGAAAACCTGGAGGTCCGTAAGACAGCAGACAAGGCCGGCGACCCGGCCGCCGTCTTCAATCGGGCTGAGATCCACGATCAGTTTACGGTCGTTTTGAACCAAATGCCGCCCGCCGTCCGCCGCGCCGGATGCCAGACAGTCCCTCGCCGGACCACGGATGCCGGGCAAAACCGTAAAAAGGGAATCGCCGACCGCGTCCGCGGGTTCCATCGACAGCATGGACGCTGCCCGCCGGTTGACGCAGACAATGCAGCCCGCCGCGTCCGCGGCCACCACGCCGATGACGGCGGCATCGAGAATCCGGCTCAGTTCGGGGCGGGTTGTTGTCTGCATAGCGGGCTGCCTGAAGGGAGTTTCCATTCCTTTTCAATCAACATCGGCCCGGATCGGGCCTGAAAACATCTTTCCATATGCTTTGAATAAATGAACCGTTGAAAAAATGCAAGGGTGGCCAACAAACGCAGCCGATCGCAACGAAACCAACAAACCCAACGAACCGCAAATGCACGCAAATTAAAATAATTATTTTTTTCAGGGTCGGCGCCTTTTTTTGTGGTTTTCAGCGCCAAGATATGGCAACCATAACCGCAATAAAACAAAGGGGCGGACGGCCGACGGCATCGGTTTGCCGCTGAAACCACAACCTGATTCGACTGAGAACGCCATGACAAACATCACCATACTGGGCACCGGTTCGCATGTACCGGCAAAAGTGCTGCACAACAGCGATCTTGAAAAAATGGGTCTGGACACCTCCGACGAATGGATCACCCGCCGTACGGGCGTCAAGGAGCGGCGGATCGCCGAGCCGGACAGCGCCGCGTCGGACCTGGCCTTTATCGCGTCCCAAAAGGCGCTGGACACCGCGGGTGTGGCCGCGGATTCGCTGGACATGATCATTTTCGCAACCATCACACCGGACACGGCCTGCCCCTCGGCGGCCAACTGGCTGCAGGCACGGCTGAATGCCGTCAACGCCGTGACCTTTGATATCACCGCCGCCTGTTCGGGCTTCATTTTCGCCTTGAATGTCGCCGAGCAGTACCTGAAAAACCAGAGCTGCAGAACGATTCTCGTGGTGGCGGCCGAAGTGATGTCCCGCACCCTCAACTGGAAGGACCGCACCACCTGCATCCTGTGGGGAGACGGCGCCGGCGCCGCCGTCCTTTCCAACGCACCGGACGGCCACCGGCTGCTTTCGACCGCCGTTCACACGGACGGATCCCAGGGCAAAGATCTCCTGCTGCCCGGCGGCGGCTCCCGCACCACGCCCATTTCCCATGAAAGCGTTGATGAAGGCCGCCATTACCTGAACATGATCGAAGCCAAATACAGCTTTAAAACCGCGGTACAGTATTTTTCCGACGCCATCATCGAAGGCGCCCGTCAAAATGCGCTGGACGTCCATGATGTCGCCTGGTTCATTCCGCACCAGGCCAATATCCGCATGTTTCAGTATATCGCCAAAGCGATGCGCATCCCGTTTAATAAATTCTATCTTACGCTGCAAAAATATGGTAATATTTCTTCTGCTTCATGTGCGATTGCGCTGGATGAAGCCGTTTGCGACGGCAGTATCAGAAAAGGCGACATTGTCTGCATGCCGGTTTTCGGCGGCGGGTTGACCTGGGGCAGCGCCATGCTCCGGTGGTGATGCGGGCCTGTTGAAGCAAGACACGCGTGCGCATGCGGCGGCAGCCCTGCCGGACGTGTTTTCAACAGCGGAATACACAGCGACAGACAGGCGGAAGGATCATGAAAACACTCGGCATATGCCTTGGCGCCTCGACCATCTCGATGGCTCAGATCGAGGCCGGCCCCTCCGCCGGCGGGCCGCCTTACCAACCCCTGTCCGGCCGCGCCCGGATCACCCGCCACTGGGCGCTGCCGCACGACGGCAACCCGCGCCGCTGTCTTATGAATGCCCTTTCCCGAATCGACATCGGGCAGTACGACCGCATCGCCGCCACCGGCCGCAAATTCCGTCAGCTGGTGCATCTGACATCGATCCCCGAACCCCGGGCCGTCGAACACGCCTACCGATTCCTGAAACCGCCGCACATCGACTGTCCCGCCATCGTAGCCGCCGGCGGCGAGACCTTCATGGTGTATGTGCTCGACCGATCCGGCACCATCGCCAACGTGATCACCGGCAACAAATGCGCCTCCGGCACGGGTGAGTTTTTCCTGCAGCAAATTCGACGCATGAACGTTTCCCTCGAGGAAGCCGCCCGCTTTGCCGCGGAAGAAACACCGCATCCGGTGTCCGGACGCTGTTCGGTTTTCTGCAAATCGGACTGCACCCATGCCACCAACAAAGGCGTCCCCAAGGCCAATGTCACGGCCGGCCTTTGTCTCATGATGGCCAACAAAATTCTGGAGCTTCTAAAAAACGTGGAGCGCCGGCACATCATGCTGACCGGGGGCACCTCAAAAAACCATATGATGGTGGCCTATCTTGAAAAAAAAATCAGCGGCCTGATCGTGCCGGCGGAGGCGCCCTATTTCGAAGCTTTGGGCGCCGCCCTGTGGGCCCTCGACCACACCACCCGCCCGCTTCAAAGCGGTCTGTCCGGGCTGCTGCGCCGCGAAGCGGTTTCCTTCAATTCCCTGCCCCCCCTGGCCGATTTCAAGGACCGGGTGACATTCAAACATCTGAAACCCTCCACCCTCGCCGACGGCGACATCTGCATCCTGGGCCTCGATGTCGGGTCCACCACCACCAAGGCCGTGTTGATGAGAGTAAAGGACAACGCCATGCCGGCCGCCGTCTACCTGCGCACCAGCGGTGATCCGGTGGGGACGTCGCGCCAGTGTTATGCGGAAATCCTGCGTCAGGTTGAAACCATGGCCGACCCGCGGCGGCTGTCGATCATCGGGCTGGGCGTATGCGGCTCCGGCCGGCAGATCGCAGGGCTGCATGCCCTCACCGACGGCGTTATCAATGAAATCATCGCCCACGCCACCGCCGCCGTTTATTTTGACCGGCAGGTGGACACGATTTTCGAAATCGGCGGGCAGGACGCCAAGTACACCTACATCACCAACGGTGTACCATCCGACTATGCCATGAATGAGGCCTGCTCCGCCGGCACCGGTTCTTTTCTCGAAGAGTCGGCCTACGAGTCGCTGGGCATTCGTATGGAAGACATCGCCGCCATCGCCTGCAAAGGACGCCGCCCGCCCAACTTCAACGACCAGTGTGCGGCCTTCATTGCTTCGGACATCAAGAACGCCATCCACGAGGGTGTGGATCACGACGACATCGTGGCCGGCCTGGTGTACTCCATCTGTATGAACTACACCAACCGCGTCAAGGGCAACCGACCCACCGGTGAAAAAATTTTCATGCAGGGCGGGGTCTGCTACAATACCGCCGTCCCTCTGGCCATGGCCTCACTTCTGGAAAAACCCATCGTGGTGCCGCCGGAGCCGGGGCTCATGGGTGCTTTCGGGGTTGCCCTGGAAGTCAAAAAGCGCATCGAACGCGGTCTGATGCAACGCGGTATTTTCGACCTCGCCGTGCTGGCCGAACGCCGCGTCACCTACGGCCGACCTTTCATCTGCCGCGGAGGCAAAGAAAAATGCGACCGCCGCTGCCGCATATCGATGATTGAAATCGAAAGCCGCCGCTACCCCTTCGGCGGCGCCTGCAACCGGTACGACAACATCCGCCGGAAACGCCGCGTCGAGACCGCCAAACTGGACCTGGTGCGTCTGCGCCAGCAGCTGGTTTTTGACACCCATGCCGCCCGCAGGCCCCTGAATGAAGCCATACCCGCGCGCGGGACCGTCGGCCTGAATCGCAGTTTCCTCGTCAATACCTATTTTCCGCTGTATTCCACCTTTTTTGCCGCACTGGGCTTTACGGTTGTTCTGCCCGACCGCATCAGCCAGCAGGGCATCGATCGCCGCAACGCTCCTTTTTGCTACCCCGGTGAGATCGCCCACGGATTTTTCTACACGCTCCTCGAAAAAAGCGGGCCGCTGGATTACATTTTTCTGCCGCATTTCAAGGCCGTCCCGTCTCAAAACGGTGATTATAATGCGCAAGTTTGCCCGCTGGTGCAGGGGGAAACGTTTTTTCTGCGTTCCACATTCCGCCGCGAGCTGGACCGCCGCCGCGCCGACGGCACCCGGGTGTTGACGCCGCTGATCGACCTCAGCCGCGGTCTTGACAGCGCCGTCAAACCGCTGATGTCGCTTGCCCGCGAGATGAACATCGATGCAAAGACGGCCGAAGCGGCCGCCGTGCGCGCCCTGCACCGTCAGCGGGACTGCCTGGCCGATATGAAATCAAAGGGTGACCAGCTGCTGGCGGAACTGGCGGCCGATCCGCGGCAGATGGCGGTGGTGATATTTTCGCGGCCCTACAACGGCTTCGCCAAAGAAGCCCACATGGGCATTCCAGGGAAACTGGCCTCCCGCGGCGTGTCGGTGGTGCCGCTCGACTTTTTGCCCATCGACAGGGAAAAAGACAAGCGGCACATGTACTGGGGCATGGGGCAGCTGATCCTGCAGGCAGCCCGTTTTGTCAAGCGGCATCCCCAGCTGTTCGGCACCTTCATCACCAATTTTTCCTGCGGGCCGGATTCCTTCATCATCGGTTACTTCCGCTCCATCATGGGCCGCAAACCCTCTCTGACCCTGGAACTGGACAGCCACACGGCCGATGCCGGGCTGGACACCCGCATCGAAGCCTTTCTGGACATCGTGTCCGCTTTCCGCCGGATAAACCGAAACCCGCTCATCACCGCGGCGAACACCGCCTACGCCCCCGCCCGCATCACCCGGCGTAAGGACACGCTCGCGGTGGTTACCTCCGCCGGCCGGACGGTGCCCCTGACCGACCCGCGCGTCACCCTCCTGATCCCGTCCATGGGACGTATCGCCTCCGAAGCCATGGCCGCCGCCTTTAAAAACACCGGCGTCAATGCCCTGGCGTTGCCGCCGGCGGATGAAGCCGTATTGAAAATCGGCAGAGGCAACACATCCTGCAAGGAGTGCCTGCCCTTGATTCTGACGACGGGTTCATTGTTGAACTACCTCCGCAGCCACCGCCGAGAGGCTGAAATCGTGGTGTATTTCATGGCCACCGGTTCCGGCCCCTGCCGCTTCGGACAATACTTCATTTTTATGGAAGATCTGATCCGGCGTCTCGAGCTGCCGGACGTGGCCATGTTCACGCTGACTTCTGAAAATGCCTATCAGGGGCTGAAACGGGATTTCGAGCGGCGGGCCTGGTGGGCGGTGATCACGGCGGACGTGATGGAAGACGTGCGCGCGATGCTGCTGGCCGATGCAAAGGATACAGAAACGGCCATGCACCTGTTTCAAAGCGCCTGGGATGATATTATGACGGTGCTGGCCGACGGCGGCTACAAAACCCTTCTGGCGCAACTCAGGCATACGGCCGACCGTCTCAGAAGCGTCGAACTGAAAAGGCCGGTGCGCGATGTGCCGCTGATATCGCTGACCGGTGAAATTTTTGTCCGGCGCGACGGGCTTTCACGGCAGTATCTGACCGAACGTCTGGCTGAAATGGGATTTGCCACCGTATGCACACCGGTCGCGGAATGGGTTTTTTACAGCGAATACCTGGTACAGATGGATCTGATTGACCATCGGATGTCCTTGGCGGACAAAATGCGCTTTCATCTTCGCCGGCATTACATGAAAAAATGCGAACAGACGATCCGCGGCATTCTTTCACGATCGGGTCTGGTGGGCCCCGCATCCGCGGACGTCGCCGCCGTCCTGCGCCACGGTACACCATACCTTTCTCCGCAGCTCACCGGCGAAGCCATTCTGACCATCGACGGCGCCTTGACCGACATCGCCACCCATGTTTGCGGCGTCATCGCCATCGGTCCCTTCGGCTGCATGCCCAACCGCCTCTCGGAGTCGATTCTGATCGACACCATGACCAGCCGTGAAAAACGGGCGCTGGAACCGCACAACCGCTGCCTCGCCCCCATCCTCGACGGTCTGGACACCCTGCCCTTTCTGGCGGTGGAAAGCGACGGCTCGCCCTTTCCCCAGCTGATCAACGCCAAGCTCGAAACCTTTTGTCTGCGGGCCGAACGGCTGCATGCGCGCATGCGGCAGGGGTGAAATCCGCTGGGTTTATTGGGTTTGTTGCGTTTATTGGGTTTGTTGGGTTTGTTGCGTTTATTGGGTTTGTTGGGTTTGTTGCGTTTATTGGGTTTGTTGGGTT
>Ga0180434_10001434_pt1 | contig 34041 bp, 31 predicted proteins | sample SS_ome_7_FD_132453 | JGI IMG/M metagenome (GOLD analysis project Ga0180434, IMG submission 132453) | Hypersaline lake sediment archaeal communities from the Salton Sea, California, USA - SS_1_D_2 metaG | ecosystem: Environmental > Aquatic > Non-marine Saline and Alkaline > Hypersaline >... | reverse complement strand
CCTTCAGCGGTGAGGAGCGCCATCAGCGGCGGTTATCGAAGGTCTCGGCCATCGAGCAGCGGGCTCTCAGAGGCGATTAAGGAAGAAGGCAGTGAACGCTGGAAGGGAGTGAAGCATGAAAGTAGTGGCATTCAATTCAAGCCCGAGGATGGAGAAAGGCAACACCGCCGTCATTGTTGCGCCGTTTCTCGAGGGGATGAAGGAATCGGGGGCGGAGGTCGAACTCTTCTACACCAGGAGGCTCAAGATCAATCCCTGCCTGGGATGCTTCGATTGCTGGTTGAAGACCCCGGGCGAGTGTGCTCAGAAGGACGACATGAAGATGCTGCTCCCGAAAATGGGGGAATGCGACGTCCTGGTGCTGGCGACTCCGCTCTACGTTGACGGCATGTCCGGGCCGATGAAGAACCTGCTTGACCGGATGATCCCCGGGGCGCACCCCTTTATCGAAATACGGGATGGGCACTGTCGCCATCCCGGGCGGGGTGAATACGCTCCCCGCAAGGTGGTGCTGGTGTCCAACTGCGGTTTCTGGGAGAAGGACAACTTCGACCCGCTTGTTGCCCACGTGCAGGCCATCTGCCGGAACGCGGCGATGGAGTTCGCCGGGGCGCTGCTCAGACCTCATGGTCCGGCACTGCAGCCGATGATGGATGCCGGTGCCCCGCTGGACGATGTCTTTGAAGCCGCCAGGGAGGCAGGACGGCAACTGATGCGAGACGGTGCAATGTCGGCGGAGACGCTGGCGACGGTGAGTCGCGAGCTGCTGCCGCGTGAGACCTATCTCCAATTCGCCAACGATTACTTCAACCAGGTCCTCGAGGCCGCCACGAAGTAGGGGCAAGCGGCACGTTCCTCCAACTGTGCTCCGCCTCACCACGGCTCTCGCAGGATGAAAGCGGAGTGGAACTGTCCGCCCCGCAGTCTACCGCTGCGCTGGTGAAACCGGGCTGTACATGAGGTCGTTGGTGCGTGCGTGGTTGGCGGCGACACTGGTTTCGAAGACTTGTCTACCGGGAGGAGTGATAGTACCATAGGGGCAAGGCATCGCTGCGATGCCTGGGGGATTTGTCTCACACATTGGAGGGCCAGCGGACACAGCCTGTTTGTGCTGCGCCAGTGGTGTGGTCATCTGAGTGGTCATGTTGGATGGTGGCGTGGAACTGAGCCGTACGCAGTGGGAGTAGCTGCCAGAACAGGTGCAGTGAGCTCGGATTGGGAGACAGAATGAGACTACCCGGCACCAGGAAGAGAAAGAGGAGGACGAAGGGTACAGAGGAACTGGTTGTACGCGGGCACTATGAGAAGCTGGTGGCGTACCATAGAAGGGGGAAGCCGGTAGCGCGGGTGGCCAACGCTATGCTTGGGGCCAAAGTCGGCGACATTCGCGCCAACGCCGCGCGAGCCCTGGGGACCATTGCGGAAGATGACGCCGAGGCGGTGTTGGGCACTGTCCCCCGACTGGTCAGACTGCTCAACGATGAGAGTGCACGTGTCCGTGGAAACGCCGCCGGGGCTCTGTCGGTAATCGGGGAAGGCTACCCTGAGGCGGTGAAGCGGGGCGTTCCGCGATTGGTCAGGCTGCTCAAAGACATGGATGCCGTTGTGCGTGGCAATGCAGCACGGGCTCTGTCGGTGATCGGGGAATGCGATGCTGAGACGATGGAGCATGCTGTCCCAAGACTGGTGAAGCTGCTCAGCGACGAGGATGCCTATGTACGGGGGATCGCCGCCTGGGCCCTGCGGTCCATCGGAGAGAGCGATGCCGAAGCGGTGAAGATAGCTGCTTCCAGGTTGGTGAGGCTGCTGGATGACGGTGACCGCTATGTCCGCAGTCAGGCGGCATCCGTTCTTGCGGTTATTGGGGAGAGCGACGTTGAAGCGGTGAGGCCAGCAATCCCCGGCCTGGTGAGATTGCTGGAAGACGGCGATGGCGACGTTCGCCTGCATGCCGTGGTCGCTCTGGAGAGAGTCAGCGAAAGTGACGCCGACGCAGTCACAGAGGCCGTCCCGAACCTGATACGATTGCTCGAGGATGGCGATGCTACCGTCCGTGTTCATGCTGCGTGGGCTCTCCTGGAGATAGCTGCCAGTGATGCGGATGCGGTGAAGATCGCTGTTCCTAACCTGACAAGACTGCTTGATGATGAGCAGGCAGGTGTGCGCTACAGTGCGGCCCTCGCTCTGCAGAGGATCACCGACGGCGATGGCAACGGGGCAAAGGAGACCGCAGTTCGGTTGGCGGGGCTGGTGGACCGTCGGGATGCCTTCGTTCGCGGCGATGCGGCCGGGCTCTTTGACATAGTGAGCGAAGACCCTGTTGTTGATGTGGAAGACTAGCGGGTGGGTCTCCGCGGGCGCGGCACTGTGACGCTCCGCCGTTCCTCTACACCGGGTACTCAACTCCGGCCGCGGGGCGCTGGCCACACAGCAGACGCGCAGAAATCTCAACGCGGTTTGAGCAAACCACAATAGGACAATGCAATTCCTGTGCTACAATGGAGGTTCACCCAATGGCCCGTGCCGGTGGCGGGAGTCGAATTTGCGGGGGATACAGGGATCCAACGGCGGCAGTCCATCCCGTGGGCAACACGGGTTGAAAGAGGACAGTGATATGCGTCGGTAGGCTGCAATTGCCAGCTCTACGGATGCATATGAAGACAGAAATACGGGAGGTGTCAAGGAATGGAAGATACACAGAGCTTGTTCAAGATGTGCCTCGAAGAGGTCGACAGGATGCTCAGCACAAAGCACGTGGTGGGGGAGCCGATCACGGTGGAGGGCAACACCATTGTCCCTCTCGTCAGTATTGGCTTCGGCTTCGGTGCCGGGGGTGGCAGTGGTGAGGGCAAGAAGGGAGAAGGCATGGGAGGTGGAGCTGGCACGGGAGCGGGCGGAGGCGTCAAGCCGGTTGGCGTCATCATAGTGAGCAAGGACGGCGTGAAGATAGAGACCCTTCACGGCGCCTTTGCCTCGGTGGCTGAGAAAGTGGCCGACGTCGCCGCCAGCGTGATCGAGAAACGGGGGGGGGAGAAGGAAAGCTAGGAAAGCGGACGGGAGACCAAGAGAGTGCTGGCCCTGTATGTCATCGTGGGGCTCATAGTGCTCGGCATCCTCGTCCTTTCCATACCTGTGGACATGGCCCTTGAGCTTGAACTGCACGATGAGAGCAGAACGAGGGTGAGAGTGGGGTGGCTCTTCGGGTTGGTATGGAAGGAGATCAGGGCACGCAGGAAGAGACCTGCGGAAGAGAAGAAGAAGAGGGACATAGGGCCCTTCATTACCCTGATCAGAACCAGAGGGATGCCGGGAAGGCTTGTGAAGCTGGCCAGGCAGGTGCTGAGGCGGCTGCACATGAGACAACTGGACGGCGATGTGAGACTGGGGCTCGATGATCCCGCCGATACCGGAGTAGTCTGCTCCTTCGCATGGCCGGCACTCGCCTACCTCAACTCGTTCCGGCTGCTCAGCGTGAGATTCGAGCCTTGCTTCACTGAGCCCCTGCTCGAGTTGAGGATGCGCGGCACCATGAGGGTGTACCCTGTAGAGATGGCTGGGCCTCTGCTCAGCTTCGCTGTTTCGCCGGCGTTCTTGCGGGCGATAAGGTCAGTGGCGGCGTCGCGTTGGAGAAGACGGAGATAGCGGTAGAGGGGGTTGTCACAATCGGTGAGGTAACGCTGCTCCCGATAGTGCGAACATGCGTAGGCGTCCACCGTGCCGGCAGGGGCGCCGTGTGTTCCGTCTCGAAGTATCCCCTCGGTGTCGTGGTCGTGTCGCCGCAAGGGCGACGCGCCCTGAACCTCGCAGGTGAAGAGGTCCCCGTTGAACACTACCTGGAACTGGCGCCGGCTTTGCGTGACTTGCTGTAGGTGGATGCCCGTTCTGTAGTCGCGGCTCGGAGCGAGACGTCGAAGTCAGAGCTGACTCGCCTGCGGTGTGGTGGGCAGGGCCGATGTCTGGGAGCGAGTGATGAGGAAGCGGCTGTATCGAAGCAGAAGCGACAGGATGATCCTTGGTATATGTGGTGGCATGGGCGAGTACTTCGACGTTGACCCCACCCTCGTCAGAGTCATTGCGGCGCTCTCGCTCTTGCTGGGTCTGTCGGGTGTCCTGGTGTATCTGGTTCTTGCCGTGGTGATTCCCGTGGAACCTGGGGACGTGGCCGCAGCCTGAAGCGGTGCACCTGGGGAGAATCCGAGAAAGCAGCGCTTTGCCTCCGGGCGAGGCGTGAGGTGCTCTTGGGGGCGCAACCGTACGTCCGAAACGGGTCGGGACAGAGATGTAAGCAGCCCCGTTCAGCACCGGAAAGAAGGCAGTTACTGTTGCCCAGTTTGATGCCGGGAATGCCAGGGGCGAAGGAAGTCTACGGCGTTTCGGTCGTTCGAGACGACATGACCGTGATGATACCTCCCAGGGCCGCCAAGAGATACGAGATAGGCGACGATGACGTAGTTGTGCTTGCGGCGACCCATCGAGGGGAGGCGGGCTTCGGTCTGCTCAACAGGGAGAAGGCTATGGCAACGGTGTTGAGTAGAGATATCAGTCAGATCGAGGACATGGATGCAGTCCGGTGGGTCCGTGGGAAGGCGTATGCCCAGGCCAGGGTGATTGACGGGAGGGTCCGACTCACGCCGCAGATGGCGGAGGTCTTTGGCCTGTCAACGGGGGACAGGCTCATGGTGGTGAAAGGCGCTCGGGTGGCCATGGCCTTCACGCCGGTCGGCATTTGGACTGATAGGCTCGCCAGGCGAGGTTTGCACGACGCCATAGAGAGAGTGGCTGCGCTGGAGGAGTTCTGATGGCGAGGCGGACGGGCCAGTAGACAGGCAGTCGCCAGCATGGCCGTCGACGACGGCCAGGAGGAGGCGTGGCAGCCGAGCGAGAAGGATTGGAGGGAGTAGAGGATCATGGAAAGACCTGATTTGCTGGTTCTGGTGGCGGTGTGGGAGTTCATCACGGCCTTTGTGGCATTGGTGGGGGCGGTGTGCATCGGCGCCATCGCCATCCCGGCTGTAGTGGCTACCGGAGACCCGTATGTGGCGGCCCCGCTGGTTTTCTTGAGCATACCGACGTTGTTGCTCCTCTGCTATGCAGGGCTCGGGACGGCGGGTGGGATAGGGCTGCTGTTGGGCAGGGAATGGGGCAGAATCATGAGTATCGTTGACGCTGCCTTCACTCTGCTGTGGTTTCCCATTGGCACCGCGCTGGGGATACTGGTCATCATCTACCTGACCAAGGCCGACGTGAGGGACTACTTCCAGGTGCGCAGCGGCTAGGGTCCGCCAGCCGACAGGCGTGTGTGGCTACACAGGAAAGGAGGCAGCATGTTCGGTTTCTTTGCCATTCCGACGGCGATCGTCGGGTTCTTCATCAGTTCGGCGCTGACCATGGTGTTCTGGAACATCATCGCTCCGTGGGTAGGAGTGGGCTCGATAGGGTACGTCAACGCCATGGTGATCACCATCGCCATCTGGCTGGTGGTCTCCCCGCTTGCCGCGGCCATCAGTAAAAGGAACAAAGCGGTCTAGGGCCAACTTGGTCAGTGAATCAGACTGGCTGAGGCAGCCAACTGGCTCCGATGCGCCGCTGGCCAATGCTGATGGAGGGGCACTTCCGCCTCAATGAACGGCCTGGCGTAGCTTGTCGACCAGGTCCTGGCGCTTTCGCTCGTCAGTCAGCATTTCCTGCTTGAGCCTCTTCCACGTGGCGGGGCAGTCCTTGTAGTCCACCCCGGCAATCTGGTGGATAGCCTGGTCAATCTGCTTCTTGTTGGCCGGTGTAACCTCGATGCCAGCCGCATCCATTATCTCCTTCAAGTGGCGGAAATAGCAGGACATGTGACACCACCTCCGATCCCTTCCGTATTGCAGCAATTCGAAGGTATCGCGGGCTGGCCGCCCGGAGCCGCCTGCGCTGCCGTCTCCGTGTTCGTCAGGGCATTCTCAGGACGGCTGCTCCCTTTATCTTCCCTTCCTTGAGCAGAACCAGCGCCTCGTTTGCGTCGTCCAGTGGGAACTCCTGAACCTCAGGGACAATCGGGATCTCGGCGGCCAGCGGCAGGAAGTCCTCGGGGTCCCTTCTGGCAACGTTGGCCACGCTCTTGACTTCCTTCTCGTCCCACAGTAGCCGGGCGTAGTCCAAAGGAGGAATGGGGGTCCTTTTCCGGATCACCGCCAGCACCAGTCTCCCGCCTTTCTCGAGGACTCTCAGCGCGTTGGGCACCATCTCTCCCACCGGGGTGAAATCGATGGCGCAGTTGAGTTTCTGTGGCGGGTCGTCCTCTGCCCTGCCCGTCCACACTGCTCCAAGTCTCTGCGCCAGCTCGCGATGCTCTTCGCTCCTGGTGAAGACGAAGGAATCGCAGCCCCAGTATCTGGCTACCTGAATTACGATGTGGGCCGAAGCACCGAATCCGAAGAGCCCCAGGGTCTGGCCGGGCCTGAGCCCGGAGAGTCTGAGGTCACGAAGCCCGATGGCCCCGGCGCACAGCAGCGGAGCTGCCTGGGAGTCGCTGAATCTGTCGGGAATGGGATAGGCGAAGTCCTCCGACACCACGGTGTACTCGGCATAGCCGCCGTTGGCATGACACCCCGTCCCGCGGAACTCATAGCACAGGTTCTCGTTGCCCTCCTTGCAGAAAGCGCATCGCCCGCAGGCGGAGAATATCCACGCAATCCCCACCCGGTCCCCCAGTTTGAATCTGGTCGCCTCAGTCCCCAACGCCTCCACTCTCCCAACGACCTCATGGCCCAGGACTATGGGGAGGTCTGGCTGGAGCCTTCCCTCGATCTCGTCCAGCTCCGTGTGGCACACGCCGCAGGCCGTGACTCGGACCAGAATCTCCTTTGAACCCGGCACGGGGACCGGCAGGTCGACCAGTTCCAGAGGCCGGTCCTCCACAGGGGAAATACGCTTCAGAACCTGAGCCCTCATTACCACCTCCTGTGCTTGAATTGCCGCGACAGCCTCGCACCTGTGTCAAGCCTCCAAGTGTGTTCCACCTAGGACTGGTAGAGCATCCCGCAAATCGAGACGACCGAGGTCTCGTCCTCGCTGGCTGGACACTGTGCGTAGCCCAGAGAGACGCCCGTGGCGCCTGACAGTACCGACATGGTGACGTATATCGGGGGCACTCCGCAGACGTGTCTCCTGTCGCCGTCCTTGCGTATCTCGGCGAGGAACTCATCCGCCTGCCCCTGGCTCATTATGTCAAGCAATTGCCCGTCCTGCTTTGCCAGCCTGGCGTGCGCAACGAAGTCCAGCGGCAAGGGGTCGCCAAAGACAGGCCCGACGTGGGCCAGGTCCGCCGCAGCGACCACGATGGTCCGCTGGCGTTTGACCAGCCTTCTCAGCACATCGATGGTTGAGGCTATCTCGCCGGACTGCTGCGGGCTCTTGGCACCTTCAATGAACGACTGAAAGGAACCACAGAGTATGGGCAGTACGGGACACGGCTTGTCGCCTAGCAGATAATGCAGCCAGACGACGGCGGTCTCGATAGAGTGCTCCCAACGATGGTTGAGTTCGCAGTCAAACACGCCTTCGCCTGCCTCGCTGAGAAACTCGTCAACCGCATCCCTGGCGGTAGGCACCGTCCCCCAAGGGGTCTCATAGTCCTGGCGCGTGAGTGTGATTCTGCCTTCTCCTTCGTTGTGGTCCGTGCCCAGGATGACCGCTAGGTCAGCCTCCTCCAACGCCAGCCTCGCCTTGGCCCATACTCTGGCGTAGATGTGGCCGCCCCTCTCGAAGTCTATGTGCGGGCTGACCAGTCCCACAATTCCACCTGCAGGATCGTAGTCGTCCTCCGGCGACGCTTCTTGAAACTGCTGAAGGTAGGCGCGTGCCTCGTCGGCGTCCGCCGGGTAGCAGCTTCCGGCAAGTGCCGGAGGGCGTGAAGCGGCGGAACGGTATTGGTTCAGGGCGCTGTCGTAAGCCGCGCCGAAACGCTCGTTCTCGAGGTAAAGCGCTCCGTCGAGCTGCGATATGAACTGCTCAATGGAGGAAGTGCTTAGCGGCGTGCCGGTGCGCAACTCAAACCCGGTTCTAAGCGTCCCCACGTCGCGGGTACCGTCCAACAGGGCCAACAGCAGGGCCAGTGATGCAGGAACGAAGATGGTGTTGCGGCTTATCCGCAGAGGGTCACTCAGAAGTACCCCTCGCTGTCCGTCCTGGACGGTGGGCTGAGAGCGGACCTGCCTGAGCTTCGGTTTCATCGGGTGATACTGGGAGTGCGGCCTGTCGGACTCGGGACTGGCCGCCCAAGACCATTGTACTTCATTGCCCGGCCTCTCTCAACGGACGTGCTTGCCCGCATCGCGGTGTGTCCGCAGATCGCCGACGGGCACGGGAGCGGCATGCGTGTACTGGAGAGTTCGCTAGTCTGCGGAAGGCGAGGTGAACAGCCTTTCTCTCTTGAACTGGAGGAAGTTCGCCGAGACGTGGTTGAGCGGCTTCTTCGCCAGGTGAAACCTCTCATGAATCTGCCACAGAGTCTCTTCCAGTTCGAGAACGCTTGCGTTTTCGTGCTCTGCGGCAAGCTTGTAGAAGCGGCGCCCTTCCTCTTCGTAGTCCCCGGCGGAGCGGCTCACTCTTCGGAAGGACTGGGGTCTGGCGTCGCGTGCGGTGGGATAGGGCGGGTCGGGGTTGACGTGTTCGGGGAACATCCCGGGGATGAACAGGCACACGTCGGCAATCCGTTTGTAGTAGGTGAACCGGTGCTCCTCGTCCACGGCTTCACAGAGCCTGACAAGGCTGTCTATGTCCATGTCACTGAACCTGATTCTTCGCCATACACCCTTCCTAACTCGAATCGGCAGGACGAAGCTCTCGGTTCGGGTGAAGGAGGAGAGCATGTCGGCGAGGTATCGCAAGACTGTCCTGGTGCCGAGGAACTGCGCCACATCGCGGGTGTCGAAGACCGGTATGGTCTGGCTGGCTGTACGCTCCAGCGTGTAGCTCTGGGTCTGCAGTTCGGTGAGAGCCCGTCGCAGCAAGACCTCGAACAGGAGCCTCGGGCTGACGCCGGTCATCACATCCTCTTCCTTCATCACCATGAGTCGCTGAAACAGCGTGCCGGCTTCTTGGTCGAGGATGCCCTCTACGATTGCCGCGTCGCCCTTGATGGTGTCGAACCTGGCCAACAGCCTTGGGTCTACCGTCTCGACTATGAACCGAACGTCGCTCTCGGAGAACTCGGTGATCAGTGTTCCCGCCATGATCAATCCTCGCATCTCCATTATAGTGGACTCCGCTGTCACTGCCCACTCACGGTGACGTCTGTGGTGAAAGGTCGCGGTCAAGATGGTATAATGCCGCAAGATATGCGCAATGCTGGGCCGGCGGGTCCACGGGGGTGATATGGCGATGGACTGGCAGGAGACTACCGACGCAGTCAGAACCTATCTGCGGGAGCGGTTTGACCAGCCCTTCTCGCGCGGCAATGCTCCTTTGCTGCGGAAGGGCAAGAGCGAAGAGCACACCTTCGAAGCGGTCTCCGAGGATGGCAGGATTGTGGCCGACGTCAAGCGGCTCACCCGTCCCGACGACCCCGACGAAATGAAGCACGCCGCGTTGAGCATTGCCTACCTGCATTTCGCCGATGCGGACCACAAGCTCCTGTTTCTCCTCGACCCTCTTTTCTACGCCGCATTCTGCCGCAAGCATGAGGCTGAGATGGTGCAGTGGAGGAAGGGCGGCATCGAGGTCGTATCCCCCTTCGAAATGGGCTCCTACCTGGGCGAGTAGTCGGGGATGCTGTGTGGACGGCGGCCGGCCTTGAGAGTCCGGGAGTTGCACGCCATACGGAGGGGACAACCACTGCGGTTATCGTATGCGCCTCTTGACAACCGCACATGGCGTCCCATACGATTGGCGATACCCTCTAATCCCCCCGTCAACTTGCGGAGCCACCATAGACAATGTCAACCAATCGAGCCGGAACCCAGGAACAGCCGGGTATCGTGGCCGGCCTTTTGGCTTTCGTCGGTTGTGCTGTCTTCTCCTGCATAGCATGGTATCCGCTGGGCGGGCCGGTGTACGCGATGGCTCTTGCCTTTCGCGGATTCGGCTGCGGGAATGTTGCCCCGGGCTCGACGACGATGTTCTTCTGCTCGGCGGGGGTGGCGCTGCTCCAGTTGCTGCCCGCGGCCATCGCGCTGGTGCTGATATTCGTGTTCCGCAAGCCACTGATGCGATGGGTGCAGGGTATCACCCCCAGGCTGTCGCCGGGAATCCAGTTCCTTGTTGCCCCCGCAGTGGGTACGGGCCTGTTCACCATAGTGTGGGCCGGGGTTCACTACACGCTGCCAATACAGGTGGGCTTGCTGCCCCAGATCATATTCCCGGCGGTCGTGGGTCTGTATACGTTCATCATCGTGAGGTACGGTGATGGCCTTCGGCGGTCGCTTGACCCGTTCTTCGAGTCTCGGGACCGGTTCCCCAGGTGGTTGTGCTTCGTCGGGGCGATCGCCATACCGATGCTGCTTTCGGTGCTGATAACGCAGCCGTGGCGGCAGATCGTGACAGCCGGCCCGCAGCTGGAGCATTTCATTGTGCTGGTTGCCCTGATAGTGGTCTTTCTGTTGCTGACGCCTCGCGCGAATGAGCTGGCGCCGGTCGCGGTTCGCAGTGGCGGTCGGGGTGGTGCGCCGGTGAGGGGTGGGAAAGGCGGGATGGTGAGGCTGGTCCTCAACGGTAGCGGCTACGTAGTGTGCCGCCTGGCGCTGGCGGTGGGCATGGCTGCGACGCTGCATGCGGTGCTGGACCTGTGCACTCCCGAGGTGGCGCTGGCGCATGATTGCACTCCCGACAGGCCGTGGGACTGTCAGAACACCGGAGGCTTCAACACCACAACGGCAACAGCCTCGGGTGTGGCTGGTGGTGGGGCTGGCGCAGCGGGCGCCGGCGTTGCCGGTGGTGAAGCGGGCGGCACGGCTGGCGCGACGACAGCCACCGACGGTTTCGCGCCTCAGCGGGCTCCATCGGGGTCGGGACGCGACCTTGGCGGGGGCGAGGCCCCGCCGCGAACCGAGATACTGGGCGGCCGCGACGCGCTGCAGTGGCTGAGGAGCCGAAACCTCATTGATGGCACCGGGAGACCGACCTGGAGATACAATACGTGGCGGGGTTCCCCCGGCGGTACATTTGACCTTGAAGCGTTGGCGGGGAATGTCAGGGACGACGGAAGGTTTGACGAGAACATCTCTGTCATCATCCGCACGACCCCCGTCCATGTGCAGGAGGTCAACGATAGCTGTACCATAGCGACTACTCGCATTGCGAACCAGCAACTGACCGGCACTGATGTGCCCGAGGCCACCCTGCGCAACCAGAGCATGGGACAGCCCGGTGGCTACCGGCAGAACGCGGCGAATTTTGGCACCACCACTCAGGGACATGTGAACCTGGCAAATGCCCAGCCGAACGTCAGTGCACACGTTCAGAACCTGACCCTGCAGCAGATGCAGCATCTGATTGAGAACGGCAATCAGGTGACCATTTCATACCAATTGCCGCGGCCTGCTCCTGGTCAGCCGTTCGGGGGGCACCGAGTGTTGGTGAACAACGTGCAGGCCCAGCCGGAGGGCCCGGCACTGATTCAGATCCACGACCCGTGGGATGGGACTTCGCGGTGGGTGGACGAGCGCTGGTGGGCTCGCGTGGGGAACCCAGACAGGACGGTGGTCATGGAGCCAACCGGCAACGCTGCAGCACCCACCATACCACCGCCGTAGGCGTCCTGATAGATGCCGAGGAGCGACTGATGACAGCGCATATCGAGATTCCGCGAAGCGCGCGGCTCCGCAAGGAGGCGTACAGCTATATCACCTGGGAGGTCATGCCGGAAGAGACCGAGGTCTCTCTTCCTGTGCCGGCGCGCCGTGACTCCCGGCTGGTGGCCGCCTTCTTCGGCACAATCGCGCTGGGGCTGCCCGACGGCACCAACTCCGCGGTGTACAGGCCAATGGTGACCATCTACGTGGACTGGGAAGAGGAACGGGTGCTGGAGCACCAGCTAGCGCCCGATATAGTGCCCGTTGACGAGGACGAGCCGGTGGGGCTCTACCTCCCCGTCGAGTTCGCCGGCCTGCCGATGCTCGAACTCGAGGAGAAGCTCGGGGACGCTCAGTGGGAGCTTTTCGAGCTTCTCGATGAGGTCGCCCCGTTGTATGGCCGCAGCGACCTGACTGGAGCCGAGCAGGAGCTGGTGGCGCGATGCGACAGGGCATACCGGCGTCTGGTCCACCCCGACGTGTGGCCCTTCTATGAGGAGCTCAACCCGGACTTCTTCCGCTGGCTGGCGGCGGGCGTCGAGATTGGGGGGACATGCCCGAACTGCGGAGCGGCCAACCCTCCGGGCAGCCGCTTCTGCAGCCAGTGCGGCGGCAAGCTGGCCTAGAGACAGGTACGTGCGTTTCGGGCTCCTCCGGGCATTCCGGTGAGTCCTCCTGTTCAACTCTCTTGGGTCCCTGGCGGTGGTCGGCGACCCGGTAGAGAAGCCGGTTAAAAAAGCGGGTGATGACATGACGACCGAGATGAAAGAGGTTGTGTGCACCAAGTGCGGTGCGACGAACATAGGACCCCAGGCCCGCTGCCTGCGATGTCAGGCTGTCCTTCCTGTGGAGCAGGCGCCACCGCAGGGTGCCCAGCCTGCGACCAGGGGGCCGGAAGCCGCTGCCGCGCCGCGGGCGACGCAGAAACGACCGGCGAAGGCACCACAGAAGCGTGCAACAGCACGCCCGGCCCAGACCGGATCGCGCTTCTGTACCCAGTGCGGCGCCCCGCTGAAAGCGGGCGCCCGCTTCTGCTCCACGTGCGGGCAGCGCGTCTGAGAGCGTGCCGATGCCAGGCGAAGTGTGGTGTCAATAGCCCGTCGTCCTCACATGGACGGCCAGTGGGTAGATTCCTCTTTCCCTGCATGGTTGGCCAGTGCCGGCGCCTGTAGTCCGGCGGGAGCAACCCCGGTGTGGACAGCCTCCGGATGTTGACAGGCGGCGAATTGCTGCCGTAACATTCCGCACATAATGAAGGCTGCCCGACGGGCACCATTGGGTTGGGAACGATGACGTCTTCACGGTCTGCCAGCCAGGAGCAGCCCGGCATCGTGACCGGGCTGCTGGTGTCTGTTGTCTGCGTCATCACTTCCTGTATCGCCTGGTACCCGCTGGGCGGGCCGGTGTACGCAATCACACTCGCCTTCCGCGGATTCGGCTGCGGCAACGTTGCCCCGGGCTCGACGACGATGTTCTTCTGCTCTGCCGGGGTGGCGCTGCTCCAGATGCTGCCTGCGGCCATCGTCTTGGTGCTGCTATTCGTGTTCCGCAAGCCGTTGGTCAAGTGGGTGGATGGCATCACCCTGAGGCTTCCGCAAGGAGTTCGACCCTACGTGGCCCCTGTGGTGGCTACCTGCATCTTCGTCATACTGTGGGCTGGGGTGCACTACACGCTGCCACTACAGATAGGTCTCCTGCCTCAGATCATCTTCCCCGCAATCGTAGGCGTGTTCACCTTCATCGTGGTGCGATATGGCGAAGGCCTGCAACGGGCGCTCGACCCGTTCTTGAAGTCTCGTGACGTGTTACCGCGGTGGTTGCGCCTTGTGGGGGTGGTCGCCATACCCCTGTTGTTTTCAGTGCTGATAACCCAACCGTGGCGGCAGGTGGTCGTCGCGGGGCCGCAGTTGGAGCACTTCATCGTGCTGGTTGCCCTGGTAGTGGCCTTCCTGCTGCTCACTCCTCGTGCCGGACAGCCGGCGCCGGTTGAGGCTCGCGGTGGCGGTCGTGGTGGTGTCCAGGCGAGGGCGGGGCGAGGTGGGGCGGTGAAGTTGGTTCTGGGCGGAGTCGGCTACGTCGTGTGTCGGCTGGCGCTGGCGGTAGGTATGGCCGTGGCGCTGCACGCAGTGCTCGACCTGTATTTCGCTGAGACAGCACTGGCCCACGACTGCACGCCGGACCGGCCGTGGGACTGTCAGAACACAGGTGGGTTCAACACGACAACGGCGACGGTCTCTGGTGTGGCTGGCGCCGGGGCGGCTGCTGCGGGCAGCACGTTGGGTGAAGGGCCGGCAGGTGCTGGGGCGGCAGCGGGTGCGGGTGCAGGTGGAGGGGCGGCGGCGGGTGCTGCGGCGGCTGCCGGTGGTGCGGGATTGGTGGCGGGAGCGGTGCGCACCAGGATCGTCGACGGCCCTGCGGCGAGAAACTGGCTGAGGCACGAGGGCTTCATAGACGACGCCGGCAGGCTGACGGTGAAGGGCAGGGCGTGGTGGAGCCAACTGTCAAGCGGAGGCCCCGACCCCACGTGGCTGGAGGCGGTCACCTGCAGTGGCGGTATCGTGGACGGCAGGTTGGAGGGGGAGGTGGTCATCATCGTGAGGGACCGCGCCACGGTGCCAACAGCGCGTCCGCCAGCACCGACGGGTGCGGCGGCCACTGTGGTAACGGAGAACTACTCTCCCGGCGTTGACATCCGGGGCACGCACGATTTCATCGAACACACCAGGACTTACCTCAACAGACTCCAGAACAGCCCCGGGGGAGAAGAGATGTTCAATCGCATAATGGTCGATGGCGCGGGAGCTGGTCACACGGTGACAATCGTCGATTCGACGGGCGGGAATTCGTGCGACCTGCCGCTCTCCGGTGACGGCGAGCTGCAGCCGGACGGCTCCCGGGGGCCGGGGTCCAGTACAAACGTCAATTTTAATCCCTACCGGCACTCGACGCCCGGCGCGACCACGCTGCCCGATGGCAGTCCCAATCCCGCTGACTGGAGGAACCGTCCCCCTGATGTGGGAGTGAATCACGAGCTGAATCACGCGCTACATATCGTCCGGGGTGAGGTTGACGTCACCCCTGCCCCGAATCCGGTAATAGGAAACAACGTCCCCACCGAGGAACTGAGGACGGTGAGCCTGGGGCCCTATACTGGTTCGACGATGGACGACAACGCATACCGCGCATGGCTAAGGACGCAGGGAGTGAACGTGGCGGACCGGCCACACTACTAGAGAAGGGAAGGGAGGAGGCAACTCACCATGTCAATTGAAGTGCCCCTGGGAAGGGACCTGACCCTTCGGTTTTCGATACTGGAACTGGGCAAGGACGTTCTCGCGGTGGAGTATGAGGCTGGGAATGTGTCCGATTCGGACCTCTACGTGTTCAACCGCCTGCACCGTGACGTTTCCGATGATGGTGTGTTCGACCTGGACCCCAACGTAGTGTACATCAGTGTCGAGGACAGCGTGGTGCACCTTACCAAGCGCGTGCCCGACATCCCCAGGGGTCTGCTGGTCGAGGCCCCCATCGTGCCCTGCGCCACGCTCCTGCGCCGCGGCGAGACGCTTCGCGAGACGTTGAACCTCGCGCTTCCGTTGCGGTCATTTGACCCGTACCGTCCCCAGGACCAGGTGGTCGTCGGGAGCTTTGATTCCCTGGTGTTCTCTATCGGCTACTTCAAGGTATCTGAGATCGGCGCACGGCCGGTCAATGACGTTCGGACGACCCAGGGTACGGCTCTGCATGCCTACGTGACCCCGTGGGAGCAGCTCGTGGCGCGCACCGCCGCGGTCAGCGTGTCGAAGGCGGAGCCGCCCGCCGCTGGTGTGACATGCCCGAACTGTGGGGCGGAGAACCCTCCGGCGAGCCGCTATTGCAGCCAGTGCGGCTCACGACTCGACTCTTGAGAGCTGGAGTTGTATGAGGTGGTAGGCCTCCCGTGGGAAGGCGGCCGGTGGGGCGCTCACGTAGCATTGAAGGGAGCTATGCGATGGTCACGCAGAGAAGACAGGTTGTCTGCCCCAACTGTGGGGCGCTGAGCGTAGGGATACAGACCGAATGCCTGCTGTGCCACACTCCGTTGCCGGCAGCCGAGGCGCCGGCGGTGTCGGCGCCGGCTCCCCGCGCTGCGGCCAAAGGGCCAGGAGCCGCCGCCCCGCCTCGGGCGAAGCCGAAGCGGGCGGCGCAGCCGGCCACGAAGCGCACAACAGCAGGCCCCGCCCGGACGGGGGCGCGCTTCTGCACCCAGTGCGGCGCCCCACTGAAAGCGGGCGCGCGGTTCTGCTCGAACTGCGGGCAGCGTGTCTGAGCGCGTGCCGATGCCAGGTGGAGCGTGGTCTCGGTCGCCCATGGTTCACGCACAGACCACCCGTCGATAGACCGCGCGTTGTGGTCAGAGTCGGCCAACGTCACCGCTTTTCGTGAGACAGGAGCGGTCCCGGTGTAGACAGCGTACGCGTGTTGACATGTGACGAACCGATGCCGTACCATTGCGCTACGCTCCACAAAGGGCGCCCAACGGGCATCAGTACAACTAGCGCGATGACGTCTTCACAGTCCACAGCCCAGGAACAGCCAGGCATCATAGCCGGGCTTCTCGTATTCATTGTGAGCGCTGTCGCTTCCTGTATCGCCTGGTATCCCCTGGGCGGGCCGGTGTACGCGATGGCTCTGGCCTTTCGCGGATTCGGCTGCGGGAACGTTGCCCCGGGATCCACGACGATGTTTTTCTGCTCTGCCGGGGTAGCGCTGCTCCAGTTGTTGCCCGCGGTCATCGCGCTGGTAGTGATCTTCGTGTTCCGCAAGCCGCTGATGAGGTGGGTGCAGAACATCACGCCGAAGCTGCCGCCGGGCACTCGGGAATTCGTGGCCCCGGTGGTGGCCACGTGCCTGTTCGTCATTGTGTGGGCCGGCGTTCACTACACGCTGCCAATACAGGTGGGTCTCCTGCCTCAGATCATCTTTCCCGCAGTCGTTGGATTGTTCACCTTCATTGTGGTGCGATACGGCGAAGGCCTGCAACGGGCGCTTGACCCCTTCTTCCAGTCGCGAGACCGATTCCCGAGGTGGCTGTGCTTCGTCGGCATCATCGCCATACCGCTGTTGCTTTCGGTGCTGATAACGCAGCCGTGGCGGCAGATCGTCACTGCGGGGCCGCAGTTGGAGCATTTCATTGTGCTGGTCGCCATAGTGGTGGCCTTCCTTCTGCTGACGCCTCGCCTGGGAGAGCCGGCGCCGGTCACGGTTCGCAGTGGCCGTCGTGGTGGTGCGCCGTCGAGGGGTGGGAAAGGTGGAATGGCGAGACTGGTCGTAAAGGGAGCCGGCTACATGGCCTGCCGCCTGGCGCTGGCGGTGGGCATGGCCGCGGCGCTGCATGCCGTACTGGATCTGTGTTCCACCGAGGTAGCGCTGGCGCATGACTGCACGCCCGACAGGCCGTGGGACTGCCAGAACACCGGAGGCTTCAACACCACAACGGCGACAGGTTCAGGTGTGGCTGGCGCCGGGGCAGCGGCTGGTGGTGGGGCGGTTGCCACGCGGACGGGGCAAGCAGGCCCTGGCGGTGGCGGGCCGGCGGTGGAGCCGCGCACCGAGATACTCAGCGGCAGAGACGCGATCCAGTGGATGAGGCGGCAGGGCCTGATAGACCAGCACGGCAACTACACCAACAAATTCAGGGTATGGCGAAGTGCCCTTGGCGGAGGCATGTACGACCTGGACGCGATCGCTGGCGACATCGACGGCGCCAAGCCGAACAAGGATGTGGTCATCGTCGTCCGGTCGGAGCCGGTACACCAGCAGGAGGTATGGGATAGTTGCTGCCAGGCGTCTTCGCGAAACGCAATGCAGCGCCTGACGGGAACCGACATCCCCGAGGCGGCATGGCGCATCATGAGCAATGGGATGCCCGGCGGCTACCGCAGTCCGGACCCGGTGACCGGCGCGCCGACGACGGGCACGAGCGCTGGGGCGACGCGGGACCTCCTGAACGGGCACCCCGACATGAACGCACGAATCCAGAACCTGACCCTGCAGCAGATGCAGCAGCAGCTTGAGAACGGCAACGAGCTAATGATTACCTTCCAGCAGCCTACCGGCGGGAACCACATGGCGGTGGTGAGCAACGTCCAGGCGCAGCCGGACGGTACGGCGCTCATCCAGATCAGCGACCCGGACCCGCACTGGGGCGGGGAACCGCGCTGGGTGGACGAGCGCTGGTGGGCCAACTATGGGCGGCCCAACTCCACCATCGTTGTCGAGCCGGCCGGCAGTGTTGCCCCACCACCGATCTAGGAGGACCCAGCGATGGCGAATGCCGATGTCCCGCGAAGCAAACGCCTTTCAAACGCCGCCTGCAGCTATATCATCGAGGCGGTCATGCCGGTAGAAACGCTCGTCTCTTTTCCCGTGCCGCTGCGTCGCGACTCGCAGCTCGTGGCGGCTTTCTTCGCTGCGGTGGCCAAGCCGCTCGCGGACGGCAGCAATGCCGAGGTCTTCAAGCCTTCAGCGCTCATCTATGTGGACTGGGAAACGGAGGCTGTCCTGGAACACGAGACGGTGTCCGGGATCCCGTTTGCCGATGAGGACCAGCCTGTAGCGCTGGCGAACCCGCCCGAGTTTGCCCGCCTGTCAAGAGACGAGATGGAAACGCGGGTCGGCGAGGCCGACCGGGAGCTCTATCAGGTCCTCGACGATGTCGCCCCGCTCTATGGCCGCAGCGATCTCTCTGAGGCGGAGCGCCAGTTGTTGTCACGCTGCAACACGGCCTACCGCCGTATGGTACATCCCGACCTGTGGCCGTTCTATGAGCAGCTCAACCACGACTTCTTCCAGTGGCTTGCTGGGGGCGTTGAGACCGGAGGGACGTGCCCTCAATGTGGGGCGGCCAACCCGCCGGGCAGCGGTTTCTGCAGCCAGTGCGGCAACAAGCTGCACTAGGGATGGCGGGCACGCATTGACATCTGGCGCATCTGTGCCATACCATGGTGCCGCGATCGAGCACGGTATCTGACAGACCACTGTTTTCATCCCATCCCATGTCATCACAACGCCTGACCATCCAGGAACAGCCAGGCATCGTCGCTGCACTGCTGGCCTTCGTAGCGTGTGCGGTCGTCTCCTGCATCGGCTGGTATCCGCTGGGCGGGCCGGTCTTCGCGGTCGGTCTCGCCTTTCGCGGATTCGGCTGCGGCACCGTTGCCCCGGGCTCGACGACGATGTTCTTCTGCTCCGCTGCGGTGGCGCTGCTGCAGTTGCTGCCTGCGGCCATCGCCCTGGTGCTGATATTCGTGTTTCGCAGGCCGCTGATGCGTTGGGTGCAGCAACGCATCACTCCGAGGCTGTCGCCGGGAACGCAATTCCTTGTCGCCCCCGCAGTGGCTACATGCCTCTTTGTCATTGTGTGGGCCGGCGTTCACTACACGTTGGCAATAAAGATGGGTTTGTTGCCACAGATCATCTTTCCTGCTGTTGTTGGGCTGTTCACCTTCATCACCATGAGGTACGGAAACGGTCTGCGGCGGGCGCTTGACCCCTTCTTTGAGTCCCGCGACCGGTTCCCAAGGTGGTTGTGCTTCGTCGGTATCTTCGCCATACCCTTCTTGTTCTCGGTGTTGATAACACAGCCGTGGCGGCAGGTGGTCACCGCCGGTCCTCAGTTGGAGCATTTCATCGTTCTGGTCGCTCTGGTGGTAGCCTTCCTGTTGCTGACGCCGCGCCTGGGAGAGCCGGCGCCGGTTACGGTTCGCAGTGGCGGTCGTGGCGGTGCGCTGGCGAGGGGACGGCGAGATGGGACAGTGAGGCTGGTCATGAGGGGAGCCAGCTACGTCGTGTGCCGGCTGGCGCTGGCGGCGGGCATGGCCGTGGCGCTGCACGCGGTGCTCGACCTCTGTTTCACTGAAACGGCACTGGCGCACGACTGCACGCCGGACCGGCCGTGGGACTGTCAGAACACCGGGGGCTTCAATACCACAAGTGCGACGGGTTCGGGCGTGCTGGGCACTGGAACGGTCGTGACAGCAACCACAGCAGAGACCCCCGATGGAGGCAAGACTGGCGGTGAAGAGCAACCGCCAGCCGTTGACAGCTCCAGCCTGGATGGGGGTCCTGGTGACAACCCCTTCACTGACTTCGATGGGGGAGACGGGGCTGGAAAGTGCGTGCCGGCAATCGGCCTGCCCAACTACTGGGTCAACACGGCGACTCTCAGTCTGGTGGTGCAGGACACGGTCTTCGCCTGCACCGGGCTGGGTCCGGCGCTCGCCCTCACGCTGACCTACAATTCGGGCAGTCGGAACCACGGCATGTTTGGCCGTGGCTGGGCCTTCTCCTGTGAGTCATCGATCGAGCGGGTTGGTGGGGACCTCTTCCTGCGGAAGGGCTCTGGACAGAGGTTGACCTACAGAACGGGACCTCGCGCGAGGGCTGGCGGAGCGGACGAGCCCATTGAGGCGGTCTCCACGCAGGGCAGGCACGACCGTCTTCTCGACTATGGGGACTACTGGCTGTTCATCGAGAAGGACAGCCGCCTGACATATCGCTACGAGCGGTCGCCGGGCGCCAAGGGAGCGCGGCTGACCGAGGTTGCCGACACCAACGGCAACACGGTGCGAGTGGAGTACTCGGCGGAAGGGACCCTTGAGGCTGTCACCGACGCGGCGGGCCGCTCGACCGGCTTCGCGTATGATGGCGAGGGCCGCTGCGTTTCTCTGACTCTTCCCGACGGACGGACCGCCGCCTTCTCCTACGATAGCCAGGGGAATTTCGTCCGCACCGAGGACCTCCTTGGCATTCCCGCAGTGTATGAGTACGACGCTGACCAGCGTATGACGCGAATGGTGGTTGGGCACGACCGCAGGGCCACTGCCTTCGCCTACCGGGGCCGCGGCCGCCTGGGACACATTGCCGCAGTGACGGATGCGGCGGGAAACACGACGCGCTACGAGTTGCTGTCGAGTGAGCCCCGTCGGGTGAGGGCGGTCGACGCGGAAGGAAGGGCCACGACCTATCACAGCAACAACGGCCTCACCGTGAGAGTGGTCGACCCCCTGGGGAATGCTGCGGTCTACGGCTACGAAGGGGGGCTCAGGGTCAGCGTGCGGGACAGGAGCGGTCACACGTTCCGCATGGCGTATGACGGCCGGGGCAATATGACGAGGCTGACCGACCCGATGGGCAACTCAACCGTCATGGGCTACGACGACGACGACAACATGGTCTCGGAGACCTCGCCTCTTGGTGAGGAGACCCGCTACGTGTATGACGCCGGATGCAATCTGACCGGCATATGCCTTCCCGGTGGCAGGGAGATGGCCATGGAGTGTGACCCCAGGGGCCAACTCGTTGCCATCGTGCACGGGGACGGCAACAGGACTGCATTCAGCTACGACCGCTTCGGCAATCGCGTTGCCACCACCGACCCGCTGGGCAACACCGAGCGCAGGTCCTATGACCGGCACGGCCTGAATCTGACCGCCATCACGGACCCGCGGGGGAATGCCACGCAATACGAATACGATGCCAACAACCGGTTGACGAAGGTGACCCACCCCGACGGCACGACGGACGAGTATCGCTATGATTGCTGCGCGGGAATCGCCACGACCGACGGGAACGGGCATGAGACGGCGTTCTCCCGCGATCCCGTGAGGAGGGTGCTGGAGCAGGTCGATGCCGCGGGCAATCGCACGCGCTTCGGCTATGACCGAAGCGGCCGGCTGTTGGAGGTGACGGACGCGCTGGGGCGCGGGTGGGCGTTGGGCTACGACGACGCAGGCCGGGCGGTTCAGCGGACCAGTCCGTTGGGGCGGAGCATACAGGCGGCGCTTGACCCCGAGGACAACCTGGTTCGCCTGCGGGATGAGGGGGGAAGGGCGACGACGTTTGAGTACGATGCGAACGACAACCTGGTGCGGACGACGGACCCTCTGGGCTGCACGGTGAGTCTCACTCGCGACGCATTGAACCGTGTATCAGAGGCGGAGAACGCTCGCGGCGGGAGGGTTGGCTTCACCTATGATGCCGATGGGCGGGTGGTGAGCAAGTCGTATGACGGAGCAGAGGTCTGCGCCTATGAGTACGATGCGTCAGGCAGTCTGAGCGGGGTGACCGATGCCATCGGCACGACACGGTTCAGCCACGACTTCGCTGGCCGCGTCACGTCCATTTGCTATCCCGGCGGTCTGGAGGTCGGCTTCTCGTACGACGAGGCGGGGAACGTCGGTGCGGTCACCTATCCTGGCGGCCTGGCGGTGACATATGCCTACGACGCCCGAAACCGCGTGGCCCAGGTCCTCTGGGGAGAGAACTCGCTGTCCTGTCGCTATGACGGCGCGGGCAATCTGCTCGGGGAGACACGCTCCAACGGCACGGAGAGCGCCTATACGTACGACGCCAACAACCGTGTTGTCGAGATCGGACACCGCAAAGGTCGCAAGACACTGGCCAGTGTATCCTACACGCGTGACGCGGTGGGCAATATCACCGAGGAGTCGGGCAAGCTCCTCGTGCAGACGACGCTTCTCGGGGAGGACGTGCCCACCACCTACAATGACGTCAACCAGGTTGTCACCCGTGGCGAAGACCGATACACCTACGACGCTGACGGCAACCTGACCGAGATAAGCGGTGGGAGGTGGCGGGCGGAGTACGACCCGGAGAACCGGCCTGTCACCGTCACCAGGGACGGCGTGGCCTGCGCCTATACCTACAACGGCCTGGGACTGCGCACCCGGGTCGAGAGGGGAGGAAGGACGCGGCACTACCACCATGACCTCGAAGGCAGGGTGCTGTTCGAGACCGACGAGCGCGGGAACGTTTCCGCCAGCTACGTGTATGCCGGGCGCCCTCTCGCCGCACGGGTCGGCGCATCGGGTGAAGTGCATTTCTACCACCACGACAAGACGGGGAGCATCCTGGCGCTCACCGACGAGAAAGGGGAAGCTGCCGCCGCCTATGCCTACAGCCCTTGCGGCGCTGTGGCCGGCAGGACCGGCGACGTGGACAACCCGTTCACCTACGTCGGCGCCTACGGTGTGATGGACGACGGCGATGGGCTTTTCTTCATGCGGAACCGGTACTACGATGCCGCCACCTCTCGTTTCATTCAGAAAGACCCTCTTGGCTTCGTGGGTGGGACGAACCTCTACTGCTACGCCAACAACAACCCCATCAGATACATCGACCCGCTGGGGTATCAGGTGGAGTTCGGGGACCCGGTAACCATGGGCGGCCTTGGCCTGGCGGGGCTCGGAGGGATACTGTGGTGGGCAGGCGTCACTGTTGCTGGCGTGACAGTCGGCCCCTACGTGCTCGTCGCCGGTGGCATTCTCACTATCATCGGGGTGGCCACGGCCAACCCCAAGGGGAAGGCCGAGAAGATCGGAGCGAAGGTGCAGAAGGATATCTCCAATCGCTACGTGTACAAGGGGCCCGATGGCAAATACCGCATAGACCCTCACGCAAAGCTCGACATGACCCCGGAGCAGATCAAAAGGTTTCAGAAGTTCTGCGACGACAAGAACCGAAGCACAGTCGACTGCGACCCCCCACAGAGCGGTCGCTGAGTCTGGGGGAGACGTGGCATGGCGAAGAAGGAATCACGGGCAGGCACCGGGAGTGCGAGCACGACCACGTATGGGTATGATGAGCTCGGGCGTTTGACTGCGGCCACGTATGCCAACGGTCACACTGTGGCCTATTCGTACGACGCGGCCGGGAACCGTACCCTGGTGAGAGCTGGCGTGGGTGTGGCCGTGGAGGCTCCAACTCCGCCGGTCGCCACGGCGGAGGCTGCGACGGCACCTGCCCCGAGGTCGCAGGCCCCGAAAAAGCAGGCGGCGCAGAAGCGGGCGGCACGGGCGACGAAGAAGCGCGCCGCTGCACGTCCTGCCCAAAGCGGGGCTCGCTTCTGCACGCAGTGCGGCGCGCCTGTCAAGGAGGGCGCTCGGTTCTGCACCAGTTGCGGCGAGCGTTTGTGACAGGACGTGTCGCCATTGCAGCGGGCGGAGCGGCTGTGCGTCAGCGTCGGCGAAGCCCCGAGACCCGAAAGGAGGAGCGATAGATGACGAGATCGCGTTGTGGTGCAGTCAGGTGCGCGCTGAAGCTGGGCGCTCTGCTGGCCGGCATGGCGGCGATAGCGATTCTCGCCGGCTGCTGTGGCGGCGGCGGGCCCACGGTGGTGGTCTATACGTCGCTGGACCAGATCTTCTCGGAGCCCATACTGAATGACTTCGAGGCCGAGACCGGCATCAGGGTACAGGCGGTATACGATGTGGAGGCCGCCAAGACCACCGGCCTGGTGAACCGGCTTGTCGCCGAGAAGGGACGGCCTCAGGCCGACGTGTTCTGGAGTTCCGAATACGCTCAGACCATTATGCTCAAGGACGAGGGAGTGCTCGCACCGTATGATTCGCCCTCGGCAGCCGACATACCGGAGGAGTACCGCGACCCGGGGGACTACTGGACGGGCTTCGCGGCGCGGGCCCGCATTATCCTGGTGAACACGGAGCTGGTGGCTGAGGAGGACTACCCCGAGTCCATCTTCGACCTGCTCGACCCTCGATGGGGCGACAATGAGGTCGGTATCGCCAATCCTCTCTTCGGCACGACGGCAACCCATGCCGCTGCCCTCTTCGCCGACCTGGGAGAGGAGGAGGCCCAGGCGTACTTCGAGGGACTGCTGGACCAGAACGTGCGTGTGGTTGACGGCAACTCGGTGGTCCGCGACATGGTGGTGAGCCGTGAGCTCAAGGTCGGCCTGACAGACACCGACGATGCCCACATCGCGGTGGCCCAGGGCCAGCCGGTGGAGATCATCTTTCCCGACCAGGACGCCCTTGGGACGCTGCTGATTCCCAACACGGTGGCCATGGTGAACGGTGCGCCCCACCCGGATGAGGCGAAACAGCTCATCGACTACCTGCTGAGCCCGGAGGTGGAGGCGACGCTCGCCGCCTCTGAGTCGGTGCAGATGCCGGTGCGGGAGGGCGTGGCCGGACCGGCGGACATGCCCGGCCTGAGCGAGATACTTGGCATGGACGTCCACCCCAACGATGTCGCCGCGCAGATGACGGCTTCGTCGGAGTGGTTGAAAGAGGTATTCCTCAAGTAAGCGTGTGGCACTTTCGGTTGGCGGAGGGCAGGTACTGATTGAGACAGCGAGAAGGCAAGGGGCGTGCTGCGGCGCCACCATTTCTCAAGAGGTTGAGTCCGGGTGGCTGGGTTGCCTTTGGCGCTTTCTTCCTGCTCGCTCTCCTGCCGGTGCTGCTCCTGGGCGTCATGTGGCTGGTCACCGCGCTGGCCGATGACCCGCAGATGCTCGCCTGGGCGGTCCCATCGCTCCGAACCGTTCAGTTGCTCGGCAAGAGTCTCCTGCTGGCGACGACGGTGGCCGTCATGGCCACGGTGCTCGGCACGCTTCTCGCTCTCTGGCTGTGCGGGAACGGCCGGGTCCAGAGGTTGGTCCGCTCACTCTACCTGGTACCCCTCCTTGTCCCTCCCTATGTCCATGCGTTGACGTGGATGGCTATCGCCGGCCGGCGCCAGGTTCTGGAGCAGGCTCTTGACTGGGTTTTCGGGCCGGAAAGCGTCACGCTGTCCAGTTATGGGTTCTGGCCGACGGCTGTGGTCCTCACCCTTGCCACCTTTCCTATCGTGACGCTGTTTGTGCGGAGCGGGCTGCAGGCCATTGAGCCGGAGATCCTCGAGGCGGCATCGCTCGTCGAGCCGCCATGGCGTGCCGCCTGGCGGCTTCTTCCCCGACTGGCCATGCCGTCGCTGCTGGCGGGAGCCGGGCTGGTGTTTGTGCTGGCGCTGGTGGAATACGGGGTGCCATCGATGTTCGAGTACAATGTCTACGTTACCGAGGTCTACGCCTCGTTTGGCCAGCACTTCGATCCGCTGGAGGCCTTCGCAATCTCGTTGCCCCTGGTGGTGCTTGCGGCGGCGCTGCTCGGCCTGTCACAGTCTCGCTTGAGAAACAACCCGCTGCGCGGACAGAGCGGTTCACCGGTTCGCCTGTCCACCTCTGAGTGGCCGTGGCCGATGCGGGCAGTGCTCTATGGCAGCGTTGGCGTGTGGGCCATCGCCACGGCGGTGCCGGTGGTGGTGCTCCTGGCGCGGGGCGCGATGCCTTCCACGGTGGCGGCCGCCGTTGCGCCGGCGTGGGAGGAGATCGGGCTTACGGTTGCTGTGGCTGTCGGGTGCGGGGCCATAGTGGCTGTCGTGGCGCTGCCGCTGGCGAGTGTGCTGACGCGGTCGACCAGGGTGTGGAAGATAGGCTGGCTCGTGTGCGCCCTTCCGCTGGCGGTGCCGGCGCCCATCATCGGGGTCGCTCTTATATACATCTGGAACCATCCCCTGCTCGGCTGGGGCTATGGCACGCCCTTGATGCTGGTGGTGGCTCACGTGGCCCGGTTCCTTCCCTTTGGGATATACGCTGCCGCGTCGAGAGTGCGCCACATCGACCCCGTCCTGACCGAGGCGGCGTCGCTGCCGAATGTGGGGTGGTGGCGCCGTTTTCTGTGGGTGCGCCTCCCCATGGTCACACCGGCGATCGCGGTCACCCTGCTGGTCGTCTTCGTGCTTTCGCTGGGTGAGCTGGGAGCCTCCCTCCTCATCGCCCCGCCGGGACAGGCGACGTTGCCCCTGCGTATCTACAATCTGCTACACTACGGGGCTACGGATGTGGTATCCGCCCTGTCCCTGATCATGGTGGTGGTGGCCGGGCTGGCCTGCGCCGCCCTGCTGGTCGCGCGGCAGTGGCTGTGGGCGAGGACAAGATGATGGCTTTGCACAGCGTGAGCAAGAGCTTCGATGGCGTGCCCGTGGTGCGCGAGGTGACGTTTGAGGTCGCATCGGGTATGGCTGTCGCCCTGGTCGGTCCCTCCGGGGCGGGCAAGACGACTATACTGCGGTTGCTTGCGGGACTGGAGGTTCCGGACCGGGGCGATATCATTCTGAACGGGCGGGTGATGAGCCGGGGTGGTTGGGCCTGCCCGCCGCACGAGCGCGGCGTCGGCATGGTGTTCCAGCGGCCGGCGCTGTGGCCGCACCTGAGCGTCAGGCGCAATGTGCAGTTCGGACTGGCCGGCCTGAAGCGCGTCGACGCCGAGGAGCGATTGCGTGACACCCTGCGGCTCACCCACCTCGAGGGATTCGAAGAGCGCTACCCGCACCAGCTATCGGGCGGAGAGGCACAACGCGTCGCTCTGGCACGTGCCCTGGCTCCCAGGCCGTCCATCCTACTGCTCGACGAGCCGCTCGTCGGTCTGGACGTGGAACTGAACCGGGAGATGATCGAGCTCATCCAGGGCATCAGGCAGCGGTTTGGCACCACTATCGTGTATGTGACCCACTATCTCTCGGAAGCGGAGGCGGTGGCCGACACCATGGTGGTGCTGCGGCAGGGGCGTGTGGAGCAGGTGGGAAGCTGGCAGGGTATTCACAGCAGGGAGTTCGAGGAGTGATACCTGGACTGCGCGGGCGACGTCGCCTGACAGCATGGCTCATTGTGGGCCTGCTCGTCGCCATAGTGGTAGTGGCGACCGTGGTCTTCATCTTCGTCGGCCGCCCGCCGCAGTACCCTGATCCGCCCCCGGGGTGGAAGATTATCAGCCCTGCCTGCATGGTGTATGCGCTGGCGGAGCAGGGTGACTACATCTGGGCGGGAGGGCCCTGCGGCATCTACTTCATCGACAGACGCACCGGAGACCTTCTTGCTGTCCCCGACGGTGGGCGGCCTTCGATGTACTACGTCAACGATATTGCGGTGGACTCCGACAACGTGCTGTGGATCGCGCACCGGGCAGGGCTCACTCGATACGATGGGTCTAGCTGGCACACGTTCACCAAAGCCGACGGCCTCCTGGCCGGGGCCGTTCTGTCCGTTCTCGAGGACCGTGACGGAGCCCTGTGGATAGGGACGGAGTCTGGTGTGACCCGTTACGATGGGACCTCCTGGCAGACCTTCACCACCGAGGACGGCCTGGCAGTCCCGTCGGTCTACGTAATCTTCCAGGACAGCGACGGCGTTCTCTGGTTCGGCTCGTTCGAACTGAACCAGGGCGGCGTCAGCCGTTACGATGGCGTCTCGTGGACCTCCTACAGCATCGAGAATGGCCTCCACCACAACACTGTCAACGATATCATCGAGGACTCCAACGGGGTCCTGTGGTTCGCCACCGGATACACCACGGCCGGGGGCGCGAGCTGGTTTGACGGTGGCGAGTGGGGAACCCTTACACGTGACGATGGCCTTGCCGGGAATAAGGTGAGGTCTGTCTTCGAAGATGACCAGGGCCGTCTCTGGTTCGGGTCTGAGTATGATGGCACCGCCATCACCGACGGCGCGAACTGGAGGATCATAACCCCGTGGGATGGGACGGCGGGATGGGAGGCAATGGAGATACTGCAGGACAGCGAGGGCGTCTTATGGATGGGGACGGAGAGCGGCGTGAGCCGAATCGAGTCGGTCGATATTGTCCCGCCTACGGGGAACGGCACGCCAACGCCCCAGCCCTGAGCCTTGTGCCTGCGAGGCACTGCGATGCCTTGACAGCCAACAGGCGGGGGTCTTAGTATGACGGGTGTGGTCGGCACGGGAGACGTCGGTCTTGTCTTTTTCACCCCCCATGAATTGCGTAGTACGGGAGACTGTCGATGATTTGTCCTCAATGTCAGGCTGAGAATGACGAGGGAGCGCAGTTCTGCGCCTATTGCGGAGCGGAGCTGGTTCTGGAGGAGGTCTACTGCTCCCAATGCGGTGCCGCCAACGAGGAAGGCAGCCGGTTCTGCGGCGAGTGCGGCGCGGTGCTGGCGCTTGAGCCACATGAACCGGTCTATGCCGCACCCGAGCGGCCTGTGGTCGCTCCCCAGAAGACGTCGTGGGCATGGTGGCTGCTGGCTTTCTTCTTCGCCTGGGTTGGGGGCCTCATAGCGTGGGCAGTGGTCAGAGAGAGGGACAGAAGCAAGGCCAAGGGACTGCTGATACTGGGGCTGGTGATGACCGCGTTCTGGTTCCTGTTCTGGATCGTGGTCGGCGTCATCTTTCCCCTCGTCGTCTATCGCTCCAGCTACGGCCCGTATTGACTGCACGGGACCACCCTCGCAGGGACGCGGTGCGCGCGCCGCAACAGCCCGGTTCGCCGTGGCTCTCTCTCGTTCCCGCACTTGGCCCGTTTCTCTCGACCTGGCTTCGCGAGGCGAGGATTGAATAGCCGGATTGCCGGTCCGGATGACTGTTTCGGAGGTCGATGGTGCAAGACCCCAGAGTGAAAGAGGCGCTCCTGTATGAGAGGCTTGACGGGAGTGTCAGGTGCACCACCTGCGAGAGGCGCTGCGTGGTGGAGCCGGGAGAAACGGGGTTCTGCGGAACGCGAAAGAACATCGACGGCCGGCTCAATACCCTGGTGTACGGAGACATCTCCGCGGTGGCGGTACACCCCATAGAGCACAAGCCTCTGTTCCACTTCCATCCTGGGTCGAGGGTCCTCACGGTCAGCACTTGGTCGTGCAATTTCGAGTGCGGCTGGTGTTTCAGGAAGTACCTGAGCCGCGGTGCCGAGCGGGTGGGGCAGGGTCAGTTCCTGCTTCCCGAGGGCGCATTGGGCCTGCTGCGGAGGCATGATTGCCACGGTCTCGCTGTGTCGTTCAATGAGCCGACCTTGCTCCTCGAGTGGTGCCTGGATGCCTTTCCTTTGCTCAAGCTGGAGGGGTACTACACATGTATCATCACCAACGGCTACATGAGCCCGGAGGCTTTGCGGCTGCTGGCGGGACGCGGCCTGGATGCGGTCAAGATCGATATCAAGGGTGACAGGGATGCCGTCCACAGGCATTGCGGGGCCGATGTGGAGAAGGTGTGGCGAAACGCCGTTGAATCCAAAAGGCTGGGTCTTTGGGTCGAGATAGTCACCGTGGTAGTGCCCAGGGTGACTGACAGTGAGCAGTGCCTGCGAGGTATCGCTTCCAGGATAAGACAGGAACTGGGCGTGGATACCCCGTGGCACGTGAACGCCTACATACCCAGAGATGATTACGCCTTCAAGTTCTACGGTCAGGCCGCTCCGGTGGAGATGGTGAGTGCGGCGCGCGAAATAGGCTTCGGGGAGAACCTGCACTACGTCTACGCCGGAGGCTACCCCGGCCCCTTCCAGAATACGCTTTGTCCCTCCTGTGGCGAGCTCCTGGTCGAGCGCCATGGTTTTGGGTTTGACTTCTTTGAGTACCGGATGGGATCGGGCAAGAGGTGTCCCAAGTGTGGCACAGAGATCCCCATTGTTGGTGAACCCGTCATCACCCACGAGACGGGTAGAAGCTTCAGGTGGAACCCGTGAGCTGAACGGAGCGTGCAGGAAGGAGTTGCGAGATGGACTTGACAGAGGCGATACGCACCAGGAAGAGCATACGGGGCTATCGCCCCGAACCGGTTCCCAAAGAGGTCCTGCAGGGCATCCTGGACATCGCCACGCGGTCGCCCTCGGCGATGAACACGCAGCCGTGGGAGGTGACCGTCGTTACCGGCGATGCGCTGGACAACATCAGGCGGGGCAACATCGAGAAGCTGGAGTCCGGAGTGGCCCCCGGTCCGGAGTTGACCATGCAGCCTTTCCAGGGCGTCTACCGGCAGCGCCAGGTGGAACTGGCGGTACAGATCTTTCAACTGATGGGCATAGCCCGGGAGGACAGGGACAAGAGAGCGGAATGGATGAAGAAGGGCTTTCGTTTCTTCGATGCCCCGGTCGTCTTCATTCTCTCCGTCGACAGGTCCATAGGGCCGTGGTGGGAGCTTTTCGACCTTGGCGCTTTCTCACAGACCATCTGCCTTGCTGCCCTGGAGCGTGGACTGGGCACATGCATTGAGGACCAGGGCGTGATGTATCCCGATGTCATCAGGGAACATACTGGCATACCGGAGTCGAAGCGGATAGTCATCTGCATCCCCGTCGGCTACCCCGACTGGGACTTCCCGGCAAACAAACTGGAGAGCAAGCGCGAGCCGGTGGAGGCTGTCACCACCTGGTGCGGCTTCGACCAGGCCGCGACATCATAGGCAATGCATGACGAGTTCCTGGCCAGCGAGTCGAGGTGTGAAGGGAATCGTGTAGCTATGTGCTCAGAGGGCCGTCCCCTTGATCGGGCGTCCGACAGGGTCACCGATGTCGACTGAAGACAAAGCAGCCTACCGGTGGCCCATGCTGGCCTACCTGTTTCTCATCAACCTCGTTGTCAACGGTTTCGTTATTCACGTCCTGCCTCCGGTCTTCCCTCGCATTGCCGTCGACATGGGCCTGAGCTACGCCCAGCTCGGCTCCATCTGGGGGGCCCTGGCGCTGGGCATGCTGTCGTTCTCGCTGGTCGGCGGTGTTGCCGCGGACCGCTTCGGACTGAGGCGGGTGCTGTCGGTGGCGCTCATCGGTGCCGCCGTCCTCGGTGGCCTGCGCGGGCTCGCCGTCGACTTCTGGACCCTGTGGCTGTGCATGCTGTTCATAGGGGTGAGCTACGGCTTCATCATTCCCAACCTGACCAAGGGGGTCGCCATGTGGTTCGGACCCTCAGAGCTGGGCCGGGCCAACGGCCTGCTGCTGATGGGGGTTGCCGTTGGAGCGGGACTGGGCCTGCTGGTGGGGGCGCCGCTGGCGGCGGCGCTGGGTGGTTGGGAGAACGTGATGTTCATTGGCGGAGGACTCTCGGCTGTCCTGTGGGTGGTGTGGCTGGCGGCGGCCAGAGACCGTGAGCCCACCGGGGTGATGGCCGAACTGGTGAAGACACGCGGCAACGTGCGGCAGGGGCTGCGTCAAGTCTTCAGCGTCAAGGAGATGTGGCTGCTGTGCCTCATCGAACTCGTTGTTATCGGCAGGATGGGGGCGATTGTAGGCCTGCTTCCCACCTTCCTGGTCGAGAGAGGCATGTCGGATACAGAGGCCGGCGTTTTCGTCTCACTGACAAACTGGGCTTCCCTGGCGGGCATGCTTATCGGCCCGTGGCTCTCCGACCGGGTCGGCTTGAGAAGGGTATTCATCTGGCCTTTCCTGTTGTTCAACGTCGCCATGATTGGCCTGGTACCGGTCCTGTGGGGATGGTCCCTGTACCTGGTGTGGATTCTTAGCGGCCTGGTGGCTGGAATGGCGATGCCCCTCTTGAGGAGTATCACCATGGAGCTGGAGGAGATCGGCCCCCTTCTTTCTGGCAGCGCCTTCGGCGGCATCTTCACCTTCAACCGCATCGGCGGCTTCGTCATTCCGTGGTTGATGGGCGTGGTGATGACCGGGGCGTCGGCGGCGCTGGGAGTCTACTTCGTTGCCGGCCTGGGGGTGATACCTGCGGCACTCATGGCGTTTGTCAGGGAGACCGGCCATGCCGCTCGCCGTACCCATAGTGCGGCATAGAGGGATGTGACGTAGGGCTCGTTCCCGGCGATAGCAAGGAGGGCGAATGGCGGTTGAGGACAAACCAGCCTATCGATGGCCGATGCTGGCCTACCTTTTTCTGATAGGCCTCATCGTCAACGGTTTCGTTGTATACATCCTTCCCCCGGTCTTCCCCCGCATCGCCGCACAGATGGACCTGAGCTATGCTGAGCTTGGCTCCGCCTGGGGGGCGTTTGCCCTGGGTACGGTTTTCTTCTCCCTCGTTGGTGGCGTTGCCGCAGACCGCGTCGGCCTGAAGAAGGTGCTGTCGGTAGCCCTCATCGGTGCCGCTGTCATGGGTGGGGTGAGAGGTTTCGCCGTCGATTACCTGACGCTGTGGCTGTGCGCATTCTTCATGGGGATTAGCTTCGGCTTCCTCGGTCCGAACCTGAGCAAGGGCGTGGCGATGTGGTTCGGCCCCTCAGAGCTGGGGCGGGCCAACGGCCTGATGATCATGGGGCCTTCGCTGGGAATGGGGTTGGGGCTGTTGCTGTCGGCTCCACTGGCGGGGGTGCTGGGCGACTGGCAGCAGGTGATGTTCCTCGGCGGCGGGCTCGCGGTGGCCATATGGCTGATGTGGGTCGTAGCGGCCAGAGAGCGGCCGCCAACGGGGGCGATGGCCGAGCTTATGAAGACGCGTCCCGGGTTGTGGCAGGGACTGCGCCGCGTATTCACCCGCAAGGAGATATGGTTGCTGTGCTTCGCCGAGCTCATAATCGGCGGCAGAATAGCGGCGGTCTTTGGCCTGCTTCCTACCTTTCTGGTGGCGAAAGGGATGACGGACACTCAGGCTGGCGTCATGGTCTCGCTGGCAAACTGGTCTTCGCTGGCGGGCATGTTCGTCGGCCCGTGGTTCTCCGACCGCATCGGACTGAGGAAGGTATTCGTTTGGCCTTTCCTGCTGGTCAACGCTGTCCTGATCGGTCTCATACCGGTGCTGTGGGGATGGCCTCTCTACCTGGTGTGGGTGGTGAACGGTTTCTTCATCGGGGCGGCGCTGCCGCAGTTGAGGAGCATCGTCATGGAACTGAAAGAGGTCGGACCTCTCCTTGCCGGCAGCGCCTTCGGCGGCATTTCCACCTTCAGCCGCATCGGAGGTTTCGCCGTTCCCTGGTTCATGGGCATGGTCATGACCGGCGCCGGAGCGGCGACAGGGTTCTATTTCCTTGCCGCCATAGGGGTGATACCGGTAGCGCTGGTGCTTTTCGTGCGGGAGACGGGCCACCGCGCCCATGGTGCAGCCGGGACAGCGACGGACGTGACCTGAGCCGGGTTTCGGGTGGTGAGGCGGCCCTCTTGGCGAAAGGTGTCCCCCCCAGAATGACCCGCTGATTCATGCGGGAATGAATGTCCCCTATCACTTTCCTTGGCTGGCGGTTCAGTTCACCCTTGGTTGATACGCTCATGTAGCTACCTCATACCACTAAGTTTAGGCGGGCTAGCCCGCCTACTCGGTTTCCGTGCCTGCTCTCTAGCCCGTTTCCTACGCCTCGCCTGCGCTCTCTCATGCGCAGTTGTTAGGTACTGCGCATGGAGCACAAGCCTGCTTTCAGGTGTCTCTGTCACCACCTCCAGCCAGTCTTTGAAGGGCGCGGGTAGCGGCATTTTCTGTGCTGGTGGAACGTTGCCCAGAGTCTCGTGCTCCTTGAAGAAGTTGTAATGCACGAGCCATGCGTCTGTGAGCAGCCTCGCCGTGTCTATGTTCTTGAAGCCCCGTATCACGTCTGTGCGCTCCTTGAGCGTCCCGTGAAAGCGCTCAATCAGGTTCGTACTGTCCACGTCCACGAAGGGCTTGCTCGGAATGTGCTTCGTGTCTGCTCCGAATACCTGTTCAATACCGTCTGGATACGCACTGAGCCTAT
>Ga0180434_10001433_pt1 | contig 34043 bp, 49 predicted proteins | sample SS_ome_7_FD_132453 | JGI IMG/M metagenome (GOLD analysis project Ga0180434, IMG submission 132453) | Hypersaline lake sediment archaeal communities from the Salton Sea, California, USA - SS_1_D_2 metaG | ecosystem: Environmental > Aquatic > Non-marine Saline and Alkaline > Hypersaline >... | reverse complement strand
CTGATCCAACAGTTGATGATGACGCTGATGCTGGTTATTCAACTGGATCATATTGGATGGATTTACGATCTACTCACCAAGAGATATGGTTTTGTTTGGATAACACCGTTGGCGCAGCTGTGTGGAAAAGGCTCATCACAGCAGGTGGTCAAGTATCAGGTGTGCCTAGTTTTTCTGGCGCATTTTTCGACTCGTCAAGCCCGTATCTTGAATATAATCAGACGGGATGGCAAACGGCCATGGCGTTCCCATTTGAAGGAACAGACGTTTTAGAATTGACCAAAGTTGTCATAATTGCATCAAGGAACAGCACCGGTGGCACATCATCATTTAGATTATATGATGTAACTAACAGTAATGTAATTGCCAGCATTGATTGGACAGCGACAGCAGCAACCATTTATGAAGATACAGTATCGAATTTACCAACAGGCAGAGCAATTTTCGAGGCTCAACTTCAGAAGAGCTCAGGCGGTGCTGGTAAGTGCCAGCTTTGGTCGTTGATGGTGTATTAGGAGAAGATATGGCAGAGGCTGTTTATAGATATAGAATCCATTGTAACGATGAGGACAGTGATTTTGAAACGCCATCTGGTGTGTGGTATGAAACTGCGCCAACGACGTGTCCGAATTGTAACAGCAGTAACATAGATACCAACGAAACCACAATCATAGAAACAATGACACAAAATGATGTCAATATTGCTTCGTCGGATGTTGATCTTTCAACACATGATGTAGCATTTCCGGACAGGTCTGGGTATAATGTTCATTATCATGGTTGTTATGGTGTGGCCGAAAAAGGAACCACCACGACCTTCGATGTTTCATTTGATGAAAACCTGAAACTCCAAGGATTAATGTTTAAGGTGGACGATAACGTAAATGAAGGGTCTAATCACTGGGACCCAGTTGCTGATGGTGACAACACAGGAACTGGCACTATAGAACGAGGTAGCGAAGACGTATGTACTCTCCACGACAGGACATATTTATTTACTGTAGCCAACAAAAATGGCAGCGAGTTTGATTTGGATTGGGAATCAGACGACTTGACGTCTGGAACTTTGAGCATTAGTTCATCTAATGATACCAACGTATTGGTTGAAGAGGGCCTCAAGTTAACCTTCACTGGGCTGAGTGACTTTGTGGATGGTGACCAGTTCGATTTAATCATAGATCACGGCGACTATATGACTGTTCAAATGGTGGATGTTGATGGCATTGTGTTCCCAGCTGGTACTGTTTTGGCAACTTTTGCCCAGAATTGGCCGTGTTGGAGCAATGAAGAATTTGAATGTTTATGCCCAGATGTTAAAGATCTATTTAGTTGGGTGTATCTTAGATTGATTTATCGCTCGACATATGGCGCAGAAAATGTAAAAGTTAAGTTTGTTCCATTGACGAGAACTGTCCCTGCGTAGGAGAGGAATGATGCCGCCCAAAAAGAAAAAGATTGAGCCAAAAAGCAAGAAGAAAAAACACCAAAAGCTTAAATTGCATGTTGAGAAACCAGTGTCAAAAGCTGCAATATTGGCCAAAATGAAGGAAAAGGGTCTGGTATGAAGGCTCCATTATGGCAATATTTAGTACCCAAGTATGGAAATTTTGGTGGCCCTGGTTGGTCTGGCGGGGCCATGATGTCCAGTTACAATGAAGTAGATTGGTCAATAGAACCAGTTGACTCGTTGGATCGTGGATTCTATGACCATGATTGTGGATACCAGTGTGCCATAGAGTTAGAACACAATGGTGACATAAGCTATGCCGAGATGAGGCGAAGGTGGGTAGAAGCCGACGTTAATCTGGTCAATTATATCAAATCTATACCAGCAAACCCAAAAGAGTGGGACGTAAAACCAACCACAAGTTCCAATCTGTATTCATGGTTTTATAGAAAGTGCGCACTGATAATATTCACGTCTAAGGCATTTCTATGCAACTTGGTGCACGGGTCTGCATAATTCGGTAGTATTTCAACCCAACATTTCAGCTACGAGGGATAACTATGCCAACATCTGGTATTAGGGTATTATTTATTGGCAAACAGTGGTCGGTTCCGTATGAGACAGAAGTATGCGTGAGCATTACTAATGTGTTCTCTCAGATAGCAAAGTTCAGGCCAGATGTTCTGGTGACAAGTGGCGATATTCCAAGGGCCCTCAACATAGCCGATTTCGAACTAAGAAAGAGGTGGATTCACGTACAACCAGATGCGGAAGTAGATAGTGTAGTATCGGCCATAGAAGCATGTTACTCTAGCAACCTGTATGGCCCACATCACAACCAACAGTTTAATCCGTTGGTCTCGGTATTTACTGGCACATATAATACCGGCGATTATCTGAGGGATACCTATCAGTCACTCAGGGACCAGACCTATTCAAACTGGGAATGGGTTGTTGTTGACGATGAGAGTAATGATGGAACCTGGGAACGTCTGCTTGAGATAGCTGATGAAGACCATCGTGTTCGCCCACTGCGTATTAAGCACAATGGCAAAATCGGCGCGATTAAGGATATTGCCACTAGGCTTGCCAAAGGTGAGTTCGTTGTCGAACTCGACCATGACGACATGCTAACGGACAATGCTATTGATGAGATCAGGAAGGCGTTTGCAGACCCAGAAGCAGGAATGGTCTATAGCAACTGCGCCTCATTTTTTGCTGACGGATCGCCGCACCAATTCAACAGTGAATTTTGGAATGGTCGATATAGAGAGACCAAGTATCGTGGAAAGATCTATTGGGAGTGCATAAACCCGGATATTTATGATCGTACTGGCCCCCATTTCAGCCAAATGCATGCCTGGGGTCTGATTTATGGACCCAACCATGTGCGTTGTTATCGCACCAAGACACTGCTAGAGTTTGGAGGATATAATCCCAATTTCCCGGTTGCGGATGACTGGGACGTTTATGCCAGGTTCTTCTTATACTCAAAGTGCGTACATATTGACAAGATGTTGTACTTATATCGATTCCATGATAATTTCGCCAATACCACCTTCACACGCAATAAGTCGATCCAGGATCACTTGCGTCACGGTCAGAATCACTATGCCGCCGAATTCGATAAAAAGAACAAGGAAGAAAGTGCTGACATACAAGAGAACCTGTCAGTTATCATTGTCGACTGGAACACCCCAACCCTCACCGAACGTTGCATGCAATCCGTGCGTGATTCTATGCCAGAGGCAGAGATTGTACTGGTTCAGAATGGTGAAGATTTCGACACCACGTTGGCAGATAAGATTGTGAACCCAGAGATCAACTTGGGTTTTGCGGCTGCCTGCAATGTCGGCGCGATGCATGCGACGTGGGATATACTATGTTTCTTGAACAGCGATGCGGTAGTGGAGAAGGGTGTCCTACAAGAATTGGTTAAGCACCTCGTTGAAGGTGAGGACGTTGGTGTTGTTGGCCCATACTTTGATAAGGCAAGAGAACCGCAGGGTGGGTGGTCTCAAGAAGATGTTGCCAGCAGGGCAGTTGCATACGATGTTCCCTCGGTGGTTGGTGCGTGCATGGTTATGAGGGCTGCATTATTTGACGACCTCAATGGTTTTGATACCCAATTCTGCAACTTTGAAGACGACGACCTGTGCCTCAGGATTAATCGCATTGGCCTTAAGTGCCGCGTAGTCCCGGTGTGGGTGCAGCATGACGAGCACGCTTCGTTTGATGCCAACGGCAAGGATGCTGACGATGAGATAAAGAAGTCGGGGTTGACATATAAAGAGAAATGGCCCAAGATAGCGGTGGTAGCTATAACATTCAACGAGATCAAATCACTACCTGGATTCTTCGAGCAGTTTAGTTGCTTGACAAGCGATTTCAGCATTCTTGATTCGGGGTCTACTGATGGCACACTAAAATGGGCCAAAGAACACGACATAAAGGTCAAGAAGCGCAAGTTCACCAACTTTGAAGAACAGAGAAATGCGGCCATGAAGATGGCCGGCGATGCCGACTGGGTTATTATGCTAGATCCAGATGAACGCCTAGAGATAGACGACATGAATTACCTCTGGGATCTTGCAAGATCCAACGAGTACGAGATTTACATAGCACCTCTTCGTTCTGAGGATGGTATGGGTGGCACGCAGGAGTGGGTACCCAAGGTGTTCATGATGCGCAACCGTCCCGAGATCAAATGGGTATTCCCAGTTCATGAAAAGGTTATTGGGTCACATAAGCAGGCGATGGTTAAAAACTGCTGTATTGTTCATCACCTTGATTGGCATTCGAAAGATCGCCGTTGTAAGATGTCTAATCTATATGATTCTCTTGGGGATGATGGTCAGACTCTAGATAATTGGCCGCTGCTTAATTACAAAAACCGTGACGATAACCGTATAAGAAAGATTTACGTTGGGCCTAGGGTTGCGGTTGTAATACCGACATATGACAGGCCAGAGCTGCTGGAAAAGGCCCTACTATCAGCAGAGTCTCAGGATTATCTGCCAAAGGATATAATTGTCGTTGGTGATTGCTGCCAGGATCTCAAACCGTTGGACATAGGCAACCCAGATATTACGATCACGTACATCAATCTTCCCAAGAACCACGGTGCTGGTGGGGCGGTGCCGCGTAATTATGGTATAATGTACTCATTTGGTGAGTACATAGCATACCTAGACGATGATAACGAATGGAAGACCAACCACCTTTCCAGCTTAATGATGGGCATCATGCGTGAGCAGGCCGATTTTGGTTTTTCATCAATGACTGCCGTTGGCAGTGATGAATCTAGGGACCACATCTTTACAAAGCCCGAACGTGGTCAGATAGACACCTCTTGCGTGGTTCATAAGAGGAGTCTGATTAAAAGGTTTGGCTGGTGGAAGTCCAGGGACGATGCCGGTTATGCCCATGACTGGGAATTCGTACGGCCGTGGGTTGAATGTGGTGTTCCGTGGGTTGCTACAAAGACATCGACCGTCATTTACAACGCCACCACATCTGGTCAAGAATCATTCTTGATACCCGAATAATCAGCTCTCCAACTCCTCAAAAATATATTAGATCATAGAATAGGGGGACAGAATGTCCTATAATCGTATATCTGGAAGAGTTGGAAACGTAGTAAACCTGAATGTCCAGTTTTATCGCCACGGGGTACCAACAGATCCTTGGGCCATTAGGATGGTGCGCATTTACCGACGTTCCGTTGAAGAAGCAAACCTCGTTGCTGAAATTCCATTCCCATACCCAGATACTTCTGAATATCCAGCACCATCATTATATGATCCGGCAAAGCCAGGATATTACGTACTGCCGTTCCAGATTCCAGATGATTTCACAGCTCCAGACATTTATTATGATGTTTGGCATTTTATTTGCGACGAATTTGCTGACACAGATTTCGATCTAGATGATGAATCATATTGGCAGGCACAATGCAACAAGTTTTGGGTTTATCCAGATGGTTGCTGTTACACGGATGATGGGTTGATGGTTCCACGTCTTGGATTTGAGCCATTAGATGTTCAGTTCCGGGCCGGAGAGACTCGTTATTTAGAAGTTGGATTGATGCCTATTCCATTATACGACTATGACTACAACTTGATTACCCCAATGCTGCCATGTATTGATGCAACGATAACAATTTCCACCGGGCACTGTGAAACCATAGTTGATGAGGAACCAATGGAAATTGGACTTAGGCAGGGGTCTTATCGCACCAATCCCTTCGTAGTTAAGTATTTGGTTGACACTTCAAAATTTCTTATTGGAACTTACGAATATCAGGTAAAGCTTAACATGCCAAATGGACAGACCATAGTCAGTCCCAAATATACATTCACAATCTCCTAGGAGAATTTATGAAGTTAGGTTTTTTGGAAGAACCAACACTGTCTGAAGCAATCGATTTTATTGGTGAATCAACAAAAGCAGAAGTTAGTGTGTATTCAGATGGGACGATAGCATTTGGCGACATGTCAGCCAATGATCGACATGGTCTTTTAGAGGGATTGTCCAGCAATGGCATATATCTTGTTGCTGAAAGCCCGAATTGTTATAGGATTGCATCGATCATTGATGAGGCCATTCAGGACACCATAGACCCAAATGATATCGATGCAATTGATGAACTTGGTGCCAAAAAGCCAATAGACATGATGCGTGATGCTATCTTGGCCAAAATAGCAAAAGAAGAAGATCCTGATAAAGTGCATGAGATGTTGGCTAAGTTGGATGCTCCAGATGCCACAATGAAAAAGCTGCTTGGTGACCCAGATGTTCGCAAGAAGGCCGTAGCGAGTGCGATAGAGAGAATTAGGGCCATGGATGAGGAAGAACTAGCGGCTTTAGGAGACCCAAATGCGTCTTAATGAGTTGTGCGTGATAACTGAGGTTAGCGCTGATAGACTCAGGCAGAGAGCCATGAGAAAGGCCAAGGCAAACCTGCGTGCAACACGCGAAGTAGATCGTGATGAAGTTGATCGTGTTCGGCTGAAATCATTACAATTGCGCAATGCAGACGAAACTGCTGTTGGTGACTTTAAGTCGGTAAGCGATGCGGATATAAATGCGGAAGATGAGGCTTACGTTAATGCGGCACATGCCGTAGTTGATAGGATTAACAGCGCCTTTATGGAGGCGATTCCGCCGTTATTTAAGGATGTACGAAATAAAGCGGAAAAACCAGACCAGCAGGTGCCAATTGATAAGAACCAAGTCAGAGATGTATGGAGATCGTTCGAAGTCATCGACAAGCGTCATAAGAACCTTGGTGTAAGTGTTAGGGACGTCATAAAGAGAGTAACTGGTGATAAAGGTTATCAGATGCTTATTGGTGATTTAAAGCATGTAGCCGGATTGATCAAAGAAATACTTGAATCTGGGACAGCGAGCCCAAACCAGATTAAAGAGATAGAAGGTAAGAGAGTTGGTGTTACTGCGGCCATAAAACTTGGCGCGTTTCAGGCATCCAAGGGTGCCGTTAAGAAAGAGGACTTTTTATTGTCCTTGGATACCATCAGAGAAGATCTGGCGACCAGGCATGGAGAAAGTGAACTTTTTCAGATTCTTAAGGATGGTGGTTTCTTCAATATCCAACTGCTTGTTTACGAACAAAAAGCGTGATTTGCGCTTAACCTCGGCGTCCCTGCTGGAAGGCTGGATTTGTAGGCTTTCCGTGATCCACCCGATCACTTCGTAAATATCATAATCTGCGGTCTTTAGACCACAATATCCCAATAGGTATTTCACCTGCGGGAATAGTTTATGGTCTATGATTTCAGTTTTGTTTTGTCCAAACGACCGATACCCTATCGAGTTCATAATTATAATCTCGACATGATTCGTGAGCCCGATAGGACGCAGTTGCATACTATCCCCTTTCTTCATATCTTTGATGCCAATATTATATCGAATCAAAAATAGTGGGAATTGGAATCCATATTGCCTAATAGGAGATCGCGATGAGTAAGACTGTATCTCTGGATGCGAGAAAGATGGTCAAGTTCATCAACGAAAGTGCTCAGAGCAATGTAGCACTGTTTGAAGGACTGGTCCAGAAGCTCGGCGAGAGAGCTGAACGGAATTATCGCTTGGTGGCTCTTCATAACAACAGTCTCATGTTTGAGGATGTTGAAAATGGTCAGTATTTCCTTGCGAAGCATGACCGCAACAAGAAGAGCAGCAAGATCCACATCACCGACATTACCAGGGTTTCTGTAAAGGAATCTAAGAAGGGTCATGTCTTTGCCAATGCATGTTGCGAGCTGGTAGGAGCAATTTGTGAGGGAGACACGAAGGCTGTAGACGCTGCGTTTCGCAAGCTTGACAGCTGTCGTTATCGCTCAACTGTTGCTTCTGGAGAAGGGTACGTTACTACCCGCGATGGTATCCAACGCAGGATTCCAATTGACACCCAGATAGTATCAGAAGACAGCAAGGCCAAGATCATCGATGCAGTCCTTAAAGCCATTTCCGATGATGTTGTTCTCGAAGAGGGTAACGTTGTTAGTGCAAGTCTTGGAGATGGCTCTAAAATGACTCTACCCATCACCGAGATGGACCGCCGCCGTCTTGTTGCCAAGAAGATGAAGGCTGTAGCAGAGGATGCTTGGCGCTCGTCAGCATTCCAAAAGTTTGTAAAAGGAATAGCGGCTAAGGTTTCTGAAGACACCAAAGAAAGTCTGAGAGAAGCCGTCGTTGCATCATCTAAGTTCCTGCAAGAGTATCAGGAATTTTGCATGTTGACACCGGCCGAAATGCATTCCCTGGTTGAGAGTGCCCTGGCTACTCAGAATATTTACAACCACATTTTGGTAGAAAATACCGCCGTCACGCTATACCGCAGTAATGTGAAAGTCAACCGCAGTGAAATTCTGGAAGCATGGGAAAAAACCGCCAAGCTTGCGGCAAATGCCACGCTTCTGGAAGGCGTTGAAAACCTGAAGTCAAGTGATAGCTTTGAGGGCGATTATGAGCAATTTCTCGTCGATGTCCTTACTGAGGACATGGAGACGCAGAGAAAGGCATTCCTTAATTCTTTGGCGGTTATCCGTAAGACCCTCGAGGCGGAGGCCGGTGCTGACGATGCTTCGGTGAGTCAGGTGGATGAGCTTATTGGTCGTCTGTCGAATGAGGATTCTGCAGATACCTCAGCACTCAATGAGGCCGCTGAACTTTTGGCTTCCTTGGATAAGTCTATTGTTGACCTTGGCAGCTTCGATGCAGAACAGGCCCCATCCATCGACCTTGGTGAGATAGCCGGCGAAGAAGGACTTGGAGACGAAGAAGGTATGCCCGCCCCAGAAGGTGAAGAAGAGGGTGCCGGAGCAGCCGGTCTAGAAATGGGTGGTGAAGACCTTGGTGACCTTGGTGACCTAGAGAGTGAGGAAGGTCTGGAAGGTGAAGGCGAAGAAGGTCCAGAGGGTGAAGGTGTAGAAGGTGATCTCGATCTTTCCTTTGATGAAGAAGGTGAAGAAGGAGACGAAGAGCTTGATGAGCTCGAAGGCGAAACCAAACCAAAAGCCAAGGCAAAAAAGAAGTCCAAAGAGGCTGAAGAGGCACTACTAGCAGCTAGTAGGGTGGTTCCGGTTGAGGAGATGGGTTTGGAAGTCTTGCAGGAGGAATTCAAGACCTGGCAGGATGAGGTAAACGTGTACGTAGCAAGTCATGGTGTTGAGAAGGTTCATGAGGATCTCGCACGTTATGTCTCTCGTTGTAAAGAGCTTGAGAATGAGTCGCTTGCTGAACAATTCAACCAGCTGGCAACATCCTGCATCCAGGAAGCCGCACCATCTGACGATGCTTACACTGAGTTTGATATCTCCGAAGATGGTGACATCAACCTTGATTATGGCGTTGTATCTGAGGGTGGTAAGCCTTGGGAAAACGACGACAAGGATGACGACAAGGATGACGATGAGGCCGATGATAAGGGCAAGAAGGACGAACCCTTTGGTGGTAAGAAGGCCCCACCATTCAGTAAGAAGGACGACAAAAATTGCGATGATAATTCACATTGCGAAGATGAGGATCAGGATGGGGAGCCTGTTTCAGAAGCACAACGCAAGTCCCCAAACAACGCAAAGAGTCGCACTGCCCCAACTGGTTCAACCAGTAAGCCTCTTATGAAGGAAGGCGATGAGGATGATGACAAGCAGCAGGTTGATGAAGCCGTTGCCGTTGTTAAAGGTGATGTGGCAGTTGCTGCTGGAAATGCTGATGACTTATCGGCCGCAATTGATGAAATCTTTGGCGCGTCAGAAGGACCGTCTGAGGTCGAGGTTGCCGATATTGCAGCCGGCATGTCTGAACCAGAAGAGCCTGTAGCAGTAGATATGGACGAAGAGCCAGAAGGCCCGGTTGATGACGAAGAAGGTGCTGTCCCTCCAGTCGAAGATGAAGAAGATGAAGAGGGCGTAGAGGAATCCAAGAACCAGGATACTCCAGCCGTTACAGAAGACGGCGACATAACTGACCCTGCAAAGAATGGCAGTTATGAAAATGACGATGCCACACGTAAGTGGGCCGATGGTTCTAAGAGAAACCCTAAGCCGAAGCTCGGCAAGATGAATAACCCAAGTTCAAATCCAGTGAAGTCTCCTCCGAAGTCTGCCAAGCCAAAATTTGGCAAGGGGCCGTTCACTAAAGAGAAGAAATAACTTTTCTGAACAAGAGCAAGCAGATGATGGGCGACCCTAGTTGGTCGCCCATCGTGTTATGCAAATATAATATTGAAACCCATAATGGAGGAATAGTATGTCTGATATCATCACTGCTACCAGCTGGGAACAGATGGCAAGTACTGGTGCCCTTCCGGAAGGTGTTGCCCTAATCAAGGAAGATCATCCCTTCGAGATATTACAAGCCAAGACAGTCATCACAGAAAATCAGGCAGGAACCAAGGTTAAACGTATGCGTTTAACTGGCATTTTCCAGAAGGCCGATGCTTTCAACGAGAATCGCCGCCGCTATTCCTACGATGTTATTAATGATGCTGTTTCTAGCATTCAGGAAGCTGTTCAGAGCCGCAAGGTTATGGGTGAGCTTGATCATCCTGCGGATGCTAAGATTCATCTTGATCGTGTCAGCCATTTGATCACTAAGATTTGGATGGAAGGCAAGAACGTTCTTGGTGAGCTTGAAATTCTAGAGGACATGCCATGCGGTAAGATTTTGAAGACGTTAGTTGAGTCTGATGTCATGGTTGGCATCTCATCTCGTGGTGTTGGCGACATGATTCCTGTAACCATGGAAGGCCTGGAAGAGGAAGGCTTTGAGGTTGCTCCTGGTTATCGTTTCGTGACATGGGATACCGTTGCAGAACCATCCGTTACCGAGGCTCAGCTCAGCGTTCTTGAATCCAAGCAGCTGGTCACCCCAGAAGAAATTCGCCGCCAAAAAGAAATAGAACTCATCAAGGCCATTTCGGAGCACTTTCACAAATGATAACTATCTCTGAAGATGTAACGATTAAGTGTGATGGCAACAAGATCCTTCTGGAAAAGGGTGACATGATCCAACTTCATGAAAGCCGTGAAGACCTTGTTAGACTACAGAATCTTCTTCCAGAAATAGACATGGAGTCCATTGTTGTTACACCGATGTACACCATCGATGATGACATTAGCGTAGTTGCTGGTGGTAACCGCTTCATGTTTGAGAAGGGCGATATCATCTCAATCAATGAGGCTACCGCTGTGACAGATGATCAAATAGCTGAACTGGATGAACTTCTGAAACAAATGAAGATCATCCCGCAAAGCCGCAAGAAACTGCTGGCCGTGGCTAAGGAGAACCCACGCGAATTCTCTAGGCTAACCAGAAAGGCTAAGAGGTATCTTGAAGCTACAGAACCAGATGCAGCAGAGCCCGAGCCCGAAGCAGAGGCAGATGTCGAACCAAAGGCAGAAGAAATGCCATCAGAGGCACCAGGTGATGATTGGGATCTGACCCTTGTCAAGGATTATGATGAGGTAAGGGATGAGGCAGTTGTCACGTACGCCAAATCACCCATATACACCAAGAGCCTGAATGGTGCTGAAAGGCTAAAGTCAATAATCGAAAAAGCATTGCTCACCAACAAAGTTCAACCACCGGCTATTGACATTGTTCGTGTTGAGATGCGTGGTGGTGGCCCACAGCGTTTTGTTCTTGTGTATGAGATGGAACCAGATAGTGTACAAGAATATATGACTCAAGGTGCCGTTGGTGCCATGGTTGGGAGGCGCGAAACAGCATGAGAGTAAATGAAGACGTCGAGATTTATGCTAATGGCGGCAGAATCCTCCTGGAGGCAGGAGATGAGGTTATTCTCGAGCTTGATGCCGGTGTTGATGTAGATACAGAGAAAGCCAAAGAAGTTGCTAAAAACACTGGTGTAAAATCGGTAGTGAACAACCTACTGAAATATCTATTCCGCAGTAATAAAGTTGGGCCATACATGGAGAAGATAGCGGCTGACCAAGCAGCATCAGCGCAGTTTATTGCTGTTATGATGCGTCAGATGGGTATCGATCCAAATGACATTTCTCAACGTGCCACAGCCATTAAAACGCAAGGAAAACGTCTTGAAGGTGTTGGTGGCGAGGTAACTCAGGAAGGCTGGGAAGGTGCAGAACCAATGCGTGGTTCAAACACCGATGGTTTTGGTGATATGCAGCAACCACTGTCTGAGATTATGGGAAGGCCGATGCAACCAGAGCCAAGACGCGACCGTCCAATGAACGTCAATCCGGCACTTCAAAAGATTCTTAGCTGGGAGATCATTGGCAATGCACATCATGATGCGCCCCTATTTAGAATGATCGACGAGTTCATGCTTTCTAAACATCCAGTTAATGATAAGATCTCTGCCCTCAAAAAGATGGATGAGGCCATGGGTGTTGAAGAGCCAGTTGGTCCACAGGAGGTCAACGACTACATTTACTACCTCAAAACTGGTGAAGAGCCGGAGAGCTGGAAGTTATGATGAAGTGGGAAGAAGTCCGCAAAATCCTTGACAATGAGATAGAGGAGCCAGTTTATATTGGCGATCTAGAGAATAAGCTCTATGACAAGATGCCGGCTGATGTTGCGAGTGAATATCAGGAACGCATGCGGGCGTACTTGAACAAGAAGGGTATGATCAAGGAAGACATGGACCTGTCTGCCCATGAGATGGTTGGGACCTGTCATGCCGTACTTGATATCGCATTGCGCAAGATCAATCATGGTGACGTAGAAGGTGCTAGAGATATACTGAGTTCAGCCCTCACAGATATTAGATCCAAATTCCCACATCTGGGCGACCTTGGGTCGCAAGGAGACACCATGAAGGTCAGCGAAGATGTTGAGGTTGTTCTGGATGGTCAGAGAATTCTTCTTGAAAAGGGCGATGTGGTTGTTGTAGAGGGTCGCATTAAACGGCAACCAATAGTTGGTAGGAGCAGTAAATTAGATGCGACTGTTAACTTCACTGTACAAGACCTAAACAACCAAAAGCTGGAAGACATGATCATGGCGAGGGTAGCACCTTTGTTTGGTGAAAGATTCGATCCAGCAGGCGAGGATGAAGATGCTATTTATGATGCGGAATTAGAAGTTGAAGTGTCTGCATTGTTTAACACTGGCGAACGACAAACTTGGGACCACCCAGGAGAGCCGCCCAGTATAGAAATAGATGAAATTAACTCGGTTACAGCTACGTTGGATGACGGTAGAGAACTGGATGTTACTGATCAAGTCGCTGATATATTGGACAATGCCATTTTTTATGAAAAGGCTACCGAACAGTTATATGACCAGCCTGACCCAGAGCCAGAACCGCCAGATCCACCAGACCATTATTCGGAGATTTACTGATGAGAGTTAGCGAAAACGTCGAGATCATTCTAAATGGTCAGATAATGCTTTTAGAAAAGGGCGATGAGATTCATATTGTCGAAGCTCAGCAAAAAAGCCCAACCTCTGCCAAAACCAGAGCTCGTCCGGATTCCACCAAGAGATCACTAATGAAAGAGGATCTTGAGACTGGTCTCCAGTTGGCCGTCTGGATGCAGCCACTTGAAGATGGTGGTGTCGGAGTACGCCTTGATACCCCAGCAGCGAAGGGCCAGGCGTTTATCGTAGACGAGGGCCAAGCGGCTGTTCTCAATCAAGCTGTGAGGGCCGCGACGAAACAAATCACGCAGGTCTACCACAGATTGGCCCGTGAACAAGGGGTTGACCAAGAATAATAGTGTAAATGGGGATATTTAAGTCAAAAATAGACCAGAATGTTATCCCCAGTGTAGGATGATTTGACTACAAAAAGAGGAGACGGTAATGGATAAGATCATGGAACTGTTGAAGGCCATTGGTGGTTCAGATGAGCTGGTACAACAGATTTGTGAGGAGCTCAAGTCTTATGACAAGGAAATTCAGAACAAGTATGAGGAGCTCCACAAGGTAAAGCTGAGCAAGGCCAAGAAGGTCTGCATGGAAGAAGTAGAAGCTTATAAGTTAGAACTCTCACGGAAGGTCAGCACATTCCTAGAGAGCAAGAGCGCTGAGATCGAGAAGCGGCTTGAGGAGCGTAAGGCTATTGAAGAATCAGAGGCGACAAGCAAACTTCGTCGTGTCCGCGAGGTCACAGAAGGAATCGAAGTTGCAGATGATGCCGAGGTTCAGGCCCTCAAGGAGCAAGTCAAGCAGTTGACTCAGGACAAGCGCACTCTCTCGGAAGAGAAGGCCACAGCCGAAGAATTGGCCAATAGAGCCAATGCAATTGCGATGGATGTTATTCGCGAGCACAAGCAGAATGGTACAGTGGTTTCAGAGGATGCCAGCAGGGAATCAACTCATATCTCAGAAGGCACCGATACTCCACCAGCCGAACCCAAGCCAGAAGAACAGCCTCTTACTGAGGAAGACAAGCAGAAGAATAAGCAGGCTGTCACCGAAAGCATCAAGAAGGGTAAAAAGAAGCTGCGCAAGCCTAAGACTACCCGTCGCACCAGTATTGAACAACAAATGCTGACTGAAGATCAAGGTGGAGAGTTACACGTTGATTCCAATATTGCCAGGATCGCAGAGGACATGAAGGACTTTTAGTCCAAGTGGCCCCAAATTGAGGCGATAGGGATCTTTCTTTTTTGTTTGGGAGAATAAGATGAAACATTTGGGTAAGGCAGAAACACTTACCGAGGCAAAGGCCGAACTCGTTCTTGAAGCTAAGAAGAACAAGCTCGTCCGCAAGTGGGCACCTGTGCTCAACAAGATGCCGGAAGTTCCGCATCACAAGTATGGTCTGATGGCCGCGCTGATGGAAAACCAGCACGCGCACATGGACACCAAGGGTTCCTCAGTTCTGTTTGAGGACGCAATGGTTACTGGTAACATTGCAGATTTCACCCGCTTTGCTCTTCCGCTCATTCGCAAGAGCTTCCCCAAGCTGATTACTGACGGTCTCGTTGGTGTTCAGCCCATGAGCCAACCGGCAAGCCTGATCTTCTACATCAGGTATCGCTACGGCATCACCAAGGGTCAGACTGTTGCTGGCACGCAGATCATGCGTCAGAACACCTCACAGCAGTTTGCTCGTCAGAATGGTTGGGCGCTTGATCCTTATTACAGCGCACAGACCGTTGGTGGTCAGAGCTGGGACGGTGAGGACGCCACAATCAATACCGCTGGCGACACCATCACTCATACCCTCCAGCACACACCGGTTCTCGCTGGTACCGTCGTGGTCAATGTGTACACGGAAGATCAGCTCGCCGAGAACTGTGATCAGCCAGTTCCTTGCCTGCAGGTGACATTCGATGCAGATGGTGCTGTTGATCTCGCTCTTACTGGTGCAGGTAGCGATTGCCCGTCCGTTGTGGTTAATGAAGGCGCTTCAAGCTTCAACCATGACACTGGCCAAGTTACCATCGCCCTTTCCAGTGGTGATGTTTCTGGGCTCGTTGCTCGCGTAAGTTACGAGTACGACCTTGAGAACAACCCGTTCCAGCCAGAGGTTACGATGAGCATTGACAGTGATTCTGTCAGCGCCGTGACTCGTAAGCTCAAGACCTCTTGGTCTCTCGAAGCTGCACAGGACCTCAAGGCAGTCCACAATATCGATGCAGAAGCCACCCTCACCGACCTCATGGCCGACGAGATGGTTGCTGAAATCGATCGTGAAATTCTGAATGACCTGCTCATCGCAGCTGCCATTCGTGCTTCACACAACTTCGCCACTGCTGCCGGTGCAAGTGTTAACTTCACCGACCGCAACATCGCCCTGCTCTACAAGACGCTGGAAGTTGCGAACATCATCCACCGCACGACCCTTCGCGGTCCTGCCAACTGGCTGGTGACCTCTGCTGACATCGCATCCAAGTACGAGCAGCTGAACGACTTCCGTTCAAGCGATGCACTCGCCAACGATGGCGTCGACATTGGTATCACCAATGCCGGTACCATCCAGAACAAGCTCAAGCTGTACAAGGACCCGCTATTCCCGAACTGCAAGGTTCTCATGGGCTTCAAGGGCGGCAATGTGATGGACACTGGTTACGTCTATGCTCCATACGTACCAATGCTCAGCACCCCAACCGTCATGGACCCGAACAGCTTCACCCCAAACAAGGGCATCTTGACTCGTTACGGCAAGAAGCTCTTGGAAGACGGTGGTCTTTACTACGGCGTCGTGAACGTTAGTAACTTGTAAATCCGCCGTCCTTCGGGACACGGAATTGCAAAGAGGTTTAAAGAACCCCGGTTTCGATCGGGGTTCTTTTTCATATCAGTTAAGGATGCTGGATTTTACTATGGCTCGTCACTGTGTCTAATTTCGAATCCCACATCTATAGGTGACGTATTTTAGTGGTGAAAGGAGATATTATGGCATCATTAAAGAAACCAAAGTCTTGTGAATGTGGATCAACGGAGATCAATCACGAATATCATCCCGAAAGGTGGGTTTGCGCAAAATGTGGTAAGGTTCTTGCGGCTCGCGGGTCTAAACCCCATACCGGAATTTGTAGGGTCTGCGGTGCCAAAAAGAGTGACGGGGTTCCATTCAAGCCTGGCAAGAACCTTTGTATGGCGCATTATCGTGAATATATGGATCGATGGTATAAAGAAAACCATGAAGCCCATTCTAAACAAAAGAGGGAATATTATCGCAAAAATCGAAAGAAGTTAAGAAAACGGGCAAATGCTTACTATCAAAGCACTGCCGAGATTTTTATCAATGGGCTTGTGCGCGGAGCCAGAACTTGCTCAAAGCAGCGCCTTAGCGGCAAAAAGAGGGCCACACCTCTAGAATTCGATCTTGTGACGGAACAGGTAATAGAATTATATCATGAGCAAAATGGCCTCTGCGCAATCTCTGGCCTCCCGCTCAAGCATGAATGGGGAAAGCTCGGCAGCATGTCTATTGACAGGATAGATTCCTCTGTGGGGTACGTAATAAATAACATACAACTTGTTTGCAAGGGCATTAATATGCTCAAGAATAGACATTCTCAGGAGGATGTTAGGGCGTTCTTAGACGAGATAACAAATGTGCGAACCCATTCACAAGCAAATTAGGCTAGTGCACCCAGAGTATGATGACATTGATGTCGATGCCGGCATTGCCGACCTTATCCAGCTTATTTGGGACCACGACATCTTCACCATTTTATCTTGCGAAGACAACCAAGATAGCGTTTGGTTGTGCTTTCCTCATGCCATGGAATTGGAGAAGTTTTTGCGTATTGTGGTAGGTGATAGGCGCGATGACCTATATAGGCGTGTCACCAACCAATACCCAGCAGATTACCATTGGGGTTATGATATTTGTGTAGAAGACACTAATGAAGACACTAACGATCAACCCGATGTGACATTTACGGCATCAGTTAGGTTTAGAGAGAGCGACCTTGGAATTGTGAAAGAGAGACTTGCTGAGTGGGGATTCTAATGAAATTCGAAGTCTTTCTGGAGAGTATAAAAGGAGAGTAACGATTAGGTACTGCAAACGTTGCGGATGCCAAACCAAATGGCCCTGGCTGCAAAAGAGAGGGATGTGTGCTTTTTGATCACGGTTTTATAGCTGCCAGAATTCCACAGGATTGATGATGAAACCAGTATATCAAACCAGAGTAGGAGAGAATGGCAACTGCTTCCAGGCGGCTGTTGCCTCCATTTTAGACCTAGAGCTTGAACAAGTTCCAGATTTCTGCAATGACGATCCAGAGCGGTGGTTCCTGAACTTGTGTGACTGGCTCAGGCAGTTCAACCTCACAGCCATGATGATCGGTGCTGGTAAAAAATGGAACGACGACATTGCGCATGTATTAAAGGATGTGCACCTGCTCGCTGGGGGTCGATCTGCGGTGCGGCCCTTCGACCATGAGGTTGTGTACTTAAATGGTGAAATGGTACACGATCCGGCCCCGGAAGGTAAGGGCCTGAAGGGATGGCCGAAAGACTTCATACTGTTTGTAGCCACCAAGCCAGAGGATAACGTGTGAACCACGGTACGTGTAAGATTTGTGGGACAGAAGGACCAATTTTCTTCTATCCTGAGTTTTGGGATACACCACTTTGCATGAAATGTGCCAAGAGTTTTGCTGAGCAGGAGCGTATTATAGAAAAGAAGGCCGAGGAGCTGGCGGATCAATGAGAACAACTGTGAGTAATCAGTGGATGAATTTCAACGTGGCTGACCGCGACGAGATGGCCAAGCAGATTGAGGACATCACCAAGGACGTCCCAGGAGGGCAAAGAGATAACACTAAAAAGATGCTCTGGAATCAATATGAACACAACGTGCGCAAAATGCATTGGCATACAGATGGCCCCACCAAAGTGCGTAGGCTTCTACGGTACGTTGAACGATTTCATGACATAGATCTGGATGACCCAAATTATCTACAGACATTGCGCACGATCCAGGAAGAGGTTGACAAAGTTGCCGAGATATATGGGTCTAGGGCAACATCTCCGCTGGATATTGTGAAGGCTCTTGGTGAACCCGATGGGGAAGATGGGCCATGGGCAGAGGGATGGGAAGAACGGTGCCAAAAGAATTCTTGAAAGAAGCCAAAGCGGAAAGGCGAAAACATGATTATATCGGCCCAGGACCAGGAAGCTGATCTTGGTGGGGTGTGTCCCAAGTGCGGGTCCAAGGACAACGTTTCATATGTTGTCTACGATGAAGATGGAACCCTTGCGTGTTTCACGTGTCTTACGAGTGAGCTCATTGGTCTTAAGTCAGAAGCGATAATTGTCAAGCAAGAACGTGAAGCCGACGCCAAGGAGATCCGAGAATCGTGGAGGATCGCCAGAGGTGCCGGCAGTCAGACGGAGGCATTTCGGGTTATCGAGCGCATGGTTGACAGGCTTGGGTACGGCCGTAGGGATGGTAACCCATCACTCATAGACCCCATCTGGATAAAGGGCAGGGCTCTAGTCTACGATGAGGCTGGAGAAGTCGAATATTTCGAGAAGTTTGAAGATGGTTCGGAAATTGGTTGCGCCGAAGCCATCAGAACCAGTTGTGGTGGGTTACGTCCAGTTGACAAATGCCGACCCCTAGCTTATGTGAAGGTGAGATGAACATATGGTTTTACCAAAGAGAACCAAAAGAACCCCATATGACGCCAGCCGTGTGCCGTGGAGGGAAAATGCATGACGCACGATGAGGTTGGTGAGGCTCTACAGGCTGCACTCAACGGTGTCGGTATTGAGAGCATTATGCGTCATGTGTTGGATGTCACTGACGATGACATATTAGATGGGTTGGCGTTGATATTTGGTGTTCACCCAGAACACCTCGAAGCATATTACAACAAAATAAAGGAGAAAACATGAGCTGCGGCTGTTCCTTGTGTATAGAATGTGGGCGACTTGTTGGCGTTAGTTGGGGAGATACCAACTGTCGATGCCACTGTGGTGGTGATTTGGTTTTTGGGTCCAATCGTGAAGAGTGTGAGAAAAAGATGACCAATAGTAAGTCCATAAAAGAAGAGGCGGGTCTTGTCTTCCACAAAGGCAAGTATATCAGCAAAGATGACCCAGACGCCCAGCTATATTTAGCCATTGAGGAGATTGGAGTATGATCAACATATCAGCTCAAGACCAAGAGGTGTGTAATGGCCACCTGGAGGAAATCAGAAAGTTATTCGGCCCCAGCTGCGTACTGACTGTTGTGGTAAGGGATACTGAGACCGATCGTGGTATGATAATATCCGCAGATGATCTAGGTCAAGTGAGGTCGATTGTTGACGCTACCATTAAGGCCAACGTCGAGATGTATGAGGATATCATCGACGATACCGACGAGAGTGAAAGCCAGATTAAGATACCATGAACAAAAAGCAACCCAACACGCTGACCTTTAATCGGGATGGGTACTACTGGACCTTTATTAGGAGAAGGTTCATGCTCAACCAGAAGTACCTCTATTGCAAGAAGGTGGTGAGATTAATAAAGGTCAGCCCAAAGGGATTTAATTTTCTTATAGAGGACACCGGGAGGTGCCTATTTCAGAGATCACTTTTCTGTCGGGATTGGAGCAATAGGAAAATACCAAAGAGTGTGACGGAATTCAGACTATACATTCCGGAATGCATGAAGTTGGAGGCGATCGATGGGTAGTATGACTCCGAAGCCCCCAGCACCATTTATGCGAAGAAAACCGACCAACAATGGCATTTGCACAGGCTGCGGGGCCAGCAATGAGCCAGGTATTGAGCGCTGCGCCTATTGTGGCCGATGGTTCGCTGGGGACAGCACTGGCAGAAACACGCCAAGACGAACTACTGGTATTACTGGTGATTGAAATAACTAGGTAAATTACCCCATCCGGTAGGTATTTACATGAAAATCAAACCGTGCAAGAAATGTGGGTCTACCGATATCCAGATCTGGGATTGTGGGTATAGTTCATTTAACCCTGGTGGCGGTACTTGCAATAAATGTGGGTTCAAGGTTGAACAAATGGTTGGCTGTATGCCGAGTAGAGAAGAGCTTGTTGATATGTGGAATCGCGGCCAGAAGTTGGATGACACAGAAAAGCTGAAACTAGAGAGAGCCAAGACGAAGTTGCTGCGTAGGCAACTTCGTGATAATGGATTGGAGCCAGCGGTATAAACATAGATTTAGGGTAATTCTTAATATCCAGATTGGGTATGGGCTATTTTGAGGATGGATCAATGACTACGTATATTGCAGAAGCACGCATCACCGAAAACGCACTTGTTCTCATAAAATTTGGTCTTACCTTTATGTATTGTGATAATAAATCTACTTGGTCCAATAAGTCTATCTGGGTTAAGGCTAATGATATCAGTCCGGTATCTGGGCCACCAGAACCAATAATAAAAAGAAAATTCTACTTTTCATACGATCCGGAAAAGTACCCAACTCATAAGGCAATTGGCACGTGCCGTATTGATGTTGACACATTTCAAGCAGACATGGTTGAGAAACTCGGCAAGGTTACCTTACCTGCGGAGAAGCCAGATGACATTTTTGTCCCAAACCTCAGCAAATACCTATGCCCAATCTGCGGACACGAACCGCAATTGCACTTATCTAGTCTTGACAAGGATAGCAACTGCCTACCACAAGACACAGTGGCTCTACGCATAAAATGCACATATCCTGGTTGCGTTGGCATGGGGTTTTCATATCACCCAAAAGATTGGGTGAAGATGTATAGTGCTATAGAGAAAAGATGGAAGACATGAAGATGACATTTGAAGAAGCAATGTCCCTACTGGAGGATTGGTCTATCCTTGAGGGGTCAGAAATTGGTGAATTGTGGGGTGCATTGGTTCATCTTGGCGGTAAGTTGAGTTATATTCATGATGAGGATTTTACCAATGCTTTGCGGGAACATATAATCAGTGAAGCTGAGAGAGCAAAGCAGGAGTGGGAGATCGTAGAAGAGGAACAAACCACAACCAAAAAGGTGATAACCCTTGAGTACAGAGGATAACGTGAGGTGATCACAGTTCGATGGACGAAAACAAACTAGCTAAGTTAAAAGAGATTGGATACAAGATTCATCGCTGCTGTGGGTTGTGCGAGCATGGGTCATTTAGGAGTGGCAGCATGTGGGGCACATGTTGTGACCACACCTACGAACATAAGAAGCACACAAATAGCGGTAGACAATTGAGCATCAACAGATTTGGATATTGCCAGCATTTTAAACTGATTGACACGCTTGATCTCGACAAGTTTCGCCTTTTCTTGGAGTAAAATGTCCGGAAAATGTAGTGCCATATATTATATGGACTGTCCAAATTGCGACAAGGAGATTTTTGTAAACAATGGCGATGAGAACGATCTCACTGTGGCTGACGTAGAAACCGTTGAGTGTTGTTATTGTCAGACCATTATGTCGATGCCAGAATATGATGGCGACACGCCAACAATCCTCGAGGACTGCGATTACGGGGAAGATTCGTACAAGTCAGAAGAAGAAGCTATAAATCTCAAGTCCAATGAGGAGGCCGAGGAAGAGAAGAAGCATGTGGATGCCAGTGATATTGTCTGTCCATATTGCTTCAAGCACCATGATCCAGAATTCAGTGATGTGGTTGTTGACTGCATCCGCGATGACACAAGCGACAATAACGATATTTGCAATTGCAAGTGCACCTGGTGCGGCGAGAAGTTTACTATGACATATGTCACTGTGACCAAGTTTACTACGAGGAAGGCGTGTCGGGCACCAGTTGGTACCTGCTCGGTTTGTGGCCAGATCCAATATGATACACCATCGGGACCTTGCTGTGAGAATGGCCATGGTGGTGCCCCTTCTGTGGAGGACGAAGATGAATAGTGCTGAATTCACTTGTGATTGTGGTAAGACAAAGGGGTGGATTACTGAAGGCAAGTACACCAAACCATGCCCAAAATGTGGCAGGGTGTATAAGGGCCAGTACGACAAAGACAACCTTTCAATCGCCCACAGAGAGGCATGGGTTGCCCCGACTTTCTGTGGTGCCGGGTACTTTGTGAGGTTCCTGCGGTGGTGCAGAAGACCACGCCTTCCGCTTCAGTGGTGGGTAAATGATTGCTGCCCTGGTGGCAAGAACTGGTGTAAGACGACCTGGAGGAACGTGCTTCGTAGGGAGCATCGTGGTCAGGTAATTAGGCTCGGCTGGCCATAAGTGTTGGTCTGTGGTTGAGCCAGAATATTTATTGGGATTATATTCCAATATTCATAATAATTGTTGTTGTTAAACAACCATTATAATTTGGAATATTCACACAGATAAACGTTTATACGATTTTTCGACACCCATCCAGATACCCCAAATAACTCGATAATCAAAACGAGGCCAAGGAAAGCCGCAAGAGAACCCATTCTTGAGGCCATCAGCGTACTTTCTCTTAGGTATATGAATGGCACGGAGACCACCCATGAAAAACAGAATTATGTTAATGCATGTTCGCCAGAATGCTCGTGACAAATTGGACTGGATGAAGCGCAAGAAGGCATGGAGCGAGGACCGTAGTGAATTCCGTAAGGGTATTGGTTATAAGCAGTGTGACGGATGTTGGAACTGCAAGCACAGATTTACCAAGTCGGAGTACGATGAGGGTTCCACTTTGTATTGCACTTTTGGGGCTGAACCAAGGCCGCCATGCGGTAGCGTGCTTATGGGAGAGTTGAATGGCTGCCTTGGCCGTGGTGGATTATTCAACAAGCATCATGCTAAATGGGCCATGGATGCCGAAGACAGAGCGTCTCATGATAGGTATTTGGCCTGGGATTTGTGGTCAGACCCGAGAGAGGTACATCGAGAAGGTAAGTGCGCGCACTGGGAGGAAGGTGATGAGCGAGATACAAATTCCTGAGGCATACGAATTTGAGATAGACGAGGACGACAAGGTTGCTAGCCTTGATGTTAACGACTACGGTCAAGAAGGTGGTGAAGGCACCCCAATTGGCAATCCTAAGTATCAGGACTTTGTCTACGTTATGCAGGACATCGGTAAACTCACGCCAAACAACAAGTCAATATCGCCAATGGACCAGGAATATGAGTTAGACGGTATTATTTACCGAATTATTCATTCTGGGTTTGTTGGCATAATCGTCATGGAACATGACCTGAAGCCACTCCTTGCCAAAGCACGGGAACGAATAAATGCCTGAAGAATGTCTTGATTGTGTCGAAGGTGATTGCAACGTCTGCGAACTCATTCCAGAGCAATGTAGGACTTGTGACGATGATGATTGCAATGGCTGCGTGGTACAGTTGGAACTGCCGATGGAGGTTCCGCACGCCAGGAATGATGTGCCGTGGACACGCAGAGGTTCCCCTAGAATGCCAAATAGTGGCGATAGAGAAGAATGGGGTAAACGAATAGCCAATGCTGGTCCATTTCTTAGGCGTCTCCCATATGACAATGACATACTCAACAATTCCAAAGATGGATCGTTCCTTGGTGGATTGGGTGTTTATGGCATGGAAGAGAGAGCATTTGCCAAAAACTGGGATTATGAGAACAATGGACCATTTAGCAGACCATCAATCATGGATCACCTATTGAGTGACCCAATATTCGATGACACCATAAAAACCGACCACGATCGCTATGTGGCAGAACTTGTGGCCCAGGCTGTAATACAGTGGTTGGGTACCAATTGCGGTGCTGCATTTGTGCAAGAATCTCAGAGAATTGGTAGGGAAGACAAAGAGAGACTCAGGAGAAAAATTGCTGAAGCTAGAGTTATTAGGTTAACAAACAAAGGCCATTCATTAACTAATGAGATTGCTGAGCTAGAGAGGGTGATGGAAGTTAAGATCAATTCCGAGGTTACTGAACGCGATAGGGCCAGAAGAGAGTATTTTGGCGATAGGGCCAGAGAATTGGCGGAGTTGCGTGCCTAAAGAAGAGTTGGAACGAATAGAGAGGGAAAGGCGTGAAATTTATGACGCTGCGATGGAAGGTGATTCTAGAACTTTGAATCTTGGAGGTAATGATGACTGAGGTGACGGCCGACAGACTTTATGATTGTAAGGAAGGCATCCTCAGATATATTGAGACGCTGGAGGGGTTCAACAAATTGGTCAGTGTGCGTCATGAAGCCTACTACGATCATGGCATTAGACTGGATCAATTCGTTGTTCGTGGCAGGTGGTTACTTGACACCTGCGGCAACCTCGGAAAAGCTGATAAACCAAGAGAAGATTACCCGTTGGTTCTAACCAGGGGTGAAGCGGAACTAATAGCGAGTAATCCGTCGAAACCAGATTGCACAATGTATAGGATGGGGGAGACATTTCTTCCACCAGCAGATGTCGAGTGCCCAATTTGTCACAAGTTCTTCACAATGGACGATTGTTATGAGTCAGTTATGCGTCATCGCAGAGAGATTCGACCCATAGATTGTTATGTTGGCATGTGTTTGCAAGAGGCCATAGATATCATGAATGCGGTTAAGGACGCCAGCATCGCAATTCAATGCGACATTGCTATGCGCAATCCTAGGTGGGAGGACAATGAGCCAAATCCAGAATATCCGAGGATAAAGAAGAACGAGGGTGGTTGGGCCACTGGTCCAAACACAACAAGAAAGTACATGCCGCAAATCACAATGGATCATATTATACAGCATGGTGACGAAGCATCATTAAATGTTTGGCAATATTACCACAAAGATTGTAACGCCAAGGATTACGAGGACCGCACAAGAGCAGAATTTGAGAAAGTGTTCTCCGATGCCGGTTATGGTGAAGTAGAGTTGAGACCTATTCAAAACGAGTATTGGCAAATTGAACACAGTGCTCCATGGTTTATGGTGGTAACTGATGTTGGTGCCATTAAGGTTGGCTGGCGCAAGCGTGTCATCAACATTGAGCTCTATGGAGAAACCAAGATGGCCGAATGGTTCGCTGACCAGGACGTTACAAGGGGCAAGGATCACATTCATGCCTGGGGATACGATAAGTGTGCAGAATATTTGAGGAGAATTAGGGAGAAGAAATGCCAGGAAAAGACGTAGTCGCGTATTTCGACATGGACGGTACTTTGGCCGATTATGATGGTGCCATGTGGAAAAGTCTGGAAGAACTCAGATGTCCGCACGAACAACCGTGGTCCGATAGGAGAGGCATGGAACCAGGGTATATCAAAGCAAGAATGAAGCTTATTAAATCACACGGTTCGTGGTGGGCCAACCTGCCAAGATTCCAACTTGGGTGGGACGTGTTAGCAATAGCTCAAGAACTAGATTTTCGCATCATGATACTCACTCAAGGTCCTAGACGCAATCCGGTGGCGTGGTCACACAAGGTAGAATGGTGCATGAAGCACTTGCCGGATATCGAGATCTGTATTACCAGAGACAAGGGTCTCAGTTACGGCCGTGTGCTTGTTGATGATTTCCCAGAGTATGTAGATAGGTGGTTACAGTGGAGGCCGCGTGGTGTGGCTATAATGCCAGCCCATGACTACAATGAAGGGTATAGCCATCCAAACTGCTTGCGTTACGATGGTGGCAACATAGATGAAGTCAAGGAATCTTTGTCATGGGCGCGGGCTAGGGAGGCCGGTCAATCTTGAATATAGACGAATGGTTCAATAGGCCATTAGAAGTAGACACAACAGAACCAGATGACGAGGACAATTATGAATGCGAGACGTTATTTGATAGGTTCGCATTCTTAATTGCTAGGAATGGTGGCATGGAGGTACATGGTTGGGGTTCTACATCCGTGCTGTCCGGCCTAAATCAGGATCAGGCCCTAGAGCTCATTCATTATGCAGGAATTTTCGAGGGGTTCGCCAGCGCTTTTGAGGGGATGGTGGACCTGTTCTTAGAACGCCTGATCAATAGAGCCATGGAAATCAGGCGCGAAGTCGAGGAAAGAGAAAATGCAAAACTTGCTAACCAAAACCAGAATTGAAGCACTCGATGATAGGGAAGTGCTATCAATCGGGGTACTTTCCGACACGCGCCCAGTAAGAGGCCACATATGGCCAGAGATGTTAGAGGAACTCAATCATAAACACGATCCGGACATTATAGTCAATGGTGGTGATTTTACGGATTGGTCCAGGCGGTGGGAATATAGAGAGTACGTCGAGATGATTGAGCCATATAAGCACAAAATGGTTCATGTCATGGGTAACCATGACAACAGGTTGTTTGGTACTGCATACTTCAGGAAGCATTTCGGTCCAACCGATTTTGTGATTGAGCATGGTGATTGGATTTTGGTTTTTGTGCGTAATGCCTATACGCTTTGTGATGGTCTCAAGAGAAGGCAGAGAGATTGGTTATCAGATATGATTTTGGGTGATTATCAGCATAATAAGGTCTGCTTATTTGCCCATGTCCCACAAATGGAATATTTTGGAGGATTCTTAAACAAGAATAAACTTGTCAGAGATGATTATATGAGGGAAGTACTTGCCAAAGTTGACTTATCTGTGTTTGGTCATGCCCATTTGTTGGCTGCTTGTTCAACGACAACCGGCATCAGTGTGGTGTCTGGCGGTGGTGCTCCAAAATTATATCCTGTTGATAGGTTTATACATAAAATAGAGGGTGAGTTGCGTCGATATGCATGGTCAGTAAACCACAGTCTGATAATAAATCTACATCAGGGCGGTGCATTTGATATTAATATGGTTCGTCGGGGTGGAGATCTCCACCCCGATTATAGGATTGAAGGCCCTAGCTAACCAGCACGATCTTGTCGCCCTTTTCAAGTAGGATGCGTTCACCACAACAGAGGATCTCGACGTTCTCACTGACGGTAAGTGAATCGTCCTTTTCAACATCGTCAAGACCAATGGCTGCCTTGCTTAGGCCACTAGCACCAAGGATGAAGTCATAGAGCAATTTCTGGAGTGAAAACAGGCTCGGTGCCTGTTGGACGGCTCTGACCCATCTTACCTGGCTTTTGGGTGACATTCCGGGGCCGCTGAATTCCTGGACTAATTCATGGCGTAGTTCTTCGACATCGGCTATTGATTCGAGTTCGTGACGTCTGGCCATGAGCCTCTTAGCTGGATTGTCATATTCAGATTCAAGCGGACTGTGAAATGGTTTGCGTGGTCTGATTGGCATCGGTATCTCCTTCTGTATTTGTATCTTTGCGTGATGCCATTTTCTGAAGGTCGTCGTATAATTGGAATATTTGGTAATTCTCACGGTCGTAGATATACACATAGATCTTTATGGCGAGTAGACTTATCCATGACAATCCATTAATGGTGCGCACGACGATGATTAGAGAACCAAATTTTGCTGTGCCGGTTTCATACCTTGCCTTGCGATCGGCATGGTCAATTCCCTCGTAGAATTTCTCTACAGGGAACACATACTCTAGAAAGTCTTGGAACTTGTCTACGACGAATTGAATCATAGTAATTCTCCCTTACTCATATATATCTGATACGTAAGGTACTAACGGTTGTATATGGGGAGCATGATGTTAGAAAAATCCAAACTCACACCAGATTTGATAGTCGAAGTCAAGAAGTGGTTGGGTGAAGGTGGTATTAGTTTCTTCACCAAGTGTAAGCGCGACCATGGCACTGTTACACCAGTTATTTCCGGGTATATTCCACACCCAGTACATCTCAGGGAGGGAATGCAAGTTCGTAATTTCCTGAGGGGTTTGGATCACTGTAAGGACTGGGTATTTGACGATTTCGAAGAGGGGTGGACAGACGTCATAGAGGCTTGCATAAATGACACGGAATTGGAAGACCAACCGCAATCACCACAAAAAACCTAAGAGTCAATCGCAGGATGTGGAGGACAATAATCCACGTTCGTTGCTAATGTGCCCAAAGAGACGCACTGTTGAGGAGGCCGGCTTTGGCAAAACATGGTAAGTTTGAAATAATGCTTATAAAAGCTGGTGTACCAAACGCAAATGGTAATGTTTATACACAGGAAGCAACAGAAGCTTTGGCCGCACAATGTGCTGGCAAAAACGTGTACCCTTGCCTCTATAACCCATATAGCCAAAACCCGCTAGAAGAACCTGAGCCAATCGGCTCCATCGAGCACGGACACATAGAAAACGGCAATTTGAAAGTCAGTATCAATATTGATGACAAATGTGCTGTAGATCTCTTAACTAAGTATCCGAATATGTTTAGCATTAGAGCACTAACTTCACATATACACAATATTGAAGGTGATTCGAACTGGAGGTTTGATCACGCATATATAGAAGGCATAGAGCAACAACCGGAGAGGAGAGGAGTTATGGGCATTTCTGATCGTATGAGTGCGGCACTTCCTGGACAGAAGATCGGTGACAAATCACATGTTGTTACTCTAACCATCGACGAGGCCAAATTGTTGGCAAAGGATCTAGAACGTGCCTGCGAAGAAGCTATCGATCACGAGATGATATTACCAGCCAGAATTTACACACCAACAGATCGGTTGGTTATTCAAGTTAATCCACATCTTACGCGTGGGGATGACATAAGGGAGTTAGACTATGCATGACGATTTTGGCGATCGAATGAAGCTTTATGAGAAGATGGAAGCTCGTCGCCTCATGCCGCTTTTGCCTGCATGTGTCAGGCTTGATGGCAAGTGTTTCAGCAGGTACACGAAGAACCTAAACAGACCATATGACATGGACTTTATTGATACCATGCAGCAGACGGCTCGTGCTTTGGTCGAGATAACCAACGCATGTATTGGGTATGTACAATCAGACGAGATAAGTCTTATTTGGCACAGTGAAGAGTATAAGAGCCAGATCTTTATGGATGGCCGCATCCAAAAGATGGTATCATTATTGGCCGCAGAATGCTCGACCATCTTTAATTCGCTTGTTGATGCAAACCCGACGATGTACGACAAGATATCCAGGCGTCGTGCCATTTTCGATTGTCGCGCTTGGAACGTGCCCAACAAAATAGAAGCAGCCAACGTGCTCCTGTGGAGGGAGCAGGATGCAACCCGCAATAGTATCCAGATGGCCGCTCAGGCAGTGTTTTCCCACAAGCAGTTACATAAGAAGAGCTGTTCTGATCTACAGGAGATGTTGCACCAGGAGGGCATAAATTGGGATAAGTACCCAAGATGCTTCAAGAGAGGCACGTTTTATCAGCGCTATAAGGTGGCGCGTCCGTTTACTGCTGATGAGATAGAAAATCTCCCTGAAATGCACGAGGCACGCCGCAACCCAGATCTCAAAATAGAACGTACAGAGATACGCATGGTAGATATGCCACCGTTTGGTAGGGTTCTCAACCGTGTTGGTGTAATATTCGACGGCGCAGACCCTCGCACAGCATAAATTTCTATTGTCATTATTGACCATGACTGAGAGGAGTAATACACATGGCTGCAGTAATTGGTTTTGCATTTTTGTTGCTTTTTGTTGGTGTCGCCATTGGCGGTGGCGTTGGGTTCTATGTGGGCAGAGCCCATGGCAGGGAAGAAACTGAAACGAAGACCAATGGAGCAAGCGTGAAGTAGTCAACATAGAGTAGGTTGACGTTTAATTTGTATAGGAGCAAATATGAGCAAGACATTGGAGAAGTTGAAGGTTGGTGGCCTTGTGGCGTTATTCGTTGCAGTAGTCACTGTGTGTATGCTGATGATGTACGGTTTGGGTAAGAATGATGACCAGAATTACCAAATCATGCAGAGCGTGACTGGCAATGTTACAGTTATTGATCAGCCTGGGTGGTATATAAAGGCATTTGCAACTGTATGGACAATGCCTCGGTCTGTGCAGGAGTATTTCTCATCTAGTACGAAGGAGGGTGGCACTGAGGATGAATCAATACGTGTTACGTTCAACGATGGTGGCACCGCGCAAGTATCTACGATGATACGGTACCAAACGCCGACAACCAAGGAACTCAGGCGCAAGGCACACCGTGATTTCAGTGGTAACGTGGATAACATCACCAACGCTATTCGGTCGCACATGATCAACTGCATCAAGGCATCCGGCCCCCTCATGAGTGCCAGTGAACACCAGTCAGCCCGCAAGGCAGAGTTTACCCAGCTAGTTGATTCGCAGCTCCGCGACGGTCTCTACCAGATGCGTAAAGTTGAGAAAGAGCTCAAGGACCGCACAGATGAGAATGGCAAGCCCATCACTGTGTTCGCTACAGAGATCGTTACTGACGAAAATGGCAAACCGATAATTGCTCAGATTAGCCCACTCAAAGAATATGGGATTGTTGTTCTGCAGTTTTCTGTGACCGGTACCGATTATGATCAAATGACGCGGCAGCAGTTCGAGTCTAAGAAGAAGGCATTCTTGGCGGCAGAGCAATCTAAAGCCGAGAGGGAACAGGAAGTTCAGCAACGTCTCATGATCGTCGAGAAGGGTCTTCGTGAAAAGGCGGAGATAGAAGCCAAGGCCAACGTAGAAAAGGCCGAGGCTGTCATTGCGGCTGAGAAAGAGAAGGAAGTCGCTGAGACTGAGGCTGCTAAGAAGGTAGTTGTTGCGGAGCTTGAGAAGAAGGAAGCAGAAACACGTGCGCAGAAGGAACTCGAAGTTTCTAAGCTCATGCGGCAAGCAGCTGAAGAAGAAGCGGCCAGGGTTGTAGCTCTCGCCGAGGCTGAGGAAACTCGGATTCAGAAGGCTGGTGCTCTCACTGAGGAAAAGAAGATTTTGGCAGAGATCAAGGCACAGCGCGATGTCGATGTTGCTGAGAAGCTTTCTGGAATCAAGGTTCCCCAGTGGGTCATCGCTGGTGGTGGTGAAGGTGGTAGTGGTGTGACAGGTAACTTGTTCAACCTCGTCCTCATGAAGGCCGCTGGCGTACTCCCGACAGATACCGAAGATTCGGTACTACCGGACATTGCTAAACCAACGCCAAAGAAGAAGTAGATTTTTAGATTGGAGGTAAACGTGGACATTGGACCAATTGTATCAATCATCACTCTGTTTATTGGATGTAGCACACTGCTGATCGCGTTGTCAATGCTTAAGAGCTTTATCACGCATGGAATCTCGATTGCGATAGCCGAGTTTTTCCTGCGCAGCAAAGACATGGACCAGATCGAAACAATGTGTCGCTGGTTTGCCGATGGCGAGGAAATAGCGGAACACGTACGAGAAGTAAAAGAAAAAATGGGTAAATAAATTGCGCCCAAGACAAAATAGTAAGGGCCAGGAATATTCCTGGCCCTTTTTGTAGAATTTCTCCACGGCTTATGCAATAATGGAGGACAGAATGTCACAAGCAGAAGACAAACCAAAATTCAGTATCAAGATCAGGCATGGCAAAGAGACTCTTTACGAGGTAACAATTGGTGTTGATGATGCCGATGCTGCCAAAGAATGGGGAAAACGCCAGGCAGAAGCTATGGGCATAGATGCACCATATATTAGCGTCCGAGAGGTAAATGGCGATTAGTCTTAGTGATATGTTCCGCAAGGCAGCCGAGATATTCGGTGGCTGCCCATCACCATCTGATGAAAGTGGTTTTCACGCAATCCAGCAGGATAGACAGCAGCATGGACAGGGAACATCTGCTGAAGCGGTTCAGAACCTACAGACGAATCAAGTTGGACACATCTACATATCCAGTGATGATGGTCAGAGGCAGAGTGGTTTTATTACAGCTAGGTCTGATCGTGTAAATGGTAGACCGTGGGATGGTGACCAGGGTAGTTCAGCATGGAGGGATGGGTACCAGGCAGGTTGGGAGCAGTATGCCAACCATCAACCAACATCCATAGCACCCAGTTTTGTGGTATCAAGTAGTTCCGCAGCAATAGGTAATTTTGTCCCAACTTTATCGTCAGGTAGTGGTTACCAGTCAGCGGTTGGTTGTACCACTTGTGGTGGAAAAATAAAAAAGTGGAACGAAATTTGGTATTGTCCACAATGTGGCAAAATAGACGGAGAAGACAGAACTATCTATCAGTACCGCATGCGATGTGAGACAGAGGGTCGCGATGTTTTTGCCTGGGGGTTTGAACCACCAAGTCGATGCCCACACAACCTAGGGCATTCTATTAATACAAACACCATAACGATAGTGGCAACTGTTTCACCAGAAGCAGATGAGACTGATGTTCCGGGGCTTCCAGAAGGTTCCAGAGTTTTGAACTTGGAGGTTAGCGATGAGTGACATTGTTTTTTGGGGTGGTGGTTATGATATCCATAAAATAATGCTGCGGATGAATATGATTCTAAAGAACTGGTGGGTAGTTAGGGATACATCGGTGATGCCCCTGCCCCCTCCACGCATGAGGCCCAAAATTCCCCCACAAGACCTACTTTATGTTTGTACAAGGAGGATATTATGAAAATTCTCACACTTTTCTTTGTGATGGTAACAATAACAGGATGTGATGTATTTGGACACAAACCCAAAATCAATGAAAAGCATTCTGAGATAGCGGTGTTGGAAGCCGACAACGCAAGCCTCGTTATGATACGTAAGGATTCTGACCTATACACCCCAGACGTTACATATATCCAATTGGACAATGACAATCGAGACCCGGTTTTATCATATTTGTTTGCCTGGAGGCAATCAGACAAAGCGAAACGTTTAAGAGAGCGTGAAGCAAGGATCAACAAAAGGGCTAAGGAAGGCATTATGTTACCGTTTGGTACCCAAAACGCCAAAAGCTTCTGAGGGTCGTCCGCAAAAGTATATTATACTATTGCGGATGGCTGTATGTTATTTTATAACAATAATTACCATTTCCTGGTACTTTTAGACAGTGGTAATTTTCCGGTATATATCTCTCCTAGATCAGAGAACGAACTTACCAGTTATTTTCTGAAGTACGTGCCGGAATTTCTAAGTCTAGAACCAGATTTATTTGATAAGCATCGCCTAACGCCGATTGTGGTTGGTGCCAGGGTCCGTGTTGTAAGTAATATATTGGGCATGGATGGGTCTAAGGGATTCGTTACTGAGAAAGACGAAAATAGTTATAGGGTAGACATAGACAACGTTGGGCAAATTTGGTTTCCGTATCAAACAGTTACTGAAACTGGATCAAACTCATCCTGTTCTTCATCTTCCAGGTCATCTTCAAGTAGTTCCAACTCATCTTCGTCCAGCAGTTCCTGTAGTAGCATGAGTTCGTCATCGTGCTCAAGCTCTAGGAGTAGTTCATCATCTAGCTGCTCTAAGTCATCTTCAAGTAGCTCCAATAGTAGTTCAAGCAGTTCGTCTTGCAGCAGTCTTAGTAGTTCATCTTCATCATGCTCAAGATCTTCATCAAGTTCTTCTTGTAGTAGTCTCAGCAGTTCGAGTTGTTCTAAAAGTAGCTCTAGTTGTTCAAGATCTTCGTCATCTTCGAGTAGATCATCTTCATCAAGTTCTTCTTGTAGCAGTCTCAGCAGTTCGAGTTGTTCTCAGAGTAGTTCATCATCTAGTTGCTCAAGATCTTCATCCAGTAGCTCTAAATCATCTTCATCAAGTAGTTCCTGTAGTAGCTTGAGTTCATCGAGTTGTTCGCAAAGTAGTTCATCGAAGTCATCTTCGTCAAGTTCATCATGCAGCAGTTTGAGTAGCTCTAGTTGTTCTCAGAGTTCTAGTAGCTCTAGTAGTAGTTGTTCTCAGAGTTCTAGTAGTTCATCGAAGTCATCTTCGTCCAGTTCCTCCTGTAGTTCTCTTAGTTCCTCAAGTTGTTCTCAGAGT
>Ga0180434_10001432_pt1 | contig 34046 bp, 28 predicted proteins | sample SS_ome_7_FD_132453 | JGI IMG/M metagenome (GOLD analysis project Ga0180434, IMG submission 132453) | Hypersaline lake sediment archaeal communities from the Salton Sea, California, USA - SS_1_D_2 metaG | ecosystem: Environmental > Aquatic > Non-marine Saline and Alkaline > Hypersaline >... | reverse complement strand
TCTGCTGCGATCTGTTCAAACGGAACACCGGACGTGTTCTCAATCAATGGCTCTTTGATATCCGGATACGCCTCGTCATCGGCTAACGCGCCTCGTTACCGAGTGATAGCCCATACCACCTGCCCGACTCCCGACGTCGTCCAAGCACGCCGTCGCAAAAAACGCCCTGACGAAACGAACCCAAAACACCTGTTCCGCAAACCCCTCAAAACCTGCATTTCTAATCTGAAAACAAGGATTGACCCGCCACCCCCAACGACCAAGCCCCGAACGGCACAAGCCAAACGAACCCACCGCCAAGGTGATTTGCCGAATACGAAGCGAACTAATCGTATAGACGGAAAAATAGAGATCCCAAGGGGAACTGGCTCCGCAACGCAAGCGAAGGCGTCTGCCCTCATGCCCTGCAAAAACAAAAAGACCCGCTTACCCAATGGGGCAGGCGGGCCTTTCGTTGTTCTTTTCCACCCTCGAGGGTGTCCGATTGTCGGCACGCGGACGGTTACGCTTACGTGCAGGGTAAACTGCGTGTCCTTGGGGTTGACGATAGGGAGCTCATTCAGCTCCTCATAGGTTAATACCGTGACGCTTTAGTGCGCGATAGGCCCATTTTACGGGGCCCAGGTTGCAGGCCAAGAGCGGTCCGCGCGTGACTCACCCTTGGGCCTGCAGAAAAACGATGCACCGATCAGCGCGTGGTGCGACGGCGACCGGCTTGGGTTCGCGTCTTGGTGGCCGTCGAACGGGTACGCGTGGTACCGGTCGTTCGCGTTCCGGTTGTCTTTCGCGTTCCGGTCGAACGCGTGGTACGGGCAGCGCTGGTCTTGGTCGTTCGGCCAGTGGTCGCCCGAGCTGCACTGGTCCGCGTCTTGCGGGCCGTGGTGGTTCGGGTTTTGCTGGCGGTGGACTTGGTCGTTCTGCTGTTAGCAGTGGACCGAGTCTTGCGAGCAGTCGAGGTCGTCTTGGACTTGCCCGCGGAGGGGATGCTGGTCTTGCTGCTCTTGGCTGTCGATTTAATCTTCCGGCCAGCCGAGGGACGTCCCGTCTTGCGTGTGCTTGACGTGGTTCGGCTGGTCTTCGTCGCGGACGTGGTACGTCGCGAACCTGAGGTACTACGGCGGGTCGACTTACAATTCGGCATAATCTTGCCTCCATCTGTGTAGGACGTGTTCCGTCCGGTTTAGGCCGACAATTTTTGGACCTATTGACACGGTGTATCGACCCGGTTGGGTGACCACTTAAAAACAAAAACAAGGACGCACAGCCTAACTGAAGCCGAGGGGCCGATAAAAACCGCCCCGGTGGCACAACCCACCAAAACGGCGGTCACACCGGCAACCCTGCCGGCTCGTAGTGAAAAACTTCGCGTCAGAACCCCGCACCCGCATCTTTCGCCTACTGAGGGTGTTGACTCTGCCGTAAGGGGGGATAGACTGCACCAGCAGGGCTAGGCAGGACTAGCCGTTGGCTGAACCGTCGGTGAGCCTGTAGCACCGAGGACATCCTACTGAGAGAAAACCGGAGATTTGCATGCTGAGCCATCCAACCCGCTTATTGCGCTGGGTCGCACTGATCGCTTCGGGCGCCATCGTTTTCCAGAACACCGCCAGCTGCGATCTAATCTTCCAGGCCGTCCAAACAGGCCTCCTGGCGGTACTCACAGGCGGCACTCTGTTTCTAGCAAGCAACGTATAGCGTTTCTAGCAAACAACGTGTAGCCGCCGTCGATCAACCCGCCTTCGACCCGTCTAACCCGCGGGTCGGCTATCGGCCCCGCAACCAGCCTTTGAGCGTCCATGCGGTCCATCTCAACCGTAGGTGTTGATCGCGCGCTCACCAAGCAACACGGAATTCCGCAACCAAGATGGAGAGAAGATCGTGATTCAAAAGGAAACGTTTCTAACAGGGAAACCCTTCTTGGGCCAGGAGAAAATCCCGACCACGGTCTGCGCCAATAATGTCGAAGCCTGTCAACGCGTCGCCCAAGTCATTGCCGACACGATTGCCCTTCACACCAAGCAGGACAAACCCACCGTCCTCGGATTGGCGACAGGCCATACCCCGGTCGGCGTGTACCACGAGTTGATCCGCAGGCATCGCGAGGACAACCTGGATCTTTCGCACGTCATCACCTTCAACCTCGATGAATACTATCCGATGCCGCACGACAGCATTCAGAGCTACAACCGCTGGATGCGCGAGAATTTCTTCGATCACGTCAACATTCCGGAAGCCAACATCCATATCCCGGACGGCACCCTTCCCGAAGACGAAGTCACCCGCTTCTGCCAGGCGTACGAGAAAAAGATTCTTACCGCCGGCGGAATCGATATTCAAATCCTGGGCATCGGCCGAACAGGGCATATCGGCTTCAACGAGCCGGGCTCATCGCGTGATTCGGTCACCCGGCTCATCACGCTCGATCCTGTGACCCGTATGGATGCCGCGGCCGACTTTTTCGGTGAAGCCAATGTGCCGCGGCGCGCCATCACTATGGGCGTTGGGACGATTTTGAAGGCGCGCCGGATCTTCCTGATGGCATTCGGCGACCACAAGGCGCCAATCATTCGCAAAGCGGTCGAAGGGGCCGTAACGGATTCGGTCACCGCCAGTTACCTTCAACAACATCCCAATGCCGAGGTGGTCGTAGGTCCAGCTGCTGCAGCCGATCTGACGCGGGTGGCAACGCCCTGGCTGCTGGGCGAAATTGAATGGACGCCGGAGAGTCAACATCGCGCCGTCATTTGGCTAAGCTTGCAGACAAACAAGAGCATCCTCAAGCTCGACCAGGACGATTACGACACGCATCACCTCGCATCGCTCGTCCGCCAAGCGGGCTCGGCAGATGCACTCAATCAACTTGTATACAACCCGCTCTTTGCGACCATCTCGCATTACGGATCGTTGCCCAGTGGCAAGCGGATTCTGTGCTTCAGCCCGCACCCGGACGACGACGTGATCAGTGTCGGTGCCACGCTCACCCGTCTCACCAAGCGAGAGAATGACGTTCATTGCGCTTACATGACCAGCGGCAATATTGCGGTTTTCGATGACGATGCGCGACAGATGTTGGCGTTCTGGTCGGACATAAACAGTGCCTTCGGTTTCGACTCGGACGAACGTCAAACGTTCGTCAAAAACGTCAAGACCTTTCTCCAATCGAAAGCCCCCGGCCAAGTGGACATCCCTGAGGCTCAAGAAATCAAGGCACGCATCCGACGCACGGAAGCCATTGCTGCCGCCCGCTGGATGGGGATCCCCAAGGACAACACGCATTTCCTGGATCTTCCTTTTTACCAGACCGGCGAAGTACGCAAGCGACCGATCGGCAAAGAAGATGTGGAGATCGTGCTGAAACTCCTCCAGGCAATCAAACCCTATTGGATCTTCGTTGCCGGCGAAATGACGGACCCACATGGGACACACCGTCTCTGTGCGGAAGCCATCTTCGCGGCATTAAAACAGTGCCCTGATGAATACCGTCCAGAAACGGTGTGGCTCTATCGCGGTGCATGGCAGGAGTGGGAGCCGACTGTCGTCGATATGGTCGTGCCGGTCTCCAAGAGCGAACTGACGCACAAGATCTTCGGCATCTTTAAACACGAATCACAGAAAGATAAAGCCCTATTCCCCGGCCCCTACGACGATCGCGAATTCTGGCAACGAGCGGAGGCGCGCAACACGGAAACAGCCAAGCTCTACAACAAACTCGGCCTGCCGGAATACTATGCAATGGAAGCGCTCGTTCGCTACGAGGATTTCTAGCGATTAACCGTGTTGCCGTACTAGCACAACCCAGCACATTTGAGGAGATCATCCACCACGCCATCGATCTTTTGGGTCGCTGCCGCTCTTGCGGACGCCAAATCATTATTATGCTCACGCGCGAGAATGTAGAATTTGATTTTCGGTTCGGTGCCACTGGGACGAGCAATCACCTTGGTGTCGTCTTGAAGAACAAACATGACAACGTTGCTGGCCGGTAGATCGTATTTCTCAACCACTTTACCCGTTGCAACGTCTTTCTTTTCGTGCGTCATGAAATCGACAATATGGGTCACGCCTATACCATCGATCGTGACGGGGGGTTGGCTACGAAGTTCATCCATGATGGCGTTGATCTTGTCGGCCCCCTCTTTACCCTTGAGGGTCACGTTTTTAGCCCCTTCTTGGTAATAGCCGAAACGGCTGAAGAGATCCGACAATAGGTCGTAGAGCCCTTTGCCTTGACTCGCTGCCACGGCCGCCGACTCGGCAATAAAGGCTGTACTGGTCACCGCGTCTTTATCGCGGGTGAACGTGCCCGGCATGTACCCGTAGCTCTCTTCTGCACCAAAAAGGTACGCCTTGCTCGGCTTGCCAGGTGTTCCTTGGGCTTCAAATTCAGAGACCTTTTCGCCAATCCATTTGAAGCCCGTCAATGTCTCGATCACTTCGGCACCGTAGGACCGGGCGATCTCCTTCATGAGGTCGCCACTCACCACGGTGGTGACGAGCACGCCATTGTCGGGGAAATTGCCGTTTTGGGTCAGCTGATCGCAAATGTAGTACGTCAACAAGGCAGCCGTCTGATTGCCGGTCAGCAATACGAAATCGTTGTTCGGTCCGCGCACGGCGATACCCACACGATCCGCGTCCGGATCGGTGCCAATAACGAGATCGGCCCCTTCGCGTTTGGCCAACTCGATCCCCATCGTCAGGGCTGCACCCTCCTCCGGGTTGGGTGACTTGACGGTCGGAAAATCGCCATCGGGCTGCGCCTGCTCGGCTACCTCAATAATGTTTGTGAAGCCGCGGCGTCTTAGGGCTTCCGGAATCAATACACTGCCCGTGCCGTGCAATCCGGTGTAAACGATCTTGAGCGTTTTTCCCTGCTGGCGACAGACATCCGGATTCAAGCACGTCGCTTGCACTTCCTGAAGGAAACATTCGTCAACCTCGGCGCCGATGATCTTGAGTAAGCCCTTGCTTTGTGCTTCGTCTGCATTCATCACGTGCACGTTGCCAAACCCACCGACGCGACGCACCTCTTCGATAATGTTTTCGTCGTGCGGCGGCACCACCTGCACGCCATCAGACCAATAGGCTTTAAAACCATTGTATTCGGACGGGTTGTGACTTGCCGTGACCACAACACCCGCGGTACAGCCCAGGTGACGAACGGCAAACGACAACTCGGGCGTTGGTCGAAGCCGGTCGAACAAATAGGCGGTGATTCCATTACCAGCCATGACGCAAGCCGTACGGCGTGCGAAAACATCGCTCTTCCGCCGACAGTCGTAGGCGACAACCACGCCCGCTTTCTTGGCGGCCTCGCCTTGCTGGGCGATGTAGTTCGCCAGACCCTGTGCGGCGGCCCCTACGGTATAAATGTTCATTCGGTTCAAGCCGGCGCCAATGATACCCCGCAATCCCCCGGTGCCGAATTCCAACGCGCGATAGAATCGGTCGGTCAGTTCGGCTTGCTGGTTGGCGGCTCGAAGTTCGTGAATCTCCTTTTTGTCTTCATCCGCGATTGCAGGGTCGTTCAGCCAAACCTCCAGAGCATCCATCACAGCGGAATCCATTCTTTCGCATCCTTTCAATAAGCTTGAACATCGCATTTTTCCGACGGATATCGATCCATGTGGCGTGTGCCGGCATCTGCAAAAAACGGCGTTCTGAAACCAACACAGTCGCCCTGCGTAAAAACAATCGGGAAAGTCGATGAGATTGTCGTCGCCATATGCACAATGAGCCCATATCGTGCAGCAACCAAGCGTAAAACCACAAACGCTAATGCTTGAGACAATCCGGCACTGGAACTTTCAGTTCGTCGGCAAAGTAGCCCACGGTCTCACGAAGGCCCTCTTCGAGGGAAACCTTGGGTTCGTAGCCGAGGAGCTGCTTGGCTCGCATCAGGTCGGGACGGCGACGTGTGGGATCATCCTGCGGCAGCGGCTTACGAACGACTTCAAGCGGCTTGCCCAAAATCTTCTCGATCGCCTGGACCAATTGTAGGATCGTGATCTCGCTATCGTTCCCTAAATTGACGGGCTCATTGAAGTCGCTGTCCATGAGCCGGCAAAGCCCTTCGACCAAATCCGAGACGTAACAAAAACTTCGTGTCTGGTCGCCGTTGCCGAAAACCGTGATGGGTTCGCCACGCAGTGCCTGGCAGACAAAGTTGCTCATGACACGCCCGTCGTTGACGGCCATGTTGGGGCCATAGGTATTGAAAATCCGAGCGATGCGGATCGCCAGTCCGTGCTGACGGTGATAATCACAGGCGAGCGTTTCAGCGACGCGCTTGCCTTCGTCGTAACAACTTCGGATACCGATCGGGTTGACGTGCCCCCAGTAGGTTTCCGACTGGGGGTGAACCTGGGGATCGCCGTAGACTTCCGACGTACTCGCCAAGAGGATACGAGCCTTGATCCGCTTGGCCAGACCCAGCATGTGGTAGGTGCCGATCACGTTGGTCTTGATCGTCTTGACGGGATTGTATTGATAGTGCACCGGGCTTGCGGGGCAGGCAAGATGGTAAATCCGGTCAACTTCGAGGACGATCGGCTCAATGACATCGTGGCGAATGAACTCGAACCGCCCACTCTGCGTCAGTTCGCGATACCGCGAACCGAAGTTCTCCAGACGCCCCGTGAAGTAATTGTCCAGACAAATAACGTGACAACCTTCGTCGAACAAACGCATACACAAGTGTGACCCGATAAAACCTGCGCCACCCGTTACTAGACTCACTTCTCGACTCATCGGTAATCTCATCGCCTCCGTCGAAACTATCTAGACTAAGAACACGCTTCGTATGTATCGGGCATTGTAAGCTGATACACGATAACGCTCTTACGAAGGTAAGTCACAATTCATTATAGGACGTCATTCTGTCTTCCGCATCCTGCCCGTAAACCCGAAACGCGGACGTACTCGGTTTGCCTGGTCAAGTTGTGTATCGTAGACTCAGCGGTAAGGTGGGCCTAGGCTTACGGCTGCGACGTATTGTGTTGCTGTTGGGGGCACGTCGCGGAGGGGCCTCAGAAACCCCACAGGGGACAGGACAGGAAACGGGACATGGCACCGCTCAAGACGGTTTTTCACGTTCATACGGATCACTCCGACGACAGCTGTCATTCTGTCGAGCGACTCCTGGAACTCGCCCGTCATGCCGGCATTCACTGCATCGCGGTGACCGATCACGACACGATTTCAGGCGCCCGAGAGTTGGCGGCCAAGGCGGGAGCCGACCTCCGCGTGATCGTGGGGCAAGAGATCTCCACGCGCCATGGCCATTTGATTGGCCTTTTCCTTCATGAGGGCGTCAGGCCCGACATGTCGGTCCGGCAGACGGCCCAAGCAATCAAGCGCCAGGGTGGCTTGGTCGTGGTGCCCCACCCTTTCAATACGTTTTTTGGTTGCGGTATCCGCGATAAAGTCTCTGATATCCTGGATCTGATTGACATCGTGGAAGTGTGTAACGCCCAGAACCTACTGCCGTTCCCCAACCGCAAAGCCGAAAAGCTGGCGCGTCAAAGCGGCTATCCTGAAATCGTCGGCACGGACACGCATCACGGCCACAGTCTCGACGCCTGCTATCAATTGATGGAGCCTTTCGACGGGCCGGCTGCGTTTGTCGAATCACTCAAGCGAGCGACCTTCGTGAAGGGACGCCACCCGCTCAGCTACTTCGTTCTTTCCGCCCAGCTCGTGCTCCGTCAAAAACTTTGTTTGCCCGCGGCCGAAGGCTATGGCCGAAAGTGCACCGTCCGTCGCACCAAGTCGGGGGTGTTCCCCCTGCCCGTACGAAACGAATAGAACTCCCCCGCGCCGAAGGCTTGTCGAATCCTGAATGCTTGTGCGACGATCAAGACGAGACGTCGAGCACGTTACGGTTTTTGATACCTACAATTGCCACGTAAAAAAGTGATTCACCACTGGTCGCGATGCGGTGACGATAGCGTTTGTGACGACGCACTGAGAGCATTCCATCCTCAATCATCTTGTGAACGAAACGTGAGAAACCGGATGAGTCCGTGCCATTCAGGAAATCTTCTTTGATGTTAAACGCAACCCACCCCCCCTGCGCGATGAGATTGAACGACTCGGCAAATGCTTTGACAGGAATGTCGCCAAATCCCAACGCGGCCACACATGTCAGGCAATTGAACACATGGCTTTTGAGTCGATGGCGTTCTGGGTCCGATAGATCGGTCATATCCGCGATAAGATAATCCGCGTAGACCTCCGGGCGATCGCGGAAGGCGGCCCGCTTGGCTGAAGGTGTGATATCCACCCCCACCGCCAACTCCGCCCCCTCGTCCACAAGCTCTTCGCCTACCATGCCGTTCCCTGCACCGAGATCCAGCACTCTCAATTCGTCAACGCTGCCTCCGGCTTTTGACACCTCCTCTGCTAGCAGTTCCCGAATCGTGGCGGGGGAATTGCATTTGAGGATGTCATAGAACACGCGCTCGTACAGACCCGGAATCTCATACATATCAGCGTAGTCATGAAATCGAATCTCCCGCCAACCGTCCTCGCATTCGACCAAGCACCACTCTTCGTCTTGGTTGAGACAAAGGCTGGGCTCGGGTAGGGCAAGCCGAAGATCATCCCGGGCCTGTTTCGGATCAGAAAACGAACGAATATTGGCATCAAGCATACTCATGACAATCGGCTCCCTTTTGTTTTGCCTGCGCGTTCAAGATGTAACCGCAAAACCTGTGGCCTGTTGTCGGACCACGCCAGTTCTACACAACGTTTAGTTTTTTGAAGGTTCCTGAATCGGCTGTGTCGAAGCCTTTGCCGAAGACCGGTCTACGCCCGCTTCGGGGTCTTCTTCACTAATGACCGAGCCGGTCACCAAAACCGGAGCAGCCTCGATACCCTCGGCTTCCATCATGGCAGCAATGCGCTGAAGCGTTGACAGAATTGACGTCCTTTCCCACTCCTCAAGCTTCAAAAGTTCCCGACGAAACCGATCTTGCAGCAGCGAAGGGGCCGCTTTCAGCACCGTCTTACCCCGATCGGTCACGACGACATTGACCGTCCGGCGGTCCTCGCCGCTTCGCGTCCGTACCACGAGACCGTTCTTTTCCAATCGATCGAGTATCCCTGTGATCGTGGCACGACTGAGGTGGGCGGCTCGCGCCAAAGCCCCTGCGGTCGTGCCGCTGAGCCGTTCCGCTTCCTGCAGGACGGCCAACTGTGGCCCGGTCAATCCACAACGTTCGACCAAACGCCGCGAATGGAGATCGACGGCCCGCATAATTCGACGCGTGGCTGCGATGATCTGATCTTCGATCGTTAGGTTAGTGCTCATAAGGGGACTTAGGTCCTTCAATTCTTTTCAACGCTTCACAACCCAAAGGTCAACCGTATCAGGATGAACCGGAAATGTTAGCCTTGAAACGAATTGTTGTCAAATTTCTGAACCAAACTGAACGGAGCACGACGTGATTGATCTTGTAAATGCTTTTCTAGAATGAGGATATGACTACTGGTGCATATCGGGCTCAGTCTTACTGGGGCTTGAACACGCTTCTTATACCGTTTGAATACAAATTATCTTTGGCGTTTTTTTCCAGGGTAACCGTTCACTTCGTCGTCTTCTGCAATGTTCGAGGGGTGATCGGCGACGCTTTGGGCGCGGCGTTGGCTTCGTTTCGTCAGGGCGTGTTTTTTGAATCGCCGTATCTTCATCGACGCCGGCTGACCGGGGGGGAGGCATGGTGTCATTGCTTGGCCACGAGAAGCGTACCCATGGCGGTGGATATCCGGATATCAAAGAGCCATTGATTGAGAATATGAGCGGCGTTCCGTTTGAACAGATCGCAACGGAACAGCGGGTACCACAGTAAGTACCACGGCTCTGCTTTGTCCCGACGAATCGGGATGTCACCCACTAACTACAAAAAAATGGCTCTCATCCCAAATACGTGTAGATGTCGTCTATCAATCATGCCCCCAGATCCAGAAGGATTTGGGCCACCCGTCATACATGCTCTTCTTATCCCACGCACCTGTAAGCGGCGTCCACTGCGGGGAAATACTCCTGGAATAGCCGCTGGTTACTTCGCGCCACGGGCAACCATCAGGTCCAGATCCTCCTTGAGGCTCTGGAGGTCCTCCTCGTGCTCGATCTCCTGTTCGAGGATCGTTAGAGCCAGATTATAGGTCACCATGTCTTTGTCTTTCGTGACTTCCATCAGATCCTTGTAGGTACTGATCGCGCACTGCTCGCCAGCGATGTTTTGTTCTAACAGCACTGCCACGTACGGATCTTCGGGGGCTTCATAGTCGCAAGGACTCTCATCGTACCATGCTTTCGGTTGCGTCACGGGCGTACCGGCCAGCTGGATTATCCGGTTGGCCAGCATGTCGGCGTGTGCCAGTTCCTCGGTGGCGTGCTGGAGCAACTCGGCGGCTACTGCATCCTTCATCGGTCCTTTGATGACCTTTGCACCGAGCCAATACTGGTAGTAGGCAAGCCATTCGCTTGCGTAGGCCTGATTCAAGAGCTTCAGTAGTTTGTCTGCGTCCATTCCGATGATTTCGCGTGCACGCGTTCCCATGATTCGCCTCCCAGTCAACTTGGCCTTGTATGATCTGTGAACGTGAACAGGAAAATCGCTTCCCTCTCAGGCGATCTACTTACACCTGGTGCGCCGGTCGTTCGTACGGAATCCATCATGGTATCTCGTCCCCCAAGGATAGGTCTCAATCCTCCGCTAAGACCAGTTTCCGTCGTGGTTTTTGACGGGCGGTGGTACAGAATCTCGTTCCCATGGCTGTATCCCCTGCAGAATGAGGATGGCCAGGATATTGTGCAAGATCCACGCTATCGTTCTGATCTTACTGTTCTGTATCGTCACTGTGTTATGGCCAGGGGCATGCGTACCTGCCCATGGTATATCCTACTTACGATGCGCTTTGTTCGTTGAATCGACTTTATCGATCGCCTCCGCGGCACGGCGAATCCCCTTTAACATTCCATCGAACACGACAACGTGCAATGGCAGCACCCCATACCAGTACGCTAATCCCCACAAACCTTTCGGCTTAAAACGGGCGGTCTGGGTAATTCTGCAGCGGCGTTCATCTTGCAGATGCGGTTGGATCTCGAACTCCAGCGATGCTTCGCCGGGAAGCTTCATTTCGGCACGAAGCACAAGACGTTGGTTACGTTCGATTCCTGTCACGCGCCAGAAGTCGAGGGCTTCCCCGTAACTAACGTGCTCCGGGTCACGGCGACCGCGTCGCAAACCGGGCCCGCCGACCAACCTGTCGATTCGACCCCGCCAACGCCACAGCCAGTCCGCATTGTAATAGCCTTGCCCGCCGCCGATGCGACAAATCGCCCGATATGCTGCCTCACGGCTGGCATGAGCCACAATCGTACGGCGATCCACGAACAGCTTACCGCCCGACCAGTCCGCGTCACCCGGCAGTGGGCCAGCGTCTGACCAACTTGTTTCGATGTCGTGGCGATGAAGCTGACCCAGTGCTGCGTCGATCGACTCACGAATGGTTAGCAACCGTTGAGGCATCAGTCTTTGGGCTTCGTTGTTGCGACACACGACCCGGTTGCGAAGACCCTCCGCCAATGGCCGAGCGATGCGGTGGCTAAGGGGTGTCACGAGGTGAATCCAGAGTGAGCTCAAGCGAGGCGTCAGCACGGGAACGGGAATGACTAGGCGTTTTCGAAGTCCCAGGGCCTGGGCCATGGTCTGCATGATGTCACGGTAGGTCATGATATCCGGGCCGCCAATATCGAGTGTTCGCCCGACGGTTTGCGGCTCTTCGAGACAAGCGACCAGATAATGAAGAACGTTTCGTATTGCGATGGGTTGTGCCTCGGTTGATACCCACCTGGGCGTCACCATGATCGGTAGTCGTTCTACGAGGTATCGCAAGATCTCGAACGACGCGGAGCCTGATCCGATGATCATGGCGGCCCGGAACACGGTGACCGGAACGGAACCCGATGCCAGCGCCCTTTCGACTTCGCGCCGTGAGACGAGATGGTTGCTCAGGTTGTCGCCGGCTTCGCCCAAGCCGCCCAGGTAGATGATTCGCTCAAGGCCGACTGCTTTGGCTGTTTCGGCGAAGGCTTCAGCGAGGATGCGGTCGCGTTGACGGTATTCCGCACCGGCGACCATCATCGAGTGCACGAGGTAGTATGCTACACGGCAACCTTCCAATGCGTTTCGGAGCGCGTCACGATCGGAAATGTCGCAACGTAAGACATGGACGTTGGGATGGTTGGCCCAGGACCGGTTGCTTAGCTTGCGCGGTTCACGCGCGGCACATCGAACCCTGTATCCCGCCTCGAGGAGACGGGGGACCAGGCGTCCACCGATATAGCCCGTGGCACCTGTTACGAGTACCGGTTGATCAGAGGGCGTGGCGCACATGGTTTCCCGGTCTCCATCAACCCTCCCAGCAACTGCATGTACAAGGCCGTTTTTGACCGCGTTTGGCTGCCAAACAGATTGTAGCCTCTACGATGCGGAAGAAAAGTTGATGTGGCGGTCATCCATCGTACCGGCTTCGACCTCGACGAAAGGTTTGCCGTCCTTGACACCAACCGTTCCGTATCCCGTGGCTGTCGCGAAGAAGCTTCGGAAATCGCCCTTGATTCTCGGCTCGATGTGGAGTGTTTTCTCGACGGCGTCGTAGCGAATGCCGGTCAAGCCTTGCAGCATTCCATAGGAAGCCATCGCCCGTGCATACCAGTGGCCACATTCGTACTCATTGAACGGATTGCGAATGCGTCCGTCATAGCGATCCCGACAAATACGTACAATCTCAAGCCCTTCGTCCACGTGTCCCATCAACATCAAGTGTGCGGCTACCTGATATTCGATCCCCGTCCAGACTTCGTTGCTGTACACGAACGGTAACGACGGCTTGCCCCCTCGTGGCCAACTACAGAGCAACAAGCCGCCCTCCGATCCGCACGCGTAAGTTGAACGTTGAGGATTGGCGTGGCCGGACAGATCCCGATTGAGATTGTACTTGTAAACAGCGCGTAAATGACTGGCGATCTTCCGTTGATCGACGACTTGCCCAAGACCGCATACCGCGGCGATCCACGTGCCGAGTACGCCGTCGGATAAGCAACCGGTGCCATACTGATACTTCGGCCCCTCCTTTTCGAGCAGCTCGCGCGCCTCCGGCGAATAATCAAAATCAAAGCCCTGCGTTCGTTGCGTCGGATCCTTGGCTTGTAAGCCCTTCCACTTCACCTTCTGGCAGAAATACTCACCGTTGTAGAGCTGTTTCTCCATGTATCGCGTTGCTTTGGCGAGCAGTGCGGCATACGTGGACACATCGTCGTCAAGCGTTTTGCCCATGGCAACCGCGGCTGTCAGTGCCCCGATGTAAAAGCTCATGCACATGCCGTTGGGGCCCCAAAACTCGATGTCGTAAGTGTTATGGTGAGGCTCTTCGAGAACGCCCTTATGATTCGGATCCCACTTATTGATACAGAAGTCCAAGCTCGCTTTGACGCGCGGCCAGCATTTGCTGAGCCAATCAGTGTTGCCGCTAATGCGCCACTCGCGATACACCTTCATGACGCCACCCAGTTGTCCATCGGCGGCTGCGTGGAAATCATGTAGCGGAGTCATGATCGGTAAGGGTGTCCGAAAGGCTTGGTGCCCTTTGCTGTCTTGTGAAACAAAGAACTCTGTCTCTCGCAATGTGCGTTCCAGTGCAGGAAACAAATGCGGGATGGCTTGCGCATAGTTCCACACGTGCGTGCACGAGCCGATGCAACAGCCTTTGCTATCGCAGCAACCTTCGTACCCCCACAACCGGCCGTCCGCCTGGCGCAACACGGTCGGCGACTTCAAAATCGTGAGATTGGCGGCGATAGCTTCGATCACTTCATCCGGGAGCGTCGTGTCATAAAAACAGTCGCTAAAAGTCTTGGTCTTTTGTCGAAGTTTTTGGTAGTTCTCGCGCCAGTAACGGGTGACCTCGTTGATGTCTTTGAATCGGCCCGCATACCAGGGCGTAAACGACGGCCTATCCTCGTTCTTGATCGCAACATCCGGCTGGGTGGGATCGACCACTTTGCCTAATCGAAGATCGGTCTGCCCTACAAACCATGCCAGTTGCAGTGCGATGGTCTTCGTCCCGTTGGGCTCGAGTTTGAACGGAACGAAAACCGTACTGCCCGGCGATGCGCCCGATTCCGTAAAAGCGGCCCGATCGTAACAGTTGCCCTCTTGCACGTCCTTCCACGCCATCGTGAGCGGATCAAACCACCCGCCGCGGAACCACGCACAATTGACCTTGGCATTCGGGTCGTCAACGGTGGCGGCGAAGGCGCCCGCTTCCCACGGCTTGTCTTGGGGGCCTTTTTCCCACAGGATAAAACCGCCGGGCGTGGTGCGGGTTCCGTGACGGCCTTGGTCAACCGACATGAAATTCCGGGCATTAAATGAAAAGACGGCTTCGAGTGACCTCTGGGTGGTATTGGTGAAACGATACTCGATGCCCGCTACGGGCAGACTGGCGATGTCGGGGTTGTTGGGCTCAAACGGGCTCCACCCGGTGATGTCGACTGCCAACGGCACCTCGTCATCGCGGATCGTTGCCGTTCCAAATGGGAACCTGGCCTTGAAAAATGCTTGCCTGAATCGCGGCAGGCCGTAGTTCTTGTGCTTGGAGCCGTTACCGGAGCCCGGTAGACCGAAAAGCTTCCATGTCGGCACAGGGCCTTCGAGAACACGGGCGATGTTCGGCTTGTCTTTGACGCAAATGGCTGCGAATACGCACGGCTCATTGAAGATGTCCGGCTTATGGCGCAGCGAGAAATGGGACAGGGCACCCGTTCCCTCCAGACAGATCATGCCCGCGCCCATGCCGCCCATGGGAAATGCCACGCGGCTCAGTCGATCACCGGCATACACGCCGTTGTATGGCTTCTTGGCTTTCGAGGTTACGGTTGGGCTGCCATCGTCGACTGAGGAGCTCGCGTCGATCGCGATGCGCGGGCTCGGTTGACTGATCGCGTGGCAACCCGCTCCACCAACGGCCCCGATCGCACCGACGCTGGCCACAGATCCCTTCAAGAACTCCCGACGAGGCATCGAAACGTCCTTGCGATGCTTTGAAGCCATGATCGCCTCCTGCTAACAGCCAAAGGTTGGCTGCGTTGGATTACCCAGATGACTGCGGTCATCCTAGGGGGCACTTTTGCCTCTGTCTACGGCGTTGTTCGCAAATTGTAGCGTCACGGAAGGCTTCGCTGAATTCGTTAATGCATTCGGTGAAATGCGAAAAAGAAGCAGTCGTCCGCATGGGATGGTGGGTTGCTGGGCAGCAAGATAATCTGGTGGAAGTAGGTGGTTGTCTCAGGTTTATTGCGGTGTCGTTTAATCAATCGCGCCCCCAGATCCGGAAGGATCTGGGCCACCCTGTCTGTCTTAACACCGAGCTCTTTCGGGTATGAGCACCCCCGCCACTTTGTTATGGAGACTGTGCGAGCTTGTTTGTCTATTCATTCATGCTTGTCGAGGTGGTGTTGGCGACCGGCACAGGGGCGACGGCTTGCTGTACTGTGGGTTTGGGCGGGGCGTGTTCTTGCCGCGTTTCTTCGAGTTCAATATCAAAGGGGCCGGCACCGGGCGGTAAGTGGGCGAGTGTTTCGCGGTGAACTCGGCGCTGGACGCCGGTGGAGGCCATCATCCGTTTCTGTCGTCGGTGCAAGTAGATGCCGGTGGTAATGAGGCCGGCGACGAGCGCGACGAGGCCCACGGCGTGGGCGGTGGTTCGGACATCAGTTTTGACCTGTTCGATGTTCGCGCCGAAGACCATGCCCAGAACCACCAGGATCGGCACGCTGATACAAGCGGCCAAGCCATTGACGGCCCCGAACGTGAGCGGCGGAACTTTGAGCACGCCGGCGGCCATGAAGATCATGGGCCGAAGTCCCGGCAAGAACCGGCCAATGAAAATGATCTTCACGCCATGTTGTTTGAAGAGGTTTTCGGCCATCAGCAGTCGCGAGGGACGCACTAACCGGCGTATCACATGGTGTTCCACGACGTGGTGGCCGAGTTTTCGCCCCAAGCCAAACAGAATAAAGTCGCCGCAGAGGACGCCGACAAACGTCACCGCGAGCATGACCGAAAGCTTGGCCAACCCAACGTGGCACAGGTATCCACTGGTCAAAAGAGGTATATCTTCCGGTATCGGTAACCCCAAGCTTGCGGCAATGAGAATCGAAAAGATGCCGAGATAAGGCCAATGCTCTAGTGCCATGGACGACCTCGCGAGGCAGCATTTGTCGGACAGCGCACGTGCTTTCCTGTATACTCGTTGACATCGAATGTTGCAACGCGAAAGCTTAAATAGTTTGGTGTCTGTATGGGAATGTGCACCAAGTGAGTATGGCAACGATGCGTTGACTTCATGTGTCGAACGAAGATTGGGTAGGGAGTACGTGGATGGCGAAGGATAAGTGGTACCAAGCGGGATTGCGGTTCTCCTGCACCGGCTGTGGCAACTGTTGCACGGGCGAGCCGGGCTATGTCTGGTTGACACGTGAGGAGATTGGCGGGATCGCCCGCTTTCTGGGTCGAGGGGATGAATGGCTTGCCAAGGAGCAACTTCGCCGGGTTGGGTTCCGCTATTCCTTGACGGAAAAAAGCGACGGGGACTGCGTCTTCTTGAAACGTACTGCCGACGGCAAGCGGGGCTGCAGCATTTATCCGGTCCGCCCGTTGCAGTGTCGAACGTGGCCCTTTTGGACTTGCAATCTAAAATCGCCAGAAATGTGGGCTGAAGCGGGCGAGAGCTGTCCCGGCATGAACAATGGGCAGACGTACAACTACGATCAGATCGAGTCCATCCGACTCAAAAAGTCGTGGGAGCACAGCGAGACACTGGCAGAGCAACCGCTCGCGAAGTCCTAAGGCGGACCGCCTTTTTGTGGTCCGCAACCCAAGCGCTTTGCCGGTCGAAAAGATGCTCGCAAAACGCATAGAAGTTCCGGTGTAAGGTCCTAGATGGCTGGTTATCCGAACGACATTCGCGTTGTTGACTTGTTTGAGGCTGCCCGGCGTTCAGACGTCAGCGAAGTGATGCGTCAATTCTATGCTGAGGCGGATGGCCGGATTGCGGAACAAGCCGCGACGTGTTGGAACAAGGGGCAATGCTGCCGGTTCGGCGAATTCGGTCACCGGCTTTACGTGACCGCGCTGGAGGTCGCCTACTACCTTGGCGGCTGCGACGCACCTGCCCATGCCGGACGGTTGAACCGTCCGCACGCAACGATACCGGTTGTTACAGAAGATGTCTGTCCACATGCCTATGGGGGTACGTGCCACGCGCGTGACCGCCGACCTTTGGGCTGTCGGATCTTTTTCTGTGATCTCGCGGCCCAGCAGTGGCAGTCACCTCTGATGGAAACATTACTTGCCCGCTTGCGTGTGCTGCATGACACGCTTGGCGTCCGTTACTTCTACGCGGATTGGATGATCGTGTTGCGTGCCGTTGGGCAACAGGCTGCGCGGTAGATTTGAACACCCCATGAAAAACGCCGATGTCGAGGATTATGGTCGATCCTCAACATCGGCGTTCGTGTTGATTTCGAAGTGTTTTTACGGCAGATGCCAGGGCTCGCGATACTCCTTGGTCAGTAGTCTGGACGCTTCGGGATCGTCGATGATGATTTCCTTCTTGGGGTCCCAGCGGATCTGCCGACCCACCCGGGAACTGATGTTGGTTAAATGGGGCACGACGGCTGCGGCATGGCCCACTTCCAGCGGCGCGTTGGGCGTCTGGCGCGTTCGCATGCATTCGAAGAAATTCTGATGGTGCAGTGCGGTGGCGTAGTCGAACCCTTCTTCGACGGACTCCTCGCTGTAAAAGGGTTTGCCCGTATCACGATCTTTGTCATGATACATCTGGAAACCCAGTCGATTGATCTGGAGGACGGCCTCGGTGCCCACGAACTCGATACCGTGACCCATCTTGCCGAATCGACGGAACCCGTTGGAGTGCCGCATGGAATAGGACATGACGTAGTCGTCGCAATCGTAAGCCACTTCCATGGTATCCGGCGTATCCCGGCCATCGTTCATGACCATCAATTTGCTTGCTGCACAAACACTCTTGGGCCCTTTGCCCATGGCCCATAGAACAATGTCGAACAGATGGGGCCCCCATGCGGAGACCATACCGCCTGAATAGTCCCACCAGAAGTAAAACGAAAAATGAAACCGGTTGTAATTGAATGGCCGTTTGGGTGCTGGCCCAAGCCACATGTCGTAGTCCACGCCTTTCGGGGGATCCTGATCGGGGCGCCGGCGATCAATGTTGCGCCTCATTTCTTTAGGGTTCCAGGCGTTCCAGACACTGACCGTCGTAATGGTGCCGAGTTCGCCGGCATGAATCCGTTTGACCGCATTGGTCCAGTGCTGATGCGACCGTTGTTGTTGGCCGGTTTGGACGACTTGTTTGTGCTTTTGGGCCGCTTGGATGATGGCTTGCCCTTCGTGAATCGTATGGCAAATGGGTTTCTCGAGGTACACATCTTTCCCGGCTTGGAGGGCCATGATGGCGGGGATCGCGTGCCAATGGCAAGGCGGCGCGATAAAGACCGCGTCAATCTCTTTCATGTCCAACACTTGCCGAAAATCGCTGAATTTCTTTGGATTATTCCCCGCTCGCTTGGCCCCCTTTTCGCGGTGCCTTTGATCCACATCACAAATCGCGAGAATCTCCACGTCCTTATTGTTTTTGCAGTGATGGATGTGATGCAGGCCGCGGTTGCCGGCCCCAATCAAACCGACGCGGATGCGGTCGTTCGCGCCCAATGTGCCAAGTGCAGGCCCAGTCAGTGATAAGGCTGAAGCAGTCGTAGCAGCAGATTTTAGGAACTTCCGACGCGAAACAATCCAATCAGACATAATGGAACTCCCTCCAAGGTGAAGGCTTACGCAGCAGGTCATACGCATCAACAAGCCAAGATTCTAACGGCGCTGTCATCGAAGGGTCAACCGGCCGTTTGAGTAAACGGGTACAGGCGCTTGCGGTTTTCAGTCACGGATTACCCATACCCTGTTATGGCGCCTTTGCCGTGCTGAAACACCACGCGGGACTTATTTGCGTTGAGTCGCCATCGGAAACGGTGACGTACCATTCGTAGAGGCTTTCAGCTTTTCGTTGTGGCCATGCGATGGCAGCAACGTCGTTACCGGCAACATCGGCGACCATACCGATCTTGGAAAAACGCGCTGCCTGGCCGCCCATGCCATAATCCAACGTGAACTGACTGTTTGTGTCCTTCTCGAACTGGCCGTTGTGCGAACGGGTGTCGAGATCAAAAACACCATCGTTCATCGTCGGCGAGTAGGTATAGACTTGGATTCGATTCTGGGTTGGGGAAAACTTGAGAATGCGCATCCAGCCATTGCCGCCTTGCCAGGCCAACCCTTCACCGGTGTCATGGGTTCGGAATCCGGGGTGTGCTTCGTCCCGAGCTGAGTAGTCGGCTACAAGCATATGAACGCTGGTCATCCCCTCCCGCGATTCGGTTCGGTAGGCTTCCGCTTCAATGTGGCCTCCCAACATCAGAAACAAGTTCGGCTTGGTCTTGAGTGCGGTGTAGATTTTCGCCCCGTCGCCAAAGATCCGGTTCTTGTTATTCAGCACGAAGTGGCTCACAACGATGGCTCGGTGATTCCGGTAGCGCTGGAGCTTCTTCCTGGCCCACCTCAGTACGTCGCGCGTCGGCGCAAATCGCAAATTGATCACAAGGAACTTCATGCCGCCCGCACAGAACACCACAGCGCTGTTGTCATTGGTTCCTGCCGGATAGCCTTGTAGGTAGTAGCTCCTTCCGGCAAAGCGACTTTCGCCAAAAAATCGATTGAATTGTGTCGAATCGAACGTTTTTGTTAGGTCATGGTTACCGGCCAGCACGCCGAACGGAATGCCGTACTTCAATCCTGTTGTGATCGGGTCCTCCAGAAACGCCATCGCTCGTGAGGCCACGACCCATTGGTTTGGTAGGGTTTTGAGTTCGTCAGGATGGTCGGGGTCAGCAACGTTTTGGACTCCCGATTCGGTCTCGACAACATCGCCCACATGAGCGACGTAGGCAATATTCCATGCTTGCCTGTTGTTGACAATCCATTGTGTTTGGGCATTGAAGGTCTCGGGGCCGTCGTTCGTCATGCGCGGCAGGTTGATACCTGTCGCGTCGTTGTCGATCCAAAACCAACCGCGTGTCGTGTACCACTGCGTATCCGGAAGCACTGCGATGCTAAAATCGGCTTGCGTGGAAGAGCCAAGACGCCGGCCAAAGAAGGTAACGTTAACGGTTGGGTCTACCGGGCCGGTAATTTTGACTCGCAGTTGCGGATCGGTCGAAATACCGCGGGTCCCGTGAGCGGGAATCACGAGGGTTGAGGCACGGGGTTGAGCGTCGGCGGCAAGCGTGCGAGCGTTCCAACCCATGCAGGTCACTAGGACCACAATCACAACCGCACCAAACAGAATAGTTGGGCTTGCTCTCTTGGTCAACAAAAACTCCTTACTCATCTAAGGTGTGAAATACCACACGACTCATTCGGATAAACGGTCGGCACCCTCTCCTCTGCGCGGAACTCCAAGCCCCTTGTTATCGTTATTGTAACGTAATCAACTTATGGAAACCATGCTGATACGCTCGCTTGACCGTGTCAGCCTCTAGACCGCGTCCGCTCGCGTGCCACTGAATTCTTTTTGGATTTCCGGGATGTAATGGTAGGGACATCTTCGGATGCTGGGAAACAACCGTTTCAGACTGATCGCTCATCCATCAAGACCGACGACACGTAACAAAATGCCCCATAGTCGTTCCTACTGGGATGTGTTCATGGGGATCTTGGATGGATCGAAATCGCTGACGTTCGTCGCGAAGGTCCAACGGTGTCCGTCCGGATCGGTGAAGGTGCAAATGCGATCGCCCCAGAACATCTCCTGCGGCTGCGAATCTGCCAAGGCACCGGCCGCTGTTGCTCGTACATAGAGCGCGTCCACATCATCGCAATAGATGTAGAGGCTCACCGATGCCGTCACGGCGCCGGCCTGTGGTGCTTGGCTCTCATCGCCAGTGTCCGTCTGTGGACCGAACATCACGACGCCTTCGTGGAAACGTGATTCGCCGTGCATTAGGCTACCGTCAGGCTTTTGGATGATGGCTTCAGGACGCGGTTCAAAACCGAAGGCGCGCTGACAGAATTCCATCGCTGCCGCCACGTCACGCACTGTCAAATAAGGCATGATTCTTGGTAAATCGGCGGGTTTGGCAGGGCGAGAAGGCATTGATCCGACTCCTGGTCCATGATTTTTTCGGTTTATTCGCAGACATTCGTTGCGTTCGGCGATTACGGTGTATCCCATACGAGCTTGCCATTCTCGTCGAACAGTGCCAATGAGGATTCGGGACGTTTCTTTTCCATTTTGCTAGTTGTACCCAGAATGGCCCGTAGCGTTTTGTTCTTGTCATAAAGGACGAGGCCAGTGTCGCCCCCTGATGTCCCGAACGAAATACGGGTGTTCTTTGTGTCGTCGTAGAAGCCGAGTCCTACGTATGTTTGTTTGGCGGTCGCGATCATGCGAGGCGTGCGGCTCTCATCAAATAGCATGAGCTCGCCGACTTTCGTAGCTGCCAAGGAAGCGCGAGGCGTTCCTGTTTTGTCGTGCAAGCTGAGGCCCGACCCATAGACCCCTGCTTGCAGCGTGGCGAGCGTCTTTCGCGTTTCGTCCAGGAAGCAAATATCCGCGCCGTCTCTTCGAGCCGTCAATCGCATGCGCATTTTGCCATTCTCGTCGAGCAGGTGAATTTCTCTCGCTTCGATAATTTCGTTTGAGAGAATCCGCTGTTGCAAGTCAGCTTGCCCCATCAGCAGGGCCGTCATGGCCAGCGCGAGGACTGTGACTCCAGCGAGCTTTGTCCAACGGTTATGTTTTTCAAGCGTTTCGATTCGCTGCAAGAGGCGTTGTGATTCTTCTGTCGTCATGAACGAGTTCCTCTCTTTCCTTGAGTATCGTAGCCAATTGGACCTTGTGCTTTGTCTGTCGTGAACGGACGCCAAGCTTCCGTATCATGATAATCAAATATCGTCAGCGGGCGTACAAAAGCATGTGCTACAGTGATGCTGAATTTGAGGTCCCGGGTGCGATGCGGAGGAAGCGTAATACTAAGCGGCATCTTGTTGGAGCTTGACCAGGCAAAGATCGACCGACCACCCCGCACTCTCGACCGCTTCGGCCGCTTTGCGAGCTTGTTGGCCGCCGGCCACGGTTTCGGAAGACGGTTGTTCGGGCACAGGTCCGTGACACTCGTTCAGGTATGTTTGCGTCAGCAGGTCATCGCAACGCCACGTGAAATCGTCGGCAAGCTCAGCCACAACGCGACGTGGCCCCATCGTGAGTGTCATTTTAGCGATCATGGCGATCCTCGAGCTTGTCAAGACTACGTCTACCTATCGGCGGGACAGCCCGTATTCCATGAGAGCTTTTGCTCCGCCGTAAGGTCCTAAGGGACCGGTTCGTAATAGCAATTACGTTTTTGGGGTTGCCAACCGGCATCCGTGATGAGGTGACGGATCTCCTGCTCCGTGAGTTGGTAAGTTGTGCCGGCTGCGGAAACGACGTTCTCTTCCATCATCACGGATCCCATATCGTTCGCACCGAAAAATAAGGCGAGCTGACCGATTTTAGGCCCTTGCGTCACCCAACTTGATTGGATGTTGGCGATGTTGTCGAGAAATAGCCGGGCAATGCACAACGTCTTGAGATATTCGTGGGCACCGGCGAGCACGAGGTGTTGGCCGTCCGGCGGTTCGGTGCAATCGGCTGCACGTTGTTGCATTCGGCCAAGCGGTGTGTTTTCGGGTTGGAAGGTCCAGCTGATAAATGCAGTGAACCCGCCGGTTTCGTCCTGTAGGTCGCGCACGCGGCGTAGGTGCTCGATACGTTCGGGGATCGTCTCGATGTGGCCGAACATCATCGTGATGCTCGTACGCATGCCAATGCGATGGGCTTGCCTCATGACTTCAAGATATTCATGGGTTCGACTCTTGCCACGACTGATCTTATCCCGCACGCGATCGACTAAGATCTCTGCGCCGCCACCGGGTATCGTGTCGAGACCAGCTTCCTGAAGACGAAGAAGCACGTCGCGAATCGGCATGGCGAAAACTTGGTGAAACGCGAAGACTTCGGGCGGGCTGAAGGCGTGTATATGAATCCTTGGAAAGTTCTTTTTGACGAATCGTAGCAAATCCAAATACCAATCGAAGCCGAGGATTTCCGGCGGCACAAGCCCACCCTGCATGAGCACCTGTGTCCCGCCGATACCGACGAGCTCCTGAATTTTCTGGCCGATCTCGTCGAAGCTGAGAACGTAGCCATTCGGCCCCTCGTGACGGCTGGTTGGGGGCTGTGTCTGATGGGCCGGCTTCGCTTTGAAGTTACAAAACGTGCAGTGAGCGGTGCACCAGTTGGCGTAGTTGATGTTCCGGTCGACCACGTACGTCCGGAAGGGCTCCGGATGCAACGTTTGAGTGGCTTCGAGCGCACGGCAGCCCAACTCATGAATCGAACCATCGGCATACATCGCCAACGCTTCGGTTTCGCTGATGCGGTTCAGACGTGTGTTTGTATTCGACATAATCTACCCGGAAGCGTTCGTGAACTTGGCGGTCGCACTCATCGGATCTGTTCCTCGGGCGTGGGGACGAGTCCTTCCTCTTTCGCGAGCTCGAGGAACCGTCGCATGCCTTCGCGTGCCGGCGGCGTTAACGTGTATGTCAATCGTTCAGTCAAATACTCACGTGCCAACGCGACCGGCCAGCCGATCGCAGGGCCGACCTCGGCTGCGATGTCCCTTGCTCGAGCAACGCCTCGGCATCGCGCGTCGTTCAGCAGCTTCGTCAGTCGGTCGTGTGGCCTGTTTACAGGTGCCGCCCAGACGGCAAACACGAACGGTAAGCCTGTCCACTCTTTCCAGGCTGCGCCCAGATCAATGTCATAGGTAAAGTTCGTGGGCCGTCTGGTTACAACCTTGTCGCCGATAAGCAAAACTGATTCACAATCATCGAGGCGGGTTGATTCATCGAGCGGCACACACTCTAAACGCCTCTTGTAGTATCGCGACCAAATCAGCTGTGCCAGCGCGACCGAGGTGTGTGAGTCGCCATCGACGTGTATCGTGCTCATCTGTTCTGGCGGCACACGGGAGAACACACGGACGGTCATTGTTTCGCCGTCCGATCCGATGCAAGCATCTGAAATCGGTTCCCACCGCGTGCGGAGGTTGTCATCTGTGCTACCCCATCGTGCCAGGTCAATCACGGGTATCAGGGCTGCGTCTACGTGTCCCCTTTGAAGCTTTTCAGCCAAAGCGGAAGGAACCGCAAATTCCAATCGGACCGTCGGATCCGTTTCCAAACCCTCAATCAGTGGACGCGCGTTCAAAAAGCAGACGACGCCTAACGTTGTCATTGTGTCATCTTGGCCCCGGTTCATGTTGGCCGATTATAGCGACGATCAGATCGGGCCGACAGCGGACTTGTTGCACATCATAAGTTTTGAAAAAGGTGACCTCTGCTCAGCGTTAGCAGCCAGTGATGACGATTCGCCCACGAGCTGGGGGGCTCCACGCCAATGCTTGTCGTCCGATGGCGTGTTCGGTACACTCCCTTGCGATCTTGATTTCGGTCATGAGGGCATTTTGACATGATTCCGGTACGTTTGGCTTCTCAATGGCGTTATCCAACCCCCCTTCTGGCTGTGCTTTTATGTGCGGCAGGTTGCCAATCCCCCAAGGTGACTCGGATCGAATTGACCACCTTCGGCACCGACGGCGAGTCGCAACTGCACTACTCTAATTTCACGCGGGCCTCGTATCGTCTTTCGGCAGGTCATACCTTGGAATTGGTTCTGCGGACGGAGCGGCCCAGTAGCCTTGACCCCACGCAAACCATTACGCAAATCGTTTACGTCAAGAACTTCTGGAAACCCATCCCCGGTACCACGTACGCCGACGGCAGCCAAATCAATGCCCGTGTCCAATATGCATTGCTGACGCCGCCCACGGGGGTGCGCTACGACGGATCCGCGTTCGTCTATTATCGGTTCGACCGCCGTACCGGCCAATTGGTGGGCACGCTCGAAGAAGGGACGCTTTCGCCTCGCTACCGGATGGGTGATGCCGTCGACCCATTCGGACCGTGCCGATTTAGTGGCACTTTCTTTGCGTCCGAAGATCCCGGCGATGTGATCAGCGCAATTCAAATGCTTGATTCGCAGTTCTATCAACCTATCGAAACGAATTGAATACCAGGTACTGCGACGAGGCAAACGACCGCGTATCCTCGATCGTCAACTGATCGATAGGGGGCCCGCGAGGCGAGCCGCCAGCTCATCCCACGAATCGATACCGGACGTATCGATACGGCGACGATCATAAGCGACTGCATCTGCTATCGCCTTTCGGATGCTGTCGGCATGGCCTGGCTTGTAATGGAAGCGATTGGGTTGGGCGGTACGCAGGAATTCCGGGAGCACCACCGGCAGCTTGCAGTACGTGTACTGAATGGTTTTGAGACTGTCGGTAAGCGATTCCGCCCCCGGTGAATACGAACGAATTGCCAACCCGACATCGGCATGCTTGATATAGCGAATGGTCTCTGCGAAAGGGATTTCGCCATAGGCAATCACGTTGTCGCGCCGCGGTAAGCCCGTGACCGGCCCGATGATGTGAAACGCCCAGTCAGGGAAACAATCACTCGCTTGGTCCAGAAAATCGTGATCGAAGTAGGAGCCGCCGACAAAGACAAGATTGACCTTTCGTCCGTTCAGGTAGGGATTCGGGGAATCGCGATCGAACAGCTCCTTGCGAATGCCATGGTAATGGAGTGCGGCTTGGGGCAAGTGTTGAAATCGCCGGTAGATGTATTCGCAGGGGGTACTGACCACGTCAAAGTTTTTGCATGCCTTCTCTTCCGCCTCGAGCACCACAGCATGGTTGCGAAGAAAGCGAAGGTCATCCGACACGCGGTAGACGTAGCGAGCGTTTGGATTCAAACGTTTGAATCGATCGAACAGAAGCAGGCTGGGCGTACTTTCAAAAATGATTAATTGTGAGCTGCGCACGAGTTCTTCGGCCGAACCCAGTGAAAGCTCCCCATACCGGGAAAACAGGCCTGTACACCACCGGTTCAACAAGCGAAGCCGAAGGTTGGCAGGATGCCAATTTGTAAACCAGACATAGCTGCCCAGACGCTCTTGTACCCAACGAAGTTGGTTGGCTTCCTGACGAACGGGATAGGTCAGACGATAATCGCGACGCAAGATGGACAACCAGCTGATGCCGGTCGTCAGAAAAATCGCCGTCGCGCCATGGCGGCGGTAAGCATCCGCCAAAAAATGAAAGCCGGCTTGCCGTTTCGAGCTCAGGTAATGTCCCGTGACCAGAAGGACTTGCATGGTGCGTGATTCGATCAGCTCCCGTTCAGGATTTCAACGATTTTGCCCGCAGCGTTACCGTTGCCGTAAGGTTGGATCGTATCTCCCTTCGTGTGCCTGGCGTCGCGAAGGGTTGCGGCAATCTGATCCTTCGACGTCGGCGCACACAACCGATTCCATTTTGCCTCGACAAGCTCGACCCATTCCGTCTCGTCACGTAGCGTCACGCAGGGAACACCGTGGAAGAACGCCTCCTTCTGAACGCCGCCGGAATCGGTCGCGATCAATACAGCGTTCTTTTCCAACATGACCATGTCGAGGTACCCGACGGGGTCAATGAGTCGAATCTGTTTTGCGGCCTCCGTCAGTGTACCTTTGCGTTCCAACGTTGCACGGGTGCGCGGGTGCAGAGGCAACACCACGGGGTACTCGTCGGTGGCGGCCGCCGACAGTCCTGCCATGATCGCGCGGAGTCGCTTGGGATCGTCCGTGTTTTCTGCACGATGCACCGTCGCGAGCATATAACGCTTTGAGACGAGTTCCAGCCGGCTCAATATGTCGCTCATCTGGTCGGCTTTGATCCCGTAAAACAACGCAGCGTCATACATCACATCGCCGACGCGATGAATTCGCTGGTTGTCGATACCTTCATGATGCAAGTGATTGACGGCTGTTTCGGTCGGCGCAAAAAGAAGGTTAGCTGCGTGGTCCGTTAGGATACGATTGATTTCTTCCGGCATGGCACGGTTGAAGGAACGGAGGCCTGCTTCCACGTGCGCGACGGGGATATGTAACTTTACCGCAGCCACCGCACCTGCTAGCGTGGAATTGGTGTCGCCGTAAACCAATACCCAATTCGGCTTCTCATCCAGTAGAACGCGTTCAATCGCCTCGAGCATCTTGCCGGTTTGTGCCCCATGGGAGCCGGAGCCGATCCCGAGATCGTAGGCGGGCTTGGGAATCTCCAGCTCATCAAAAAACACATCCGACATGTTTTCATCGTAGTGTTGCCCGGTGTGAACCAATACTTCCTCAATACTCGGCATCGACTGGATCGCACGGGAAACGGTGGCAGCTTTGATAAACTGAGGCCGAGCGCCAATAATAGTCACAATCTTCATGAGTTCCTCAGACGATCTATTCAGACGAGCATCGAATCCGAGCTACCGCCCTTTTCGTCCCGTCGCGGGTCACCAACGTGAGAGACGACACGCGCAGGACGCGCCGCAATACAAACCGGCGTCCCCCATCCTACCAGGAGAACAGCCAGCGGTCATGGCTTACGGATGTGAAAGCTGAGTCGAGAACCGGGCGGCTAGAAACGAGACATAGGCCCTCGCCTTGACGGTTGTCATGAAAGACTGCAAGGCACAGGTGTCCACAAGGTCGAGCTGAGGGTTAGCGCGCAGCGAGCAACCACTTCGGGTTGGCGGTGATCCTGAGCATGACGCCTGATTGATCGCGGATACGGAGTTTGACCAAGCCTTTACGCCGAAGCATCTCTCGTTCGGTCGAGTTCGCGATATAGACGATCTCACCGAAAACACTGGTGACACCTTGAAAGAACTTGGCCTGTAGCCGCTTTTTGAGCATGGGCGAGGTTCTGCCTTTGTCGTCGTCCCACACGGAGTCCTCGGGGACGTCCATGGGGTTCGCTACCTTGACCTTGGCCCCCACCACCAGATGTTTGCTCATATCAAAAGCCATTCATTCACCCTCTTATGCACGAATCACTACCGCACAACCTATATCCCTGTACAGACAGCGCGACGAAAGCCAAACGGGGACCTACCGTTCCCCTTATGCACGCCCGTACCCACTTTTTTGCCTTAAGAAGGGTCTCAAGCTGACTCAAATCGGCGCCTGAGCGGCATCGATCTACTTCGGACGCGATAGGCTTGCATGCGTCCAGACCGCTTGATGGTGGTAGTATACAATCCCAGCATCTGACGAGTCAACCCAACGTTCCAGGACGGGAAGGTGGCCCAGGTGGCCGGAGTCCAAACGCAGGTGCTCCTGAAACGGCGCTGGGCCGCACCCCTTGCTTCGTTGCGTATCAAACACGGTTTGACGCAGTGCGTCGGCTCACTTAGAACAAGGGCCGTCACGCCAATTTATTTGTGGGAGCCGAGATAGGTATGAGTCGGAAGGAACACCTTCGCGGAGCGTTGGCACGCCAGCTGGAAACCGATCTTTTACTGGGTGTGCAACACGTCCCTTTGTCCTCGCCGAGTAGCGCCACGGCTCGATGCGCGCATGTGGGGCAATCCAAACCGCTGACTAAACGTTCTGCGTCCACATTGCCCCCTGCCCCGAAATTGCAGAATATCTCTTCCCAAGAACTGGCGCGCCGCCAGGAGGCGCTTCGGGCTCTCGACGAGACGAAGGTCAAGGGTTGTGCAAAATGCGGCTTGTCTGAGACGCGGACGAACACGGTGTTCGGCCAAGGCCATGCGGCTGCTCGTCTTGTGTTCGTCGGTGAAGCCCCCGGGCGCGACGAGGACATGCAAGGGCTCGCGTTCGTGGGCCGGGCCGGGCAGCTCCTGACCAAAATGATCGAAGCGATGGGCCTAACCCGTGACGAGGTGTTCATTTGCAACATTCTTAAATGCCGACCGCCCAACAATCGCGATCCCGCACCCGATGAAGTCTCTTCTTGTTGGCCTTACTTGGACGAACAGTTGCGGATCATCCAACCCGAAGTGATTGTCGCACTCGGCAAGCCAGCGGCACAAACGCTTCTGCGTACCCGCGAAGGCATTGGACGGTTGCGCGGCCGATGGCATGACTACTTTACATCGGGTTCGCCCACGATCGGCCAACCAACGCCACTGATGCCAACGTACCATCCGGCCTATCTTCTTCGCAGCCCCGGCGAGAAGGGCAAGGCGTGGAACGACCTGAAGAGGGTCATGCAGAACCTGGGCTTACCGCTCCCGTCCCCCCGATAGGGCGAATACGGCTTCTTGCGTCACCCCGCGAAACAACCGGAGCCGCAAACGCTATGGAAAGCGTTTGCGGCTCCGAAAGGTCACACATCGTTTTTCTTTTTAGCGTTCTAGCGATCGCATTCGCTAGCGAGCGTACTCTACGGCCCGAATCTCACGAATCAACGTCACCTTGACTTCACCCGGATAGGTCATATCGTTTTCGATTCGTTTGGCAATATCCCATGATGTCTTGACCGCCATGCGGTCATCGATCTTGTTGGCATCGACGATGACGCGGACTTCGCGGCCCGCCTGAACGGCATAGGCCTGTTTGACGCCGTCGAAACTGGTCGCGATTCCTTCGAGCTCTTCCAGCCGTTTGATATAGCGATCCAACGATTCCCGACGCCCACCCGGCCTTGAAGCACTGACCGCATCAGCGGCGGCCACCAGCGGCGTGTAAGGACTGATCGCTTCGATGTCACTATGATGCCCGGCAATCGCGTTGAGAACTTCGGGCCTTTCGTTGAACCGCTTACAGATGTCGGCACCGATTTGCGGGTGGCCACCCTCGATTTCATGATCGACGGCCTTACCGATGTCATGCAAGAGGCCGCAACGCCGAGCCAAGGTTCCATCGAGCCCCAACTCATCTGCCATGATTTGGCACAGATAGGCCACTTCAATACTGTGCTGAAGCACATTCTGACCATAGCTGGTCCTGTAACTCAGCCGGCCCAACAGATCGATCGCCTTTTTGTGCAGTCCGCCAACGTTCGCTTCGATGCAGGCCTTCTTGCCCCGCTCGACGATCTCCCGAGCCACCTCGGCCTTAGTTTGGTCGACGATTTCCTCAATGCGCGTCGGGTGGATCCGACCATCTTGAATCAACGCTTCAAGTGAGAGCCGGGCGACCTCTCTTCGTACCGGGTCGAAACCGCTCACCACGACCACCCCCGGTGTGTCGTCGACGATCACGTCTACACCCGTCGCTTTCTCGAAAGCGCGGATGTTTCGGCCCTCACGGCCGATGACTCGGCCCTTCATGTCATCCGAAGGGATATCGACCGTACTGACGGCGCTGGTACTTGTGTGTTCGCCCGCATACCGCTGGATGGCGGTAATGACGATTTCGCGAGACTTTTCCTGAGCGGTTTCGCGAGCTTCGGTCACGGTTTTTTCAACGATCTCGGCCGCATCATGCTCAATCTCGTACCGAATTTGGTTCAGTAGCATCGTCTTGGCCTCTTCCGCACCCATGCCGGAAATGCGAAGCAGCTGCTCCCGCTGTTCTTCCCGGATTTTTTCGATCTCTGCGGATGTTTTCTTGATGGCGGCGTCACGATCGCGCAGGCTCTGCTCCTGCCGCTCGAGCATTTTCTCCTTCGTGGCCAGCGTATCCAACTTCTTGTCGAGGTTGTCTGCCCGCCGTTCGAGTCTTCGTTCAGCCTCCTTGAGCTCATCACGCACCTCCGCGTTTTGACGCTCAAATTCTTCGACCTTCTTGAGGAATTCCTCCTTGGCATCCACCCGCGCTGTTTTGGTAATAACTTCGGCCTGGCTTTTAGCCTCGTCGATGACCCGACTCGCCTCTCGCTGGGCAGCCCCCAGCCGCTGTTTGTCGAGGACGCGGAACAAAAGAAACGCGCCTCCGATTCCAGCCACGAACGCGAGAAGCAGGTATGGCATCGACGGGCCTGCCGCGACCACGAGTTCAGGCAGTCCCATGATTTCACCTTCCTTATCGTTATCGCACATCCCTATGGTCCCCTCGCCGGGGCGACTTGCACCGGCTACACATGAAGACCACAGAGCCCAATCCACGTTGCTCGAGTCTTGTAGCGAGACTCCTCGGCGTTCCGCTCGTACTCTCCTCGACGAGCCAAACACCTGGCTTGCGGGCATAAACAACTGGCCCGCCTTCGGCTACGGGAAGGTGAGGATGGAGTCACAGGAGTGTTACAAAACGGGAAACAATCAGAGCGAACAGCGACCTGCTATTTGCCGGCGTCTCCGGGGCGGCACTGTAGGGTTTTGCGCCGTTCCAGGTCTCGTACGTAGCGAGATTGCATCGTGCTCGTTGCGAAACGGATGCTGGTTAATCAGGTCTTCGGAGCCGAATGGTGTATACCCCTAACCGTAGCTCGCGTTGGCTAACGACTGGTTTTCGTTCATTGTCACACATGGCTCATCTCATCGTCGTAGAACCTAGTTCGTTAGCAAAGCTACAGTTATGACTCCCACAGAACCGCCGAATCCTGACCAACGTTGCACCCTGTCGCGGAGTCGGCACCACCAGGGCAATGACTTCTTCCTTGCCTTGCCCGTTCACTCGTCCTTTAAGCCAACCTTCCGCACAACTACAAACACGATTTCAAAATAAGGTCAATCCGTCGCCATCCGCCTAAGAAGCGAAACAGCTATCAACCTCCCCTACGGTTCAAAACATGGAACCGCTACCGGCCGATCGGCCAACCTCAAGCTGAGTCTTCGCTCAAGCAACCGCACAAGTCCCGGTGATCCTGAGCTTCCAGCCGACCACCCGCGTCGCTCTGTAAAGTTTTTTCCAGCGACCCAACTAGTCTGGGCCGCATTCCGAATCCCAAAACTCCTTTTCCTGCGGATTGCCGCCAAACAAGCCAACATCGGCAACCGCCGCATCCTGATTGCACCACATCATACCCGGTCCGGGAATGACCCAACCGGACAAGCGTGACGACAACCTTCCCATAAATAAATACTTGCGCACTATCTTCAGGCGCTATTTATTTATATACATTATAAGCCAATGGCGGTAGGCGTCAAGCATGTGCCGTGGGTTGTGGACACTCAAGCCGTAGCAGATAAAGAAGTTAGGAGGAGGCACCCTTAAGATAACCGCCGCCAAAGACACTTTCTCACAGCCAAAAGGGTCCGCTGGCTGGGGGGGCGTTTTTTGCGTCCACGGAACCCTTCGCCTAGACCTAGCCCGGTGGCGTTGCCGCAATTAGAATAAACAGACCGACAGCCTTCTCGGTTCTCCGAAAGGGTCTCACATGCGTTCGTGCACTGTGTTCAGATTGTTTTTCGTGTCCCTTCTCACAACGAGTGCCCTCTCGTTGGCCACATCCATCGAGGAGCCTCGGACTCCGGATATTAAAGTTGCACTGTTGGCCGACCGCTCTGCCATCTCGCCCGGTCGATCCGTCGAGTTGGCCATTCGGTTCGAGATCGAACCCGGATGGCACATCTACTGGCTCAATCGGGGTGAAGGAGGCCTGGAGCCGAGGTTCCAGTGGACGCTCCCGGATGGCTTCCAGGTCGGCTCTCTGCGTTTCCCTCCGCCCAGACGCCATATTGACCAAGCAGGCACGCACACGTTTGTCCTTGAGGGTAAGCCCGTCATCTTGGCCACGCTAACGGCTCCGCCCGAAGTGCCGCCGGGACGGGCGATCAAAATCAAATTGGATGCAAGGTGGCTGGCCTGCAAGGGTACGTGCTACCTTGGCCAAAGTACGCCGTCATTCACATTGCCCGTTGTCGAACCGACGAAACAAGTCCTACGCACGCATGAAACGTTGTTCCGAAAAGCGCGGGCTGCTTTGCCGCTTCCGATGACCCAGGCCCAATATCTGAAACGACTGTCCGCTTCGGCCGACATAAGCACGGTTCGTCCAGGCGACAAGTTTGTGGTTGCTGTATGTTTGGAGAAAACCTCCGACTACGCCATTGGAGCGGACGAATCGGGTGTTAAGAAACTCGCTGCCACCGACCTTTTTCCATACAAGTTGGAAGGTCTTTTGTTTGGCCGACCGGTCTTTGGTGAAGGTCGGGATGAATTGGAATCAGCTGCGGGTCCCTCACGGCCCGCGGATCGCGACAAAGTAAAGATTCAGCTACCCGTTGAGGTTGATGCGTCGCTGGAAGGCGACGAGGTTCGTATCGGCGGCGTCGTGACCTACCAAGCGTATAGCACGAAGGAGCAAAAACCCCTTGCTGCTACGTCGGCGGAATGGTCGTTGACACTGCCCCTTACCAAACCTGAGGAAGCCAGAGCTGATGAACAAGTGCCTCCGCGTCCGAGCACACGGGTTGTGATTAACAAGAGCCCGCTTATGGGTCTGGGACGAACCGACCTCAGCCCAGAAGGAATCAAACGTCCTTCGTTTGGTTTGTTGCCGATTGCCGGGAAACAAGGAACGACGAAGGCGAAGTATTTGAAGTCGCTCTCCGCCGTTGCCAACGTCGACAAGGTCAAACCGGGCGCATCGTTCGAGCTGGCGGTCCAGTTTGAGGTGCAACCGGACTATCACGTCAACTCGCACAAGCCGCTCAGTGAATTCCTCATTCCCACGCGCTTGTCTGTTGAACAAATAGCCGGCGTGACGATGAGTACGCCTGTTTTTCCCGAAGGCAAACGTGAAGCTGGTTTGTTGCCTGACGAACCGTTGTCGATTTATCTCGGCAAGAATACGGTCTTTGTGCCTGTCAGGATTGACGCTTCATTTACAGGGGATGACATTCGCTTTGGTGGCACCTTGAGCTATCAGGCCTGCAGCGACAAGACCAAACAGTGTTACCCGCCGACCTCCGCCAGATGGTCTTTGGTGTTGCCGGTAGCTAAGCCGGGCGAAACCGTGTCGGCTACAAATGAGCCGTTATTTG
>Ga0180434_10001430_pt1 | contig 34062 bp, 9 predicted proteins | sample SS_ome_7_FD_132453 | JGI IMG/M metagenome (GOLD analysis project Ga0180434, IMG submission 132453) | Hypersaline lake sediment archaeal communities from the Salton Sea, California, USA - SS_1_D_2 metaG | ecosystem: Environmental > Aquatic > Non-marine Saline and Alkaline > Hypersaline > Sediment... | reverse complement strand
ATAACAAACTTTTCGTCTTGCAGAGCCTCTAGCTCCCTGTTGCGTTGTCCGATGCTCGTCAGAGTACCATTTTTGGGTTCGCCCGGAGGTCTAGTTTCATTTTCTGCCAAAAACGAATTTTCGTCGACGCACCGATTTTTCCTTAGAATCGAAAGTTGGCAGAAATTTTTGTCGAAACCGACCTGTTTTGAGATCGAAAATTTTGGCGGCCCACCTCGGGCGCACCCGACTGTCTGGCGCGCAACTTTGTACAATTTCAGTTTCCGGCCTCTGCACTGCGCGCGTCTTCCTCTGGAGGGCGCAGCAGCAAGTTGGCCGCGTGGAACCATGGCAGCTGCGGGTCGACGTCCGACGCGCCGTCGGTGTCGAACAACAGCGTGGCGGCGAGCACCGCTTCCCAGCAGACGTTGGACAGCAGCGGGTTCTCCCCGTTGCCGCGCGCCTCGAAGCGCGCCGGTGCAAAGAGCGGCGCAAGCTGTGCGCCCGCCGTCTGACGCTCGAGCACCACGTCGCCGACGTCGAGCAGCGGGCAGTCGGCGTGCAGCGCGATGTCGACGCCGACGTCGAGCAGCCGACGTAGATCGGCGTACTGCGGTTCGGCGCGCACCGAGCGTGCGTAGAGAGCCGCGCAGTGCAGCGCCGCCTCGTGCAGCGGTATGCGGCGCGCCGGACTCGCGGCATCGGCGCAGAAGTGCACAGCGCGCACCGAGCCGCGCAGCTCGCAGACGGCTTGAACGGTGCGCGGCGACAGCTTGGCGGCGCGCGGCGTCCGAGCCGCGTAGCCCTCGGCGCGCCGCGCGCCAAAGGTCGACGAGAGCGCGCCGGCGTCGAGCTCGTGCTCGAACACGGTGTTGTAGACGATGTAGTTGCGCAGCAGCGCGCACCGGCCAGGCGGCGAGCAGACCGGCACCGAGCCGCAGCGTGACATCGAAAGCTGATCCGCCTCGCGGCCGACTTGTGCGGCCCAGCCGCGCAAGTCGACGAGCACGTTGAGCACGCCGGGCAGTTCGGCGAGGCGGCCAAACTCTGGCGCGCGCAGCACGTGAATGCGCCCGCGCCGGTGTGGCTCTCGCGCCACGGCCGCGGTCGTCGCCGCCCTGGCGTGCGTCCGGCGTGTGCTGACCAGCTTGTACAAGTGCAGCTCGGCGTCGGGCGCGGCGCACTCGCCGCGGCGCCGGTGCTTGGCGCAGTGGACGGCGAGCGGCGCCAGTTTTGGCGTGCCGGCGACAAACTGCGCCTTGCGCTTGCAGCCGGCGCGCGTGTCCAAGTCGGTGGCGTCACACGTCACGGCATAGACCGAGCTCTGCACCGGTCTAGACATCGTTGTCGAGTTGGTGTGCGTGTGCCGGCGAGGCAAGTATTCGAGTGAAAACGAATGTTCAATCGCGCTTGTCGTTCCTTCTCGGCGCCCGTTTCGGCTTTTTCCTGGTGCCGCTTCTGCTGCCGCTTGTCGGCGATCCGATCGGCGACAGCTGGACGAGCGATCGCTCGTCGCCGGGCGCAGCAGAGTCGTCGTCGTCGTCGGCGGCGAGCGGTGTCGTCTCGACGGCAGAGTCGTCGTCAATGAGATAGGTGGCGACCTCGGACGGCTCGAGCGCCAGCGGGTGCGGCTCGCCGAGCGGCGCCGGGTCGCGCGGACACATCTCAACAAAGTCGTCAGACGTGAGCGCGTGGCTTCGGTTGCGCCACACGTAGGCGTAGAACGGGTTGCTCAGCAGGTTGTCGAGCACAGCCAGCACGATGCGAAAGATGCCCGTGAAGGCGCACTCCGGGCACACCGGGTCGACAAAGAAGAGCGCCACTGCCAACACACCCGAGAGGTTGTAGACGCACGCCCCGACGCGCACCGCAAAGGTGTACTGGCCTGGCCGCTTGACGAGTGCGAGCGAGAGTGCACCGAACAGCAGCGCATTGGCCACAGAGTGTGCCATGTTGGTCTGATGCAGCGGCCTGGCTTCGTCTGCCGGCTCAGTGACGAAGATGACCATGGACAGGAAGAGCTGGGCCACCTTGAGCGTCAGGGTCAAGAGGCACACTTTGGTGCGACGAGAAGTCATGCTTGCGCGTTCACTGGCCGTAGCGTTCGAGAATCGCGATCGCCGTGCCTTCGTTGTCGCGCGCGTCCTCGATCGGCTGCTCGAGGCCGAACACAAACGCCGCCGAGAACGCCGCCGCCGGCCGGAGCTGTGCGGCGTAGCGCTCGACCCAGTGCGCCGACTGGCGCGCCATCTGCGCAATGAACGCGTCTTCGTCGCGCGCCGGGTGCTCGTCGCCGACGTCGGCCGCGCCGGCCGGCTGCATGTCGCCGTAGAGCAGCGTGCCGTCGAACTGGTGGTCGAGACGCGCCAAGGCGTCGTGCAGGTGCACATCGGCTTGCTCTCGCCGAGCGTTGTCCTCGAGCGGCGTCAGCTGGAAGTGTGGCGCGTGCGATCCGATGCACCGGTGGTGCATGGCGGCGCGGTGCACACGGCGCGCATGACGCGCGTGGCGAAATCCGCGCAACATTGTTCGCGCCGGGATTTCACAGTCTCGCACGCAGTGAACGATGACAAGCGTGTCGGATAAACAAAACGACGAGTCTGCCGCCGCGCTCCGCGCCCGCGTCGGCCTCCAGCTCAAGCACGACCCCGTGCTCGGCGCGCGCATGAACATGTTCGACTCTGAATCGAGCGCGTCGATCGACGACGGCGACGGCGACGGCGACGGCGACGACGCACAGCCGGCGCCGGTCCAGCCACAGAAGCGCACCAAGCCCGCCGAAGACGTCGACGACGAGCTCGAGCTCGACCAGCTAGCCGAGCTGTACCGCGTCGACGACCCGGTCGAGTTTGACGAGCCGCCTGCTGCTGCCGCCGCCGCCGCCGCCGGTTCTGCGGCGGCGGCGGCGGCGGCGGTCGAAGAGGTCGGCCCAGCGTCGCCCGAGCACAGCGAAGACGTCGAGCACTTTGACGAAGCGATCGTGGCGCGCATCTCCGAGGCACTCGAGCAGCCGGTCGACGAGAGCCGACTCAGCGTGCCGCAGCGCTTCAAGCGCTGGCTCGGAGTGCACGCCGGCGAGCACATGGCCGAACTCGAGCGCGCCGTGCGCCAGGAGCGGCCGACGCTGGGCGACGCCGAGGTGCGCAAGGCAGCCGAGGCGCGGCTGCGCGCCGAAGAGCGCGCCAAGAAGAGCGTGCACGAGCGCTACGTCGCCGACGAGAAGGCGTGCCGGCTGCTGCTGCGCGCCTACTTTGAGCAGCGCGACGCTGCGGCGCTCGACATCTACATGGCGTTCCAGCGCGAGCACATCGCGCTCGTGTGCGGCGCTGACCAGCGCCGGCGCCGGCGCCGCGTCGCCGAGGTCGAACGCTCGGTCTCGACGTGCGAGCGCCACCTGACACAGCAGCGCCAGACGCTCGACGAGGTGGTCGACTGCATGCTGAAGCGACACCCGACGGCGGCGGCGCTGCCGATCGACGCGGTGCGCGAGTCGCTCGTCGCCAGCGCTCCGTCAGAGGCGCCGCCGTCAAGCTCCGACTCGGCGCTGGTCCGGCTCTCGACGGTCGAAGGCGACGTCAGCGCCGCCGTTCCGGGCGCCGTGCGCTCGGCGGCGTCGTTTGTCGCCGCGTACACCGCCGACCTGACGCGCTCGGCGTCGCAAGTGCAGCAGCGGCACTGCGCCGGCCTGGCCAGCTCGCTCGTCTCGGCGATCAACCTCACGGCGGCGCTCGTCTCGGTCGCGCCCGATGACGCGCTCTTTTTCATGGGCAACGAGGCCGGGCCCGCCGCCGCCGATGGTGAGGATCCGCCGCCGCCGAGCGCCGCGCTCGACAATCACCCGATCAGCGCCATGCGCCGCATCATCGAGCACGCGGTGCCCGACGCGCCGATCAGCGAGCAGGCGCTGGTGCGCTACATGCGCCAGTGGTCTCGCACGCAGAGCGAGTCGCCCGACGACATTGACCGCGCACTGGCGCGCGTCTACCGCGAACAGGAGATGGACGAGATCGCGCGCGCCATGCGCAGCCACGGCATCGACGGCGCCGAGCTCGAGGCGTCGCTCGCCTACGGCATCGACCCGGAGCAGTCGCAGATGATGCGCGCCGTACTCGACTTTGTCGACAACGAGCAGTTTCGCGAAGCGCATCGCAACGCGGTGCAGCACACCAAACTGCGCGAGCGTTACGCGGCGCACGACCGCAAGATGGAGCAGGTGCGGCGCCGTGCGCAGCAGGCCAACGGCGGCGTCACGGTCGAGGACGTCGACGACGAAGGCGCCGGCGCCGGCGCCGGCGCACAGCCGTTTGCCGACTACGACATCGAACAGCGCGCCAACGCGCACGAGAGCTTCTATCTGGACGCGGCGCGCCAGCTCGAGTGCTGCTCGCGCCAGTACCTGGCGCGCTACATGCGCGCGCCGGCCGGCCCGCAGTTCAGCGAGCGCGAGTGCGTCAACGGGCTCAAGTGCATCTGCCTGACGCTGTCGGCGCCGTTCCCGGCGCTCGGCAGCAACATGGGCGGCTACGCGACGGCCAACGTGTCGGGCAGCGGCGCGATGGGCGTCGGCCACTCGCTCGAGCGCGACGACGGCGAGCCGTTCGTCGCCGGCACACAGACGACGCCGGCGAGCATTGTCGGCCGGCACCAGCAGGGCTTTGTGTGCCGCGAGTTCCTCAAGCCGTCGCAAGAGGCCAAGCTGCTGGCGACCGGCGCGCTGCCCGAGATCCAGCAGGCGTGCTTGCTGTGCAATCGCCGCGCCACGACGCACCTCTACCACCAGTACACGCAGCAGCACGGCGCCGGGCTGCCGCGCGAGCCGCTCGATCTGCTGCAGGACCACTGCGTGGCGATCAACGAGCGCGGCGAGTACGACGCCGCCGCGTGCCTGCTGACGACGTTCCGCGAGCGCCACTTTACCGGCATCGTCAAGCCGTTTGTCGGCTACAGCGCCGCGCACTACCGCTACTCGAGCACCGCCGAGTGCGGCCAGGTGCTGCCGTGTCTGGTCGAGACGACGGCGCTGGATTTTCGGCTTGCCTCGGACAGCGCAACACGTACCTGAGCGCGCCCCGCCTGGCGCCGTACGTGCCGCTGTTGCACACCAGTGCGCGCTCTGCGCTGCCACGTCCGCACGTGCGCAGCTTTGCAGAGGCGCTGTCCGAGGCCGACGTCTGTTTGCAGTGCGCGTCGCCGCTCAACACCCAGTGCGGCTTCGGCAACTGCTCGCTGACGCAAGACGCCGCCAGCGGCCGCTGGCACTGGGAGCTGTTCTCGTGCGAGTGCGAGTCGTGTGAGCACGCGTGCGGCGACACGGGCGGCGGCGGCGATCCCGACGCCGACGCCGAGGTGCGCGCCCGCCTGCTCGAGCGGCACCGCTTCTCGAAGCTCGACGCGGCGCTCGGCGTCGACGAGCCGACGTCGCGGCTGGCGACGTACGAGGCCAACGCCGTGCCGGTGCTGTGCGTGCGCCGCGCCGTGCTCGAGCTGCAGAGCGGCCCGCGGAGCGGACCGCTGGCGCGGCTGGTGCGCTCCGACAGCTTCGTGCCGCACGACGCAATCGAGTCGATCTTCTGCTCGTTCGAGCGCACCGCGCTGTTCGTCGGCGGCACACGGCGCGGCGCCGTGCTCTTCGAGCAGCGCGTCGTGGCGCGCGCCGCCGTGCTCGCCAGCCGGCACCAGATCTCGCTGCCGCAGCTGGTGCTCGACGAGCCGCGCAGCTGCGTGTACGCGCGCGCCATGCTGCTGCGCGTCGTGGTGGCATACGACGCGATGCACGCGCTGCGCACCGACGTCGCGCTGCGCTCGCCCGAGTGCGAAGACGACCGGCGGCTGCTGGCGCTCGCGCTCCAGCTGTTCGCCGACACGCACCTCGACCTGCACGTCTACTGCGACGTGACCGGCAATTGGCGCGACGCGTACCTCGAACGCCCGCTGGCCAATCTGATGGTGCCGACCGAGTGGGGCGCGGCGATGCTCGCCGCCGACGCGCCGCCCGACGCCCGGCGCTCGGCTCGCCGCACGCTGATCGCCGACTGCGCCGCGCTGTCGCCGCTCGAGCGCTGCTACCCGCACCCGCTGCGCGCCGTCTACGGCGGCGAGCTGCTCGACCTCGGCGGCCTGCTGGCGCACTCGAACATCTGGTCGCGCGTCGACTACGACACCAAGACGAGCGCGACGTCGTTTGCGCACATGTTTCTGCGCAAGGCGGTCGACCACAAGTGTATGGTGCGCGGCTTCCACTCGATGATGTCGGCCGAGATCGGCCGGCAGCCGGTGCTCGTCGCGCTGCTCATGAACCTGCTCGAGGTGTCGTCGCTCGGCAACTACGAGTCGGCGCGCCAGGCGCCGCGGTGGCGCGCTCGGCTGGCGGTGCGCCGCTCGCACCACTGGGACCGCTTCGAGCCGAAGACGTGGTGCGCCGCGTGCCACAAGGGCACTCGGGCGGCGTGCCCGCTGCCGGGCTGCGACGACCGCGTGCCGCTCGCCAAGAGCAGCGTGCACGCCAAGCACCTGTGCGACTTGTGCGCCTACCTGCACCGCAACCACCGGCTGCTGTTCTTCGCCGTCAAAGAGTTTTACGTCTACTCGATTCGCTCGCACGGCGCGATCGACACGCTGCTCGAGCTCGACTCGAGCTGGTCCGACCACTACAAGATGCTGCTTGCGGCGCTCGACGACGCGCGCCTCGAGCTGTCGCGGCCGTTCGACATCGAGGCCGGTGCCGCGCCGCGCCTGGCGGCGACCGACATCATGCGCGCCCAGGCGGCCGCGTCGCACCAGCTCATGCTGATGCACGACTGCTCCAAGCCGACCTTTCGGCGGCTGCACAAGGCGTTCACGTTTGCCGAACTGCTGCTGCCGATGCTGCGCACGCTGCACGAGGAGCGCGTCGTGTGCACGCGCTGGACCGGCTTCCAGCAGCCGCAAGACTTTCTCGCAGCGCCGCTGCTCGACCCGCGCTACGACGAGGAGGCGCCGCCGCGCGACCGCTTCGAGCTCTTCTACGTGACCGACGCGCCGCTCGAGCACCTGGCCGGGCGCCGCTGGTGCGACGTCTACCGGCTCGAGCAGGTGCGCGCGCTGGCGCGCTACTGCGCGCGCGTGCACGGCGACGTGATGCTGCCGCTGCTGGCCGGCGTCGGGATGTCGCCCGCCGCACACCGCCGCCTGCTGCACATGCAGCACGCCAGCGAGCTGCGCGACATGCCCGACAACAAGCTCGGCGACCTGTGCGAACAGCTGTGCGACGAGCATCGCGTCGACTTTCACCTGCTGCACTTCTTTCTCGAGGAGATGGACTCGGCGCTGGCCGTCCGGCCGCTGCCGCTCGACGCCGCGCAGACTGTGGCACAGGCGCGCGCGCTCCGCCTGCGCACGCGCACCGAGCCGTGGGAAGCGCTGCCGGTCGGCTGCGACACGATTCAGCTGTGTCGCGCGCACCGGTGCGTCTTTGCCAAGTGCTCGCCCGTGTTCAACTACGAACAGGAGCGCAAGGAGGTGCTGGCGCGCGACGGCTCGCTCGCACAGCTCGACTCGACGGCGACGGTGCACGGCACCAGCGGCGTCCGCTACGACCACGACCTCGGCGGCCTCGTCTGCTCGGTCGGCATCAAGTCGGCGTCGCAGCAGAACTGGTCCAAGCTCGGCCTCAAGCGTGCGCTGTGGATCGACGACAACGAGTCGCGCGTCAGCTCGATTCTGGCGGTGCGCGAATCGGAGCGCGCCTGCGCCAACCGGCTGCTCGAGCAGCGCTCGGTGCTGGGCGTAGCGTGGCGCGTCGGCAAGCAGACGTACACGCTGTGCGTCAAGTGCGGCGCGCTGTGCGAGTGGCGCGACGCGTGCATGACGACGCACGGCATGACGTGCGGCCGCGAGCTGCGGCTCGTCGAGCGCGAGCGCTACACCGAGCTGGCGCACTTTGGCGCAGTGCAGGCGGCGCCGCTGCGCGCGCACCGCGCCCCGCACAGCGAGTCGGTCGCCGACCAGCTCGTGCCGATCTCCGAGGTCTACCTGCTGCCGCCGCCGCCGCTCGACGAGCGCGGCGACCTGCTCGAGCGCACGTCGACGCCGCTGTTCGACCGCGACCGCGAAGAGGACGTGCTGGCGGCCGCCAACGCGTCGCTGCGGCGCGGCTACGACGGCCAGCAGAGCGAGGCGACGCAGACCGGCGGCGGCGGTGGCACCGGCACGACGAGCTCGGGCGCGCGCGCCGCTGCGCTCTTCGGCGTCGGCGTCGACCACAGCGCGGCCGACGAGAACGCCGCCGAGGCGGCGCTGCGCGCCAAGCGCGCGCGCGACACGCAGCGGCGCAAGCAGCCCGGCGTGCGCAAGCGGCGCACCAACGTCACGCGCATCCGCTACGCCGATCGGCACAAGCAGCAGCCGCCCGGCTATCGCGCCGACGAGTGGGCGTCGCTGACCGACGAGGCCAAGATGTACCGGTGGACGCCCGAGGGGCGCGTCTTCTGGCGCAACTACTGCACGCTGCGCAAGTCGAGCGTGCCAGACGCGCCAGCGCTGCTGCGCATGCTGACCCGCCGCGAGTCTGAGCGCATCAGCCGGCTGCGACGCGAGCGCTTCTACGAGCGCGAACTGGAGCGCGCCCGGAACGCCGACGAGTGCGCCGAATCGCTGTACCGCGCCCGGCGTCGCGTCTGCGTCGACCGGCTGACCGACCACGAAGTCGTGGCGCTGCGCGAGCTGTTCATTGACGTCGGCCTGCTCGAGAGGCACGTCGAGATCGCGTGCGCCTACTGCCGCGCGCGCTGCGAGCGCTCGTCGCGCTTCCGGCGGCTGACGGTGCGCAACGTGCACGACACGCTGGTCGACGGCCACCTGGGCGAGCCGCTCGGCGAGCGCGGCCTGGTGCACGTCTTCCTGTGCATCAAGTGCTTCGACGCGTGCAAGAAGCTGCTCGCCCAAAAGCCGCTGCCGCTCGTCAGCGACGTCTTTGTGTACATGAACGACCGGCGCCAGCGCGCCACCGAGCGCACGATTCGGTTTTTGCAACGCAGGTGAACGAGCGATGAGTTCGATCCCGATAAAAGTGCACGGGGCAAGAGGCAGCAGCGGTCGCCGGCTGTCGAAACAACACGTCGTGCTCGACGATGACGAACAGCTCATCGGCGAGTTGACCGAGCACTATGGCGAGATGGACGGCCGCGTATCGGCAGCTAGAGCCGAGTCGCATCCGCTGATCCGCGGGTTCTTCATGCTGCAGCTGTTCATCGGTCTGTTCGGCTCGCTCGCCGTGCTCTCGCCGCTGTTCATTTCAATGTCGCAGGACGGCGTGTCGATGCAGCTCGCCTTGTTCGTCATCGAACTGCTGCTGGCGGGCGTGGTGGCAATGGCGGCGCACGACGCCCGGCTCGAGGAGATGCTATTCCTGATCCGAGCGCACTCGTACGGCTCGGCGGCGCGGCTCGGTGTCTACATACCCGCCGCCATGGCGCTGTTCGCTGCGTGTTTGCTGGCGCAGCTGGTCGCCAACATGGTCGCGGCGCGCGTCGGCGATCTGTCGACAGCGACGCACGTCGTGCTGGCGCTCGGCAGTGCCGTGACGCTCGTGACTGCCATCGTGCTCGTCCAGCGCCAGAGGAATTGCTATATATTGAACGACCTTGTTTACTAGGGCCAATTCAAGTCGAGGCTCGGCAGGGCGCCTGGTGCGCTGGGCACCTGCGGCAACGGGAGCGCCACGGCGCCGAGGCCGCCGCCGCTCGAGGTGGCGCTCGGCGCCGATTCGCTGCTGTCGGTCTGCTCTGTGTGCGAGAAGGACGAGGTGGCAGACGACGCAGACGACACGGACGACAGGGCCGATTCGGACGCCCTGAAGCGTGCCGCAGAGACGTGCTGCGGCGCACCGACCAGCGCCGCCGAGTGCGCCGCCGGGTGCGCCAGCGGACTCAGCACCGCGTCGTAGGCAGACGCGGCGGCACGCTCGGCGCACTCGGGGCACATGCCGCGCGCGTTGGCGACATGTGCACTGCAGAGCCACAGTGCGCACACCGAGCACGCCGCGCCCTGCACCGGAGTGCGCCGCCGCTGTGCGAGCACCGTCATGCAGAACGCACAGCGCAGCAGGCGTTGGCTGGACGCGTCGCGCACGTACTGTGACCGAAGCCCGTGCTCGTTTTCGCGCATCATGTTGGCGAACGGGTGCTCGCCGGCGAAAAACGCAGCGAGCGACATAGTTTGCGCCGGCGATTTTCGGTTTGCGCCGCCGCCAAGCGCCGCGTCCGGACACTGGCGCGAGCGAACGCCGGCGCGTGCACGGGTGTGCGTGCGTCGCGACGATGGCCGCGCACCGGCGCGTGGACGACGCAGACCTCGATCTGCTCACGTACGACACTGCCGATCTGACCGACGACGGCAGCGGCGACGGCTCGCTCGACGAGCAAGACCTGGTCGACGCCGCCGACGCGGCGCAACTCACCGACGCGGCCGACGGGCGCGAGCGCGCGGCACGCGGCCGCGTCTCGCTGCGCGAAGCAGAGCGCGCGGAGCGGCGGCGCGCGGCAGACTTGCGCAGCGCCCGGCGCGCCCTGCGCCGCCGCGACGGCACGCTGCAGGCCGTCGATGAGCGCGGCGTGCGCGGAGCCCAGGAGCGCGACCTGCTGACGCCCGGCCAGTTGCGCCAGTTGGCGCGCGACGGCGAGCTCGACCGCGCACGCGTCTACCGGCGCGAGGGCGGCTTTGACGCGTCAAAGGCGCGCATGACGACGAGCTGGGTCGACAACGTGCGCTTCACGGCCGCGCTGCGCTCGAACACGGCGCCGGTCGCGTTTGGCCGCGTCAAGCCGCGCCGCTACGTGGCGCCGTCCAACTTTCCGCTCGCCGCGGTGCTGCTAGACAACGGCGTCGAGCGCGGCGTCGGCGCCGAGTACGCCGTCTTCTCGCGCGCGCTCGACTCGCGCGCCGCCGCCATCTACTCGGCGCCCGACCTGACGCTCTCGATCGACCTCACGGCCGTGTACGGCCGCGTGGCGCGCGATCCGGGCTCGCTGCAGCTCTTCACGCTGCCGATGTCGGCGGCGCACGCCGTGCTGCTCGACAACGCCACGCTCGGCAACGTCGTACGCCTCCAGAAGCCGGTGCCAATCGAGGTCTTCAAGCAGAAGCGCACGCTGGCCGACGCGCCGGTCGCCGAGGTGACCGGGCCCAACTTTCGCTACTCGTTCCGCTTCGACCCGGCGCCGGCGGTGCGCCGCTGGCGCCTCACGTTTGCCGAGTGGTGGCTCAAGCGCTCGCACCTGATGGGCGTGCGCGACGCCGACGAGTCGGTCTACTTTCGCGCCGAGATCGCGCTCAACGGCGTGCAGCTCGACCCGACGCGCGTCCACGTGCTGTGGAACGAGGACGCCGAGTCGAACGCGCTGGCGCCGACGCTCGAGCTCGAAGTCTATCCGGGCTCGGACGCGCGCACCGGGCGCCTGCTGCCGCTGCGGCGCGACCAGTCGATCGAGGTGCGCCTGTTCGCCTCGACGCGCATCGTGGTCACGCAGCGCGGCGACGTGGCGCGCCCGACCGGCGGCAAGACGGCGCCGCGCACGCGCTGGGTCGAGCTGCCCGAGCTGTCGTTCAAGGAGGCGAACACCAACGACGTGCTGCGCGACGCCGTGCCGCGCCGCGGGCGCGTCAACCGCACGTTCCGCCGCGCGCGCCAGCCGATCGACTCGAGCGACGCGGAGGCCGACTCGGCGCGCGGCTTGCGCGCGGTCGACGTCGAGTATCGGCTTGTCGACGATCTGGACGAGTTTAGGCGCGCTGACGACCTGCTCGCGATCGAGTCGATGCGCCTCGGGCCGCTGTCGCTCTCGGCGGTCCGGCAGGCAGTCGCCGAGGCGCGCCGCTCGATTGTGGTCGGTTGATGCCACCGGTGAAAATAAACAATCGAGCCGTTTCACAGACTTCCGCGCGCTGCTCTGTCGACTTTGTCTACGGCCGCATCAGCGGAGATCGTCTTTTTGAAATTCGCCGCAAAGAACGCTCAGCGATGACTTTCTTTGTGGGCGTTGTTCTGTTGGCTGCGGTCGTATTGCCGCGCGCGAAAGCTGCTATTTCATGCCCAATCGATGCAGGAGTGACGACCCCTCTTCTGGCACCAGGCGTGGGCATTACTGGCATCATAAGCCAGACAACCGACCTGACCGCGACCTGTTCGCCGGACGTTGGAATCAATGGCAAAGTCTGGACTTTGATCGTACCGTCGAACATGGATTGTACGATCACTGGATCGGCTCCGACCGGGGCTGGCCTTAGTCCAATCATGTTAATCTTTAGGGACTGCTTCGCTCAAACCCTGGAGACGTGCACTACAAACTCGGTCTTTTCTCAAGTGGGACCATCATTTTTCAGCACTACGATTTCCGATACCCGTGCGGATCAAGACGAACGAAATCTGTACTATACCTTGATGGTCGCAGAAAGAACCTCCGGTAATACTTGGGGCAGTTTGTCTATGACATGTGCAGATTCCACGGCACTCGGCACATGCGGAAACGGGGTGCTCCCAATCAACAACTTTGGCTTGCGTAACATCTGGGCCGCCGGCAGCTTGTTCTCGTTCCCCGCCTCGTGCCACGACAGTGCCCACGTCACAATCTGGGCAACATTTGTCGGCACCGGGTCGAGGTGTGTTTTCGAGATGCGAGACGTATCTGGCGCCGAGTCACTTCAAAACGCCGACACGCTGCTTGCAATCTATGAAGAGGACTGTGTCACTGATATTGTGTGCGATGACGACGACGGTGAGGGCCTTCAAAGCAAATCGACCATCGTCACGAAACTTGGAGCAATCTACAACATCGGACTTTCTTACTTCAGCGCAACTTCGTCTACACATCGCCTGGTCGACCTCGACGTCAAATGTGAGCCAACTTCCGATGCGATCAACTCTTGTCTGGCACCGACTCCGCTCGAACTCCAGTCACTGCCTCCTGGTTCCTCCATCGACGAATTTTATGTCAACTCGACGATGATCGGGGCCACCGGCCAAGACTGGGGCGACCGGTGTGACAACGTGTTAGACGGAACGCAGGCAGAACGCTTCTTTTCGTTCGAGTCTGACGACCTCAAGTCGCGCGCTTACACCATCAAATGGGTCTCCAATGTGAACATGGGCCTCAAGATCGAAATTCGGCGCTCGTGCGATCACGGCATTTTCACCGGATTCTCCCACTGCCTGACGCCAACCTTTCAGAATTCCGGCGAAGTGAGGGTCGGGTTGGCCGATTTTGAACCGCACTCGCGTTACATCATTCATGTGACAACGGCGAGAGAAAGCGACGTGGTTGCCCCGCGAGGCTCGTTCCGCATCGCAATTGTCAACACCGGAAGCACTGGTCTGGTCTCGTACAACAACATTGTGTACGACGGGCTGAATAGCGACACTGCGGTCGAAAACGGGTGCGGCGTACGCCTCCGGTCTCCGACGCGCACCGAGCTCGATCGTCTGTACGGCTTTCGCTACTGCTTCGACTCGGTGACGGGCGGTAAGCCTATCAACAACTTTGACGGGGCGAATCACTGCACCAAGATGTGTCAGGTTGACAGCGACTGTACCGTCGCGGGCGAGACGTGCAACGAAGTTGGCCGGTGCCCGTCCTTTTCCCGGACGTGCGTCAACGACATCGATTGCAACGGACTTGCGACATGTGTCGGAGGATTCTGTACGCGAGAAGATTGCCGTGTTGCCGAGGCTGGCACAGACTGCGGTTCTGGTACCTGCGCATCGCAGCCAAAGACACTCGCGAGCTTTTACGATTGCGTGACGGAGACGCACTCGTTCGACCTCCCTGCATACGTTCGCCTGTCAAACCCGGAGCCGAACGGCCAAGAACCGACGATCTGCGCCACGATCACCAAGCTGTACAACCGAGAAGGCTGGCCGTCCACCGCTGTGCCGGGTGGCCTGATTCAGTCATGGGAGCTTTCGGTGCACGGCATTGTCATCAACAACAATGCGATCGACGTGAACGGCAAGTTCTCCACAGTGCAGGACAGCATCAAGATCTGTGATGAGAGCAGCATTACAATTTCGGCGCGGCGCGCAGGGCTAATTGTCGGCCTTCCGAGCATCTCGGTGCAGAATGATCAGGACCTCGACGCGTTCGAAGTGCAGATCTCGTGCGAGTACAAACAGATCATTACGGGCCAAAAGTGCGACACTGCCTGGCCCCTGTCGACCAAGAAGACCGAGACGAACTTGTGCGGCAATGGAATTGTCGACACGCTGCTCGGAGAAGAGTGCGATCCGCCCACGTTTGGAGTGTGTTCTCCGACATGCAAGCTGGGAAACTGCACGGGCATTGACCCGCTCTCCGCGACGTGCTCGACGCCGCGGTGCCAGAATGCGTGCAGCAGCGAGCTGCCCGCGACGTGCTCGACCTCGACCAAGCTTGGCCAACTGTGCGATTCAGACGCCGAGTGCTTTACACAACAATGCCAGGGATTCTGCGATCTGGCCAATGCGCCATGGCTCTCGGGTCCACAGGCATGCACAGGGAACTCGGGATGTGCATTTTCAGAGCAGTGCCTGTCTCGGCCTAAGCACTGCTTTGACACATCAAACTTTGGCCTTTCCTGGGGTGCTGCCCCGTTTACCGGAGCGCTGTGCTTCCAGAACAGCGACTGCACGGGCGCTGGCGAGACGTGCCAAGAAGCAATGCTGTGTTCGGTCACAGACCAGGACTGCTTCACCAATGCCGATTGCCCTGGCGTCGAGACGTGCACTCGATTCACGGACCGCTGCGGAGAGTCGACTAACCCGTGCACGACCGATGCAGACTGTGCCATTACAGGAAAATGTGGAGCAACTGACGGCTCGGCCACCGGCATTTGCACAAACTGCGATACATCGTGCGACATCACACTCTCGCCATTCTCGTGCGGTTGTGCTAGCGACTTTGATTGCAACCTGCCGACGCCGGCCGATTTTTGTGCACCACGTCGCTGCCCGGCACATCTGAACGACTTCGCGTGGGACTGTGCCTCCGATTCGGACTGCATGGGCCAAATTGCCGTCGAGTATTGCCAACAGGACGTTAACCTCCAAGTTCCATGCGCAGGAACTTTCTGCGAACAAAACGAGCCGGACGTACCGGGCGCCGTGACTAGCTGCTTTCGTCTCTGTCACCCCCTTAAGTCCGGCCCTGGCACGTTTTGCATGTCCCCGTCGGGCCCGCCGATCGCCTGTTTTACTGACGACGACTGTCCGTGCATCGCGTTTCTCGCGGACGGGTCGATTACGGCGTGCACAACACCGATTCCGCCGTTCAATGCTGGAGGAGGCATGGGCCCGCCTGCCGCTCCTCAGCCTGGACAGATCACACCGGTGTCGCCGCCTCCGACTACGACCTCCCCGCCGCCTGGTGCACCGACAACGACTCCTGTGCCGGTGACATCTGCGCCCGCGCCGCCAGCTCCAAACACCGGCATTCTTCCGCTCGGCATCAGTGTGTCGGCGGCCGGGGCCGATTGCTGTGGCGGCACGCTTGGCGCCGTGGTGCGTGCGGCGAACGGCTCGCACTATGCCATCTCGAACGCGCACGTTCTGCACGGCTTTGTCGGCACCGCGGCGCTACACGTCGGTGCGATGGACAACACGCCGGTGTGCTCCGAGGACGGCCTGCGGACCGTGGCGCGTCTGTCGCGCCGCGTCGACCCGATCACCGGTGCCGTCGATGCGTCCGCGGCCGAGGTCGAGGCGGGCGCACTGGCACTCGACGGCACTCAGCACGCCGGCGCCGTGCGGCTGCGTGAGACAGCGGTCGGCGACAGCGACGCGGAGATTGACGCCATGGTGGCCAAGGTCGGCCGCACAAGCGGCCTGACCGAGACGATGCTCATCGGAGTGGATGCCACGGTGCGCATCAACTACGCCAATGCCGACGGTGCGTGCTCTGTGAGTTCGTCGGCTGGCCAGCGCACCGAATCAAGGTTTGACGGACAACTGATGTTCAAGAACGACGACGGCCACTTTGCGCAGCCGGGCGACTCTGGCTCGATTGTGTACGACAAACGCACCCGTCGCGCCATTGGTCTGCTGTTCGCAGCCAGCTCGCGCTACGCGTTTGCGCACCCGATCGACGACGTGCTCGAGTCGCTGTTCCCGGAAGGCGGCGCCGTCGTCGTCGGAGAGACGCTCGAAGAGGCACTGGCGCGCGACGCTGACGACACCGACGGCGAGACGTCGTCTAGTGATGCCAGCGACGTCAGCGAGAGCGACACCGCGGCTGCCAACGAGGCCGCACGGCTGCGCCGTTCCGTCAGGCGCGCCAAGTTTGTGAGCCACGCACGCAGCTTCAAGTCCAAGGTCTCGGAAGCGACCGCCGCCGGAGCCGACATCATCGCGACTCTTGTGGTTCGCGACCCGGAGCAGACGAACGAGGCGTGCATCGAAGTTTTGACGAACGGAGAAATGCCGCCTGCTGCAATGGGCATGATTCCTGGAAAGATCGCCGGCGTGCCCGTCATGGTCGTCAACAACGATCCCAACGACGATATCGAGCCGCTGCAGGTCGGCACGGCCGCGTGGTACCGGCGCAAGCAGATGGGCCCGAAGCCGTGGCCGAAAGGCGGATTTGCGCCACCGACGCACGACTACTGCTCAGCGTTTCCGACCGGCTCGCTCGGAGGCAATGCTGGCGATGAGATTGCGTGGTTTGAGTACGAGACGTCACCGCAAGATTCTGTTCTCTCGATCAACCTGTTTGATTTTACCAACACGCACATCGACGCCGCGCCGTTCAATGCGGCGTCCGTTAGCAAGGCTTGCTCACACCTCGACCAGTTCCACGAATCAAACACGTGTGGCGCCTGCCCGCTGAGTCTCGTAGCCACAGACTGTGTCAGCGAAGGAACGTCGGACGGAGACGGACAGTGCCTTTATGGCCAGAATCCGATCCCGTTGACCGCGAGTCGGCCGTCGTGTGGAGAAACTGTCCTTCCTATCGGCGAGCCGTGCGACTGCGACACGTGCTCGTGCCAAGGCCGTGACATTTGGGGACGCCCGTCGGCCACGGCAGTCGCGTGCGTGCCGAACAGCCCGGACGAGAACCTCGAGTGCGAACTCCGAGGCACGTGCCTGTCTTGCTACCGAGACGCGGATACATACCCAGAGAATCTCTGCGTCGAGCCGACGACGACGTACCGAATCGGCCTGCCGTCGCAAGTCGAAGGGATCCAGACGTTTTCGGTGGTCGAAGATTTTATTCGTCGCGGAGGCCGCAACTGTTGGACCGCGCGTCCGCTGGGCGTCGACGAAGGCCCGTCCGAGATCTTCACCAACCTGTGCGCACTGCAATGGGAAGATTTCACCGGGGTTCTGGACCCAGCGTATTGCTTTGTCGAAACGAGCCCGTTTGGAAATACGGAACAGCCGAGAGTGACGTGGTTCGAGTTTGAGACTCTTCCAATGCCCGCGGAGTACCGCTTGTTTCTGAATTACACCACGATCGGCTCGGCGCGGAGCTCCGTCGTCGGTGTGTTTTCGTCGTGCCACCACACCGAGGACAGCAACATCGACTTGATCCAGTGCAACTCGTTCTACTCTGGAGACGGCTCGGTGACCGATCCCGTGTTCGATACTCGCGACCCGAACAGTGCGCTTTCTCTCCGCAATCGCGCACTGCACCCGTCAACCAAGTACTACATTGGAATTCAGATCGTTCCGGACTTTGCGGCGCGCACGGAGGCCGGTATCTACGATTACAAGCTCACGCTCGAGTCGTTCCCGATGAACGAAATCGGCGGCGGCTCGTGCGAAGACTCGGTCGAATTCGCACTCTTCGGTTCGACGTGCCCGCCAACCGCGATGGCCGGCGGCGTTCTCGCCGACTATAACACGAGCGGGCCAGGCGAAGATTACGCGGCCAACAGCGCAAGCAGCCGAGTGATTTTGTGGAACTCGGTGACTGCAGAGGTCGACGAGTATGAGATTTCCACGACTGCCCATCTCGTCGCCCCCGTCGGACCAGTTTCTCTGCAAGCCGGACTGACGGGAACTTTCAAGAAGCTGATTGCGTACGAGCAGATCGCACCAGGCGAGGACCTGACGTATGTCGGAATCTCTAGTTCTCCGAATGCCGTCTTTTACGGCACTGGATCGACGGCGGGAAGCCTGTACGTCATCCCGAGCGGGTCCGTCACACCGATCGACGCCTTGTTGTACGACGCAGATGGAGATGGAGACCTCGACTTGCTCGTTGTCATGCAGTCGACGACCCCGGATGCGTACTGGGAGCGTTGGAACTACGACGTCACGACAAAGACGTTTGTTTTTAGCCAAACGGGTTATTTGGCGTCATTTGGGGGCGCCATTGGTGCGGGTGTTGAGGTGGAAGTGCTCGAGATCGCCGTCGCACAGCCACCGACACCGTTCGAGTCACCGCGTCTCATCGCATGCTTTACAAGGGACGGCCAACCCAAAGAGTTCGTGTGCATCTCGACGATTCCGTCGGATATATCGACATCGACGGTAATTTACAGCCTCTTTCTCCTCGACATCGAGCCGTTTACCATGTTCGTCATCAAGGACATTGCCATCGGAGATTTTACGCACGACTCTGCCGGAATTCTGGACATTGTTGTCTCTGTCTCGGATTATACGTTCAACTTCGTGCGTCTGTATCACTTCACTGCCCAGATTGCCGGAGCGTATGGTCTGTCTGTTCCTTCGGAATATGGCATTCAGACGTACTTCCATTTTCTGAACAGCGTCGATTTGGACAAGCCCGTCAAGGTGCAGTTGCAAGACGTCGACGGAGACAGCGATTTGGACGTGCTAGTTGGCTTTACAAACAGCTTTTCTACTCAACTTGTCCAAACTCTGCTTAACGAGGATTCGCGCGGAACGATTGTCCCATTTAGACAGGACTTCGGGGAACTTGACCGTTTGTATTTCAATCTGGGCCGAAACGGTCGAATCGGATACGTGGAGCCGGACCCGATCGCCAATTTTCTCAACTACAAGTATTGCAACATTCTGCAAAACCCGGAGGCGTATCGCTCGACGATCATTGGAGAAGTGTCGAACAAGCGAGCCTCGAAGGCAGACGGATTCTCCGATTCGTGCTCACAGCCCGGAAACTCGGAGGAGGCGCGCGCGGCGTGGCTGACTTACCGAGCGCCGGCGGGACGCAACACGCTGGTGGACGTGTCGTTCCCGACTTCTATCATATCGGAAGGCCCGTTTTACATCTCTGTGTGGGACCAGTGCGCAGAAGCCGGCTCTGTCAGAGATCTAGTCTGCAGAGAAGTCTCGTCCACGCTGTCGGCGAGCTTTGCGTGCCCGGGCACTTCGGAATTTTGCACCCAGTTCTGTGCCGAAGCCGGGCGCGAGTACCGCATTCGCATCCGGGACGCCGGTGATGTCGCCGACAACGTGTGGTCCGACCCGGTGCGAGTTGAGGAGAGAACCGCGCTGAATGGGGCACAGTTCTGCGAAGCGGCGCGCGACATCGGCTTCACGTGCGACGGTGACGGCAAACAGGCGCTCTATTTCGACACCTGTGCGCCAGATCTCGCGATCGACGGTCGCGTCGACGGAGACCTTGCCCAGAGTGGACTGTGGGACCTGGGGGGGAAGCGAGAATGGGTGCAATTCGAGGCGCACGCGGAGCCGGCGCGCTACACATTCTCGGCGCTTCGCACGTTCCAGGCAGGCGATGTGACGGCGAATGCCACCATCGTCATCCAACTGTGCAACGACTGCCAGCGCGATGCGTGTCACTCGACAATCGAGATCGAGCCAGAAGTTGTCGGGTCCAGCATCAACAGCACAGGCAGCGGCATTTCTCTTGAGGTCGCAGAGTTCAGCTACACGTTCCCGAAGGACCAGATTCTGTTCGGAAAAGTCCACTATGTGGCATTCCAGAAGAGTTTCACGGCCGGCATCTGCATTCAGAAGGAGAAGTTACCTCGAAACGCGATCTGCGAGTTTGCACAGCCCGTCATGTTCATGCAGGAAGTTTGCAGTGCGAGCGAGCAGATCGCCGGGACCGAGACCATCACGACAGCGGCGGCGCGCACCCTTTCAGGCGACGTCCTCGTCGCCACGTCGACGTTTGGTTTCGGAATTTGGACGTTCGGGCCGACTGGCACGCCGGCTGCGCCCATTTATAATGCGTACTGTGGCGGAGGCTCGCTGACGGCGACGCGCGTCGGGACGTTTCAGAGCTCGCCGACGGCCGAGCTGGCATTCTTCCATAGCCCGGCCACCCAGGCCGTGTGTGTGCACAGCATTTCCGGAAGCGGCGTTTATCTGTTCACGATCACTGTCAACCCACAGGCAGACTTCGTTCTTAGTGGGCGCTTGCAAGTCGGCGATCCGTCAGAATCACTTTTTGTTTTTGTCGAACAGTCCACCCCGACCGTCATCTTGTACGCCGAGAACGGAGCTCTGCAGATGGCCGAGCTCGCGACCCTGAACGTCCCGACACCTGGAACTACTGCCCCTGGTCAGTCGATCGACTTTATCGACGGCGCAGTTCGCGGCGGGGACGGCGTTTCAAGTGACGCACTCGCGGTGCTTGCCGAGATCTCGGACGCCAACTTTGAGCAACAGTCGCTCGTCGTCTACCGCTTCACTGCCGGGCCGGCCATCAGCTACGTCTCACGCTTCGAGTTTCCGTTTGGCACCGCGAAGATCACATCGATCCAGATGTTCGACGCGACATACCCAAGCACCCCTGGACTTCGCACGTACGTCATCGTCTCGTTCGAGGCCCAGTCTGACCCGCGTCCGGCGTCATTCTTCTACTTTGACCCGGCGGCGGCCACGCCTACACTTGTGCCGATCGAGCACGGAGAGGTGCTTGTCGGAAGGAGCGTCGACGTTATCCAGACAACGCCTCGCCTGGTGGTCGCTCTGACATCGGTCGACGGCACAGGAGTCCGGCAGCTCGAGAACCACGGAGGTGCACACTTCTCGTCGTTCACTCCGATCAAGTCCATTTCCGGTACCAACTTTGCCGGCGCCATCGGCCTTGATGCACGAATCACTACACTGCCGGCAGGTCTTGACATGTACATCATCGAACAGGCACCCGGCCTCGCCGACATCTTGATTGTCTGCGACCCGCCGGGCCGGGCCGCCTTGCGCCTGCCGGTCCCTTTGGCAAACCCGGCCGACGCGCACACCAACGACAAGTTCAAGGGGTCGTGCAACAGTGCACCCGAGGACACGATGGCTCTCTGGTACCGTACGCAGGCTCCGGACTATAGAGTGCAGCTGGGCTGGTCCAGTTCACACGAGATCTCGCTGTGGGGCGCCTGTGACCGGGCCGTGGGAAGCGACATTTCCTGCGGAACAACTGCATCGGGCGTCTGTGTGCCGGCAAACAAGGAGATTTATGTCCGCTTCGACGCATCCGGCAAAGACGAGCCGCTAGATGCGATCATTGTGGCAAATCGCGTGGTGTCCGGGGGGCGCGAATGCGCCGAGGCCATCCCGATTCCAGCGTCAGACTCGCCAGGAGTCTGCAACGGCGCATTTACACTCGGCTGCAACAGGCTGGCGAGCGAGTCTCGCACAGATCTGGACAGTGCCTGCCCGGGCTTTGACGACACGCAGCAAGTCGCTTGGTTCGAGCTTGACGTGCCCGCAGACTCTCCGACGACGGTACTCACGGTTGACATGAGCACTATTGGCGGAACCGTCAACTTCGCAGTATTCGCTGCATGCGACGGGAATGTGCCAGTGGCGTGCGAGACGTACACGCCACCCGGGCCCGCACAGATCGATCTCGGCCAACTTTCTGCTGGAACGACGTACCACGTCGCCGTCGCACACGCCTTTCAGTTTGAGGACATCACGCTCTGTGCCGACCACTCGAAGGCGTGTGCAGCGCCGATGACACGCGGACAATCGTTCTCGACTGTCACGCTCACCGCCCCGGATTGTCCAGTCTGCGGCGTGACTGCAACGGAGTCCCTGGACGCTGCTGGCGCCACGCTCAACATTGTGTTCAACGATCAGACGAGTTCTCCGAACAACTTCCAGTGTGTCAAGATCGAGCTGCAAGACGGTGGGGCGGGGACCTTCTTCGACCTGACGAGCGGATCGTCGCCGAACGTCGTCTTTCATAGCAACGTGCTTGTTGGCTTGGCGGGTTCGTATCTCGCGTGCGTCGACGACACCGACCTGACTGCTACGGGCACTGTTCAGATCTTTGTTGGCGCCGGCAGTCCGACAGACGTGGCCGTCGTCACGATTGTGTGCATCGAGCCGCCGACCAAGTGCCAGCTGGCGCCGACGATTGCGTTCACCAGCACCGACGCGGTGGTGCAGACGCCGCCGTTTGTCACGCCGGGCAACTTGCCCGACGACGGGGACTTTTTCCCACCGCACTTGCCGATGATGCTCAACTTTGGCCGCAGCCGCTGTATCTCGATGTCTTCCATTCGTGCACAGAACGCCGCCAAGCTATTCGATCAAGGGCAGGCGTTCTACGATGGCCAGTGTGACAGCAACCAGCCGCACTTGGACGGACCGTGTGCGGACGACGCCTGGTTTGCGTTTGAGACTCCAGAGATGGCCCACGAGTTTAACATTCAGATCCACGAGTGTGGGACGGACACCGACGTCGTCGACTTTTACACGCTAACCACGTGGGACCAGTGCGAGGACACGAATCGGCCGATTCAATGCGACTCGGATTCCACGGCCACGTTCTTCCGGGCGTGCTTCCAATCGTCGCGTAAGATCTACGTCCGCGTGCGCTACGACCCGACCACGGCGAACCTGGCGCTCGACCCGCCCGACTTTCAGGTTTCGATCGAGAAGAGTCCGCTTGGGCAACAGTCGTACAAGTGCCAGAACGCGATCGATCTCGGTTCGCACATCGGCAGCGTCAACGACGTCGGCTTTGAGCCGGAGAAGTGCTTTGCGGCAGACACGCGCTGTGCCTCACAGGGCAATTTTGGGCCCGCGGCGGTCGAGGGCCTGCTCCAGTCCGGCCTGCAATGGTTCTTTTCGGACGCTCCGCCGATTGACCTCAATGCCGACCCGGTCATCTGCTCGTACACCGCGGAGATCGAAGTCGACGGCTCTGCGAACCTCTACGTGATCGACGCAGAGGACACTTGTCCGGACGAGTTCTCGGTGACAAGCGAAAATGACCTTCCAGCGCCAGTTCCTGGAGTCTCGGCGTCGGGTATTGCTCGCCTGCCGGGCGATCGTCTGCTTTTTGCCGTCGAGTTTGAGGACGACGACGACACGACCGGAGAGGACGTGTGTCTCGCGTGGCAGCCCGTTGCGTGCCCAGAGTGCGTCCCATCGACGTTCGCGTTGACGTCGTTCCGGACATACTCGGCGCCAGATTGCCCGGTCTGCGAAGGGGCACCTCTGCAACTCAGCGTGCCGTTCTTTGGGCCGACGACGGTCAACTACAACGTTAACCCAGAGTTTGGACCGCAGTGCATCACGTACACGATGTCAGACGGTGGATCGCTCATTGGCCCGCGTGCCATTGGCTGCCCGAACTGCTTCATCGTTCCGGACGACAGCCTCGATCACAACACGCTCGGACAAAAGTACATCGTCTGTCCGATCCACGAGGCGGTCTCGCCGACGACGATCATCTTCGAGGCGGGCTCTGGCACGCTCGACGTCGAAGTCCAGGCGATCTGCATCGACAGGCCGCACAAGTGTCCTACGGCACCGCGCGTCGGCTTCCGAAACTCGCTCATCTGGTCTGTCATCCCAGAGTCGGCGTTCCCGCAGACTCCGCAGCTCAAGCCGTTTGCCAACTCCAAGTGCCTCGAGCTTCAGCTGGACGCCAACTTGGTCGCCATCGACCCGTTCTCGCACGGCGAGACGTTTTTTGACCAGTGCGCCATGACCGAGCACGACGGGCCGTGCAGCGTCGACCGCTGGAACTCGTTCGAAACTGGTTCAGAGCCGGCGATCTACCACGTGCGCCAGCGCATTTGCAACCCGGACGCGTCTATGGTGACGGCCGGAGATGTCACCATTTCCGTCTGGGATCAATGCGACTGCCGCTACGGCCAGAACGGAGGGCCGCCGTCGTTGCTCGGCTGTGCGACCGGCCCGGGCGACATGGCGGTCGACGACCTGTGCCTCGGACCGAGCCGCGAGTACTATATCCGAGCGCGCGCCAACAGCGGAATCGGCGCCGTCGCGGCCACCGAGCGTGTCCAGCTCTCGGTCGAGAAGGAACCGCTTGTGCAGGGCGGAAAGACGTGCGCCGATGCCGTCAACATTGGGTCGGCGCTCGCGCCGATCATTTCGCCAAACGACTGCTTCGTCGTCGACTCGCGCTGTGTCAAATCACAGTGGTTCTACAGCCGCTCGCCGCCGTTTGACGTGCAAGCAGACCCGCTCGTCTGCGGCTGGGACTACGAGATCACGTCGCCCGGCGAAACGATCACTGTGCTCGACACCGAGCTCGGCTGCCCGGACACGGTCGGCGAGAACGAGGACATCTCTGGCACTAGCTTGGTGGGCGCCATCGATCTCGACCACGGTGTCCAGGTTACATTCCGTGTCGACTGGGTGAGCGGTGCTAGCTCACAGCCGATTTGCATCGAATGGGCGCCAGTCGCGTGCCCAGCCAACTTTCTGGCTGGCCCGACTGGTGCCACGGGCGCCACCGGTGGCACTGGCTCGACGGGCGCCACTGGCGAGACGGGTGCCACTGGCGAGACAGGTGCCACTGGAAGCACTGGCGGCACTGGTTCCACTGGCGCGACGGGCGAGACTGGAGGAACCGGGTCGACGGGTGCTACCGGCGCGACCGGCGCGACAGGAAGCACTGGCGGCACTGGTTCGACTGGTGCGACGGGCGAGACTGGAGGAACCGGGTCGACTGGTTCGACTGGCGCGACTGGTTCGACTGGAGGTACCGGATCGGCCGGCGCTACTGGCGAGACTGGCGCCACCGGATCGACTGGCGCCACCGGATCGACTGGCGCCACTGGCTCGACTGGCGGCACCGGCTCGACTGGCGGCACCGGCTCAACGGGCGCTACTGGAAGCACGGGTGCTACCGGCTCGACCGGCGGCACTGGCTCTACGGGCGCCACTGGATCGCCCGGCGCTACTGGAAGTACCGGTGCCACCGGCTCGACTGGCGGCACTGGATCAACGGGCGCCGCTGGTTCGACTGGCGCCACTGGTTCGACTGGCGGCACTGGCGCCACCGGCGCCACTGGTCCGGGTGGCGGCACCGGTTCTGTCGGAGGAACAGGTGCGACAGGAAGCACTGGCGCGACCGGCTCGACCGGTGCGACAGGAAGCACTGGCGCGACGGGCGAGACGGGCGGAACCGGATCGACTGGCGCTACTGGCTCGACTGGTGCCGCTGGCGAGACCGGCGCGACTGGCGAGACGGGCGGCACTGGATCGACCGGCGCGACTGGCGAGACGGGCGCCACCGGGTCGACCGGCGCGACTGGCGAGACTGGTTCCACTGGCTCGACCGGCGCGACTGGCGATACGGGCGGCACCGGTTCTACGGGAGCGACTGGCTCGACGGGCGCCACCGGGTCGACCGGCGCGACTGGCTCGACAGGCGGTGCGGGCTCAACCGGTGCGACTGGCGAGACTGGCGGGACCGGTTCTACTGGTGCCACTGGCTCGACAGGAGGAACTGGTGCGACAGGGGGTACGGGCTCGACGGGAGCAACCGGTGAAACTGGTGGAACCGGTGCCACTGGAGAGACTGGTTCGACGGGCGCCACGGGCTCCACGGGCGCGACTGGAGAAACTGGTGGCACTGGTGAGACTGGCGCAACGGGAGCGACCGGCGCGACTGGCGCGACTGGCGTGGTCGGCCCGACCGGCGCAACGGGCGCGACTGGTGAGACTGGCGGCACTGGCGCAACGGGAGCGACCGGCTCGACCGGCGCAACTGGTGCCACTGGTGCCACTGGCGAGACCGGAGGAACCGGCTCGACTGGCGCCACTGGCTCAACTGGAGGCACTGGTGCAACTGGTGCGACGGGCGAGACTGGCGGCACCGGCTCGACTGGTGCGACGGGCTCGACTGGCGACACGGGCGCGACCGGTGCGACTGGCGAGACCGGCGAGACCGGTGCGACTGGCGCTACGGGCGAGACTGGCGGCACTGGCGCTACTGGCGCCACGGGCGAGACTGGTGACACTGGCGCGACCGGTGCGACCGGAGCGACGGGCGAGACCGGCGGCACTGGCGCCACCGGAGCTACGGGCGAGACCGGCGGCACCGGTGCAACTGGTGCGACCGGATCGACTGGCGCGACGGCGGCCACGGGCGCCACTGGCTCGACGGGCGCCACTGGCTCGACTGGTGGCACGGGTGAAACGGGCGGCACTGGTGCGACCGGGGCGACCGGCTCGACTGGCGGCACGGGAGAGACTGGCGGAACGGGCGACACGGGTGCCACTGGCGCCAGCGGAGCGACTGGCGAGACTGGCGGAACCGGCTCTACCGGCGCGACTGGCTCGACGGGAGGAACTGGCGCCACCGGAGCGACTGGATCGACAGGCGAAACTGGCGGCACCGGTGCCACTGGCGGCACTGGCTCGACCGGAGCGACTGGCTCGACGGGCGCCACGGGCGAGACTGGCGGAACGGGCGCCACCGGCGCAACTGGCTCGACGGGTGCGACTGGCTCGACTGGCGCGACTGGCTCGGCGGGTGGCACTGGCGAGACAGGCGGCACTGGTGCCACTGGCGCAACTGGCTCGACGGGCGGCACTGGTTCAACTGGCGGAACCGGGTCCACTGGCGGCACTGGTTCCACTGGCGCAACTGGCTCAACGGGCGCGACTGGTTCGACTGGCGGAACTGGAGCGACTGGCGGCACGGGTGCGACCGGCGGCACGGGTGCGACCGGTGCGACCGGATCTGGTGCGACCGGTGCGACCGGCGGCACGGGAGCGACGGGCGCGACTGGCTTTGGCTCGACCGGCGCCACTGGCGCCACCGGCGAGCACGGTGCGACCGGTGCCACTGGTCCGCAAGGTCCGCCGGGCCCAGGCGAAGGTGCGACTGGTGCGACCGGTGCGACTGGGCCGACAGGCTCGACTGGCGGAACTGGCGCGACCGGTGCGACCGGTGCCGGTGCGACTGGTGCGACTGGCGGAACTGGCTCCACGGGCGCGTCCGGATCGACCGGAGGCACGGGTGCGACCGGCGCTACTGGCTCCGGTGCCACTGGTGCCACTGGTGGAACGGGCGCGACTGGCGCAACCGGCGAGACCGGTGGCACTGGCAGCACAGGCGCGACGGGATCGACCGGCGACACTGGAGCTACCGGTTCGACCGGCGGCACGGGTGCCACGGGCGGCACTGGAGCGACGGGTGCCACTGGCGAGACTGGCGACACTGGCGCGACTGGTGCGACCGGCGCGACGGGTTCGACTGGCGAGACGGGCGGCACTGGTGCGACCGGCGCCACTGGCTCGTCTGGCGGAACCGGCGCCACTGGTGCCACTGGCTCGACGGGCGCGACTGGTTCGTCGGGCAGCACGGGCACGACCGGCGGAACTGGCAGCACGGGCGCGACCGGAGAGACTGGATCGACCGGCTCGACTGGCGCCACTGGAACGACCGGCGCCACAGGCAGCACGGGTGCGACGGGCGAGACGGGCACCACGGGCGAGACGGGCGGCACTGGCGCGACCGGTGCCACTGGCTCGACTGGCGCCACAGGAGAGACTGGTGCTACCGGTGCGACCGGTGCGACGGGCGAGGTCGGCGAGACCGGTGCGACCGGCTCGACTGGCGCTACTGGCACGACCGGCGGCACGGGCGCGACCGGCTCGACTGGCACGACCGGCTCTACCGGAGGCACGGGCTCGACGGGCGGAACTGGCGCGACCGGCGCCACGGGCGACGAGGGCGCAACCGGCGCCACGGGCGGAACTGGCTCGACTGGTGCCACCGGAGAGACGGGTGCGACTGGCAACGACGGGGCGACGGGCGCCACCGGCGCGACTGGAGACGAGGGCGCCACTGGCTCTACGGGCGGAACCGGTGTGACGGGCGGCACCGGATCGACGGGAGCCACGGGCTCGACTGGCGCGACCGGCTCGACTGGAGCGACTGGCTCTACGGGCGGCACAGGAGCGACTGGCGGCACTGGATCGACTGGAGCGACCGGCTCGACTGGAGCGACCGGTGAGACCGGCGAGACTGGCGCAACTGGTGCGACTGGCGCAACCGGCGACGACGGTGCCACGGGCGCCACCGGAGCCACTGGAGTTGGCTCTACGGGCGCCACCGGCGCCACGGGAGCCACCGGCGCCACTGGACAAGACGGTGGAACTGGCGCAACTGGCGGAACCGGTGCGACCGGCGCAACTGGCGCAGACGGACAAGACGGCGCGACCGGTGCGACTGGCGCGACTGGATCTACTGGCGCGACTGGACAGGACGGCGCGACTGGCGCGACGGGTGCGACTGGCGCCGACGGAGCCACTGGCGCCACTGGAGGAACTGGCGCAACGGGAGCCACGGGCTCGGACGGCGCAACTGGCGCAACCGGTGCCACGGGCTCGGACGGAGCGACGGGCGCGACGGGCGGCACAGGTGCGACTGGCGCAACGGGCAACAACGGCGCCACTGGTGCCACTGGTGCCACTGGTGTCGGCGAGACCGGCGCGACCGGATCCACGGGTGCTACTGGCCAAGACGGTGCCACCGGTGCGACAGGGGCGACCGGCCAGGACGGCGCGACCGGTTCGACCGGCGGCACTGGAACGACCGGTGCGACTGGTGCGACCGGTGCGACCGGTCAGGACGGCGCCACAGGTGCCACGGGAGCCACTGGCGTTGGCGCGACGGGTGCGACTGGAGGCACTGGCGCCACAGGTGAAACTGGCCAGGATGGCGCCACCGGCGCGACTGGCCAGGACGGCGCCACCGGTGCCACGGGCGCGACTGGTCAGGGCGGCGCCACCGGTGCCACGGGCGCGACTGGTCAGGATGGCGCCACCGGTGCGACTGGCCAAGACGGCGCGACGGGAGCGACGGGTGCAACTGGCCAGGACGGTGCGACGGGAGCGACGGGTGCAACTGGCCAGGACGGTGCGACTGGAGCCACTGGAGCCACTGGCCAGGACGGCGCCACCGGTGCTACTGGTGCGACCGGCCAGGACGGCGCCACTGGTGCGACTGGTCAAGGCGGTGCGACGGGTGCAACTGGTGCAACTGGCCAAGACGGCGCGACCGGCCAGGACGGCGCGACTGGAGCAACTGGTGCAACTGGCCAAGACGGTGCGACGGGTGCGACTGGTGCAACTGGCCAGGACGGCGCGACGGGTGCGACTGGCGCGACTGGCCAGGACGGCGCGACCGGTGCGACTGGTGCAACCGGCGCGACCGGTCAGGACGGCGCCACGGGCGCCACCGGCGCCACCGGCGTTGGCGCGACGGGTGCAACTGGAGGCACCGGAGCCACAGGTGCGACTGGTCAGGATGGCGCCACCGGTTCGACCGGCGGCACTGGAACGACCGGTGCGACTGGTGCAACCGGTGCGACCGGCCAGGGCGGTGCCACTGGTGCTACGGGTGCGACTGGCCAGCATGGCGCCACCGGTTCTACGGGTGCGACCGGCCAGGGCGGCGCCACTGGTGCAACTGGCCAAGACGGCGCGACGGGAGCGACTGGTGCGACTGGCCAGGACGGCTCGACTGGAGCGACGGGTGCAACTGGCCAGGACGGTGCCACAGGTTCGACAGGCGCGACTGGTGCGACCGGAGCGACTGGACAAGACGGTGCGACTGGAGCGACTGGTCAGGACGGCGAGACGGGCGCGACTGGCGCAACCGGACAAGACGGTGCGACGGGAGCGACTGGTCAAGACGGTGCGACGGGAGCGACTGGTGCGACTGGCCAAGACGGTGCGACGGGCGCAACTGGGCAGGACGGGGCGACCGGTGCCACTGGCGCAACTGGAGCCACGGGCCAGGACGGCGCGACCGGTGCTACAGGCGCGACTGGTCAGGATGGGGCCACAGGTGCAACTGGGCAGGATGGCTCCACAGGCGCTACTGGTGCCACCGGCCAGGACGGAGCCACAGGCGCGACTGGCCGGGACGGTGGCACTGGTGCTACTGGTGCCACGGGCCAGAGTGGAGCAACGGGAGAAGGAGGCGCAACTGGTGCCACTGGCGCGACCGGTGCCACTGGCCAGGGTGGCTCAACAGGAGCGACTGGCGAAACGGGTGCGACTGGACAGGACGGCGCGACCGGAGCGACGGGTGCAACTGGCCAGGACGGAGCAACGGGAGCAACTGGACAAGACGGCGCGACCGGGGCTACTGGCGCAACAGGCGCGACTGGCCGAGATGGTGCGACGGGTGCGACTGGGGCCACCGGCCAGGATGGTGCAACAGGTGCAACTGGTGCCACTGGCCAGGATGGTGCAACAGGTGCAACTGGTGCCACTGGGCAGGACGGCGCAACTGGTGCCACTGGCCAAGACGGCGCAACTGGTGCCACTGGCCTGGACGGCGCCACTGGCGCGACTGGCCAAGACGGCGCGACTGGCGCTACAGGTGCAACTGGACAAGGCGGCGCGACTGGTGCAACTGGTGCAACTGGCCAAGACGGAGCGACTGGTGCGACAGGTGCAACCGGACAAGACGGCGAGACTGGTGCTACAGGTGCAACCGGACAAGACGGCGCAACTGGCGCGACTGGCCAAGGAGGCGCGACTGGTGCTACGGGTGCAACTGGCCAAGACGGCGCAACTGGTGCGACTGGCCAAGACGGCGCGACTGGTGCAACTGGAACAACCGGTGCGACTGGGCAAGACGGTGCGACGGGCGCGACTGGCCAGGATGGCGCGACTGGCGCAACTGGTGCGACTGGCCAGGAAGGCGCAACCGGTGCAACGGGCGCGACGGGTCAGGACGGAGCCACTGGAGCCACTGGCGCGACTGGCCAGGAAGGCGCAACCGGTGCAACTGGTGCGACGGGCCAGGACGGAGCCACTGGCGCGACTGGCCAGGATGGCGCGACTGGGGCTACTGGCGCGACGGGCCAGGACGGCGCGACCGGCGCAACCGGTGAAACTGGCCAAGACGGCGCGACAGGCGCAACTGGCCAAGACGGCGCAACCGGTGCGACTGGCGCAACGGGAGCAACGGGCCAGGACGGCGCAACTGGCGCAACTGGCGCCACGGGCACAATCGACTGTAGCGGCAACTCGTACATCCACCTGTCGCTCAGCGAGTTTGTGGCCGAAGTCAACGACACGCTCACGCTCACGGTTTCGTCAAGCGGAACGACGGGCGACGCGATCAAGCTGGCGCTCGATGCGTCGATCCTCGGCACGGCGCCGTCGTTGATTGTCAGCACTGGCACGTGCGGTGCGCCCCAGGAGGCGACGTTTGTCTGCTCGCCCGACGCCACCGGCGAGCTCGTTGTCTCGTTCGACGTGCCGCCCGATGTCGAAAACTTCTCGGTGCTCGACTTTACTGCGGTACTGGTGGCCCAGGACGGCGCCGACTGTGCCGTCGAGACGCAGTCGATTCTGGTGGTGTGTGAGGCGCTGCTCCCGACCAAGCCACCGGAGACTGCGCCGCCGACGCCTACCCCGAGCCCATTGCCGACGACTCCGTGTGACGAGCGTCAGTGCAAGATCGAGGGCTACGAGTCGGCGCCGTGCGATCGTCGCAACGTCGAGAAGATGCACGCCACGTGCTACGGAGGGCGCTGCCGTGCGTTCAACGCCAAGTTCGACGTCGACTGCCACTCCGACGTCTGCGTCGACTCTGCCGATGGCACGCCGTGCGGCTATTGCGACTGCGCCTGCGGCGCCATTCCGGCCGACGGCGGAGACGGTTCGCGTCAGCTCGTGCTGCGCGACTGCTGCGACGCACCGACGCCGGCTCCGAGCACAACGGGCGACGACGACGACGATAACTCTGGCGCCAACCAGGGCGACTCGCCCCAGTACGATGGGCACGACCCGCATCACGCCGAGCCTGTCTGCGGCAACGGCATTCTCGAAGACGGCGAAGAGTGCGACGGCGACGAGGGCCACGGCATCTTCCTCGAGTGCAGCGACGAGTGCCGCCTCGAGTTCTTCTGGCCGGCGCTGGCCGGTGTCGTGCTCTCGTCGGTGGTGGCCGGTGGCTGCGTGCTCTGGCTCTGCTTCCGCGCCATGCTGCGCCGCTACGCGCTGGCGACCGAGCGCCGCCGTCGTCGCCGAGAGCGCGACCGGCGCGAGGCCGAGCGCCGCGGCGCTGCCAACACGGCGCAGCCACGCCCGCCGACCGGTGCGCCGCCGCCGCCGTCGCCGCTCGTGCCGCCCGCTGCCCGAGCGGCGGTCAGCGGCATGTTTGGCGGCCCGGCACACGAGTCGGCGCACCGCCGCAAGGCGCACTAGGCGACGACACCGACGTCGCCCGAAAGATGCGAGAGATCGGCATAATGTCGCGCACTACTCTTCACTCGCAAAAGAAGAGCCTTTGACAATAAGTAAAAGATCTCTACTTGTGCATTTCAAACTTGTGCGTGCGTGCGGCAGGCGGCGGCCGAGGTCGCTCAAGCAGGTCGGTTTGACGAAAATTCGTTTTCAGCGGAAAATGAAACTAGACCTCCGGACGAGTCCAAAAATGGCACTCCGACGAGAATCCGAGCGCGCAACAGCGAGCTAGAGGCTCCACAAGACGAATAGTTTGTTGCACCTTTCGCATTTTTAACGGCTAGTTTTTTCGCGAAAGGTGCAACAAACTATGTGCAACAAACTATTTTTTCGAGATCTCCCTACTGCGGCGTCGCACGGTGCTCGTTCGCACGCCAAATCCACTCAGAATCTCCCGAAAAGTTGTTTGCGGCTGGTCCGACGGACGCCTGGCAAATATTTGGAGAGATAGAGGCGCCGACATTTCGGCGAAATAGTTTGTTATATGTTTCACCTTTCGGGGGTTTTACTTAATCTGAGAAAGGTGAAACATATAACAAACTTTTCGTCTTGCAGAGGCTCTAGTTCCCTGTTGCGTGCTCGGATGCTCGTCAGAGTACCATTTTTGGGTTCGCCCGGAGGTCTAGTTTCATTTTCTGCCAAAAACGAATTTTCGCCCGAGCAGGCAGACGGCCGCCGACCGAGCCGGCCCGCCGACCCCTTGCGCCCAAAACAGGTCGGTTTTGCAAAATTCGTTTTCGACGGAAAATGAAACTAGACCTCCGGGCGAGTCCAAAAATGGCACTCCGACGAGCATCCGAGCACGCAACAGGGAGCTAGAGCCTCTGCAAGACGAAAAGTTTGTTATATGTTTCACCTTTCTCAGATTAAGTAAAACCCCCGAAAGGTGAAACATATAACAAACTATTTTGCCGAAATGTCGGAGCCTCTAGCTCCCCGATGCGCAGTTCTATGCTCGTCTACCCACGCGCAAACGACTTTTCAGAAGATTTTGAGCGGATTTGACATGCGAACGAGCACCGTGCGACGCTGCAGTAGGGCGAACCAGAAAAAATAGTTTGTTGCACATAGTTTGTTGCACCTTTCGCGAAAAAACTAGCCGTTAAAAATGCGAAAGGTGCAACAAACTATTTTGCCGAAATGTCAGAGCCTCTGGCTCCTCGATGCGTAGTTCTATGCTCGTCTACCCACGCGCAAACGACTTTTCAGAAGATTCTGAGTGGATTTAACATGCGAACGAGTGCCGTGCGACGTCGCAGTAGTGCGAACCAGAAAAAATAGTTTGTTGCACATAGTTTGTTGCACCTTTCGCATTTTTAACGGCTAGTTTTTTCGCGAAAGGTGCAACAAACTATGTGCAACAAACTATTTTTTCGAGATCTCTGCATTGCGCCGTCGCAGCGCACTCGTTCGCACATCAAATCCACCCAGAATCTTCTGAAAAGTCGTTTGCGCGTGGGTAGACGAGCATAGAACTGCGCATCGAGGAGCCAGAGGCTCCGACATTTCGGCAAAATAGTTTGTTGCACCTTTCGCATTTTTAACGGCTAGTTTTTTCGCGAAAGGTGCAACAAACTATGTGCAACAAACTTTTTTTCCGAGATCACCCCACTGCGACGTCGCACGGCACTCGTTTGCATGTCAAATCCACTCAAAATCTTCTGAAAAGTTGTTTGCGATTGGTCCGACGGACGTCT
>Ga0180434_10001428_pt1 | contig 34113 bp, 44 predicted proteins | sample SS_ome_7_FD_132453 | JGI IMG/M metagenome (GOLD analysis project Ga0180434, IMG submission 132453) | Hypersaline lake sediment archaeal communities from the Salton Sea, California, USA - SS_1_D_2 metaG | ecosystem: Environmental > Aquatic > Non-marine Saline and Alkaline > Hypersaline >... | reverse complement strand
GATTTATTATTAAATATCCTGAGATCGCTGTTCGGAGGGTGAACGGATCCGTTCACCCTGCAGTTTCGACACTTCGGCGAAGGCAAGTTTTAGGCTCCTCATGGAACACCTCTTCACTTTTAAGACCGAATAGACCCCTTTGCTCGCTTTCCGTGCGCCGCCCCGTTCCAACCCTCTCATCACACGTCCTGGGGCCAAGGTCATCCAGGTCTTGCGGGACGAGAGCAGATTCGAAGGGCCTCTCCTCGCTTGCCCTATGACAAACCTATCCAAGACACCGAGGTGTTCCAACAGTTTGAGGGTGGAGGGTGGGTCGGAAAATCCGTGGGGTGAACGATTTCGTTCACCCCGCGATTCACGTTTTCAGGATATTTAATAATTTTTCGGCTCGGGACGGAACACTGGCACCTTGGCTCGGACCGATTCGGTGCCACCTGTGAGCAACGAAATCGCATCGAAACCGGAGTTTCGCGTTGCAAAACTAGAGTAGTTAGGGAATTGCACGGTGCAGTTTTCGAGGCCGTAGCTCTTCTGGTTGAAGCAGAAATGGACCGACGAGCGGGAGGTCAAGTGTTCCATCTCAAAAATCGGCTTGGAACGGTTCTAGAACTAGTTCTAGAACTAATTCGCCGATGGGGAGCAAAATTCGGTATTGAGCTGCGGCGTCGCTTCGCGCAATTTTTCGGAGGGGTCACGGGCGACCCCAATTTTCGGAGGGGTCGCTTCGCGCAATTTTCAGTCGGGAGGGCAAAAATCGGTATTAGGTAGCGGCGCTCCGCGCGACTTTCCGAGGGCGGGTCACGGGCGACCCCCGGAAATTTCGGAAGTCTCGCTTCGCGCAGTTCCCCGTCTTCTGCGGGAGCCACCGGGATTCGGGCAGGTAGTGCGGGTCGATGCTGGGCGCCGGTCGATGACGCGGCCGGGGCAGCTTCCCGCGCTCGAGGAAGCTCCGTATCGCTTCCGTCTGCCGCCGGGCGTGGATCTCGTCGGCCGCCGCCAGGAGGTTGCGGATCGTGAACTCGCCGGCAAGCGCGGCGGCATCGGCGTTTCCCGCCAGCGGCATCGAATCGTCGAACGGGTCGCCCGGAGGTTGCGCCAGGCGCCAGCGGAGGGCCTTGTAGCCGGGAGAGCGCAGTGCCCGCGTCCTGCGGAATCCGCGGCCGACGAAGTAGACCTCGGAGTTCGTGACGCGCGACGACGGCGGCTTGACGATGCAGCTCTCGTCGAAGCACTCGTCGGCCAGGAACGCCAGCAGCGAGAAGGTCCAGGGCCGGACGAAGGTGTAGAACTTCAGGAGCGCCCGGCCGCCCGACCGGAGCATGTCGATCGCGCACAGGACCTGGCCGGCGTGCATGCGCGCCGCCGCCGCCTCCTGCCGCTCGCCCGATTCCGCGTCGAACGCCATCCCGGCGTCCGAGACGTAGAGCGTGACGCTTCCTGCCCCGACGCGGCGCGTCATGTGATCGCACTGCGCCAGTTCGCGCAGGTCCCCCGTGATCCGAGGCGCGCCGTCGCCCGGCGTCATGATCCAGTGGCGCGCGTTGCCTGCCCAGAGGCCGTAGATGTCGCCGAGGGCTTGCGGGTCGGCTCGCGGGTGCAGGGAGCAGGCGTGCCACATGGGCATGAGGCTCGTGCGGACGAGGTTGCGCATCGAGGCGTCGTGGAGCCAGTGGTTGGCGGCGGCGACGAAGGAGCCCGGCAGCTCGGCGTTGAAGAAGAGCGTCTCGCGCGACGGATCGATCCCGACGAGCAGGCGCTCCCTCTCGTACATCTCGTAGGCCTTGAGCCACGCGTTCGACACTGCCTGCCCGTTGCAGTACTTGCGCACGCGCACGACGAGCTTCTTGCCGACCTCGTGCGCTGCCGCCAAGGCCCGGTCGCGCCGTTCGGGCTCCGCCCGATCCAGAGCACCGCGACCGTCGTCCATGCGCCGTTCGAGCTCGGCGAGCCACTCCAGGAACTCCGGGTCGAGCAGGTCCATCCGCCGCTCGGCGTGCCGCGTGACGTCGTCGGCGACGATTTGCTGGAAGTACGTCATGACGGCCTTCTCTGCGACGTTCGACAATATGCAGGGTCCTCCGAGCGCGGCTTCTTCGAATAAAAAACGAACGTTGGTGCCTGTATTTTCATCTGCTCGCTGCCCGCGCTACACCGGCGGGTCGGGATTGTACGACAGCTGCGTCGGCAGCGGCGCCTGCGGTTGCTGGCTGACGTGCATGGGCTGCAGGGCCGGCGGCAAGGGCATCGTGCCGTCCGCCCGGCGCGTCGGGGGCCCGTAGCGCGGCATCGGGGCCTGAGGCCCCGAAGGCAGGGGCGATCCGCCCACCCCCGGACCCGCGAAGCCCGCCTGGGCCGGCGCGTTGATGACCTGCTGCGGTTGCGGCGGCGGCACGTACTGGTGCTGCTGCTGAGAGGGGGCGGCCTCCGGCGGCCTCGGCTGCCACGGGATCGGCTCGCTCTTGGGCAGCGCGACGAGATGGTCGGCCGGTTCGGTGTCGAGGCGCGCGAGCATCTGGTCGGGCCGCCAGTTCTTGACCGTGTCGACGAGCACGCCCTGGAACGGATGGTACTTGTCGCGCCGCCGGTCGCCGCCGTACGTCGGGGCCCCGCGCACGTTCTCGACGCGCCAGAACTGCACCTGCGCCACGGGCTGCCCGACGACGAGGATCGCCGGCGCCGACGGGTGCTCGTTCGTGATGTGCAGCGTCCAGCGGTTGAAGAACCCCGGCGTCCCGACGGCGCCCCGCACCCGCACGAAGCATCGCTCGAGCGTCGTCCTCGGCACGAGCACGGGCGCAACGTCGCTCACCTGGCTGCCGATGAACTCCTTGGTGGACGTCAGCAAGGTTTGGCCCGGACGGACGATGAGCACCTGGTCCTCCGGCCCGAGCCCCGCTGCCTGGCAGGCGAGCTGGTTGGATTCTTCGGCGAGCGACCCGACGGTGCGGGCGCCCATGGGACCCTTCCAGAGAGCAGGGGCGCGGGCCTGGCGCGCCATGACGAACGGGCTCGTCTGCTGCGCGTCGGCCATGTACGCCACCGAGCCCAGCGTGACGTCGTACGAGTTCGTCGTCACCTGCGCCCGGCGGAACGGGTACACGACCACCTCGCGCGCGGCGAACGCGTCGTGAAGAGACGGACCGCAAAGCATTCTTCCGGGGTTGCAGGCGCGCCCTGCGGTTCTTTTATTTCTCTCGTCGACGCGGAGTGAGAGTAAAAGCCCCCCCCCCTTCCCTAGCCCACCGACCGGTCGCAACCGATCACGTAGGTCCGGCACTTCGATTCGCCGTCCGGGCGCGGGTAAGGCTTCCGGCACCGCCGGCTCACGAGCAGTCCGTGCACCTGCAGCGTCGTCTGGTAAAAGTCCGCCTGCCACCGCTCGGGCGTCACGTTGTGCGTCCGACAAAAGTCCTTGTACAGGTCGCCGAGGTCCGACAGGGGCATGTAGGCGTCGCGGTCGAACGCCAGGTACTCGGGCGCGTGGAGCATCTGCGAGAGCGCGTTCGTCGCATCCTGCACGTGCTCCTTGGTGCGGTGGAAGTACTCCGGCAGCACGCCCTCCGTCCAGATGCCCTTCTTGCCGTGCAGCCGCAGCGCCTCCCCGTAGGCCTTGTTGGCCTTCAGGATGATGTTGGGCGTTTCGGCGACGAGCATCTTCTCGAGCTCGTTGTCCGGCGCCAGGACGATGCGCATCCATTCCCACACGAGCCAGCGACGCGAAACGGACCCGGCGTTGTCGTTGTAGTGCGGCAGCTTGTTCCCGCTGCACCACCCCGGCGCCGTCCAGATCATCGTCTCGGCGATCTTGTGCTTCCGGCGGATGCTCACGGCCTCCCCGCTGATCATGCTCTGCAGGTCGGTCTGCGACAGGTTGAAGTTCTCCTTGATGTCGGGCGCGTACCACGACAGGCAGTCCTTCAGCGCCTCGAGTCCGAAGCCCTTCTCGACCTCGTTGCTGATCACCTCGCAGAGGTTCTTCGGATAGATCGTGCCCAGGACGTTCTTCAGCACCGAGCTCTTGCCCGTGTTGCCGATGCCCTTGAAGAACGGCATCATCTGCCACGAGTCGGTTCCGACGGGGTGCATCCAGCGTCCGATGGCGACGAAGAACCAAAAGATGACCTCTTCGCACCCGCCCTCGACGCCCCGGTCGTCGTCGTTGATCGACACGTGCCACATCTGATGCCGCATGATCTTGTCGAGCGCCGGCGTCGGGATCTCGTCCCACCGGTCGGGCGGCAGCATGGCGAGGTCCTCGTCGAGCTCGACGTCGAAGAACTTCGCGGCCACCGGCTCGCCGCACGTACCGTCGCGCTTCTCGACGATGATCGGCTCCTGCCTGACGGTGCCCGACTCGTCCTGCACGCTCACGAACGGGTGCCAGTCGTCGTTGAAGCCGTCGTAGATGCCGTTGCGGAACGAGAACGTCGACCGGTCGATCCGCAGGGACGGCAGCTCGCGGTCGACCGACACCTCGAGGTACTCGGTGGCGGCGTCCAGGTGCGTGAGCGATTCGACCCAGTGCGCGAACTGGTCCTCCTTGGGCGCCTCTTTGAGCACGAACTCCTTGATGGACATGGCCTCTTCCCAGGCGTGGACGAACCGCCCGTCGGCCATCACTCTCCTGTACAGGTGCGGCCCGTGCTTCCGGTAGTGCCGCTCGTAGGCCCGCCGCAGCAAAAACAGGTAGAGCCTGGCCTTGGGCGCCGCGTTCTCCATGTCGTCCCAGAGCGTCGTGAACTTGAAGAGGTCGGGGTCCGGGTCGCCGTACGCCGCGTCGTCCTCGAAGTGACACGAAGCGAACCGGAACGCGTTCCGGACCATCGTGTAGCCGCAGAAGATGGCCTCGCCGAGCCGTCGCATCTTGCCGCGCCTGGCGAGGTTGGCCGGCACCCCGCCGGACAGCATGTCGTGCCGCGTCATCTCCATCATGACGGTCAGGAACCGGAGCTTGACCTCGTCGTAGAGCGCCATGAAGCGGGACTTGGCGGCGATGTGGCGGTCCGGATGCCCCGCAGCCTCGGCGTCGAAACCGAACAGCGTGAAGGCCATGACGGCGCGCGACCCGTAATCCAGCTGCCCCCCGTCGCCGGCACCGAGCGGCGGGAACCACTCGTCGTACAGGAGCGTGAACTGCGCCTCGGTCTCCTCGGGCGTCCACCGGATCCCGTCGGCTACGCACCCTTCCGCCGCCGGCCCCACCTGCAGCGCTTCGGACACTTCTTCCTCTTCGTCGGCACCCGCGGCCCCCGCCATCCCTTCGGTCAGGTCGAACGCGAACGGCGGCGGAGCGCCCTCCGCTTCTTCCTCGACGTCGTCGTTGATGAACGCCCGGTCCTCCTCCGTCTCCTCGAGGTCCTCTTCTTCCTCCTCGTCGCCCTCCTCCGCATCGTCCTCGGCTTCCTCCTCGAAGAATCCCGAGTCCGGACGAGCCCTTTTGCGCGGAGGTGCCATGCTTCCGACCGAGGGCTCCAAAAAAATCGGGGACCGCTGGACGGGAAAAAATAAAATCGTTCTCGTAATTTTCCAGGAACGCCGCGCGCCGAAACGCGCCGCGAAATGTATTGATGCTTCATTTTTTCCCACCGACCGCGACCGACATGGAATACTACGCGAACTGGTTCGACGAAGGAGAGCAGGTTCTGCCGCCCCTGGACAGCTGGTGGTACCGCTGTCCCGCGTGCTTTTCTCCGAACAGCAAGAAGCCCGAGGAGCAGGTTTGTTCGTCGTGCACCCGGACGATGACGCAGGCGTGGGTGTCGGGCGTCTCTGCCCGCGACATACTGCAAGCGCACACGGGCTACGACGAGTGGAAGTGGACTACATGTGCGTCTCGAAGAAGCGGCGATTGACGAGGTTGGGCGACTGCGTGTACTGCCGGTGCAGCGTCCACGCCGGACTCAGATCGAGCTGTCCGTAGGCACACGGGCGCCGGTCGCCGAGCTTCGGGCCGTTTTCGTGCAGCGGCCCCGCGCGGCGTTCGGGAGGCCGGGACTCGATGAACGCGCTCGGCGTCGGCGCCGGAGCGACCGCGTTGCAATACGAACACTGGCACGGCCGGTTCATTGCGTTGTCCGTTTTCGCTGGAGAAAAAGAATACATCCGATTTTTCGCTTTCCGGGTAGTTTGTCCTTCAAAACCGCTTGTATCGCTTCGCCTCCTGCCCCCGCAGGGCGTAAGGACCGTCCTGGATCGCGCGGTTCTGCGTGGCGATGCTGTACTGGCTGAGCTTGTTGTAGCGCAGGAGGTTCTCGCCCTCGGAGACCTCGGAAGCGGTGGCGCCCGTCCGCACGCCGGCCGAGTCCAGGTCCACGCCGTAGACGTCGTAGCCCGGGTCGTGGAACGGCGGCCTCTGCGCGCGCTTGTAGGTCTTGGGGGCCGGGTACGCGACGGGAGCCGGCCGGCCGAAATCGATCGTCGCCGGGCTCTCTTCGCCCAGATGCAGGCCGCGGCCTCCTCGGCCCGGATCGGACGCCTTGCGCTTCAGGGGCGCGTGCCAGAAATAGGCCGTCACGAAGGCTCCCACGGCGAGCACGGCCGCCAGAGCGATGAGTTCCCACTGTTGCGCCGTCAAGGCCATGGTTGCGCCTGCGCGGTCAGAAAAAAAGACCTTCCGGGCATCGCAGAATGGAGGTCTTCTGCCTGCAACACTGGTTCGAGGAGGACGAAGGGTGGCCGGAGATCGAGAACGCGCGCGCGTTCGACAGCTTCGACAAAGCGAGGGAAGCGCTTCTCGATATCACAGGCCAGCGCCCGTCTCTGCGGTTGGACGACACGGAAACGTTCGCGTACGCGGGTCACGAAAACAACCCCCACGAAGTCTGTTGGATTTCTTCGTGCAGAATGAACGAATAGTTGGTTTCATTTGGGCCGAACGAAATACGCGAACATCCAGACGCCCACCGCGATCATCCACGCGAGCGCGGCCCAGCCGAACGCTTTCCACAGCCCTGCGCCGGTCGCCAGCACGACGCCCGCCACGACGGCGAAGAGGGCGTGGGTGCCCCGCGCCACGGCGTCCTGCTTCGCGAACGTCTGCAAGTGTTCCGGGGCCACGCCGCCGAGGTAGACGGCCAGCAGGGTGATGGCCACCCCCGCGGGGATCGCGTCGACGAACGCGCCCCATTCCGGCGAGACGTGTTTCGCCACGTAGGCCACCGCGGCCGTCACCGCGCCGCCCATGATGAAATCGCGCGCCGCGTCCCTGCCCGCGCTCTTGGTTGTCGGCATCGTCGCTGTCGCGGCAGAACCGAGAAATTTCCGAGAACCCGCGCGCGGTCGGGGAAAAACGCCGAAAATCTGCCGTCAGTCGTCGCGATCATGTCTCGACCCACGCCCCCCGCCCCGCTGCCGAACGACGTCGACCTCTGCTTCCAGCTGGTCGACATCGTCTACCGGACCAAAGGGTCGTGGAGAGAGAAGCATTGCGCCATCTACCTGTTCGGCGTCACCGAACGCGGAAACTCCATCACCGTCGTCGTCGAAAACTTCTTTCCCTACTTCTACCTACTGTCGGAACAGCCGGACATCGAACGCCGCCGCCGCCTTCAGATGCAGAGCGACCTCGAGAGCGCCCTCGGTGGGCAGAGGGGCCCCCCGGGTCGCGTGACGAAGCTCGAGTTCGTTGGAGGCGAGAAGCGCTCGCTGTGGGGCTACCGGGGCGACGTTCGCGACCCGCTCTGGCGCGTCACGCTGAACAGCACCGACCAGGTGACGCCGCTGCGCAACGCCCTCGCCGCCGGCGACGTCCGGTCGGCCCTGGGCAGCGGCCACCGCGGGTACGCGACGAAAACCTTCGAGAGCGACTTCCCCTTCGTCCTGCGCTACATGGTCGACACCGGCATCACCGGCTTCGGATGGGTCCGCCTGCCCGCCGGCGCCTACGAAGAGGCGCGCCCCGACGAGGACTTCGAGTTCTGCAACAGCCAGCTGTGCGTCCGGATGCTCGGAGCCGACGGTCGCCCCGAACCGATCCCCGGGCGCCTGGACTGCGCCCGCCTGATCCTGCTGTCGTTCGATATCGAGTGCACGAGCCGCCGCGGCTTCTTTCCCGACGCGGAGCAGGACGCCGTGATCCAGATCGCCTGCTACGCCACCGTCCACGGAACGCCCGAGAGCCCCGCGCACGGCACGCCGAAGCCCATTTCCTACGAGCTGCTGCAGTGGCGCACCTGCGGCCGCGTCGATTCCGATCCGCCCGGAGCCCGCGTTCGCTGCTTCGACAGCGAACCGGACCTGATGCGCGGCTTCGGCGAGTACGTCCGGCAGCTCGACCCGGACCTGCTGACGGGCTGGAACATCATGAACTTCGACCTTCCGTACCTGCTCAAGCGCGCCGACGCCCTCGGCCTCGAAGACTGGGAGTTCAAGCAGCACCTCTCGCGCTGCGACCGCCAACCCACGGTCTCGACGACCATGTCCGGAGGCGGCGGGGCCTGGAAGCGACGCAAGAAACCCACTGGCCCTGGAGCGAACGGAACCGCCCAAGACGCCAAAGCCTCGGAGAGCAAGGACAAAGAAGTCGTCCTGCCGGGTCGCGTCGTCTACGATGCCATCGCCGTCGTCCGCAAGGAGTTCAAGGAGCGCTCGTACACCCTGGACGCCATCTCCCGCCGCTTCCTCGGCGACGACATCGGCAAGGATCCCATCAAGCACACCGAAATCGCTCATCTCTTCGACGGCACCGACGACGACCGCGCCAAGCTGGCCCACTACTGCCTTCGCGACGCATGGCTTCCGAGCCGCATCCTGCAGGCGAAGAAGCTCGTCGTCCGCAGCGTGGAGATGGCCCGCGTCACCACCGTCCCCCTGGCTCTCCTCATGACGCGCGGCGAGAGCACCAAGGTCCTGGTGCAGATCTACCGCTGGGCCCAGCGGCAGGGCTACGTGGTGCCGTACGTCGAGAAGCGCGGCGGGCGCGGCGACAAGTACGAAGGGGCCGTCGTGCTCGAGCCGAAAAAGGGATTTCACCAGGGACTGACCGTGGTGCTCGACTTTTCGTCCCTGTACCCGAGGTTCGCCCGCCGTTGCCGGTCCTTTTGCACCGTCTCACCCCCTCCCGCCTCCGCAGCATCATGCTCGCCCACAACCTTTGCTACACGACCCTGCTCGAAGGAGGAACTTCGCAGGCCCGCTCGCTCGGGCTCGACCCGGACCGCGACTGCGAGATATCGCCTCACGGAGACTGGTTCGTCCGCGAACACGTGCGCAAAGGTTTATTGCCCCGAGTCCTGCGCCATCTCCTGGACGCCCGCGGCAAGGCGAAGCGCGACATGGCCAGCGAGAAGGACCCGTCACTCGTCAACGTTCACGACGGTCGCCAGCTGACTCTGAAGATCGTTGCGAACGCAGGTGCGATTCCTCCCCGCAGAGCAGGCAGACGCCGTATTTCTCGGCGCACCGCCTGCAGGCCACGAACGGCCGCATGATGCCGTCGCGAAAGCAGAACGCGCACATGGAGTCGCAGCACGTATCGTCGCAGTCGAACAGGATACGGAGCTTCTGTCGGTAGTGCTTGCCGCAGAAGATAGCGGAGGCAGGGTCCGGGGAGGTCATCGGGGCGGAGAACTTCTGTCTACCACCGGCAAACTAATTTTTCTTCGTTTCGCGCGGCGCAGTGTACGGGTTCACCGGCGCTCCGATGGCGAAGCTGCCGTGCCTGGCGATCGCCAGCAGCGTCACGAACTACGGGCGCGACATGATCATGGCGACGCGGGAGTACATCGAGCGCACGCGGCCCGGAAGCGAGGTGCTCTACGGAGACAGCGTGGCCGCCGGCACGCCCATCGTCGTCGCGGACGTCGACCTGCAAGTGCGCGTCGTGCCGATCCAGGATCTCGCCGACGAGTGGGTCCCGTTCGCTGACAAGGAGGAAGGGATCGTGAAGCAGGAGTACGCGCGGGTCTGGAGCGACGGAGGGTTCGTTTCGCTGCAAAGGGTCATCCGACATCGCCTGCAGCCGCAGAAGCGCATGTACCGCATCGCCACGGCCCTCGGGTTCGTCGACGTCACGAGCGACCACTCGTTGCTGCGGGACGACGGGTCCGTGGTGCGCCCCGAGGAGTGCGCGATAGGCACCCGCCTCCTGCACGGCTCCCCCGAGTTCATGCACCTGCCGGCGGTGGTGGAGATCGCGCCCGGCACGCCGCGCATGGTCGCTCAGAGCGAGACGCCCCTTCCCGAAGTCCCGCCGTTCGCCCTGAACGCCACGCTCGAATCGAAGCTGCGGTACTGGCAGGAAGTCTTCGTCGACGGCGGCCGCCTGCTGGTCGGCGACTGCGTCCGGTGCGAAACGGCGCTCGAGGCGCAGAGCGTGCTCTGGTTCATGCACGCCGTCGGATACGGATACGTCACCGTGGCGCTGGAACCCGACGCCGGCGCCGAGGGCGCTTGCGTGCTGCATGGCCATCCTCGCGCCTATCCGGTGGCGCACATGGATTCCGCGTTCGACCACGGCTTCCACCGGAGCATCCTATCGATCCGCGACGTCACCGACCTGCATCAAAGCGCAGACCCCTTCGTCTACGACCTGGAGACACTCGATCACCACTTCGCTGCCGGCGCCGGCCGCATCGTCGTGCACAACACCGATTCCGTCATGGTTCGCTTCACCGACGACCTCGTTCCCGACATGGAGACCGCCATCGCCTTCGGAAAGGACATCGCCGCCGAGATCACCGAGGCCCTCTTCGTCCCGCCGATCAACCTCGCGTTCGAGAAGATCTTCTACCCCTTCCTGCTCATGATGAAGAAGAAGTACATCGCCCTGCACTGGACCAAAGCCGCCGAACCGGATTTCATCAACTACAAGGGCGTCGAGGTGGCGCGGCGCGACAACTGCCTCCTGGTCGTCGAGGTGATGAAGGGCGTCGTCGAAGCGGTCATGAAAGAGCAGGACGTCGACAAGGCCGTGGCGATCGCGAAGGGCGCCGTGACGGATCTGCTGATGTGCCGGGTGCCGATCGAGAAGCTCGTCGTCTCGAAGAAGCTGTCGCGCGCGGCGCGCGACTACGCGGGAAAGCAGGCCCACGTCGAGTGCGCCGAGCGCATGCGTCGCCGCGACCCGCAGACGGCCCCCGTCCTGGGCGACCGCGTGGCCTACGTCATCGTCTCGGGTGCCGGGAGCTCGATGTCCGACCGCGCCGAAGATCCGGCCTACGTCACGGAGCAGGGCATCCCGATCGACGCGCAGTACTACATCGGCAAGCAGCTGCGCGGGCCCGTGGAGCGAGTCATGGAGCCGATCATCGGGCCGGCGGCGACGCGTTCCATCTTCGAAGGCGATCACACGCGCAAGGTCGTCCGGCGGTTGCCGAAGAGCGGCGGCCTGCTGAACTTCTTCAGCGTCCTGGAGAAGCCGGCCGAAGGAACCGTCGTGCCGCCCCCGACCCCTGAAACCGCGAAACGAGACTCCCCCGAACCCGAGTCGCAGCCCGCTCCAGCGCCCAAGCGCCGACGCCGCGCTCCGGGCGGCGGACAGAGAACCCTGCATTCGTTCTTTGGTCCGGCTGGCGGGCAGGCAAAGTAAACGAATGATTTTTTTTCACTAAGTCACGCGTAACGCGCACAAACGACAAAGATGAGTGCCGAAGCGAAACCCGATCCGTGCAGAGTGATCCTGGCCATGTGTCAGGCGTCGCGCAACTGGCGCACGGTGTCGGTCGACACGGGACTCGACGAGCGAACGCACACCGACCTGGGAAACGCCGTTCTGCGCGTGCGCATCTGCTCTCCGGACGGAAAGCGCACCAAGACGGCCATCCTCGACTACAACCTGCGGCACATGGCCGCCGGCCATCAGTGCGGGGCCTCCTGCATCCAGGACGTCCCGCCTACCGAAGCGCACGTCCGCATGCTCGAGATGATGGGCTACCGGCGCACGCGCATCATCAAGCTGCTCAAGAACGAAAACACCCCCGCGAACCGGCTGACGTGCGACGACATCTGTCGCGGCGTCAAGTACGTCGCCGAGATCGGCGTGCAGGACACGCGGCTGCCCTGGATCCGAAAGGAGGATCCGTGCATGCACGGACGGCCGCGCCTCGAGCCGTGCGAGTTCTGCGAAGCTCTCTGGTGGCTGCAGGAGGAGCAGGAGCGGGATCGCGAGGCCCGCCGGATCGCTCGGCATTTTGCTGCCTCGCAGCAGACGGACCCGAGCCGACCCGTTCGCCGGCGGAACTCGCGCGCCTCGGAACTCCTGCACCGCGTTTTCCATCCGCGGAAAAAGAAGTGACGCGCCGTGGAGACGCCCCCATGACGACCCGCGGCTACTACGCGGCCCCCGGGTCCAGGACGCGGCGGATGGCCCTGCAGGACTTTCACAATGAAATCAAATTGCGTTTGCTGCGAAGCGTCGTGAAGGTCGGCGACTGCGCCCTCCTGGATTTGGGCGTCGGTCGCGCCGGTGACCTGCAGAAGTGGCGACGAACCGGAGTCTCGTTCGCGTGCGGCGTGGACCGCGACCCCGCCTGCCTCGAGGAGGCCCGACGCCGCGTCGAACGTGCGCGACCGCAAATGCGCGTTCGCCTCCTGCTCGCCGACTGCAGTCGGCGCGGCGGTCTGCGCGAAGTCGACTGGAGCTGGTTCGACGTCGTCTCCTGCCAGTTCACGCTGCACTACATGCTCGAAAGCGAACGGTCGCTGATGGGCTTCCTGTGGAACGCGGCGGCGCACTGCCGGACCGGAGGAGCGCTGGTCGGAACGTGCTTCGACGGCGCCTCGGTGCGGAGGCTGCTCCGCGACATAGCGAACGGCGAGACCGTCGAGTGGAGCGACGACGACGGCACGTTCTGCGAGATCGCGAAGCGCTACGAGGAACGCGAACGCGCGAAGATGGGCGATTACGTCGGCGACGCCATCGACGTTTGGATGCGTCCCGTCGGTGGTACGCACAGGGAATGGCTCGTCGACTTCGACGAGGTCTTCGTTCCTTGGATGCGGCACGTCGGCTTCGAGCTGGAAGAGACGCGCTCGTTTTCGGAAGAGGCGGACGGAGCCGGGCGTCGCGGGTCCGCTCGCGACATGACGAGTTCGGAGCGGCGCGTTTCCTTTCTGAACCGCTCGTTCGTTTTCCGTCGCAGGAGGCAGGTGTGGATGAAAAAAGTGTTCTGGGGACTCAGGTGAAGTCCCGTGTCCCGGCGCTCTGTATTAAATTGTTCGCAATCGAACGGCAATGGCCACCGAGTGGCGCGTAGCGGTCGCCGGGGCCCCGCGTGTCGGTAAGAGCGCGTTCGTCGTGAGATGCATGCGCGGCGAGTACGTCGATCGGCACTCGACGGCGCGCAGCGAAGCCGAGACGCTCCCGCTGACGGGCGGCCGGTTCGCGAGGCTGCGCATGATCGAGTGCCGGACCGAGAAAGACCTGAGCGAGAGCGACTGCCGCGCCGTCGTGCTCCTGTACGATCACCAGAGAGCGGAGGAGAGCTCGGCCGAGCTTCTGGACCGCTGGTACAAAGCCGTTCCCGCGCAGGCTCGCGGCACCCTGCTGCTGTGCGGAACGAAAAAGCGGCGCGGCGACCGCTGTCCGGAGCGGCTGGCGAACTTCGCCTACCTGCGCGGCCTACCGCATTTCGACGTGTCGGCGCGAACGCACTACAACCTCGACAAGGTCCTCCTGTGGCTCGCGCGCCGGTTGTCCGGCAACGAGGCGATCGAGCTCGCCGGGATCAGCAACGACCTGCGCCGGCATCTCTGATCCTTTTTTCCGCTGGTTCGGGAACAAAATGGCCTCCGTGTTCTACGATCAGCCGTACATCCTGAGCTACAACGGCAGCGGGCAGGACTCGACGCCGCTGTACCTGGGCGTGGCCCCCCGCAGCGACGGCGGGAGCGCCGGCGGCGCCACGCTCCTGCGCTGGTCGCCCGAGAGCGGCGACGCCGCGGTCGTCGTGTTCCGGCAGGCGCAGGAGGCTCCGCTGGGATACGAACTCACCGCGGACGCCATGCTCGGCACCCCCTTCGGAAACGGCGACGTCGCCGTGGCGGAGATCTCCGGCTCGGGCTACGTCGGCATCTCGCACGGCAGCCTGACCGTTCTGGCCCCGCCCGACGACTCGAACCCCGTCTACCTGTTCGGCTTCGAGTGCAAAAACGCCGACGACGGCGGGCTCCTCGCGCCCGCCGCCATGGAACTCAAGGTCCGGACGGGCCCGGACGTCACCGGAACCGAGGTCTACTACGTCGAGGACCCGGCCGTCTGCACGGTCGGCGACAACGTGTGCGCCAGCAAAGACGACCCGAACGCCTGCCTCTTCGACCTGCACTACCCTGGCCAGGAGCAGGGGGACGCGATGGATCCCTCGTACGCCGCGGTCTATCAGGCGCCGACGGCCGACGGCGACGACAGCGACTTTTCGTGCGACGAGGCGCCGCCCGTCGTCGGCGACACGTTCGACGACACCGGCTCCTGCGACGCCGCGGTGCCCGACAAGGCCTCCCTGGCCCTGCTCCCCGCATACGGCGACGGCAACGAGAGCGACGTGACGGTCGAATGCTTTTCGGACGACGAGTACTCGAGCGTGAACCCGAACCCCTGCGACGCCGCGGGCCAGGAAGTCGCCGTCGCGCTCTATTCGGGCCCCCTGGACTCCGTGCGCTTCTGGTTCACGGCCGCGAACAGCGCCGACGCTTCGCCGCCGGCGGACACGAAGACCGTCGACGCCGACACCGCTTTCGTGTGGCTGCAGTGCGACGTGGACGACGGGACGTGGAAAACCTCGGGCGGCTCCGGCGGGGATCTCGACCCCATCGCCATCCTGCTCTTGCGCAGCAACTATCAGAAGAAGGTGACGTTTGTATTGGATTACCAGCAGGTCGGGGTGCGCGTCGGCGACTCCAGCAACCCGCTGCTCGAGGGAGGCCGCGCCCTTTCTTTGCCCGACGACTTCGGCGTGCCCGTGTCGACGTACGTGGTGCCGTACGGAGCAGCGGCGAGCCCGACGACGGCCGGACAGAACGCGTACGCGGCGATGCAAGCGGAGTCCAGCAGCGCCGGGCCTCTTTTACTGTCGGAAGCGGTTCGCCGCGCTCGGAGGCGGGAGGACAACGCGCAGCCCATCAGCACCGACGCCAAGGTGGCCCTCGGAATCACGGTGGGGGCTCTGGTTCTCATGGGCGTCGCGGCGGTCCTGGCGCGCTGATGGGAGGGGACAAGCAGGCAGGAAGCAAAGCGATTCCTGGTTATCCCAGCTGCCGCGGTCCCGTCCGGCACCACCGGAACTGGCGCTTCTGCTCGGGCGTCATGTAGTAGCCCTTCGGGAACCCGTAGAACGTGTTCGGAGCGGCCGCAACCCCTCGGACGAGCAGCGGGTCGGCTCCGGGCGGTCGAGGACACATGACGTTGCCCCCGCATTCGGCGCCGATGAAAAACTCGTTGCCGGGCCACCGGAGCTCCGGGCAGGCGTAGAAGTGTCGGGCAGCGGCGGGTTCGGGGGCGTGTTGACAGGACATCTTCCGTTGCGGGAAACGAGTAAGAGATTTTCCTGCGGGAAGGATGAGTTTAGTCCAGTGGCTGTTCAGACGACGATCGCTGCTGGTCGCGGGGCTGCGACCAACGGACGGCGCCCGGGGAACCTCCGGCGCCAAGCGGCGACGATGCGCGGGCGGTAGTGGTATCCGAGACCGCCGCCCACGATGAAGAGCACGGCGAGAATTGAAACCGTCCAGAACCACCAGGTCTGATAAAATGGCTTTTTGTCGTTGTCGGTTGCCATCGAGCGTTCCGAGGCCGGTTAAGGAAAAAACGCGCGCAGCGAGGGATGAGAACTGTTCATTCTTCCTGATCGCTCCAGACCTTCGTGAGGTACAGGTCGGTGTGGCAGTGGCTCTGACTCGCAATGAGCTTGTGATTGTTCGCGTCTCCCGTCACGTGCAGGTGCTGGTTCTCCGTTTCGTGATTGTAGCATTTCAGGCAGAAGCGCATGTCGGTGCCCGTCTGCATGGGCGTGTCGTCGTCGCTGTCGAGGTCGCGCGCCTCGACCCGGAACACGTCGCCGACGTTCGTGTCGTCCAGCGTGCCGATGTCTTCCTCGTACACGTACCGGACGTCGTCGTCGACGTCGTGCTCGTCTTCTTCCGGGCCGTAGGGAGGATACGGATCGTCCGGATCCGAATCGTCCGGGTCGCTCTGCGACCGATACTGCCAGTATCCACGCTCCGCGGTCGGGTTCGCCGCGGTCGACGAGACGAAGACGATCTTCGAGTTGTTCGCCAGCTGGTCGCTCTTGGCGTGATCGACGAGCTGCCACCGATCGCCGGTTTCGGTCTCGGCCACCTCGAGCGGCTGGAACAGGTCCCCCTTCTCGCTGTCCGTCGTGAACCTGTAGGCCTCGTCGCTGCTGTCGTAGTACAGGAAGTCGGTCGACTCGTCGGTGTCGCTGTGGTACCGGTTGATGCTGTAGTAGTCGCCGTAGAGCACGCGCGACGGATCCGACGGGGTCGTGACGCCCGTAGGAACGTCACCGCCACCGCCTCCGTTGTCGCCTCCGCCTCCGTTGTCGCCTCCGCCTCCGTTGTCACCTCCGCCTCCGCCTCCGTCGTCATCGCCGCCGTTGCCACTGTCCGTTCCGGCCCCGTTCCCTTTCCAGGCCTTGTATATGTAGTACCCCGCGATCGCGCCGCCGACCACGAGCACGACGAGCAGCACCGCGAGCGCGATCACCGTTCCCGTCGTGAGGGGCATCGTTGCGCGATCGTTCCAAGAAAATTCCCGGATACCCCGGTTCAACGCGCGTCGCGACGGATTGCGTCTGCTTTCTCTGGCACCGCCGCGGTGATGCAGGGACGCGCAGCCAAGCAGCACAAAAGAGTCCGGTTCGCCCCGCTGCCGCCCAAATGTCCGTCGCCGTCTCCGCTGCCGCCCCGCCTTCCGAAAGCTTCGAGGACCCGACGCAAGCTGGAGAACGCGCGCCAGATGGTGCGCTACAAGAGGATCCTGCGTCGCCGAGGGGCCGTCCGGCTCTTCGCCCGCCGCGTCCTGAACCAGAGGCGATTGGCGGAGTTGGGCCCGCTGGTGCGCGAACTGTCGCCTCCGACGTGGACGCACGCCAACGATTGGAGCGCGGATCCGTGGGCCGTCTTTCGGGAATGGAACGGCCTGCCGACGGCCCCCTTCTCTCTCTGCCGGCCGACGTCTGGCTCCTGCTGACGCGCGAGTACCTGGGCGTCGCGGACGTCGCGCGGCTGGCTCAGACCTGCCGGAGCCTGCGGGACCTGTGCTCCGCGGACGAATCCTGGGCCCCCGCGGTTCGGAAGGTCGAGAGGGACGGCATCGCCCGCAAGCTGTTCGTGCGCAACCGGCGCGAGAAACCTTTTCCCCGCATGCCGCGCGAAGTGTTCCTTCCGTCCTGCGCTCTCCCGAAGCGAACCGTCTACGCCCGAATGCTTTATTACTTCTACGCCGTCGTGCTGGAACGCGAACGCGGCCGGTTCCTCAAGTACAGCGTGGCACACTCCAGGTGTCGTCGGCGTCGGATGGATCGTCTGCGCCGGAGCGGTCTGCTGGATCCGGAGTTCCTGGAATGGTGCCGTCGGAGGGCAGGAGGGGCGGCTCCTCCAGCCGCCGCTTCTTCCGGCGGGCGGCTTCCGTGATCTCCTCGACCTGGCAGCGGTACATCGAGACGCCGGCGCGGTACCGGAAAACGACGAAGTGCGTGCCGTGCGGATCGTAGCGGCCGCAGTGCGGACACAGAGCGGCGTCGCGCCTTTTCTTTCTGTTCGTGAGATCCTGTTCGGCGATCCAGTCGACGTCGGCCACAGTAAACCGCGTTTTTCCCTGCAGGTGGTCCCTGACGATGCGCTTCTCGCTTTCGGACCGCGGCGCCCGCAGGTGCACGGCCAGCGGCAGGTTCGTCGTGCGCAGGAAGCGCGCCAGGCGCACGAACGACCGGAACGAAAAATCCGAAACGTCGTAGCGCGCGATCTCCGTGTGTTCGGGGGCGGTCGTGCCGAGCCGTTCGTGCCGCTCGGCGATGCCGTCGAGCACGGTCTCGTGCAGGAGCGGCGAGACGACCCGCGTGACGTTGGGCGGCGCGCAGAGGAAGTCGCGCACGAACTCCCCTTTTTCGTGCAGGAGGACGTCGGTCGGAAACTCGATCGCGTCGAGCGTCGGGCTGCGCGCCGCGGCCTCCTGGAAGAAGACAGCGTGCTGCCGCACCGTATCGGTGACGACGAGCCGCACGACGCGTTCCTTTTCGAGCATCTCGCCGTACTGCGAGAGGTAGAGTTCCCCCGCGGGCCGCAGGGTGCCGTCGGGTTCCGAGAAGACCTGGCGGCGCACGCAGCCCCACAGCAGGTCGGCGAACTGCGGGTGGATGTCTTCGGGCACGAGGCGGCAGCGCGTCAGGGCTTCGGGCCCCTGCTCCAAGACGCGCGGGGCGATCACGTCGGCGACGGCGTGCTCGTACAGCTCCGGCCGGATGCCGAGGCGCAGCAGGTTGGAAGGGCTCTGCGTCTCCCGCAGGTGCTCCCAAAGCTCGCGGGAGCAGTCGGCGCCGACGCGCTTCAGCAGCTCGTAGGCGAAGGTCTCGATCGAGACGACCATGTTCGGCGTTCGGTGGTCCCTGCCGGGAGAACGCGAAAACCCTGACGCCCCGCGGAACGCGATTTTTTCTTCCGCGGCGCAGCAACGCGCCCGATGAGCTACCAGACTCCGCAGTACCTGCCGATGGTCACGCCGGCCAGCTCGACCTGCGGCACCGCGGCCACCGCGCAGTTCCACGAGTCCCTGGCGCCCTCGGCCGTCGACAGCCACGCGGGCGCCACCGAGATCGGCCTCACGCACTCGGTCTGCGGCTCCTGCCAGCACCCCGGCGCCGGCTACGACTACCTGGGCCAGGGCGCCGTCGATTCCATGCGCGAATCGGAGCAGAGAGCGCGGGACATGCACGAGACGTTCGCCGAGCAAACGCGCCTGCTCGAGACGCGCGCCGACGCCCGGCACGAAGCTCCGGCGACGAGCCCGTGGTTCTTCGTCGTCATCGGCATCGTCGCGATCGCGGCTCTGCTGTTCTGGCTCTTTTTCGTGCGGGGCCGGGCAGTGTAGCGAATCATTCTTTTAGTTTGGGGATTTCCCATTCCAGAACAGCGCGTTTGCTTTCTTGGTCTTCATGCGTTTGTCGAAGATACGAAAATTCGTCGAGCGCGAGTTTCGCAGCTCGACGAGAAGCTCTTCTATCGTTTGATTCCGTTTTAACACGGTGACTTTCTTCCATCCGCCAGGAAACCATTCCGCGATCAAAATATCGTCATCTTGGTCCATTTGGAAAAGCTTTTTTGAGACGTGAGATTATGCGTGCGTGCTTCTGACCGCGGTCCCGCGCTCCGCCCGGCGAATTGTTTTTCTCCCGCCCCCCTGCGGAAGAACATGGAAGATCTGCTTCGCGAAGCGTCCGAAGCCGTCAAGAAAGCGTTCGAAGCCCAGGGGCTGGAAACCAAACCCCTGGTTCTCGTGACCCCGGAGGAAGACAGCGAAGGCGAGTGCCCGACGTCGGTCTTCTTTCTCTCCGACGAGTCCGTGTGGGTCCTGCGGCTCCAGCCGAACCCGTCGATCGACCTCGTCACCGCGCAGATCGCCTACCGCCTGCACCTGCCCAAGGAGGATTTCGACGCCGCCGAGCTCGAGCGCACCCTTGCTGCGGTCGACCGCGAATCGTTGGCGAAGATGTGGACGGCGAGGTCGCCGACCGAGACCGCGCACGTCGTCGAGATCTCGTTCCTCCTGCACGCCGGCTCGCCCGCCGGCCTCGTCGCGCACCTCGAGGCCACGGTGCCCGGCATCACCCACCTGATTCGGTTCGCCTGCTGGGGCCTCCTGCGCCAGCTGGGCGTCGTCGCGCGTCAGAACGAATGAAAATGGGACGAATGAAATGAAGCGTTGTTTTATAACTTGTGAACTCCGTGAGATCACTCTTTCGTTTCCTCCGTTTCCATGTCCTTTGGCAGGTCGTCTGGGAGCGCGAATGCCTCGCGCAGCTTCTCCGGGCCGTTGGGCTGCTTCGCGACAGGCGTGATGAGCTGCGTCGCGAAGTAGTGCGCCGTGGCCCGATAGCAGAGGCCCGACGAGTCGATGTAGTGAAACGCCAGTATCATGCGATGCAGCAGCTCGAAGCGCTGAGGCGCCTGCTGGTTTTTCCAGCGCTCCTCGTCGATGGCCCGGATCTCGTCGAGGAACCACTTCTGTTCGGTGAGCCGTTCGCGCGGAAAGTAGTAATCGTCCGTCTGCCCGAGCCTCTTCATCTCGAAGTCGACGTTCTTGTCCATGAGGGCCCGAATGAAGCGGATGCAGTGTCCCAGTTCTTCTTCGCGTTCGATGTTGGTGAGATGAATCGGAGACGCGAGATCGAGCTCGCCGTCTTCGCTGCAGTCTTTGAGCGACTTGGCGATGTCCCTGAATCCCGTTTCGAAGACGTCGAGGGGACACGAGACGCGAGTTCCGTCGGAGGTGACGAGCGTGACCATGGCGGCAGGTGCGAAATGAGCGGCGGAGGGAGGGAACCGGGAACGTTTCGGGAATCGGAAAGACAGCGTTTATTTTCGCGGCGCGAAGTGCTCCACGATGCGGGAAACGGTGCGCGCCAGGGTCAGGAGCTCGCGGTCTTCGTCGTAGGGGTCGCGGGCGGCCAGGTACTCCGGGATGCGCAGGAGGCGGTCGGGTTGCCGGCTAAACTTCTCGTCGGTGTCGTCGACGGCCCACGTGCGGTCCGGGGGCCACCCGAAGCGCTCGTGGACCACGCGGAGGTCCTTGATCGTGCGGAACCCGGGGCCCGGCAGCTTCACGCAGGCGCTGCGGTCCAGCACGAACTCGAACCGCTCGCGCACGAACGGCGGCACGACGGCCTCGACGATCTCCTGCGCGTTGTGCCGCACGCACGACGTCCAGATCCCCACGCGACACCGCTGCGTCAGCCAGTCGAGGAACGAGATGGCGTGCGGCCGCAGGTACACGTACTTCGTGCGCGTCCTGGCGCTCAGGGGCACCCTGCCGCCCGTCGTGCCCCCCGGCAGCAGGAAATGCAGCGGTCGGTTGACGGACTGCAGGATCGTGCCGTTCAGGTCGAGCACGATGCAGGGCCGCTGCTGCGACATGGTTTCGCGGCGGACCCGTTAGGTTCCCGGCGTCGGAGATTTGTTCGCCGCCCGGCGGCGCGGACGCGATTTCAAGAGCTTTAGTACCCCGTGACGAAGTACGAGAAGGTGTTGCCGACCGTGGCACCGCCCGATTCGGTGCCACAGACACGCGTTCTCTGCTCGCCAAGCTGCTCGTCGGCTCGTTCAACGAAGAGAAGGACAATATCAATGGTTGAAAAATGAAAACGATTTACTCGCCTGCAAGGCTTCGATTACCGGAGCTTCCACGCTTCCCGAAACTCGGGCGTGAGCGCGAGCCCGAAAACGAAAAGGACAGCCGCGTCGTACTCGAACGACGGGTGCCGTTTGACGCATTCGTCGTACGCAGGCGTATCGTAGAAGTCGGGGTACACGACCTCGCTGTCGTTGTGCCCCTTCATGTCGATCCCAGGGAACAGGAACGCCACTTCGAATCCGTGGCGCGCGTTGAATTCGCGACCGAGCGAGAAGATCTTGCGGTTCATTGCTTCCAGAGCGTCGGCGTTGTAGCTGCAAATGCCCCATCCACCGCGACTCATCGGGTACGTGAAGTCCTGGTAGTCCAAGTGAAAAGGCGTGATGACGATCTTATCGCTCGTGTCGCCAAAACAGCGATACGGGACGCCGCCTTCTCCGGGAGCCTCTTCGATCCAGCCGCCCTCGAGATCGTCCATTACGGTGATCGTGTACTTGTAGAATCGATCGTCCGCATACGCTTTGTTCGCCAAAGCCCGGCGCAAAGCCGGGCTTGCATCACGCAGCTGCACCCGAGTTCGATGTCCATTTGCCTTGCGCATCGCGGGCACCAAGAAAATGAGAAAAATGCAGGAATCACGCCAGCACGTTGATTTCGTTGCGCGCCACGGCGAGCCGCACGTTGTTGCCGGCGTCGAGGATCTCCACGAGATAACAGGCCGGATGTCGGATCGTCGTGCGCAGCCGGGCCTGCACGTTCGACTGGTTGCTCATCGTGTCGTAGCCGCCCGGCAGGTCGAAGAGGTTCGGCTTGGCGCACCGCCGGTCGGCGGGCGTCGAGTTCGCGAGGCCGCCCCGCATCGTGTCGATGTACTGCGCCCACAGGTTATACTGCGGGTGCTTGACGAACACGTAGACGCCGGGCACGGTCTCGACGGGTATGCGACCGCACGACCAGCCGGCCAGGGCCCCGGTGTGGTTCAGGACGCGCACGTAGCCTCCCAGGGCCATGGCCTGCAGGGCGCGCTGCGTCAGGTCCGTCATCGTGATCTTGGCCTCGCTGCCCTTCTGGCCCGGCAGGATGAAGTTCTCGGCGAGCAGGTTGCCCCCGGTCGGCGCCTGGTACATGAAGGAGCTGTTGCGCGTCGTGGTCGTCATCTCCTCGGTCGACGTTGACCTCGAGCGGCAAGAAAAAAGCGCGGGTGTCGCGGAGCGCAAAATATGTCTTTTCCGTGTCGTCAGAGAGGCATGGCGAAACCTATCCGACCTCTGCGGTATAAGACGGCCGACGCGCCGCCCGGCGCCGGCGTGCACGCGATCCAGGGGCGGCGGGAGTACATGGAGGACCGAACGTTCTACGCCAGCTGGACGGTGCCCGGCGGCAACCCGACGATCCCGGCGGCGGCGAGGCGCTACGAGGCGTTCGGGGTGCTGGACGGGCACGGAGGGTCGCAGGCCGTCGACTACGCCAAGCGGTGGCTCCCCTGGATCCTGGCGCAGCACGTCTCGGCGGCCTTGGGTGGGCGCGACGTTCCGCCCCGTGGACTCATGAAGCGCGTCATCGAGCGCAGCTTCGTCGCCCTGCAGGAGCAGATGCGCGTCTACAACGATGCCAGCGCCGAACGCAGGAGGTTCTTCGACGTCTGCGGCACGACGGCCTCGATCATGCTCCGGAACGCCCGGTACGCGTACGTGGCCAACCTGGGCGACTCGCGGACCGTCGCCTGCATTCGGGGCGGCGGAGGAGCGGGCGCCCCTCCGAAGGCCGTGGCGCTTACCAGGGACCACAAGCCCAACGGCAAGGCGGAGCGCGCCCGCATCCTGCGGCTCGGCGGGGCCGTGGCGCTCGACGGGCCCCACACGTGGCGCGTCGAACCCGTGGGACTCGCCACCTCGCGCTCGCTCGGCGACCTCGACAGTCGACAGCTGCCTAACGGCGGCCGGCTGGACCACGGCGCCTACCTCGTGTCGCCGCAGCCGGACGTCACGATCCTCGACCTGCGCACCCTGCAGACCAAAGGCACCGCGGGCTGCTTCGTCTTCGCGACCGACGGGCTCTGGGACGACCTCAGCAACGACGAGGCCTGTTGCATCGCCTGCGGCGCCCGAGGCCCCCAGGCGGCCGCCCGCCTGCTCGTCCAGACGGCGTACAAGAAGGGCAGCGAAGACAACATCACGGCGCTCGTCGTCCCGTTCGGGTCGCCGGCCGCGGCGGTCCGGCGCGCGCTCTGAGTTCGGCAAGTAAAACCTTTTTTCGAATTGCGCTGTGTACTTTGTAACCAATCGATCAATGTTCACCGTGCAGGCGTGGGACCCGAAGTTCGCACCTCGCGAGCACTGCCTCATCGTCGGCGGGACGAAAGAAGCCCGCGAAGCCGTGGCCGTGGCTCTGGGCAAAAGGCTCCCGCTCGGCACGGTCGGAACGTTCGGCCTCGCGCTGGGCGAGTTCGGACACATGACGAAAGAGGGCGTTCGCGACCGGATGATCCGCGGCGGCACGAAGGACGTGAACCTCATCACCGACGAACGGGCCCTCGACGATCCTCTGTTCGAGGGTCTGCTTCGAAACGGGCACCACTTCCGCATCCGCGTCGTCGCCATGCTCTCGGAGCCACGCCGGCTGCCTCCGCACTTGCGATGCCGGTTCGGATGCGTCCTGGCGCTTCGCTCCGGCGATTGGAAAATGCGACACGACGTCTACCAGGGGTGGTTCGACAGCAGCATGGAGTTCGACGACTTCGAAGTCGTCCTCCGGGAGCTGCACGAAACGCGGCACTGCCTGGTCTGCATGCCGCGGTCCGAAGACGGGCCGTTCTGGTTCGACTCCCCGCTACCGCTGGCGGAGGAAGGGCGCGGCGCGAGCGCGGGGGTCACCGCCATCGAAGGCTGGCGCGCCGGCGGGAAGACCACCCTGGCGATGCACCTCGTCACGGCGGCCCTCTGCGAAGCCAAGGGCCCCCAACAAGTTCGTCCTCCTCTGCAACGCATGGGACGTCGCCGAGCACGAGTGGCGCGCGTGGGCCGACGAGGTGCGCGTGGCGCTGCAGGTCTCGCGGGTGCTCCTGATGCCCGACGAGGTGGCGCCGCTACCCGGCATCGAAAGCACCCTCGTCGCCGTCGTCGTCGAAGACATGCCGGACCGCCTTCTCACGGCGGAGGAACAGCGCTCCGTCGACCGCCTGCTGGAGCACGCGCGGGCGCGATCCGCTCCGGTCTTCCTGATCTCGGAGAGCACGCTTTCCCCGCCCGCCCTTCGCAACCGCGCGGACCGCCTCTTCCTCCTGAAAGCGACGCACGCCAAGCTCAAGAGAACGAAGGAGGCTTGGAAGATCCCGATTCCCATCTCCGCCTTCGTTGCGGTGCAAAACCTCAACAACGGCGAAGCGATGCTATGGCGCCGCGGCTCCGAGCGCCTCGACGGCGTTTCGTTCTCGCGAGTCACCCCGCGGAGCAGAGCTCGACGATGATCTCCTGCGCCTCGGCCGGATTCTCGGCCAGGACCTTCCGGTGGTCCATCTGGTCCGACACGATGGCTGCGATCGTCGTCGTCCAGGAAGCCCCGTTTCGCGGCGCAGGGAGCTTGAACATGCACCACTGGCACAGGCGCGTCCAGGCGGTGTTCGTTTCGGGCGGGCAGTAGGGCAACTGATGCAAATAAAAGTGCACGAGATCCCGAGCCAAATCGTATTCATTGTGCTTGCGGAGCGTGAGGACGATGGCGGCCACAACGCCGCGCACCGTTCGGGGTGACGTTTCCATACCGGCGCTGCCCCGGAGGCATCACAATTTCTTCTTTCCTCTCGTCGGCCTGCCGGCTTCCAGGCGTTTGCGGACCCAGTGCATGCATTGGCTCACGCTGCCTTCGTTGGTCTTCCTCGCAGCCTCGACCGTCGGCATCCGGCGGGCCTCCCCGAAATCGCCGAGCCACCACCGGCGGTTTCCGTTTTCGCCCTCCATGTAAAACACGTTCGCCAAACGGACATCGCCGTGCGCGATGTTCATCGCGCTCATGCAGTCCGTGGCGGCGCGCAGGGCCGCATCGATGTTCTTCGCGTCCCGTGGCGTGATGCTCGGCGCCGACGCCGCCGTGCCCGTGACGAGCGGCAGGAGCAGGTAGGCCGACGGTTTCGTCCAGAAGGTTTTTCTCCCGAGCGCCGTGCGGACGTCCTGCCGGTTCACGAACATGGGGATCCCCGGACCGACGCTGCACCACTCGAGCAGCGGCAGGACGTATCCGCGCGGGCCGCCGCAGCGCTTCTGGATCTCGGCGTGCAGGCGGGCTTCGTGTTCGATGTCGGTGACGCGCGTCGACCACTTCATCGCCACGACCGGCTGGGTTTCCTCGCTCAGCCGCACGACCCTGACGATCAGGGCACCGGACGCATCGCCCGCCGCGAACTTCCCAACGTATCGCAGCATCGACGGGGTCGGCGTCGAGCAGACGCGCGTCACCACCTCGACTTCCTCTTCGTCGTCGACGAGATCGATGCGCACCACGGGCAACTCGTACCGCGGCCGTCGGGCCGCGGGTCCCAGCGCACGTTCGGCGCGCCGCTTCATTTGCGCGCAAAAAATGAGAAAGTTTCGCCTCGGTGCCTGCAACGCGAGAGTTCACCGATTGAACACGCCGGGCGGCTGGTTCACGTAGGCCGTGTCGTAGTAGGTTCCGCCGAGCCACGGGTCGTCTCCCGCGCCGTCGATGTCGCGCGGCCGCTTGCTGCGCTGCACGCTGAGCGTCCTGCCGTCGGGAAACCGCATGCCCACGACGGGCCACGTCTGCGTGCACTTGCCGATGTAGGTGCAGAGGTCGCCCCACGTCTCGAAGAGCTGCTGCTTTCCGGCGGGATCCGAGACGCTCCAGACGTCGCGCTGCGGCATCTTCGTCATGCGGTAGGCGAGCCGTTGGGTGGCGCCGGCCTTCATACCCTCGCCGATCAGGAGGACGTGCTCGCCCGGCACCACCTCGAGCAGATTCAGGTACATCTGCGGCAGGGCGCTGTTGACGGGCGGCAGGTCCGGGACGTGCGGGCCCTTGATTGCTGCCGGAGTCACGACGGGCTTCCCCGGCACGACGGAGGCCTGCTGCGGCGCCGCGCCGGCCTGCGACGTCTGAGAGTAGGCCTCCTGCAGTTTGCGTGACTGCTTGTCGGTGCCCCTGCGCCACCCGAGCCAGCCGATCGCCATGACGACGACCACGGCCGCGAGGCCAATGAGGATCGAGACGCGGTGCTCGATCACCAGCGCACGAAGGTTTTCGACGGTCACCATCGCTTTGCGCCCGGAGCCCAGAAAAAAAAGAAGTTCATTTCCTCGAAACGAGAACCAGAAGGACCGCCACGTCCGCGCGTCCTGAGAAAGGCAGGAGGCGCGAAGCGACAAGAGGATCGCCAGGGTCGGCGATTCCTGACTCTTTCCAGAATCGCACCGCGCCCGTGGGCACCTCCAATTTCTCTCCCGCTCCGCTGCATACACCGAATAACTGCACCATGCCACGCAACCGCAAGAGGAAAGCTCAGGCCGCCCAGCAGGCGCGCCCGGCCACCCCGCCGATGCCCAAGATCCCGGAGCCCGAGGAAGAGCCCAAGACCCGCGGGTGGCGCAGCGAAGACTACGTCGTCCTGTACGCCACGGTGCCGAAGCAGCTGACGACCGTCGGGAGGGTGGCCGTCGAGCGCGGCGAGTGCGGCGCTCAGTACAATCCGAGCTACTACACCGACGAAGTGCACCGGATGACGGCGTTCGCCGAAGGGAGCATCGACCTGGTGATTTGCGAGAAGTCGGAGGCCGCAAAGAATCCGCTCGACGAGAGCGCTCCGGAAGTGTGGACCTACCTGCTGTACTGCTTCGGCGGCAGGAAGGAGTTTCGCGTCCTGAACGAGAGGCCGACGCGCGAGTTCCTCGATTTCGTGATGCCCGGCGACCTCGGGGACGAAGACGACGACTACGACTGATGTGCCAAAGAAAACTCATTAAACCATTATTCCCGCGTTCGATCGTGCGGATCATTTGTCTCGTTCCCGAATCCGACAGCATGCTTCGCGTTCGCCACCTGTCCCCGCGAGCCCGCACGCCCACCCGCGCCACGCCCGGCTCCGTCGGGTACGACCTGACGTCCGCCATCTCCGTTGGGCTCCTGCCCGGCGACCGCGCCCTCGTCTGGACCGACCTGGCCGTCGAACCGCCGCCCGGCACCTACGGGCGCATCGCCCCGCGCTCCTCGCTCGCCGTGCAGCACGGCATCGACGTCGGCGCGGGCGTCGTCGACCCCGACTACCGCGGCAACCTGGGCGTCCTCCTGATCAACAACGGCCCGTCGCCCTTCATGGTGCAGGAGGGCATGCGCGTCGCGCAGCTCCTGCTCGAGCGCGCCGAAACCCCCGCCATCGAGATCGTCCTGGACCTGAGCGAAACCGAGCGCGGCGCCGGCGGATTCGGGTCCACGGACTCGCCTGTTTGATGCAGACGACCCTCTGCGTTGAATAAATTTTATCGCTCCTCCGCAAGCAACGATGGCCCCAGCCCCTTCGACCCTGCGCCTGATCGGCGTCGCGTTCGCCGTCGCCGCTGCCGCCCTGCTGGCGATCGGCCTCTGGCAGGCCGAGCAGCTCCGGAGGAAGAAGAAGAGCGGCGGCAGAGCAAAAAAGACGCGGGAAGCAGGCGCAACAAGATACCGGCGGCCGTCCGACGCGTTCGTCGAGGCGGTGCCGTACCGCGCCGGCGAGCTTCCGCGCTCCGTGGCCTCGCACGTCCCGATGGACTGGAACCTGCTCGTGGGCGGCGACGACCAGCAGCCCTACCTGCCCATCTCGTTCCGCGACCCCGTTCCGTACCCCAGTCTGGGCGTGAAGCAGCCCATCTCCTGGGACCTCTCGAAAACGGGCAGCACCTGCGGCCCCGACATCCAGAACCCGCCTTTCGTGCAAACGAACAACGCGTGCTGGTACGCGCGCGGCTTTATGAAGATGCAGTAACCAACCATCCTGGATTTCGCACTCGTCATAGAGCTTGCACCACGACGCGTTGCACCGGTCTCGAAGCGCACGCGTTTTCTCGGAATGCAGCTTCCTTCAGGGCGCGAAATCCATGGGCGCGCGGCAGTACACGCACGTGCTACCCCGGTGCTTCTGCCACTGTCCGAAGCACGCCACGTGGACCGACTTGCCGCACTGAGTGCGACACCACGTCGTGTCGTTCGCCGCTTCCTGCATATCGTCCAGGCAGATGGGACACGATTCGCCGTCGAAGGGCTTCCGGTTGTCAGGCGCGGTCGGAGCGGCGGGCACCGGAGGAGCGCCGACAACCGCGTGTCGGCTCTGCACCCACCGGGCCAGGAACGTCTCGATCGTTGCGCCGTCGAACTGCCGGCGCATCGCCACTTCCTGCGACATGCGCAGGCATCGCGTCAGAACGAAATAAATGTGCTTGCACCGGTTCTTCCTGTACGCGTGATCGGGGCAGCTGCAGGTGGGCTGCGGCACGCAGAGCCGAACGGTGTAAAGGCGCCCCGTCGTCCCGCAGACTTCGAACTTGTACGGATCGGATTCGGGCTGCCGGATGAGGTAGATTCGCGCGTCGCCGGAGCGCTCGATGCGCTCACGGGCAAAACGGTCCCCCGTCGCCATGCCTCGTTCCTCCTGCCGTGCGCGGGAAGAAGAGTTTCCGACTATCCTCGACGCATGGCGAAAAACAGGACGAGCAGGATGACGACCCACACGACGACGGCCTTCGTGTTCGTCTTCTTGCCGTACCACGGGTTCATCCAGTCGTTGAGGAACTGCTTGATGCGGTCCCAGAGCTCGGTGCCGGTGGCAACGCTGTAGTACTTCGACCCGCCGGTGGTGCCCTTCATAATGTAGCCCGTCATGACCTGCAGATCTTCGGCGGCGCCGACCTCCTTCTCGCCGAAGACGCCGGCGATGGCTTTCTTCAGGTCGGTCTTCTTGACGGTCTTGTTGTCGATCATGTACATCATGGCGTTGGACTGGCTGTCCCAGCGGCCGGCCATGGTCGACATGGCCTTCTTGCTCCCGCTGCCCTTGCCGTCGAGGTTGTTGCCGACCTGAACGACGAGGGTGGTTCCGTGCGCCTTGGCGTGCGCCGCCTGGGACGACGACGCGAGGAACTTGTACGCGATGTCCTCCGCCTGCGGAACGGAGATGTAGCTGCCGACGTTCGCGTCCATGGCGAAAGGGTTGTTGCCGCCGCGCGGAAGAAAATTCTCCGACCGCAGCAGGCAACGGAAGCGACCGGCATGGCCAAAGAGGCGGGCGGTTGCATCTACATGGACAACAACGCCACGACGCCGCTGCGCCGCTGCGCCCTGCAGGAGCTCGTGACGTGGTCGCAGTGCGCCAACCCGTCGTCGACGAAGCACGCCCTCGGCCGGCAGGCGCACGAAGCCGTCGAAGGGGCGCGCAGACGCGTGGCCAAGTGCCTCAACGTTCCGGCAGCGGGGCTGTATTTCACGAGCGGGGCCACGGAGGCCGACAACATGGCGATCCAGGGCGTCGCCAAGGCGTACCACATGCGCACCGGACGCCCGGGCCACATCGTCTGCTCGGCCATCGAGCACAAGGCCTGCTTGGAGCCCTGCAAGGCCCTGGAGGCCCTGGGGTGGCGCGTGACGTACGTCGCTCCGGGCCCTCCGGAAGAGAGCGGCATCGTCACGGCCGAAACCGTCCAGCGGGCCCTGCAGCGCGACACGTGCCTCGTCGTCGTCATGCACGCGAACAACGAGCTCGGGACCCTGCAGCAGGTCGGCCGCATTGGGGCGCTGGCCCGCAGAAGGAAGATCGCGTTTCACTGCGACTGCGCCCAGAGCGCCGGCCGCATCCCGGGCGGTATCAAGCCCACGCGCTGGGGCGCCACGAGCGTGGCGATCTCGGCGCACAAGTTCGGCGGCCCGAAAGGCGCCGGCGCCTTGTGGCTGGCCAAGAGTTGCCGGTGCGCCCCCCTGTCGCTGGGCGGAGCGCAGGAAGGCGGCGTGCGACCCGGCACCGAGAACGTCGGCGGGATCATGGCCATGGCCGCGGCGCTCGAGGCGTCGCTCAGGGACCGGGCGGCGCGCAACGACCACCTGCGGTACATGTGTCGCGACGAGATCCTCGGCGGGTTTCGGAGGGCAGGGGTGCCATGCGTTCTGCTCGGCACGCCGTCGTGGGCCGCGGACAAGCGGCTGGCGAACACGCTGCTCGTGACGTTCCCGCGGTCCCCCTCGCGCCCCCGCAAAGCCATCTGCAACTCGAAGCTCGTCGCCTTCCTGGACGAAGGCACGCCGCCCATCGCCGTCAGCATCGGCTCGGCCTGCAACACGAAGTCGAAGCACGCCAGCCACGTCCTGGACGCCATCGGAGCGACGCCCGAAATGCGCCAGGGGTGCTTGCGCATCTCGCTCGGCGATCAGAACACGCCCGAGGAGTGCCACCTGCTCGTGCAACGCATACGGGACGGTTTGGCGAAACAGGGTCACGTGTATTCAGGGGTCTAGGGCGCCGCGCGGTTCCGGGTTCATTCTCGGAATCGCCGCGCAACCCCGCCGGAGCGCGGCGCGCCGCCTTCATTCTTTATCTGCTCCGCAAGACATACGAACTCCACCGAAACGATGAGTACCGCCGCCGAAGCGAAGAAAGTCCTGGCCGAGGAAGACAGCGCCGAGCAGAAGCTCGCCGACGCCACGGCCCACATCAAGGCCCTCAAGACGGCCGACAAAGCCAAAACCGATCAGCTCAAGCTCCTTCGCACCCAGCTGGCCGCCATGGACCCCGCGGCGCTCGAGGAGCTGCGGGAAGAGAACGACAAGCTGAGCGAGAAGGTCATCGACCTGAGCCGCCAGGTCGAGGAGTTTCGACGCGCCCGGGCCAAGACGCTCAACAACCACGGCGCCCGGGACGTCTCCGCCACCCTGCGCCACCTGAAGATCCTGATGGAATCGCACGCGGCCTTCATCCGCAAGTTCGGGGCCAGCGGCAAGACGACGCGCACCCTCGCCGTGCGCATCGAGCTGCACGACTTCATGAAGAAGACGGTCGAGGAGTACGAAGAGGTGTTCAAGACGTGGATCGAGGCGTTCGAAGCCGCGCGCGACGTCGGCGAGGTGGGACCTCCGGAGGAAGAAGAGAAGGCGCCGGAAGAAGTGGTTGCGCCCGCGCCCGTCAGAGAACCGGCCCCGAAGAAGAAGCGAGCGGCCCCGAAGCGAGCTCGCAAGCCCGCGGCGAAGAAAGCCAAGAAAGCGGAAGCTCCCGAGGAGCCGGCTGCTCAGGAGTCCTCCGCGGAAGCCAACGACTCGTAACCCGCCCGCAGGGTGTAGGGGTTACCGCGATTCAGGACCCGCGAGGTCGGTTCGTCCATGCCGAGCCACTGCATCTCGCGAAACACCTCGAGCGGTAAATTAACGCTCGGAACCTTTCGGCTCGCTGAATACACCTTTTCGAACCGTTTTCTGATCCGCCGCACGAACGAATCGAACCGCTTCCGGGTCATCGCCTTCGGTCGGATCAGGTTGCGCGTCGGCAAGAAGATCTTGGGCGCCGCGTAGGTCCCGTCGCGCCGCGCGAACTCGAAACAGCCCCCGAGCACGTTGTCGACGTCCCGCAGCGTTTCGAGGACGTCCGCGGCGCTGCGGATCGGCGTCGCGTACCCGAAATCCCAGAGCCGCCACTGCTGCCCGGCGTTGGGCACGTACAGCTGTATGGTTTCGCCGCCGTAGATGAGGCGGTAGTGCCAGCAGCCGCCCGGTCGCAGGGGGTGCATGATGACGTTGCCCCAGTGCATGTCGCCGTGAACCCATCCACCGGTCACGGACTCGGAGTTGAACGCCGCGGCGCCCAGGAGGATCTGCGCGAAGCAGGACTCCCATTCCGCGGGGGTGTGCGGCCCTCCCTGTCGCTGCCAGTGCTCCAGGTCGCCGCCCGGCGCGTACTCGTTGCAGGTGTAGAAGGACCATTTCGGTAGGTCGGGCCCCCGGACGTCGAACCGCTCCTCGCAGCGCGTGGGGCCGGCGAAGGCGTCGTAGTGCATCGGCAGGTTCGGGACGCCGCCCCGCTCGACGGCCCGGCTGCACCGGCGCAGGAGCCGGATCTCGGCGCGCACGACGCGCCCGTCGAACCGCCAGTCGGCCGGGTACCGCGAGACCGGATGGCACTTGACGGCGAACCGCACCGGAGGCGTGTTCCACAGCGCGTGCGACGTCGCGGGGGCCATGCGCGAGCAGGGTTCCCATTCCGTCCAGTAGGCCGAACGGAGCGCGGTGCGCGCCCGCACGGACACTTCCTGCGGATCCGCGGTCTCGGCGTCGCCGTCGCGCGCCAAAGGCTCGAAGCGATACGACATCTCTTTCTGAGGAATCGGCGCGATGGTTATTTCACGGGACCCGAGGACGCGCGATCCGGGCCCCTTTCGTACATCTCCTGCAACCACCTCACCGTGCGGAAACGAGCAGGTACTGAAAATGATCATAGAGGAAAACGCGGTTCATTTTTCTTTGCTTCCGAGCGACGCGAAGTACTCGCCGAGCGCCTTGAGGAACGCCGGCTCCTCGATCGGCAGGCCGCACTTGCCGCCGACGACGCTGTCGTTTCCGCAGTGCGGGCAGAGGGCGGTGTCGTCGCGATCGGGCGCGTCGCTCGGGTCCCACTCGCGGATCTCCGGCGGCAGGAACGTCTCGCCGCACATGTAGCAGCCGCACAGCATGCTCTGCATGAGTTGGGTGCGGTTCGAGCAGGCGGCGTCGAAGGCGATCTGGCACTGGCGGCCCGTGACGCTGCGGGTGCTGCCGTCCCCGGAGACGGCGGGGAAGGCGCCGTCGACCGGCGCGTTCGCCAGGGCCCCCTGGCCGCGGTCCTTGCGCCGGGCGTCGGCGATGAGCCGCTTCGCCACCTGCTCGGCCTGCCCGCGCGCCTGCTTGTTCGCCAGCGTCAGGGTCGTCACGGCGTAAATGAGCTCGCGGTCGTTCATGGGCCTTCCGGCGGCCGCTGCGTCACTTCCGTCCGGAATCCGCGTGTCCTTCCACTGCTCCTTGAACGCCCCGAGCTGCGCCAGCACCATGAACATCATGAGCAGCTCGTCCTGCGACACTTTGCTCCGGTCCGGGTCGATCGACACGTGCGGCCGCTCGACGGCCTCCAGGAGCACGCCGGCCCAGGACGTCTTCTCGAAAAAGGCATCGGTCGAGCGCTGGATGTCCTCGACGAGCTTCGGCGGCAACGACGACATCGCGGCTTTCTTTTTTCCGGCGCCGTCGGTTTATTTTTCGGGCAGCCTGACGCCCGACCGCGTCGCGCGGATCCTTTCCTTTTTCGCCCTGCACAGGGAACGGACGAAACGATGCCCGACCGAACCCTGCACGACGTCGTGGCCGCCCTGGCCCTCATCCTCGACGCGGAAGGAGAACTCCGACTGGTCGCCAGCCTCGTCAAGCTGTACGGCGAGCATCTCCAGTTCTACGCTCCCGAAGTGCATTACGGATGGAGGCGCCTCGGCGATTGGTGTCGCGCCAACGTCGGCGAGCTCGCCTGCGCCCGAAAGCTCTGCGACGTGATGGAAGACCGGCTGGACGTCGCCGAGGTGATCGGATCCCACGGCGCGGAGTCGCGCGCGCAAATCGGCGCGCTGATGACCCGTTCCGCGAATTTTCGCAAATGCCAGGGCGCGACGCGATGCCGCGCGCGCCGCCGTGACCTCGACATTTTCCATCCGACCGTTCCCTGATTCTTAAGTTTTTCCAAGAATTACGCAAAGTCGCAATCCACTTACGGGCGACCCACATGTAAAGCGGGTGCAGAATTTCAAACAAATAGAGCGCGTTCCCGAAACTTTCAT
>Ga0180434_10001427_pt1 | contig 34123 bp, 32 predicted proteins | sample SS_ome_7_FD_132453 | JGI IMG/M metagenome (GOLD analysis project Ga0180434, IMG submission 132453) | Hypersaline lake sediment archaeal communities from the Salton Sea, California, USA - SS_1_D_2 metaG | ecosystem: Environmental > Aquatic > Non-marine Saline and Alkaline > Hypersaline >... | reverse complement strand
TAGGCATATGCGGGGTGGCAAGGGATAACACCGAGCACAAGTGGGTAGAGGAGGAGTTAATACGCTTGTCAAACGCGGTGAGAATGTCTTCGGACAGCATCGTTATCTCGGACATAGAGGGGAAGATAACCGAGGTCAATGAGGCGACCTTAAAGATGTACGGCACCGAAGACTTAAGGGAATTAATTGGAAAAAGCACCTTCGGCCTTATAGCTCCCGAGGATATGGAAAGAGCCCTGGCGGGCATGCCGGAAGTTCTGGAGAAAGGATATATAAAAAACAGGGAGTACTACATCCTCGATAAAGAGGGTGGCAGGATCCCCGTGGAGATGAGCGTAGCTATCATGAAAGATTCGGAGGGGGAACCTATAGGTTTTGTGGGTATAAGCAGGGACATCACCGAGCGCAAGCGGGCGGAGGAGGCGCTGCAGGAAAGCGCCCATAGACTGGGCGAGAGGGTAAAGGAGCTGGATTGCCTATACGGTATCTCTCGTATCGTCGAGAAGCCGGGTATCTCGCTGGAGGAGATAATGCAGGAGATGTTGGATATCATCCCTGTATCCTGGCAGTACCCTGAGGTTGCCTGTGCCCGTATAATCCTCCATGAACGAGAATTCAGGTCCGACAACTTCGAGCAGACCGCCTGGGAACAATCAAGCGAGGTGATCGTGCGTGGCCAGAAGGTGGGTACTGTGGAGGTTTGCTACCTGGAGGAGATGCCGGAAGCGGACGAAGGACCCTTCTTGTCTGAGGAGAGGGGCCTGATCAACGCCATCGCCGAGGAGCTGGGGAGGATCATCTATCAGATACAGGCGGAGGAGGAGCTGCAATCGCGAATGCTGGAGCTGGAGTCCTTCGCCCAATCCATCTCCCACGACCTGCGCGGCCCCCTGGCCTTGATAATCGGCTTTAGCCAGACGGCGATTATGGCCAGGGAGGGGGGAAAAGAGGAATTGGCAAGGGAGAGCATGGACGACGTCCTCCGCGCCGCCAGGCGCATGGACGATTTCATCGACTCCCTCCTACAGTACACCAGGGCGGGACGTCCCCAGGAGAAGGCAGTCCGGGTGGAGCCGGGCGAGGTACTGCGGGAGGTGCTCCTGGATATGGAGGGCAGCATCCAGGATAAGGACGTTGAGTTGGAGATCGAGGGGGACCTCCCGGCCATTAAGGTGGATGCGGTAAAGCTCAAGCAGGTTCTCTCTAACCTCCTGGGTAACGCCATCAAGTTCACATGGGAAAACATAGAGCCCAGGGTGGAGATAGGGGCAAGGAAGGAAGACGATACAGTGACCATATACGTGCGCGACAGCGGTCTGGGAATCCCGGAGGAGAAACAGCAGGCCATCTTCGAGCCCTTCAAGCGCTTTTCATCCGTTGGCTATCCCGGCCTGGGCATCGGCCTCTCTACGGTGAAGCGTGCCGTAGAGGCCTGGGGGGGCAGGATATGGGTGGAATCCGTTCCCGGCAAGGGCTCGACCTTCTACTTCACCGCCCCTGCCGCTGGTGATTGAAGATAATCAGTGGTTAGCGCAAACACCATCGTCATGCATTTGTTGATGAGATAGATTGCCGTTTCTTATATCTCATCCGGGGCTATGAGTCCCTCCAGACGGGGCAGGAAGATATACATCAGGGTGTCCTTGACCCATTCGCGGTACTCGGGATCGCCGGGGTCCATGCCCAGTATCTCCGCCTGGCAGGTGCTGGCTCCGAGGTAGAAGAAGACCAGGGCGTTGAAGCTGTTCTGAAACATCCCGATCTCCTTTGGGGATGCCTTGAGGTTGGCCCTCTTCTCGAAGGTCCTCCTGGTCCTGGCCATGACCTCGGGGATATGCTGGTAGCCGGGGATCTCTTCGAGCCTGTCTACCTGGGCTACATTGAGCATGATGATCTTCAAGGGCTCCGGGTTCTCGATATTGAAATCGAGGAAGCGATTGAGATAGAGGGACAAGCCTTCCCGGGGCAGCATTTTCTCCAATCCCTCGAAGCAGGCTATATTGGCCTGGTAGAACTCCTCGCATATCTCGACCACCACCGCCTCGAAGAGATCGGCCTTACGGGGGAAATAGTAGTTGATAAGGGGGTGGTCGAAACCCCCCTCCCTTCCTATCATGCGGAAGCTGGCGGCGTTGTAGGGATGCTCGGCGAAGACCTTACGGGCGGCTCTGAGGATCCTCTCCCGCGTGACCTCGCTCTTGGCCGCCTCTTTACCGGCTTCGTCAGGCGAAGGTTTGCCAGTGTCATCGGTGTTCTGAGTCGTCCTTTTCATGGCCTTGGGATAATTGCTCTCCCTTCAATTACTCTTTGACAAATTCCAGCACTGTAGTATAATTTTTTACGTTCGTAAAAATATATAGCACATGGAGGCCTGAAAGGTCAAACAAACACCTACAGGTCAGTTTTGCATTGGAGGGAGTCTACTATCATGGGGAGCCTTGAAAAAAAGATAAAGGATTTCGTTTCAGAGCAGGGTGTGGAGGTAGTGGGCCTGGCCGGACCGGAGCGCCTGGACGGGCCTCCCTCGCTGGACCCCACCTATACCCTGCCCGGGGCCAGGTCCATAGTGTCCATCGCCCTGCCCATGGATACAGACGCCATATACGACTGGCTCTCCAAGAGCTCGAAATCCAACCACGAACTGGACCAGATACGCAAGAACCAGCGTACCTACCGCATCGGCAAGAACCTGGCGGATTACCTGGTATCCCTGGGGCATCAGGCCAGGGAGGTGCCGGCCAACACCGACTACCGCCGTTCTTTAAACGTCGTGGCCACCCACCCCAGCTTCTCCCACCGCTTCGGGGCCATCGCCTCGGGCATAGCCGGCCAGGGGTGGTCCGGCAACGTCATGACCATGGAGTATGGGGCGGCATGCTATCTGGGCACGGTGGTCACAGACGCGGTGCTGGAGAGCGACCCACCTATTCCGCCCCGCTATTTCGTGGACACCTTCTGCGTCAACTGCAAGCTGTGCGCCAAGACCTGTGTCTCCAAGATGTTCGCGGAGGAGGGGGAGGAATACGTGCTGCTCAACGGAGAACTGCACCCGCGAGGCAAGAGGCGTAATATCGATTTCTGCAACACCTCCTGTTTCGGCCTTCACTCCATAAGCTCGGACCTGAAATGGTCCACATGGGGCGAGCACTGGATCAACGGCTGGATAACCGAGGAGCCGGATCCCACCGACAGAGGCAAGATCCACGCGACGCTTCAGCTGAAGACGGTCATGGCCGGGGATTCCGCCCCCCGTTATGACCTGATCCGACACTCTACCAGTAAGCTCATACCTGAGGAGTTGATGGACGAGATATCCGAGGAGAGGCTGCCGCAGGATGAGCCTGAACGCTTGCGTTACATGATGGACTTCACGCGCAAAATAGGGGTTATCAAGGGCCTCCGCAACCCCTACCCCCTTTCCTGCGGTAACTGCGCCTTGGTCTGCAGTCCCAGCCTCAAGGAGACGGCCGAACGCTACCGCACCCTGGTGGAATCGGGCATCGTCGTCCCCGGCCCCGACGGAGAGAGGGTCAGGGTGGATACCTTCCAGGAGGCGGTGGAGATGCGCCGGAAATACCCTCGGAGGGTGAGCGTGCCGGAGATGATAAGAGACGGATTGGCCATGGCCGGGCTCTGGTACGGCAACTATTTCGGGATAGAGCCCAAATCTATCTATCAGGATTTAATATACAGGCGCAAGTTGAAAAAGGCCCTTAAGGAAAAGGGCCTGGCCTGAGTTTATCTGGCAAAGTCATACTGGTTCGAGATTTATAATTAGGAGGATGGGATGAGCGAGGAACAGACCTATTACCGCATCGCGGAGAAGATCGACTCGGGGCCCCTGGGAGCTCCAAAGGCCGGGGACTCCTACTCGGGAGCTTTCATCGATTATCTCAAGCTTCTCTACACCCCTGGGGAGGCGGAGCTGGTACAGCACCTGGAGATGCCCATGAAGTTCAGGCCGGCCGCCGAGGTGGCCGAGGCCGCCGGCCGTGATGAGGCCGAGGTAAAAGAGGTCTTGAACGGCCTGGCCGGTAAAGGCTACATCATGGGCTTCGGCGGCACCTATGCCTTTCCGGTGATAGCCTCCCTCGTAAATCTGCACGTTTTCAGCCAGGAGGTCGGGCCTGATGACCTGGAGGCCGCCCGCCTCTACCAGGACTTTTTCATCCGGGACGGTTTCTATAAGTATTACGAGAGCTCCGAGAAGGGCACGCCCATCATGCGGGTCATCCCGGTGGATTCGGCGGTGAAACACGACCAGAAGGTCCTGGACACGGAGGAGGCGCACAGGATCATAGACGCCTGCGACAACCTGACCCTGGTGCCCTGTCCCTGCCGCACGCGCACCGAGAAGATGGGCACCAGGGAATGTAAGGACCGCAATCCCATCGGCTTCTGTATCATGGTGGGGATATCCGTCCCCTACTTCGAAATGATGGGATTGGGTAGGAAGGTCACAGCGGAGCAGGCCAAGAGCTATTTCGACGAGATGCAGGGCCTGGGACTGGTGGGGACGACCGAGAACTACTCAGACAGCGGTCACATGGTTATCTGTCTCTGCTGCGACTGCTGCTGCTCGGTGCTGCGGGGCAGGACCAGGTGGGATAACCCCGCCGCCTTCGCGCCCTCGAATTTCGTCGCCCGTGCCAGTGAGGACTGCGTGCTCTGCGGCACCTGCGAGGAGAGATGCTTTTTCGATGCCATAAGCATGGACGAGGAACTGGGCCGGGCGGCGGTCGATCCCGAGAAGTGCGTGGGATGCGGCGTATGCGCCATCGGCTGCGACCAGGAGGCCATGAAGCTCGTGAGGTTGGATAGAAACGAGCCCTTCCCCGGGTCCAGGGAGCTGTACCGCACCGTGGCCCGGGAGAACCGTGGCGAGTAGGCGAGAATTCCGATTGCGATGAAGCGGCGTTTATAAGGAGGCTGTGACCATGCCCAAGAAGATTTCCGTATCGTTGAACAACCTGGTCGAGGAGTTCCTCATGGAGCACGGCGCCATCAAGGTGGGCGTCGCTACCCTGGAGACCCTGGAGGGCGGGCCTCCCAGCACCGACCTGGGATACTGCCTCGAGGGCGCCCGCTCGGCTATCAGCTTCGCCCTTCCGCTGAATCGGGATTACATACGCGCCTACCTGGCCAAGGAGGACCGTTTCGCCCACGAGAAGGACAACATAGACACCAATATAAGGGCGACCAATATCTCCTGGGAGCTGGCGGAGATGCTGAAGAAAGAGGGATACGATTCCAAGGGGACCATGGCCAACCTCAAGTACCGCACCGAGATCAAGGACTGGGAGCTTTATCTGCCTCCGGATATAAGCCACCGCTACATGGCCGCCCGCTCCGGCGTGGGCTCCTTCGGATGGTCCGGGAACGTGGGTATCAAGGACTACGGCACGGCAGTGATCCTCGACACCACCATAACCGCCGCCGAGCTCGAGCCCACCGAGCCGGTTCCGGAGGAGGAGAGCTTCTGCGACATGTGCAAGCTGTGCGTTTCGGTCTGCGTGCCGGGGATGTTCGACAAGAAGGAAGAGCAGTCGGTGACCATCGGCGGTGTGGAGTTTACCTACGCCGTCCGCAAGAACTATCTCCGCTGCGATTTCTGCTGCGGCGGTTTCACCGGCCTGGCCAAGTCGGGCAAGTGGTCCACATGGTCCCCCGGCCGTATTCCCGTTCCAGATGGCCATGATGAGCTGTTCAAGGAATTCGTAAGGGGACTTGAGCTGTATAACAAGCGGCCGCCCATGCCCGGCGGCTTTCCCCACCCGGCCTTGAAGGACTACAAGCAGCACCTGACCTGCGGCAACTGCCAGATCGTCTGCTGGGGGAACAAGGAAGACACCAGGGAGAACGTGAAGCTCCTGCACGGTTCGGGGTGTATCATGCAGAAGGAGGACGGCGAGCTCTACGCCCTCCCCTACGAGGAGGCGAAGGAGGTCTTCGAGGGCATGGACCCAGAGCGCAGGAAGCTCTATTGCTGATCGTTCGAGATAAAAAGGTTGCGGGGGTGAGATAAGTATCATGATTAATGCTTTGTCAGCGGACGAGGTGATAGAACGCCATCGTCAGGGTGGGGAATACGTGCAGATAGAGGGCTTGCGTATCTTCTACCGCCGCGGCGGACCAGAGGGGGGGCATACCCCTGGTCCTTACCCACGGCATACCCCGCTCCAGCTTCCTCTACCGCAGGATGATCCCCATCCTGGCGGAGCACCATCCGGTCATTGCCTGGGACCTCTACGGGTTCGGCCTCTCCGACAAGCCCCAGGACGGGAAGAGGTATCGCTTTCCGGAGTTCGAGCGCTTTCTGGGGAAGTTCATCGATGCTTTGGGCATCGAGAGGGCCCACCTGGTCTGCCACGATGTAGGGGGGCCTTTCACCATCGGTTACGCCGTACATAATCCCCACCGGGTGGCCACCCTCACTATCCTCGATACCACCATATTCATGAGGGATTTCCGTATCCCCGGCCCGGTCTTGCTCTCTATTCTGACACCCATAGCTGCGCAGAGGATGCTGCCCTCCGATGAACGTTTTGCGGGTATGATGCTGCGTTACATGCAGTGGAAAGCCCTTAAGGACCCCGAGGCGTTGAGCGGGCTGGAGGGGGAGGCGTGGATAAAACTCATCTCCCGTGAGGACGGGATGGTCACCTTGGTCAGGACCTTGAAGTCCTATCGAGTGGTCCTGCCCTACCTCCTTCGCCTGCAACAGGAGCTGCGCCGGTTCGACCGGCCCACATTCGTCCTGTGGGGTAAACACGACCCCTTCTGTACCCTGCCTACCGCCGCCAGGTTCATGCAGCGGATTCCCGATTCCGAGCTCCAGGTTATCAGTGACGCGGCGCATTTTATCCAGGAGGACGCGCCAATAGAGACCTGCGAGAGGATTTTGGATTTCATACAACGCAGAACCCTGTGACTTCGGTTTTTATTGTCAAGTACTCAGGTGTCAGGAATTTGATATAATATCCGTTACCCTGAAGTAATTTGATGATTTCTATTAGAGGAACTCTGTAGTAAAGAGCCTTTACATACAGGCCAGGATATCAAGAGGAAAGTGAGGTAGAAAAGACATGGCAGAGATCAAGGAATGTGTTCTGGTTGACGGAGTGAGGACCCCAAATTGCAGGTCCCACGCGGAGAAGGGATGGTTCCGCAACAGGCGGCCGGACGAGCTGCTCACCTATGTTTACAATGCCCTCTTCGAGCGCAACCCACAGGTGAAGCCCGAGGACATCGAGGCGGTCTTCTGCGGCACCGCCAACCAGACCGGCATGCAGAACGACGTCGCGCGCATAGGCTGGCTGGCATCAGGTCTTCCTGAGACGGTACCCACCAACGGCGTGAATCAGCAGTGCCCCTCCGGTATGTCCTGTGTCGAGCATGCCGCCCGCGCCATCATGGCCGACGAGGGCGATATCTACATCGCCTCCGGTGTGGAGGATATGCAGAATGTATCCATGGGGATGGGTATGGATATAGCGCCGCGTATCGCCGAGTACTACAGTCCCATGGAACTGCCCATGGGCCAGACGGCGGAGAAGATCGCCGAGATGTACAACATCTCGCGCGAGGACTCGGAACTGATGGCCTACCACAGTCACCTGCAGGCCAAGGCGGCCAGGGACGCAGGTAAGTTCGACGATGAGATCGTGCCCGTTCCCGGGCTGGACACCGACGGCAACGAGATCATAGTGGATAAGGACCAGTGGATAAGGGACAACCCCAGCCTGGAGAAGATGGCCTCCATGCAGCCCGCTTTCCGGCCCGACGGTATCGTCACCGCGGCCATCAGCTCGCCGCTGACCACCGGCGCCTGCGCCGCACTGTTAATGAGCAAGGACAAGGCGGACGAGCTGGGCCTCTCCTATCACCTGAGGTACGGCGGCGGCGTCATGGCCGGATGCGATCCCACCATCATGGGCATCGGACCGGTTCCGGCGGTACAGAAGCTCCTGAAGAGGAAGGGCCTGACCGTGGACGACATCGACGTGTGGGAGCTCAACGAGGCCTTCGGCACCCAGTCCCTGGCGGTCCTCCGCGAGCTGGGCATCGCCGAGAACGCCCCCTTCGACAACGTCAACGTCTGGGGCGGGGCCTTGGCCCTGGGTCATCCCCTGGGAGAGTCCGGAGCTCGTATTGTGATCACCCTTAACAACATCATGAAGACGGATATGCCCGATGCGCAGCGCGGCATAGCAACCCTGTGCGGCGGCTTCGGAAACGCCAACGCCACCCTGTGGGAAAAGGCGGATTAACTAAGCCGGAACATCCGAATAAAAAAGGGGCGCGTTCAACGCGCCCCTTTTTTATTGGGGTAAGCCCCCCACATACACAAAAGGTTAGCTATACTAAATAAATGTGTATGTGGGGGGCTGACCCCAGTATAGTAAACCATTAATTTTAACCGTGAAGCACTCGATATTAACTACGGTGATATAAATGAGTAAGGGTTTTGCGGCATTCCTTATCGTAGTTCTAAGTATCTCCTTGTTCGTATGCATCTCCGCAATGGTCCTCTCCTGGATCAGGCGCTTGAGGAAAGAAGCCATTGCGAACCTACGCCAGGACGTCGGCGAGGAGAAGGTATACCAGGTGAATGACTGCAACTTCTTCGGGGTCTCCTCCTCTGGCTATGGCCAGATTCGGGGAAACGGCGTGCTGGCCCTCACTGAAAAGGGCCTTCATTTTCGCATGCTCGCTCCTAGGAAATACCTTTTCATACCCCTTGATTCCATCCGGGAGGTCTCCCATCCCCGCTGGTTTCTAGGCAAATCCAAGGCGAGGATGCTGCTGCGCGTGGACTTCTTCAACCAGGATGAAGAGAAAGATGCCGCCGCCTGGCTGGTCCACAACCACGAATGGTGGGGAAAAGCCATACTTGATATGCGCGCAGGCATGGAGCCGCCTCCCCACCCCACTCAGTAAGGATGGGGTCAAAGCTTCATTCTTCAATTTTCATAATGGAAGACACAAGTTAGATATGGGTATGAAGAAAATTGAATAATGAAGCTTTGACCCCATCCACGGGGCCTGGCACGCATACATCTTTGTGGTTATAGTAAAAATGGAAAGGGACACTAAAAGGAGATGAACTTGAAGAAGATCCTTATCGTTGAAGATGAGAGGCCTATGGCCGAGGCCATCGAGTTCAACCTCAAGAAAGAGGGATTCGAGGTGGACATAGCCCTTGACGGCGAAAAAGGCTGGAAGATGTGTCAGGATGGAGACTACGACCTTATCCTCCTCGATCTCATGCTTCCCGGCATGGACGGGATGGAGATATGCCGCAGAATCAGGCAGGAGCAGGCGACACCGGTGATAATCCTTACCGCCAAGGGTGCTGATGTGGACAAGATCCTGGGATTGGAGATGGGTGCCGATGACTACGTGACCAAGCCCTTCAACATGCGAGAACTGATGGCACGAGTCCGGGCCGTCCTGCGCCGTGCCTCAATAGAGCAGCCCGAGCAGGAAGTGGGCCGTCTGGAGGTTGGAGATATAGTCATAGATGGAGATAGGCATGAGGTGATAGTGGATGGACAAGTTGTGGACGTGCCTCTCATGGAATATCGATTATTAGAACTATTCATGCGCAATCCGGGCAAGGCCCTGGCCCGCGATTATCTTATCGGAAAAGCCTGGGAAAGCGACTTTTATGGCCAGACCAAGACCCTGGATGTCCATATCCGCCGCCTCAGGGAGAAGATAGAGAAGGACCCTGCTAATCCCGAACACATCGTCACCGTGCGGGGCGTCGGGTACCGCTTTGAGGCAGGCAAAAAGAATACATGAAAGACTTAAAACGCATCCTCATCCTCAGATATACCTTGCTCGTCGCCATCGTACTGGTGGTGGTGGCCCTTCTGGTCATCATCCCCCTACGCTCTTTCACTATATCCAATGAGAAAGAGAACCTGGAGGAAGAAGCCCGGTTATTCGCCCACGATTACCAGCGCTTTTTCAGTGAAGAGTATTCGACCACCGAGATAGATACAAACCTGGAAGATGTCGCTGGGGGCCTTTCCACCAGACTCACGGTGATCGATTCCGATGGCGTAGTGTTGGGTGATTCAGAAGTACCCGCCGAGGCGATGGACAATCATGCTGGTAGGCCGGAGATAGCCGCCGCCCTCAAGGGGGAGGTGGCCTCCTCAACAAGGGAATCGCGAACCCTTGGCAAGAACTTTATCTATGCCGCCGCCCCCATCAAGGTAAATGGCGAGGTCGTAGGCGCGGCCCGTGTCTCCCTGGCGGAAGAGGATGCCATGCCGGTTGTCTACCAGATATGGTGGATATTTCTGGTGGCCTTCGGCATCTTGCTCGTGGTGATAATAGCCGTGAGTATATGGACGGAAAGGACCATCGTTGGAGGCTTGAAGGGAATGAGTGAGGCGGCGGCGGACCTGGCCGCCGGCGACTTATCACGCCGGGTTGCCGAGCCGGATATAAAGGATTTCTCAGAGTTGGCACGGGACTTCAACGAGATGGCCGAACAGGTACGCCACCAGGTGGAGGAAGCGGCAGAGGAGAGGGGCAAGCTGGAGGCGGTTCTCGACAACATCTCCACCGGGATAATGGTCACCGACGCAGAGCGCAAGATCATCTTGTTGAATCCCGCTGCCGAGGAAATCCTGGGAGTGAGACAAGAAGAGGCACTGGGTAGCCGTATAATAGAGAGCTTCTCCAGCCGGGAGTTGGATACGACTGTCTCAAAGGCGGCAGATGGTGAAAGCATCGATGAGCAGATCGAGCTGCTCTACCCGCGGAAGATGTATCTGCAGATCAAGTCAAACCCGGTAGTGACTTCAGAGGGAGATGTAGCAGCCACAGTTAGCGCTATTGAGGATATCACCGCATTAAAGCGGCTGAATATGATCCGCCAGGATTTTGTGGCCAATGTATCTCACGAACTGCGTACGCCAGTTGCTTCCGTAAAGGCTCTTACCGATTCCCTCCTGGCTGGCGCGGCGGAGCATAAGGAAACGGCGGATCGTTTTCTCAAGGACCTCGACCAGGAGGTCACCCGCCTGTCTCAGCTTATTGACGACTTGCTCACTCTGAGTAAACTGGAGACCAAGGAAGCTGTATTGCAGGTGGAGGATATCCAGCTAGGGGAAATAGTAAAGGAATGCCTTGATTCCAAGGATCTGCTGGCCGAGGAATTTGGCGTTGACATGGAGGTCGAACTGGAGAACACAGGGATGTTGGTCAATGGCGACCGGCAGTTATTGCGAACTGCCCTCAATAACCTGGTGGACAACGCCATTAAATATAATCGTGCGGGGGGGAAGGTCGTCATCAGGGTGCTGCAAGATGATGATCATGTCATCCTGCAGGTGCAGGACACCGGTATCGGCGTACCCCGCGAGGAGCTGCCCCGCGTTTTCGAGAGGTTCTACCGCGTGGATAAAGCCCGCTCCCGTGAGACGGGAGGAACCGGGCTGGGATTGTCTATCGTAAAGCATATAGCCGATCTCCACGGAGGCGGCGTCGATGTGACCAGTGTTGAAGGTGAGGGCTCCATCTTCAATATCCGCATCCCAAACCCTTAGCATTTACCTCGATTTAACCTTCGATTAATCAAGATTTTCCCTTGTCTAAACCCGTTTTTAATCCACGGGTTGTCAAATGTATTTGGACAGATGATTGTGGCTGGTCTGGGACCAGCTTAGAAGTAGAAATGGAAAGGAGGGAAGAGATATGAAGGTAGAAAGAATACCGGTCAGGGAGCTCATGGATGAATGTCTGGAACTCAAGGGCATTCTGGCTGAAAACTACGGGATCTCCCTGGAAGCGGACCTCGATGATGACCGGGCCTTCCTGCGAGGCGACCGCGGGCTGCTGAGGGCCGCCCTGAACAACATCATCGATAACTCTATCCGGCACAACCGGCATGGGGGGAAGATCACCGTCGCTTATCGTTGTGACGGGACCAGGGAGTCGATAATCGTCTCCGATACGGGCAAGGGCATTCCCTATGACGAGTTATGCAGCATACGCGACCTTTTCTGCCGTGCTGGAAAGCCAGGCCTCGATGAAAGCGAGCGTTTAGAGGCTGGCCTTATAGGGCTGACAATCGTAAGGGATGTAGCCGACTTGCACGGAGGCCGCGTGGGCATCCGCAGCCTGGAAGGAGAGGGGAGCACCTACAGCTTCCACCTGCCGCGCTGCGGGCAATTAACCTCGATTTAACCCTTTTTTAACCAACATTTTCCCCCCATTAAACCCACCTTTAATCCTTGATTGATTGAATGTTTATAGAAGGAGCCGACGGTTTTTTGGTACTCAGGCTGAAACCGGCGTCCTTGAAATAGATAAAAAGGAACAAACCAAGTGCTTAAAAAGGAGGAGAGAATGCAGAAAAAGAGACTGGTCTTCATCGTGAAGATCTCCATGGTAGTGGCCCTTCTCTTGATCTTCGCCGCCGTTGGTTGCTCGAGCTCGGACGACTCGGCGGATGGAGACCAAACGGATACCGGATTATCCGGAGAGCTCACCATTTCCGGTTCCACTACCGTGCTTCCACTGGCCCAGGAAGCTGCGGATCAGTTCATGGAGGAGAACCCGGGCGCGAGAGTCACGGTACAGGGCGGCGGCTCCAGCGTGGGCATCTCCAACGTGTCCGAGGGCGTAGTTGACATCGGCAACGCTTCCCGCGCTCTCAAGGAAGACGAAGAGGACCTGGGCCTTATCGACTATGAAATAGCCCTGGATGTTATCACCGTTGTCGTCAATCCCGACGTTCCAGTGACCGACCTTACGGCTGAGCAGGTAAACGGCATATTCACGGGAGCCATAACCAACTGGAGCGAGGTGGGAGGGCCCGACGCCCCCATCACCGTGGTCATCCGCGATGAGGCCTCCGGGACCAGGGAGGTCTTCGACGAAAAGGCCCTCGAGGATGATGCGGAACTGGTGGATGGCGCTATCGAGAGCAACTCCAACGGCATCGTGAGGCAGACCGTCGCCTCCACCCCCGATTCCATAGGGTATATCTCCCTCGGTTATCTGGATAGCTCCGTGACCGCTGTGAGTTACGATGGTGTCGAGGCCAGTGCCGAGACCGCCGTGGATGGTACCTATCCCCTGGCCCGTTACCTGCACATGTTCACCAAGGGCCAGCCTTCCGGACTGGCCGAGGCCTACATCGATTTCGTTCTCTCGGACGAGTTCCAGAGCGAGATAGTGGCCGAGGATTATATCCCGGTGACGGAGATTTAATCCGCGGCTGATAAAAACCATAAAGCAGAACGAAAGGAACAGGGCCGGCTTTGACGGCGATAGATAGAGAATGGATAGTCAAGAAGACGCTCTTTGTCCTGGCCATGATCACCGTGCTGGGCGTGCTGCTCATCGTCTTCTTCGTGGCCAGGGAATCGATACAGGCCTTCACTGAAGCCGGCCCCGCTAACCTTTTCGGGGCTGAATGGAAGCCCAAAGACGGCCAGTATGGGATGCTGGTCTTCATCGTAGGAACTCTTACGACCACCGCCGGGGGGCTCCTCTTGGGGACCCCCCTAGCCATCGGCTCGGCTATATTCCTCACCCAGATGGCCCCCCGGCGGACTCGGTCCATCGTCACCCGGGGGGTGGAGCTTCTGGCCGGCATCCCCTCAATAGTTCTCGGTTGGCTGGGCCTTACGGTACTGGTGCCGTGGATCCGGAACTTCTCCAACAGTGCCGGTACGGGGATATTGGCAGCTTCCATTATCCTGGCCATCATGGTCATACCCACCATCACCACCATATCCATAGACGCCCTGGAGGCCGTGCCGAGATCGCATAAAGAAGCCTCCCTGGCCATGGGGGCCACGAGGTGGCAGACCATTCGCCGCGTGCTCATCCCGGCGGCCAAGCCGGGATTGATAGTGGCGGTGATCCTGGGCATGGGCAGGGCCATCGGGGAGACCATGGCCGTGGCCCTGGTCATCGGTCCCGCCTCTACTTTCGCCACTTCCCTGACCAGTCCCACCCACACCATGACCACTAAAATACTTATCGAGATGGGGGAATCCACGGGCGTGCAGCGCTCCGCCCTTTTCGCCATGGGCGTGGTGCTGTTGTTGATATCCATGGCTCTGATCCTGGCCGTCAGGATGGTGACGCGTGAAAGGAAGACAGCCTGATGAGAGTCGATGTGGAAACGGATAACATCGCAACGGGCCGTACGGACATGGAGAGTCCCCAGGTCGAGATAGCCGGTGATACCTGTGAGGCGGTCGATGCCGGGATAAACGGGATCATCAAAGAGAGTATCGAGAAACATAAACGGCGTACGGCTTTTTGGGACCGCGCAGCCACTATCGCTATATGGTCTCTGGCCTTCATTGGGATGGGTATCCTCTTCTTCATCATCGGTACCATCTTATGGAGAGGATTAGCCATGGCCATACAGCCCGGTTTCATATTTGGGAAGCCCGAGGCCATCAAAGAGGGTGGCGGCATAGGGCCCATGGTGGTCTCCTCTTTCTACCTGGCTTTCCTCACGGTTATCATCGTCTTACCCATTGGGGTTGGAGCGGCCATATACATGTCGGAGTTCGCCAAGGAGGGATGGGCGACCAGGGCGGCACGTTTCGGCGCGGATTCCCTTGCCACCGTCCCTTCCGTGATATTCGGTATCTTCGGCATGGTCCTCTTTGTCATCTACTTCGGATTGGGCTGGTGCCTGCTGGCGGGAGCCCTTACCCTGGCCCTGTTGAACCTCCCCACAGTCATGCGTACCACCGAGGAAGCTTTGAAGGCGGTGCCTTCCTCCTACCGCGAGGCCTCGATGGGCCTGGGGGCGACCCGCTGGGAGACGGTCAAGAGGGTGGTACTGCCAAGCGCCATGCCCGGTATCACTACCGGAGCGGTCCTGACTATCGGCAGGGCCATCGGAGAGAGCGCCGTGGTGATATTCACCGTCGGCATCTTCATCGGATGGATACCCAGAACGCCCTTGTCGCCCGCCGCCCCCATGGCCGCGAATATCTGGCACTGGTACACAGAAGGAGCCCTGAAAGCGGACGCTATGGCCATAGCCAATGGCGAGGCCGCCCTCTTATTGCTGGTGGTATTGCTATTGAACGTAGCGGCGAGGGTGTTAGCCAGGTTCTATCAGAAGAGACTCGGAACGGTGAGATAAGATGTCGGAGAACAATCTCAAGCTGAAATTCAGGGAATTAGACCTATATTACGGCGATTTCAAGGCCCTGGAGGATATCGACCTCGATATCAAGAGCTGCGCTATTACGGCTATCATCGGACCTTCAGGATGCGGTAAGTCCTCGGCGCTGCGCTGTCTCAACCGCATGAACGACCTGGTAGAGGGCGCCAGGGTTAAGGGAGAGGTCATTCTCGATGGTGAGAACATATACGATAAGAACTATAACGTGGTGGAGTTGAGGAAGAGAGTGGGGATGGTGTTTCAGAAGCCCAATCCCTTCCCCAAGACCATCTATGACAACGTAGCCTACGGGCCGAGATTATTCGGCATCAAGAACAAAGAGGTCTTAGAAGGCATCGTGGAGGACAGCCTGAAGAGAGCCGCCTTATGGGACGAGGTAAAAGAGAAGTTGAAGAGCTCCGCCCTGTCCCTCTCCGGCGGCCAGCAGCAGCGGTTGTGCATTGCCCGCGTCCTGGCGGTCCAGCCGGAGGTCATCCTCCTGGACGAGCCCTGCTCGGCCTTGGACCCCATCGCCACCCAGAGGATCGAGGACCTGCTGTCGGAGCTGAAGAACACTTACACTATTGTTATAGTAACCCACAATATGCAGCAGGCCGCCCGGTTGAGCGATTACACCGCCTTTTTCATGATCGAGGAACAGGGGGATCCCGGAAAGATCGTTGAATTCGGCGAGACCGATGCCGTTTTTACCAGGCCTGAGGATGAAAGGACCGAACGCTATATAACCGGCAGGTTCGGGTAGATATGATGAGGTGATCGCTTGGAATTGAGGAAGGATTTTCACGAGCAGCTTGACGAGCTCTATACGGAATTATTGCGAATGGGAAGCGACCTCATGGAGACTATCGAGAAGACGCGTCTCTGCTTCCTAGGGCTCGATAATGACATGGCTGATGAGATCATCGCGGGAGACGACGTCTTCGATGAGTATCGTGATCACCTGGAGGAGGGCGGTCTGGAGCTCATTGCTCGCCAGGCTCCGGTGGCTATAGACCTGCGGCTGATTATCATCATCATGCGCATCGCCTCACATTTCGAGCGCATGGCCGACCTCTGCGAGGATATCTCTACCGTTGTTAAGAGCATGCAATCGGATCAAATCCCCACGTGGATGCGGGATAGCATAGATGAGATGGCGCGTAGGGCCAACAGCATGGTGGAACGCTCCATCGATTGCTTCAAGGAGAGGAACCTGGAGTTGGCCGCGGAGCTGGATATCATGGACGATGCTGTTGACAGGCTTAACCGCGGTTTCTTCAAGGAGTTCGACCGCGGCCGTGAGGAGGAGCTGGACGTGGCCATCCGCGTCATAATGATCAGCAGGTTCTTCGAGCGCATCGCGGACCATGCAGTAGACATCGGCGAGCATGTCCGCTTCATGGTCGAGGGCACCATCACCCCCGAATAATGGGGCCTGACCCCATTTATGAACGGTGGGTCATAAGGTAAAATACCACTATATTGACATCATTCTTGCATCATATTAGAATCAAAATGTACCGACGTTCATCATTAATACTCCATTTCCGGGGGGTGAGAGATGCGGTAGATAATCCTGATAAGAATCCCTTTCTATTTCTATGATGGAGGTGAATCGATGGCTGAAAAAGTAGCTATCGTAGGTGTCAAAGAATACAAGCCCAGCGAGGCGTACCTTGACACCTTTTATACCCAGCTCATCGTGGACACGGTGATGCCCCTCCTGGAGGAGATCGACATGCCCTGGGAGGAGATGGAGAGCTTGGTAGGGGCTGGCTGCGATATGCAGGACGGACGCTCCATCTCCAACGTCTTCACCGTGGATGCCATGGGTGGGTTCATGAAAGAGGAATCCAAGGTGGAGGAAGACCTGGTTGTGGCCCTCATGTATGCCTACATGCGAGTGGCCTCCGGGCGTTTTAAAACCTGCCTGGTCTGCGGCTACGGCAAGGGCTCGGAACTCCACTCCCACTTCTTTACCGGCCTGCAATCCGAGCCGGTCTTCATGAAGCCGATGGGCCTGGACGGGCTGTCGGTCAGCGCTCTCCAGGCCACAGCCTATATGAGCGAATACGGAGTCAGCAGGGAGGCGGGAGCGGCCATGGCCGTGCTGGACCTGCGCAACGCGATGAAGAATCCCAATGCGCAGCGGGCCATGGACGCTACCGTTGACGATGTTCTCAAGGCGAAGGAACTGGCCTACCCTATCACCGAGCTGGAGTACGTACCCATCTCCGACGGGTGCGCGGCGGTTATGTTGGCCTCCGAAGAAGTGGCCGGAAAGTACACGGACAAACCGGTATGGATCGAGGGAATAGGCAACAGCAACGACCTCTTCTATCCAGGCTTTCGCGACCTGTCGGATACCCGCTGTGTTAAAAAGGCGGCCGAGCGGGCTTATGGGATGGCCGGCGTTACCGCGGCGGATATAGGCCTGGCGGAGGTCTACGGCTACAGTTCCTGGCAGGAATTGATGGTACTGGAGGGGTTGGGGTTCGCCGAGGACGGAGGAGCTCCCGATGCCCTGGAGGCCGGGAGGTTCCGTCCCGATGGCGAGCTGCCCGTAAACACCTCGGGAGGAGCCCTTTCGGCGAATGTCTGGATGGCCTGCGGCGGTTACCGCGTCGCCGAGTGCTTCCGGCAGCTGCGGGGCGAGGCCGGCGAACGCCAGGTTGAAGGCGTAGAGAAGGCGGTGGCCCATGCCACCACCGGGCTGGCCCTGCAATCCAACACCGTCGCGGTACTGGGGAGGTAGATAATATGCCTAGAAAAGTAGCGGTAATCGGCACCGGCCAGACCAAGACCAAAATGCGGCGTACCGATGTGGACTTCCCCGGACTGGTGCGTGAAGCGGTGACGGCGGCACTGGAGGATGCCGGGATCACCATGAAGGACGTGGACGCGGTGGTCTTCGGCAGTTCTCCCGAATACTTCGAGGGAGTGAACAATCCCGAGAAGTGGTGCCTGGACGCCTCGGGCGGATTCATGAAGCCGCAGTTCCGCATCCACACCGGGGGCACGGTGGGAGCCTCCACCGGCATCGGGGGCTATTATCATGTGGCCTCGGGCATGTATGACGTGGTGCTGGCGATAACCGGGGACAAGCTCTCCGAGGGAGAGGTGCAGTACAATCTCTCCACCGTATACGACCCCATTTTCGGTAGGGACATGGCGGCCGGCGCACCCAGCGCGGTGGCCATCCAGGCCTCCCGTTACATGCACAAATACGGAGTCACCGAGGAGCAAACGGCCATCGTGGCCGTCCAGGACCGCAAGCACGCGCAGAACAATCCCTATGCCCAGCTGCAGCTGGACATCACGGTGGAAGATGTCATGAAATCACCGCCCCTGTGCACGCCGATCAAACTTCTGGACGCCTGTCCGGCCTCGGATGGCGCGGCGGCCATGGTATTCGCCTCGGAGGAGAGGGCCCAGAAGCTCTGTCCAAGGCCGGCCTGGGTACGGGCGGTTTCCGCCATCGCGGAATCCGCCAACTATACCTATCGTGATTGGGCGGAGAACATCGCCCTTATCAAGGCGGCGAAGAAATGCTACACCGAGTGTGGGATAAGCAACCCTCGCAAAGAGCTGGACGCCTGCGAGGTATACGACGCCTTCAGCCCCCAGCTGCTCATCTGGGCGGAGTGCCTGGGTATATGTGAGCGCGGCGAAGGGGGCAAGCTGGTGGAATCCGGAGCCACCTCCATGCAGGGAGACATCCCCTTCAATCCCTCCGGCGGCGTTCTCTCCGCCAACACTATCGGGGCCACGGCCATGGTGCGCCAGGTGGAGGCCTGCCTCCAGGTCATGAATAAAGCGGACCAGCGCCAGGTCGAGGGCGCCAAATGGGCCCTGGCTCACGGCTGGGGAGGCGGGATCCAGTTCCACACGGTGATGGTCGTCAGCAGCGAGAAACCCTGAGGTAGAGGTGGTGATAGACATGGCTGAAAGTAAATTCGGCGTCATGAAAGGTCACATCGGTGACGCGCCCTATAACTGGACCACCGGGAGGACCGCGGGCCGGTTGCTTGAGGAATTCCGGGACAACCAGAGATTCGTGGGATTCAAGTGCCCCAGCTGCGGGAAGGTCTATGTTCCCGCCAAGGATATCTGCGGCGAATGCTTCATCGAACTGTCCGAGGAGGCGCTGGAGGTAGGTCCCGAGGGCGAGGTGCTATCCTATACCGTCGTGCGCGAGGCCAATCCGGAGTCACCCGCCGAGGCGCCCTATGCCCTGGGCATGGTGAAAATGGACGGGGCGGACACGAGTATAGTCGCCCTGCTTCTCGCGGATGAGAAAGATATCGCCGTAGGCATGCGAGTGAAGCCGCGGTGGAACCAGGAACGGGTGGGCCATATGAACGACCTCGAGGGTTTCACGCCTGCGTGATCGCCGCATGAGAGCAAAGGAGTGATGATATGTCCGAGGATGTAGTCGAATTCCAGGGACAGATACAAGTTCCTTATGAATGGGCCTACGGCGAGGATCTGACCAGGTTTTTCGAGGGTACCAAGCAGAAGAAGATCTACGGTTCGCGCTGTCCTTCCTGCAAGGGAGTGATGGTACCTCCCACCTCTTACTGCGCGCGCTGTTACGTGCGCATGGAAGAGGAATGGATCGAGCTGCCGCACACCGCGAAGATAGACTCCTTTACGGTGGTGTATCTTCCCTTCGTCGGGCAGCCGACCGAGCCCCCCTACGCCTACGCCACCATAATCGTGGATGGAAGCGATGGGTATTACCTCCATGTTATCGGGGAGTGCGACTTCGATGAGCTGCACTGCGACATGAAGGTGGAGGCGGTCTGGAATCCCGAGCCCAAGGGGGACCTGTACGATATCCTCTACTGGAGACCCATAAAGGAAGATAAGTAATCGCATAGTCGGGGGTGGGGCGTCAGTCCCACCCCTTACATCTCCGGAGGGCGGAAAGGAGGCGGTCTTGGCGGCCAAGAAGGAGAGCTCCAGCCGTCGGGGTGACCGCAAAGAACAGATCCTCGAGGCGGCCAGTGAGGTCTTCTCCCACAAGGGTTATAACGAGGTCACCGTGGCGGATATAACCTCGGGGGCGGGGATCGCCAAAGGCACACTCTACCTGTATTTTCACGGCAAGGAGGACCTTTTCCTGGAGGTTATCCGCAATGCCGTGCACAGGCTGCGGCTCGCCCTGGGCGAGGCGGTGGGTGAGGTGGATGACCCCCTGGAGAGAGTCAGGGTGTCGGTCCCGGTGATCTTCGACTTCTGCCGCCGGGAGGCCGGTCTTTACCTGGCCATTTTTCAGCAGGCCTCTTTTCTGCAGAGCGAGCGGCAGAAGGAATACAATGCCCTTTACGAACCTCTGGCCAAGGATTTCCAGAGGACCATCGAGGAGGGCATGCGGCGCGGCATCTTCAAGGCCGGCGACCCCGAGGTCATCTCCCACGGGGTCTTCGGTTTTCTGGCCAGCCTCATCTACCAGTGGCTTTTACTGGAATCGGCAGATGGAGCCCCCGAAGGTTATGCGGAGGAGATGCCGGACACTATCGCCCGATTTTTCTGCTACGGCCTGGTGGGAGAGGCCATTATCGGACCGGGAGAGCTCAGCGAGGGCCTGCGCGCCCAGTGCCGCCATCAGCTGGAGGAGATCCGTGATTGGCAGCAGGAGCTGGTCCGCCTGGAGAAGATATTGAAGCCTTATACCTGAGATCGTGTTATCCATCCTGTTTTGCCGGGTTTTAAGGGGTTTTCTGCAATATAAACGAGTTCTTACTGCCCAAGGATGCGGCAAACCGCATCCCTTACTTTTATCTCAAGGCTTCCACAGGTAAAGGAATGGGTGGAAAAGGGCGAAAAATGTAACGAGGTGGAGGTATCCTGGACTGGCGGACTTCCAGTATTGCCAGTGATTGTACCTTGTCCGAAGATCGATGGAGGAATCGAATAATGCCCGATACCGAGATATGTCCGGAATGCAGGGTCCCTAAACATATCACCAGTGAACATGTCTGGCTCGAAAACGGCGTGATCGGGTCTCAGAGAGACGAGACCCACCGCCTGGTCTTCTTCGAGAGCGGTATCCTCGATCCCATCTTTGACGGTATCGCCGAGATCACGGGCAAGCCCATCGAGGACCTGGTCATCAACGCCTCTCGCCTGTCCACCCGCGAATATGTCGCTCGCATGCTGACCGAAGATGTCAGGTCTCTGGTTAATAGAGATGAACTGGACGTGCAGATGGTGATCGACTCGGCATTTATGATGTGGCAGATCATGGGGTACGGGAGGGTAACCACCACGGAAGTGCGCTATAAGCAAGACGAAAACGATTTTATAACCGCATTATTGGAGAGACTATATTCCGCACCGCTCTGCCTGGGTAATTTCGCGGGCTCGATAGAGGCCTGGACCGAGGCAAGGCCTGAAATCGATTGTAAAAAGATCTCCCCATACGCGTACGAGGTGACTATAACTCATGACCTGAATCCACCCGAGACTAAAAAAAGACTGGGATGGAAGGAGTATAAGAAAAAGTACAAGCCTGGCGATATTCAACTGGAGAAATGCGCGACCTGCGGAGGTCCCAAGGGCCTCTTTGAGTTCCAATGGGACCTGGACCCGGGCGTTATCAGGAGCACATACAGCGGCAGGAGGATGGTCATGATCGGCCCCTCCATGATCGATCCCATCCTGGATGAACTGGAGGCGGAGCTGGGAGAGACCATTCCTCAGGTAGTGATCGAGGCGGAGAGGAGGTTCGTAAGGACCGGTTTCGTTCCCGTCGAGGACCTCGTCAACGAGGACATTCTGCGCTCCCGGATCGCCTTAAGGGGCTTTGGCAACCTGAGAGAGGTGAAGATGGGGAAGAAGGGAGTGCGCCTGCTCATTGAGAACGCCACCCAGCACCTGATCGGAGTGGGTATGGCTCAGGGCCTCTTCGAACTGGCCTTCAACGTGGAGAGCTATGTGGACTGGGAGTTCTCAGAGGACGGGGACCTGGAGCTCGAGGTGTATCCCAAGAACATCAAAAAGGCCGTGGGAGGTTAATGCCGCATGCCCGATATCGAGATCTGTCCGGAATGCAGGGTTCCAAAACATATCACCAGCGAGCATGTCTGGCTCGAAAACGGTGTAATCGGGTCTCAGAGAGACGAGACCCACCGCCTGGTCTTCTTCGAGAGCGGAATCCTCGATCCCGTTTTCGAGGGTATAGGTAAGGCCACGGGCAGGCCCGTCGAAGACTATGTTATCAATGCCTCTCGCCTGTCTACCCGCGAATATGTCGCTCGCATGCTGCCCGAAGATGTCAGGTCTCTGGTTAAAAACGACGAACTGGATGTGCAGTTGGTGATCAACTCAGCTTTCCTGCTGTGGCAGATCATGGGGTATGGGAAGATAACCACCAAGGAAGTACGCTTGAATTACGACGAAAACGATTTCATTACCGCTTTGATCGAGAAACCCTACTCCGCACCGCTTTCCATGGGCAACTTCGCGGGCTCCATAGAGGCCTGGGTAAAAGCGGCGCCTTTGATCGATTACAAAAAAGTCTCCCCGATCACGTACGAAGTCACTATTTCCCGTGACCCCGATCCACTGGAGCACCACAAGAAGCTGGGGTGGAAAGGATATAAGCAGGAACTCAAACCGGGCGATATCCAACTGGAGAGATGCGCGACCTGCGGAGGCCCCAAATATCTCTCCGAGTTTCAATGGGACCTGGAATCGGGGGTGATAAGGAGCACATCCAGCGGCAGGAGGATGGTCATGATCGGCCCCTCCATGATCGATCCCATCCTGGATGAACTGGAGGCGGAGCTGGGAGAGACCATTCGCCACGTGGTGATCGAGGCGGAAAGAGAGTTCGTGCAAACCGGCTTCGTCTCCATCGATGAGGTAATAGACGAAAGATATATCCGAAAGCGGATCGCCCTGCGCGGGTTGGGCAACATCAGCAATATTGATATCGACGAGAAATGCGTGCGCGTACGCCTGGAGAACTCCGCCCTGCATCTCATGGGAGTTGGCATAGCCCAGGGCTTCTTCGAGCTGGCCTTTAACGTGGAGAGCGAGGTAGACTGGGAGCTCTCCGATGACGGGGTCCTGGAGATCGAGGTGCGTCCAAGGATTATCAGAAAGGTCGTCGGAGGTTAAAACAAATGCCCGATATAGAGCTCTGTCCGGAATGTGGGGTCCCCAGGTATATCACCGAGGAACTCCGTTGGCTGGACAGCGGCGTCATCGTCCAGAGCAGAGACGAGAAACACCGCGTCGTCTTCATCGAGTGTGAGAACCTGGACTCGCTTTTCGAGGGTGTGGGTGAGATCATCGATAAACCCGTGGAGAACATCGTCATCGAGGGCAGGCGCAAAGGGGCCCGCGATTACGTAGACCGTTTTATCCCTATGGAGTTGAAGGAGCTGGTAGAGAAGGGGCAAGTGGACCTGGAGCCTATAATCAGCTCCCAGATGGATGCCACCCGGGTCATGGGATTCGGCAAATCCGTGCTGAAGAACTTCCAGTTTGAGCGGGGCCCTGAAGACCATATCACTATCCAGGTCAAAGAGCCTTTCTCCGTACTCCTCTGGTGTGCGAGCATCGCTGGTGCCTGCGATGCCATCGTCGGGGGGGATTGGGACGTTTCCTATGAGAGACTGTCCCCCGATGAGATAGAGGTAACAGCATTTCAAGCCGGTGATTCGAGGGGATCAAGGGAGAAGTATACGAGGAAGGAGTACCGGCACAAGGGAAGTGACATCGAGCTGGAAAGATGCAGGACATGCGGGGGTCCCGCGGTCCTCTCCGAGTTCAGGTGGTATCTGGACAGGGGCATTATCGGAAGCGCTTATACCGATAGACGCATGGCCATCAACGGCGAGACGGGAATGCAGGACGTGTTCGAGGAACTGGAGAAGGAGCTGGGCAGCGTGATTCCCAACGCGGTTATCGAGGCACAGAGGCGTTTTATCAAGAGCGGGTTCTTTTCCATCGAGGGCATCTTCAGCGAGGGCGATTTTCGTACCCAGTTCGCTTACAGGGGGCTTGGAGACCTCAAGGAGTTCATGATGGGGAGCACCGGCCTGCGCCTACGGCTGGAGAACTCCACCTTGTACTTGCTGGTGGTTGGTATAGCCCAGGCCCTGTTCGAGCTGGCCTTCGGCAGGGATTCCGAGGTGGAGTGGGAACTCTCGGAGGATGGCGTACTGCAGGTAGAGGTCACACCAAAAGCCCGATCGGCTGTGCTCAACCCATCAACTTGAATAAAGCAGTCATTTATTGAATATAAGGGCTTCTGTAATTTGGCCCAATACAAGACAAGCTTTCACTGCTCTCCATATTTCCGTTGAGAATACCCGATTGTAGTTATGATAAAATCCCTTCGTAGACAGGAAAAACGCCTAGCAGGACAGGGATAAGGCATGATCAGGGTTCGCTTCGCTCCATCACCTACCGGAAACCTCCACCTGGGCTCGGCGAGGACGGCGCTCTTCAACTGGCTTTTCGCCAGGGGTCAGGGCGGTGAGATGGTCCTGCGCGTGGAGGACACCGATCCCAAGCGCTCCAGCCGCGAGCTGGAGGACGCCATCCTTGAGGACCTGCGATGGCTGGGCCTGGACTGGGACGAGGGTCCGGATATCGGAGGTCCTCACCAATCTTATCGCCAGAGCGAGAGAGGTGAGATATACAGGGGGCACGCCGAAAGGCTGCTGGAAGCCGGCAGGGCTTATCCTTGTTACTGCACCCAGGAGGAGCTGGAGGAGAAGAAGAAAAAAGCGCAGGCAGAGGGACATACCCCCGTTTATGACGGTACCTGCCGCGACCTCACTGCCGAGGAGAGAAAGGCGAAAGAGGCGGAGGGAAGAAGGTCCGCCCTGCGCTTCCGGGTGCCGGATAAAGAGATAACCTTCGAGGACCTCCTGCACGGCTTTATGCGCTTTTCCTCGGATGTCATCGGGGATTTCCTGATCGTGCGCTCAGACGGCAGCGCCGGCTTCAATTTCTCGGTGGTGGTGGACGACGCAACCATGGGCATCACCCACGTTATCAGGGGAGAGGACCACCTCACCAACACCGCCCGGCACGTCCTGCTCTTCGATGCCCTGGGCTATCCCCTGCCTATCTATCTCCACCATTCCCTGCTCATGGGGCCGGATGGGGCCAAGATGAGCAAGCGGCACGGCGCCACGGCGGTACGGGAATACCGGGACATGGGATACCTGCCGCAGGCCCTCACCAATTATCTGGCTTTGCTCTCCTGGTCGCCTCCGGAAGGCAGGGAGGTCCTACAGCTGGAGGAACTGGTGAAGCTCTTCGACATCGACGACCTCTCCTCCAGCCCGGCCGTGTTCGACCTGGACAGGCTGGACTGGCTGAATGGCCGGCATTTACGCGGTATGAACCTGGAGGACTTGACGGAGATAGCCCGTCCTTACGCGCCCGAATGGTCGCAGCATCCCCACTTCCCCATCATGGTGGATTCGGTCCTGGACAACCTGACAACCATGCGGGAGCTGCTGCAATACCTGGAGGTTTACGGTGAGTGGGTGCAGCCCGATGAGAAGGTGGCGAAATGGCTGCAGGGGGACACGGCGGAAAAAGTCATACAGAGGGCCATTCTTGCCCTGGAATCCCCGGAGATGGAGGGCCTGGAAGGTGCCCGCGAGATAATCGGTGGGTTTAAGCAGGACTTCCTGGAGAAAGGCTTGAAGCCCAAGGAGGTCCTCATGCCCCTGAGGGTGGCCTTGACGGGAAGGGACAGGGGCCCCGCCCTTCCCTACCTTATCGCCGTGCTGGGTAGGGAGGAGTGCATAAATCGTTTGAGGAAGGTTCGAGAAAACATCTAAGGAGGTCGGGGATAGAAGTTCAACCGGTACAGGAATGGTGTGAGTTGCCGTCTTGGGCCATCGCCGTGGAGTCGGCGGCCGGCCTGGCCGCCATCGCCGCCGCTGGATACAATATGGCCCGTTATCGCAGAAAGCTGTTCCCGGTGTGGGCGGCCGCAACGGTTTCCTGGTTCGTACTCTGCAAGTACCTCATCTGCACCCGCTGCGAACATTACGGCAAGCGCTGCGAGTTCTATAACCTGGGTAAATGGGCCGCCTTTCTATTTGAGGCCCAGCCGGACCGCACCCTGACCCAGGTGGGCTACGCGGCAGAGGGCCTTTCGGTGGGCGGCATGCTCATCCTTCCCTTTACCGCAGCCTGGGGAGACAAGAAACGACTCCTGAGGTACTCTCTTCTGTTCGCCGCCCAGTGGAGCACCCAGATGCTGGTCGCATGCCGCCACTGTGCCCGCACCGCCGCTACTCCCTGGAAGGCTCGTTGTCCCTCATACCGCCTGGCGCGGCGTATTTGGGTGAGAGAAGACTGACGACCTGATAAGCCTTCTTAAAAGTGGCCATAGTTACCTATATAATGAAAAAGCCCTGTAAAAACTGTCAGGGAGGATGTCATGTTCGAAAATATTTTTGATGACCTCGAGGCCGCGCGGGACAGGGACCCGGCGGCCAGGAGCACCCTGGAGATAGTCCTGGCTTACCCCGGCCTGCATGCCCTGTGGATGCACCGTTTGGCCCATTGGCTCTGGCAGCAGGGGATGCCGGTCCTGCCCCGTCTCGTCTCCCATTTTAACCGCTTGTTGACCGGCATCGAGATCCATCCCGGAGCGAAGATAGGGAAGGGAGTCTTCATCGATCATGGCATGGGCGTGGTCATCGGGGAGACCTCGGAGGTGGGGGATTACGTCACCTTGTACCAGGGCGTTACCCTGGGCGGAACGGGTAAGGAGACGGGAAAACGCCATCCCACCGTAGGCGCAAACGTGGTCATCGCCGCCGGGGCAAAGGTACTCGGGCCCATCGTCATCGGCGACAACTCCAAGGTGGGAGCCGGGGCGGTGGTCATCCGCGACGTGTCCCCTAACTGCACCGTGGTGGGAGTGCCAGGAAGGGTGGTAATGCAGGAGGGTGAGCCTGTGGTGGACCTCCATCACGAGGCTATCCCCGACCCGGTCATGGACAGGATCGAGGACTTGGGTAAGCTTATCAAAAAGATGGAGGACCGCATGGTCAGCACCCAGCTGGAACTGGAGATGACCGAGGAGAAACTGCGCAAGACCGTGAACGAGCTGCAGAAGGTGGAGGATTGCCTGGAGGAGGTCGACCGCACCAGGGGTAAGCTGGAGAAAGAGGGTGAGAATCCGAGCCTATGAGCCTCAAGATCTATAACACCCTTACCCGCACAAAGGAGGACTTCCACCCTCGCGATGAGGGCAAGGTCTCCATGTATGTCTGCGGCCCCACCGTTTACAACTACATCCACGTGGGAAACGGCCGGGCTTACTTGGTCTTCGATATCATAAGGCGCTACCTGACCTATAAGGGATACGATGTTTTCTGCGTCCAGAACTTCACCGACGTCGATGATAAGATCATCAACCGGGCTCGAGAAGAGGACAAGCCGCCTGAGGAGATAGCGCGTATCTACGAGAGGGCTTTTATCGAGGATATGCGGTCCCTTAACATCCTACCCCCCGACGTCGCTCCCAGGGCCACCGAGACCATCCCCCAGATGATAGAGATGATCCAGGGCCTGGTGGACAAGGAGTACGCATACGCCGTGGACGGCGACGTCTACTTCCGGGTGGGGAACTTCGAGGGCTACGGCAAACTGTCCAGGCGCACCCTGGACGAGATGCGCGCCGGCGAGAGGGTGGAGGTGGATGAGAGAAAAGAGCATCCCATGGACTTCGCCTTGTGGAAGGCCTCCAAGCCGGGCGAGCCGGCTTGGGATTCTCCCTGGGGAAAGGGACGGCCGGGATGGCACATCGAATGTTCGGCCATGTCCCTGCAGCATCTGGGGATGGGTTTCGATATCCACGGAGGGGGCCAGGACCTGGTCTTCCCCCACCACGAGAACGAGATAGCCCAGTCGGAGGCCTTCTCGGGCACCGAACCCTTCGCGCGTTTCTGGGTTCACAACGGTTTTGTGAACATCCAGGAGGAGAAGATGTCCAAGTCCATCGGCAACATCATCCTGGTACGGGAGATACTCAAGAGATATCAGCCTGACGTGGTCAGGCTCCTGGCTCTCCAGACCCACTACCGCAACCCCATCGATTTCGGTCCCGAGGCGCTGGAGGAAGCCAAGCGCGCTTACGAGCGCATCGAGAACTGCCTTTTCGCCCTGGGGGAGTTCCTGGATAAGAGCCGGGCCAGGTCGGCCCCGGCCCGCACACAAAAGGAAGTGGCGCTAACCGACTCTTTCTTCGATTACGAGAGGCGTTTCGAGGAGGCCATGGACGATGATTTCAATACCGCCAGGGCCCTGGGCGTTATATTCGAGCTGGTCAAGGAGCTCAATACCTACCTGGATGAGCAGGAGACCTTCACCACCCCCGCCTCGGCCATGATAGTGAACCAGGGAAGGGACCTCCTTCTAAAGCTGTGCCGGGTGTTGGGGATGTTCTCCCCCGAGGCCGGTGAAGCGGAGAAGATAATCACAGGGGAGGCCGGAGAGCACCGGGAAGGCTTACCCACCCCTGATAACCTCATCGAGCTCCTCCTTGATGTGAGGACCAAGGCCAGGGCGAGGAAGGATTGGGAGACCGCCGATTACATCCGCTCCCGCCTGCAGGATATAGGCATTCGCGTGGATGACCTGCGGGAGGGTGAGCGCTGGAAGTACGTGGGACCACCCTCCGAGTCGTAAAATCATCCTTTTTTCTACCAACGGTTTTCGTGCCGTAAAGGAGGCTTCGACAGTCCATTGAGATTCGAGCAGGTTGAGGGCAAGCGCGCCGTCCTGGAGACCCTGCGGGGGAACAGGAGGGCCTACGAACTCCTGATAGCCGAGGGAATGAGATCGGGAGGCGCGCTGGAGGAGATATTGAGCGAGGCCCATAGAAAGCGCCTGCCCGTCAATTTCCTGCCCCGTAAAGAGATAGACCGCCTGGCCCATTCCGACAACCACCAGGGAGTGATCATCCGAGTCGAGCCATATCGCTACAGCAACCTAAAGCGTATCCGGCACTCCCTGGAGGAAATGGAGCAGGACCCCCTGATGGTTATGCTGGACGGTGTAACCGATCCGCGCAACCTGGGCAGCGTGGTCCGTACCAGTGAAGCGGCCGGAGTGGACGCCCTTCTCCTGCCCAGAAGCCGGTCGGCGCCGGTCACGCCGGTGGTTTTCCATACCTCGGCGGGAGCGGTGGAGAACCTGGCCATAGCCACCGTGCCCAACCTGGTAAGCGTGATGAAGGAGCTCAAGAAGATGGGGATATGGGTGGTGGGAGCGGATGTGAGGGCGGAGAAGTCTTGTTTTCAAACCGATCTCACCGGCCCCCTGGCCCTGGTGATGGGCTCGGAGGGAGGGGGGTTGCACCGCCTGGTGCGGGAGACCTGCGATATCCTGGTCAACATCCCCATGTTCGGCCAGGTCGCCTCCCTCAATGTCTCCGTGGCGGCGGCGGTTATCTTGTTCGAGGTGCTTCGCCAGAGGCAGAAAGTGTAGACGGGTCCATGAGGGTGCTCTTGATCGACGGATACAACCTCATCCATTCTCACCAACGCCTCTCCGGCCTTGTGGAACAGGATGTAGATTCCGCGCGGGAGGGACTTTTAAGGGAGCTCTCGTCCCTGGCGTCTCCTGATTATTATGGCCTGGTGATAGTGGTTTTCGATGCCGCGGGTTCTCGCCAGACTGAGCCGGTGATAGAGAAAAGGGAGGCCATACAGGTGGTTTTCACCCGCAGGGGGCAGACGGCTGACTCCTTTATCGAGGCGGCGGTGGGGCATCTGGTCCCGGAGTGCGAAGTCCATGTGGCCACCTCCGACCGTATGCTGGCCAGCGTGACATCCGGTTTCGGTGCCATAGGCATTGATGGTACATCGCTGCTGCAAAGCGCCGAGGAGGCTCAACAGGAGACCCGCGAGGAGATGCAGAGGATGTCGCAGCAGAGCCGGTCTCCTCTTGAGGAGCGGGTAAGCGAGGAGACCCGCCGTCTCCTGAACAAGCTCCGCTTCCAGTAGCATCACCAAAAATGGGGTCAAAGCTTCATTCTTCAATTCCTCGAATGAAAAAGACGGATGGGATACCTCTTACGTTTGGATTGAAGAATGAAGCTTTGACCCCATCTTGATATGAAGCTTTGACCCCATCTTGATAGACGAAAATTGACCATATGTCTCTTTATTTAATCCGAAAAAAAGGATGTTTAGGCCTGGGTATAATTAATATGAATCCCGTTGCCGAGACCGGTTTAAAGCTGAGCCAAAAGGCGGTTTAGGGTGGGCGAAAAAGGCTTCGTCACAGAACAAGAATCCGGTGCCGTCTTACTTTTCGTAGATTTGATCAGCCTTTCCGATGAGCGCGTCATGGAATTGGCGCGGCAAGGCTTCTCCTATGCTCTCGATGTTCTCATGGCCAGGTACAGGGACCTGGTGAAGAGGAAGGTCCGGTCCTACTTCATGGTGGGCGCGGACGAGGAGGACCTCATCCAGGAGGGTATGATCGGACTTTACAAGGCGGTCCGGGATTATCGCCGCGAGCGCTGTGACTCCTTCCAGGCCTTCGCCGACCTGTGTATCACCCGCCAGATCATCACCGCCATAAAGACCGCATCCCGCCTTAAACACCAGCCTCTCAACACCTATATCAGCCTGAACCGGCCCATATATCTGCAGGAAGACCCGGACCGGAATCTCATGGACCTTTTATGCGAATCCAATATGCGGGACCCCGTGGAGATGGTGATAGGTCAGGAGGAGATGCAGGGACTGTTGGAGTGCGTACAGAGCGAGCTCTCATCTCTGGAGACCGCGGTACTGCACCTGTACATGGACGGTAAAACCTATCAGGAGATAGCCGATATCCTCAATCGACAGGTCAAGTCGGTGGACAACGCCCTGCAGCGAGTCAAGCGCAAGATAGACTATCACCTGAGCGTCAGAGACGCAGTGTAACGCTTCTTTTTGCCCCTACCTTGGACTATACTCGTACAAGGAAAACAGATAAATCGGAGCCGGTGTAGCTCAATGGTAGAGCGACCGCCTTGTAAGCGGTTAGTTGGGGGTTCGATTCCTCTCACCGGCTCCAGTATTATTACCGGACTCGAGCTTACACGCCCTCAGCGATCGGTTCTTTGGGGGTCTCCTTACGCAGGGACAAGATTATTGCTCCTCCGATAATGAAGACGAAGCTGCCGATACGCAGGAAGAGCATCCCTCCCGAGGTAGGGAGGGGCTCATGCATGGCCACGATGCCGATGATGATGGGGATGAGGTTGGACATGCCGGTGGTTATGGGGACCACCACGATGGCCTTTCCCCTCTGCATGGCCACCTGGTCCAGCACCAGGGTCACGATGGGCAGGAGTATCACCAGCCAGATATAGGGTGATAGCAGGGCGTGGCGGAAGCCGTGCTCCCAGAAGCGGGCTCCGAAGTCATTCCAACCAAGCTTGATGATGACCGCGGTGAGCCCGATAAGCACCCCCGAGGCAACGGCGATGAGGTTGGGGGCCTGCTCATCCCTCCTCTTAATGCCGTTGTAAAGAGAAACTCCGGCCACGGTGAAGAACAGGAGGACGAAGAACCACAGGATGAGGGGATTGTAGGAAAAGGCCTTGGTCTCTACCCCGATAAGGCTTCGACCCAGCATCAACAGCCCGACGATGATGGTCCCTATACCCACCCAATCGGAGGTAGTGGGTTTCTCTCCCAGCTTGGTTATGGCCAGCACCGCCAGCAGGGCGATACCCGCGGTGTTGATGGGCTGGATGATGGAGAGAGGGGCCAGGCCCAGGGCCAGACCCTTGATTAGAGTGCCTCCGAGCTGCAGAAACTGTGCCTCCAACCAAGGGCGGCACTTGAAGAAGGTCTTGACCGTCTCCCAGGGCTTCTGGGAGCCGATCAGAGGGAGTTTGTCCAGTTCTCGCTTCTGCATGTAACCGCTGTAGTTGATCATGCAGGTAGCTACAACAGCCAGGATGACAGCCAGACCTAAGAGCATACCCACCTCCTGGCGGTATTATATCTTCGTAGGTGGTAGATGATATGTAACAAATATAGGTTCCGATTACTCTTCCACAGAGTAATAATATGTACCTTCCCGCACCTTCCGGACCACCCTGTCCTCCTCCTCCAGGATGACAGTATGCCCAAGGATCTCCCGCATGGCCAGGAAGATGTTGGTGGGATGCATCTCCGCCGCCACGAACTCGATGAGGTCCAGGCCCAGCTCCAGGATGGTCATCTCCCGTCCTCTCAGGGTAGCCACGATATAGCGCTTGCGCTGCTCGTGGTGGGAGAGGATCTCGTCGATCCTCGTATGGAAGTTGGGGATGCAGTTGCCGTGGCCGGGCAGGGCCTGGAGCACCTTGAGCTCCCTGAGCTTGGTGATGGAGTCCAGGTAATCGGGGAGGCCGCTCAACTTACCGTCGGCCCGGTTGGTATAGACCTCCGGATTGGGGGTTATCTTATCCAGCAGCAGGTCCCCGGTGGCGATCAAATGGTATTCCGGCAGGTAGAGGACGATATGGTCGATACAGTGGCCGGGGGTGTATATGACCTCCAGGTCGAAGGGGTCGCCCTCCAACAACTCCCCGCCCTCGACCACCAGGTCCACCTCCGTCGATTCCGCCACGTCCAGCCATCCTCTCATCAGGGACTGGTTGGTGCGCATGAGGTCGGGGGAGAGGCCCAGGGTCTGGCTGAACTCGATGAGCTCCTCCATCTCCTCGAGGACAGCATAGCGGTAATCCCTCACCTTGGGGACGGCCAGGCGGTGGCACACCAGCTCCGCCCCGCTGATGTGCTTGAGACGGGCCGCGAAACCCATGTGGTCGGGATGGGTATGGGTGATGATTATCCTCTCCAGCTCGGAGGGCTCATGCCCGGTCTGCGCCAGGGCCCCGCACAGGTCCTCCCAGATGCCGTCCATGATGGGGCCGGTGTCGATGAGGGTCAGGGGCTTCCCCTCCAGCAGGTAGACGTTGACCTGGTCCATGCGGAAGGGCATGGAGAGCTGTATTTTGTATATACCGGGGATGATCCGCTTTATAAAGGCCACAGCGCGACTCCGTTCATAGCGACTTGAAATCGAAAAACAAGTTCAGCTCGCCCGTGATAGATACCACGATTATAGCCGAACCGGCCTGCTCCGTATCGCGGCCCTTACCTTCTCGGGTCACTCCCGATCGGGCAGGGGCTTGGATTCTGCTGCAGTTGCCGGAAGGGCCTCGGTCTTTTTCTTCTCGCGGTTGGCGATGATGGCCAGCAGGCTGGGCAGCACCAGGACGGCCCCGAAAAGGGCGCCTAACAGGGCCACGGCGGTGGTGAATCCGAACCTCTGCAGCGGCACCATGCTGGATATGCCCAGGATGGCGAAGACCCCGCAGGTGGTGAAGGCCGCGGCCACCAGGGCCCTTCCAACGTGCAGGACGGTGTTTTTGATGGATTCGTCCAGGGGGGTATCGCCGTGATGCCACTCCTCCCGGAAGCGGTGGGTGATATGGATGCCGAAGTCTATCCCCGCCCCGATGACCAGGGAGGAGACCATCACCGTCATCAGGTCAAGGGGCCAGCCAAGGGCGAGAAGGAAGATAAGCTCCACTATAATGCCGCAGACCACCACAATAAGGGTGGCCAGCCCGTAGAACAGGGACCTGAACACGATGATCAGCACCAGGGCGCAGAGCAGCAGGGCCAGCGCCGAGGTCTTGAGCTGGGTGGGCAGGATATTGCCCAGCAGGTCCGCCACCAGGAAGGAGGTGCCGGTGGAGTTGAGGGTCATCTCCGTCGACTCCTCGACGGCGTCGGACTGGTCCCGCATGATGTTCGCCTTGACCTTGAACTCGTCCTCGGTCTCCGGGAATCCGGAGGTGACCATGACCATGGCCGATGTCCCGTCCTCGGTTATAAAGGCACTCACGGGCATCAGTGTACTCAAATCCCCTACGATGGCCTCTACCTCCTCCCGCGATTC
>Ga0180434_10001426_pt1 | contig 34139 bp, 43 predicted proteins | sample SS_ome_7_FD_132453 | JGI IMG/M metagenome (GOLD analysis project Ga0180434, IMG submission 132453) | Hypersaline lake sediment archaeal communities from the Salton Sea, California, USA - SS_1_D_2 metaG | ecosystem: Environmental > Aquatic > Non-marine Saline and Alkaline > Hypersaline >... | reverse complement strand
TATAGCTTCAGAGTGGGCTATTGAGGGTGAAGACATTAACCGGACTGTTTATACTTACCTTTCCAAAAAGGCGAAGAAAAACAGCTACAAAAAGCTTAAAGCAATGGGCTTTAACGGTGACTACTCTTCCCCTGATTTTGCAGTGCAAACTACAGAGTTAATCTGCACGCATGAATACTATACAAATGCAGACGGGGAAACAGAGGACCGGGAACGCTGGGAGTTTGCAATCTGGGGCAGTCCCGGGATTGAAGACGCAGACGCAAAGACTATTAAGCAGCTTAATGCTGAATGGAAAAAAGAAGTAGGCGAAAGCGTAGGGACCACGGCAGCTGCAGCACCAAGCAAAAAGAAACCGGCGAAAAAGAAAGACGCAGCTGTAGACGAAGCTACAGGCATACCAGAACCCCCTGAGCCCGAAGACGAAGACGCTGAAACTGACCCGTATACGCTTGCATGGCAAGCTTTCCTTGAAAAGAAGGCCAGCGAAAAGGCACTTAACGGGCTTGAAAATGGAAAGCGTGCGCAAGCCCTGAAGGAGTGGGCAAACCTGCTTGAAAGGGCCGTACCGGACAAAGACGAAGAAGACTTTACAGACGAAGACTGGGAAGAAGTACGGAAAACAGCGGGGGTACCGTTCTAGCATGAAGTCTTTTTCACCCCCTCCACTTATGCGTAATTATCAGAGCAAAGCCGTGCGGCAGCTTAGTAAGTGCTTGGCCGCTAATCCGCTTTTAGTCAGCCCCACAGGGTCCGGCAAAACGGTTATGCTTACTAAGCTTTGCCGCCGGCTTTCAATGCGTGTGTTATGGGTTGCACACCGCCGGGAATTGATTACGCAGGCTGGGGACCATTTAGACCATATAGGATTTAGCAACTATAAAGTAACGTCTGTGCAGAAACAAGCACGCCGGCCCGTAGACGAAGACATAGACCTTATTGTAATTGACGAAGCACACCACGCTATTAGTGCAAGTCAGTATCAGAAACTTTTTGACTCTGGCTTACCAATAGTAGGGGCTACTGCCACGCCCTTTAGACTGGACGGCCGGGGGCTAGGTGACATGTTTGGCCGGCTGGTAGTTGCTGCCACGCCGGCCGAACTTGTAGCCGCTGGACACATACAAGAGCCTGTAATATATTCACATGCTGCCCCGGATATGACCGGCGCCAAGAAAATAGGCGGGGACTGGTCTAAAAAGGAACTTGGGCAGCGTTCTAATAAAAGCAAATTAAGGGCAGACATAGTAGAAACATGGCTGCAAAAAGCCAAAGGACTTAAAACTATTGCCTTTGCCAGTACTATAGACCACAGTAAAGCTATTGTAAGGGATTTTGAGGCCGCAGGGGTCCGGGCCGAACACTTGGACGGAAAAACGCCTAAAGCTGAAAGAGACGCCATATTAGCGCGTCTCAGAGACGGAATAACGCCTATAGTGTCAAATGTAGGAATAGTTACCGAAGGTTTTGACGTTCCAGCCCTTGACTGCGCCATAATGGCCCGGGCTACAGCGTCCCTATGCCTCTGGCTGCAAATGTGCGGCCGTATAATGCGCCCTGAGGGTTACGCGCTTATACTTGATCATGCAGGCAATGCACTGCGTCACGGCAGCCCTACACGCCCCATAGAATACAGCCTTGCAGAAGGGGCTAAGCGTCCGTCTGAGGCTTTGGGGTTAAAAACGTGCCCGGATTGTTTATTACTTGTTAAAACTGGCTGCAGGGTATGCCCTGACTGCGGTAAGGACCTTTCCCCTGTAGCCCGGGCACTTGCAGCCGTCCAGGCTGGCCAGTTAGTGCCTTTTAGTGATAAGCAGGCAGTCTGGAAACAGATAAATAGGGACCGCGCAAAGTATAAGGCTATATTCGGGGAAAGTCCGGTAGTAATAGATACAATACTTATAGAACCTAATGAAGAAAACAAACGTAAAATTTATGCGCATTACGTACAAATAGCTTGGGATAAGGGTTATAAAATGGGCTGGGCACGCGTCCAGTACAAACGTATATATGGCCACTTTCCCGGGTCAGCTTTAGACTCTGAGGTAACTAAGCTGCTTAACAAGGAATTTAAAGTATAATGGACGGCAATATAGTTAAAGCTTGCCCTAATTGCAATCAGCCGGCAGTAGGACACGTAATAGAAGGTGACGTAGCTGAATGGCACTGCGGACATTGCGGCAGCGGTCAATACGTTATACGCTGCCCACACTGCGGCTTATGGTTAATACAAGGGTATAAAAACAGTAAGCCTCCTGTAGTTGAATGTTTAACGTGTGAAACTTTTATAAGTCTATAATTTGAAAGGGCGTCATTATGGCAATGAATAAAGCTAAAGGAAATATGTATCCGTTTGTAACTCATACTTGGAACCCTATACGGGGCCGCTGCCTCCATGACTGTGAATACTGTTATATAAAACGGTCCGGGGCTATGGGCTGGACGCATGATGTTAAGTTAATAGACAAAGAAATAAGCCGTAATGGCGGTACCCAGCTGGGGGAACATAATTTTATATTTGTAGGGTCCAGTACGGATATGTGGGGCAAGTGGGTACCTGACCATTTTATATTTGACGTGCTGGATTATTGCAGCCGTTTCCGTTATAACAAATATCTTTTTCAGAGTAAGAATCCGGGGCGCTTTAAAGACTTTGCGCTTATGTTTCCTGATAAAGAAAATACTTGGTTATGTACCACAGTGGAAACGAACAGGGAAAAACTGACCCGGGAAATATGCACAGCCCCGGCCCCTGTTAACCGTATAAACGAAATTGCCATACTTAAAAACCATGGATTTAAAACCACGCTTACTATAGAGCCTGTTATTGATTTTGACATTGACGAAATGTTAACGTATGTAGAAATGGTGCAGCCTGAATGGGTAAGCCTTGGTGCTGATAGTAAAGGCAGTGACCTTGTAGAACCTGACGGTGCAAAATGCCGGCAGCTGGTAGACATACTGCAGAAAATGAAAATAGAATTGAAAATTAAAGATAACTTCAAACGTATACTTTTTAATAAAGGGGTTAAATAATGAAAAGAAAAGGAAAACATGCAGACATACTGAAGCGGCCGCCGGCTATTTGCTTTAAGTGCGGACCAGCTGATAAAATGGCCCGGACCCCTAAGGCTTGTGAAAAATGCGGGTACCGTGCTGCAGCAGATGAAAACCTAGCCAATACCATTGCAGCTGATATAAAGAATACTGAACGTGCGGCAGCCCTTACGTGGGAAGTTGCCGGGCGCAACTTAGATGATATTTGGCATAAATGCCCTTATGAAATATTCGATAAGCCGCCAAGCCCGGGCTGGGTATGCAAAAGCTTTCCATGTGAAATTGAGTTAAATCGCCGCGGCGAAGATATACACCCGCACTGGCGCTGCTGGGCCGCGTGGCTTGGTAATGAAATGGTAAACGGCGGACTTTCGCAGATGATGCTAGAGGCGCGCCGTATTTCAATGGAAAAGAAACTTAGGGAGGCCGGCAAATGAAAGTTAAAGAAGCATTAGACATAGAATTGCATGAGTTTTGGCCTGAGATAAATAGGAAAATTGTTAGAGTAAGAAAAGAGCATGACTGTAATTACTGCGGTAAAATAATAAAGAAAAATGAGCTTGCAAGATGTGATTCCGGCAAGACTCCAGAAGAGGACACAATTATTAGTTTATATGTCTGTTTTGACTGTTTAAATGAAGCATTAGCTATGGAGGCCGGCGAAAATGGAAACAGAAAAACAAATACAAAATGAAATATTACGTGAATTTGGCACAAAGCCTGAATACAGATTATGGCGCCAAAACGTAGGTAAGGCTGTGCCTTTTTCTTTTCTCCATGGCATACGCGCTGAATTACTTAAAGGTAATTTCACCAAAGCGCTTGCTTTAATTGAAAGTCCGCCTGTTATATCTTTTGGTCAGCGTGGGCAAGCTGACCTTTCAGGTATTTACTCAGACGGCCGGCGCTTGGAAATTGAAGTAAAGGCCCCGGGCGGTACGCAGTCAAAAGAGCAAAAAGTATTTGAACGTACTATAAAACGCTTTGGCGGTATTTATATATTAGCCAAGTCAGTAACAGACGTAACGGAGGGCTTAGCTAATGAGTAAAAACATAAGAATTGAAAGCGTTAAAGAAGGCTATGCCCTTGGCTGGTCTTACGTTCCATTAAAGGGTAAAAAACCTTTTACCAAAGAATGGCAAAGCCGTGACCGTGAAGACGAAAGCCAAGCGCTTAACTGGGCAGAAAAAGGAAATATAGGAATACGCTGCGGCAAAAACTCAGGCGGCCTTGTAGTGGTAGACGTGGACCCGGGGGCTGACGTTTCAAGCTTTGATTTACCGGACACTATAACCGTCAAGACTGGCAGGGGCGGTTTTCACATGTATTTTAAATATGACGGCGAAATAAAAAATAGCGCCGGGAAAATGGGTAAGCATATAGACGTAAGGGCTGACGGCGGCCAAGTGGTAGCCGTAGGAAGCATACACCCTGACACTAATAAAATGTATAGATACGTGCCCGGGCTTACCCCGGCAGACGTGGAACTAGCAGACTTACCAGACTGGGTATTAAAACGCTTACAAAGCAAACGTAAACCCAGCAAGAAAAAGCCTGCTAAACGTAAGCGTCTAGCCGGGGACCCGGACACGCAGGCGTATGCCCGGGCTGCACTGGACGCTGAAGTAGAGGCAGTAGAAAAAGCGCCAAAAGGACAGCGTAACGACACGCTTAACCGCGCCGCATTTTCTATAGGCACGCTTATAGGCGCTGGGGCTCTTGCTGAGCGTATAGCCAGCGCGACACTTGAAAACGCTGCAGACGTGGCCGGACTTATTGACGAAGACGGCCTAGCAGCAGTACGGGCTACAATTAAAAGCGGCATAGAAAGTGGTAAGCTGCAGCCCCGGGATATACCGAACAGGCCCGGAGGTTATAGCTTGCCTGTATTTGATGATATGGAGCCGGCCGAAGAGGCAGACAAAGAACCGGACAATAATAAACCCTCAAAGCGGGGCGCGTCCCCGGGTAAAGCAGCGGCTTGCCCTCCGCCGAAAAAAACCCGTAAGAATAAGGACACGCCCCGCACTGAGGTTATACGTGAACAGCCTGCGGTTATGCTCCCCGGGACACACTTAACACGGAAAGGCTATAAAGAGGTAGGCAATGACAGATTCGCACAGGCTGTATTAAAGGCAATACCAAAAGGTATAATATATGACCGTGGCGGCCTTCCAGTTGAGATAACAGGACCCCGTGGAAGGCAAAAACTGCAGCTGCTTACTCCGGACCGTATGCGCCTTATAATGGACCAGAATTTACGGCTAATACAATGGTCCCGCAAAAACAAAAGCATACAGCAGCTTTATAAAAATGCAACTAGGGACCACGCGAAGCTTGCCCTTGCAGCTGTTACAGATTGTAAAGAGATATTAAGACTTAATCTTTTTACTAATTATCCAGTGTATAATCAGGACTGGGAACTTGCAAAGCCCGGGTACCATGAAGGCACATATTATGATGAACCCTCTGAGCTTTCAGGTATAGAACCGCGTTATAACAGCTGGGCAATAATGGAAGACCTATTAACAGATTTTCCGTTTACTGACGAAGCAGATAAAGAAAATTTTATAGGCCTGCTGCTTACACCGCTTATACGTCCCGCTGTGCTGGGTAACGTCCCGCTATTTCTTATTAAGTCAAGTCTTCCCCGGACCGGGAAAACTAAACTTGCAGAACAGGTATTAGGCGGTATTTATCTAGGTGAAGAAACGCCGGCTATGCAATGGAGTACAAACGAAGACGAAAGGGATAAACGTATATTAAGCGTGCTTAAGCAAGGCGATACGTTGCTACACGTGGACAATATAAATCATTACATGGACAGCCCGGCACTGGCCAGCCTTGTAACGTCAAAGTATTACAGCGGCCGCCTGCTTGGTCAGTCTCAAATGCTGCGCCTTGAAAACACGCTTACTATTGTAGCTACTGCAAATAATCCACGGGCCACAGGTGAAATAGTCAAGCGTACCGTGCCTATTACGCTGCAGCCTGAAACTGAAACGCCTGAACTGCGGGATAATTTTAAACACCCGCATTTATTTAAGTATATTCTTAACCGCCGGCAGCGCGTATGGTGCTGGCTACTTGGCATGATAGAGAACTACAAGGCTGCAGGCTTTCCAGCTACTAAGGTTAAAATGGGCGGCTTTGAGGGCTGGGCTGCAGCAATGAGTGGAATAATGCACACAGGTAATGCTGTTAAATGGTTTTCTAACTGGCGCGAATGGATAGCCGAAGCGGATCCGGAGGGAGAAGACCTGCGCGAATTTGTTAATACATGGTGGAGCCTGAAGAGTGAAACTATTTGCTATGCCAGGGAGCTTCACGAAATAGCTAAAGATGGTGATTTATTCGGTATGATTTTAAGCCGGTCCCGGTCAGAACAAGGCCAGCTTACCGCATTCAGCCAAGGCGTTCTTGTTAAGTATCTTAATGCCCCCGTAGATGATTTTATAATACGCAGAGGACCAAAAAGAACTTACTATTTACAATGTTTAAGAAAGGGTTAATTATGCTTATTTGTCCACACCATAAAGAGTATGAAACTATTATGCTGCAAACACTTGCTTTTCAGGAAAAAGAGGTATGGTGCCCGTACTGTGGCCATACTACAGGCATGCCGGTAGGTGATTATGAGAATAAGAAGGACACACCGGCGCTGCAGGAAATGTTTATTATCTATAAACACTATACCCAGCAGTATCTTTATGCTATGAGTACACGCAACGGGTACAAGGTAGAGTACGAAGGGAAGCATTACAAACCTGAGGACTTGCCAGAAGAGGAAAAAGAGCGCATACAGGGGCTTATAGACGGCTGGAAATACGGTGTTAAACTTGACAGTATACGCCGCGGCGAAGTATACGGAATGGAATATGAAGAAATACCGCCCAAACACTGCTTTAAATGTGATAAGAAAATCACAGACAATAAAGGAAATGACCTGATAGGACTTTCCTTTAAATTCCACTTTACGGAAAATGCCACAGACGAAATAAAGGAATTTACAAAGAAGCAGTGGGGAAAATATTTTACAGCCGGCAGCCAAGGCGTCTATATTTGCTTGGAGTGTTATATAGACGCAATGCTTGGCAAGAAATAATTGAAAGGGCAGAGCATGGCAAATATAAAATTAAAATTGAAAGAGCCTTTAACCGGCGGAGGCCAAGAGGTTATTATTGACGGCCGCGAAATGACAGGCTTAGGAATAAGCAGCATACACGTTAAAGCTGAAGTTGAAAAACCGTTAACAACTATTTTAGAGCTTAATTTTAATGGCCACGAAATAGAGCTTGACGGCTGCATACAGGTAGACGGCATTAAGCTGCCGCCTGAAATTGAAACGGCTATTTTCAATCTGCTTGCAAGGCATATAAATGTGCATATTCTAAGTGCTGTTAGTGATTATTTCCACGGTGAAGTATTAGACGAAATTGAAACGCAGGACGGTACATTATACGTCAATAAAACTAACGCTTTCAATGATCTATCAGACTTGCTGGCAGAAGCAATTAAAGGTGCTGCAGAAGTGGGGTTAAAGGTATGGTAATAGAGACTACACATGCCCGGATAACGTGGAAAGAATTAGAAAGCTATTGCATGTACCACTGCGAAAATGTAATACTATTTATTCAAGATGGCAAAATGAAAGGCAAGCCGTACCCTTGCTGCCAAATTAAATCTGTAAGTGCACCCCGCTGCTGCCGGTTACAATTCCCGGTATGGGCCAAGCTGCAAAAGGTCTATTATAATCCGCCCTTAACTTCAAAGCAGCTTACTGAAAGCTATTACAGTAAGTTTGGGCTTTGCCCGGACCGTGAATTATGGAAGTGCCCAGCCTGCGGACACATTCATAACGCGGAAAAGCCTGCTTGTGAAAACTGCGGAAAGGCCAGACCATGAAACGTTTTTTATTATCTTGTTTGTATTTGGCCGTCTTCATACCGGCCTATATATTTTTCTGCTGCCGGGACTTTGTGGCGTACTGCTATGAAGAGCTATTAAGCATGTGCAGCGATATTAAGGGAAAGGGGAAAAATGAAAAATCATAAAATTAAAAACGGCGTTATAGAATTTGGTAATGGCCTTGTTGCTTGCCTGTATGTTCCTGAAGACGGGGACGTAGACGTGTGGCTTAACGATATAATAGCAAGCAGTAAAGATGCCGGGCTTGACCCGGACAATGAAAACTACACGCTTATAAGCTGTACGTGTCGTCCGTGCGGGGCCACGCTGAATATAAGGACAGCTGCAGACTTCCCCCGGGAAAACCGGCAATGTGCGGAGGGGCATTATTTTGTATACTATGAAAAGGAGCCGGGAAAATGAATAACATGGATAGTACAATGACACTTGTAAAACAGATTCAGGAGTGCGTCAAAGAAAAAGAGCAGCTTAAGGAAAAGATAAAAAGCATGCAGAATGATATAGGCGCACTTGCCAAGGCTTATGAAATCATAAAACGCGTACCCGTTACCATACGAAACCTGAAATATTGGATAAATCCTAAAGAATGGCCCGGGCTTGACATGTTCACTGATGAAATGGAAATGGCAGACCAGCTGGACCGGGACGCTATAGAGTATTGCAGAAAGCACTTTAAAAATGTGTGAAATTCCTATAAGCGTATGGAACAGAATTAGGGAGGGTAAGACTATGAAACTATGTCAATGCTGCGGCTTTGCTTGGGACGAAGAGACTGAGCCGCATTGTATGTGGTGCCTAGCTGACAGACAGGCAAAAGAAATAAAGCAGCTTAAAATAGATAAGGCAAAATTAGAGCGCGCAATTACTATGGCCTTTGACAGCAGAAACAGACAGAAAATTGCAAGGGTGATATTGGAAACAGCATTAACAGCAACAAAGGAAATGTCAGATTATGCTATTGATAAATCAAAGAAAGCTTTAAAGGGGCAGTCAGAATGGAACGGGAGATAATTGAGCTTAAAGAAAAAGCATTATACTGTAAAAAATGCGGCAGGAAAGTTTCAAATAAAATTGGGGGTAAATAATGGAACAGACAATTATAAGAAAAACATGCGATTTATGCGGCAGGGACATATTGAAAGTCTCGCCATATATGGGCTGGACGGGCAGCGGCCATATTTGCTTTGCTGTGACAGCCGGGCGTGACGGCGGCGGCGGGACAGTCAGATATGACGCGGAAGATTTATGCCTTGAATGCGCATGAAAAATAGAAGAGGCACTAAAGCTTGTATGGAATGAACGTAAATTTAAAGAAAGGGGTTAATATGATCACTGAACGGGAAAAAGTAAAGCAGTTTTCCAAGTGTACAGGCCTGTACTGCTGGGACTGCCGATATTTTAATGTTGAAAATGTATTCTGTGACGGTGCCCTTGACTGCTATGTTGAGTACAAGCGTCTATATTGCAGCAAGCGCATATGGACTCTTGAAGACGCTGAGAACGCCCTTGACGTTGCTGTGGCCCTTACCAGCGCTACGGCTTGCCAAATGCTCACTGGCAGCAATGAGGTTAACCGGCGCGCGCTTGCTGCCGGCTGGGTCAAAATAGATGTTTTCCGGCAGCGTGAACCCGGGGCGCCTTTCGTCCAATATGACACGCTCTTGCAGCCCCCGGAAACCGTTATACGCGTGGGCCAGAAAATAGAGTACACGGACTACCACGGCGGCACCTATGAAGTTATAGAAGTGGGCATATCCGGGCAGTCAATAAAAATAGTAAAAATAGGGTGACTTTTGTAAGTCAAACTGACCTTGGGACCTGTTACGCCTGATCTTTGAAAATTGACGTTGTATCTGCATAAAAGCTCAAATTGAAAGTGCTGTTTTTGGCAATTATAGAAACGCGTTTTTGATTTTTTGAGGGGGTTAAGGCTATACTAGGCTCAGGAAATGGCCCAAAATTGCACTAGGTCAATGCCTAAATTCCTTCAAATTCGCATAGTATGGTACTAAAAGGAACGCCTTACCCGCCTAGGCATACTTTACCTACCGTAATAAATAATAATGTCTTTCTATAATAGTATATATAGAGGGTATATTTAGAGCGACGGGGATAGGCGTACCAGGCCGTACAGGCGTGCTAATCGGCTTATACTGCACGAATTTTTAACATTAGCACTTTTTGCAAGTCCTAAGGGTCCTTCCTTAAAGGATTTATGAAAAGTAGCAATTTTTCTACTTTTTGATTTACAAAATGCGGGGGCACAGCGCCTTTGCTTGCCCTGAAACACAAAAAAAACAGGAGGTTTTACCATGACTGAAGACGTGAAAAAAACATGCCCTTTTTGCAAGGGTAAAGGCGTGCTTTCCGGGCTTGACGAAGCACAGGCAAAAGAGCTTATAGAAAGCGTGAACAATGCCACTATTCACATAGCCGTCAAAGCAGCACTGGAAAGTATGGGGCTGCTTAATCCAAAAGGCGCAGCCCCGGTCCCGGTCCCGGTCCCGGGTCCTGAAAACCTGCAATGCGTTTACAGGCTTTCTGAAAATGACCTGCTGGGCTGTAGGCGTGTCAAGACAATTAAAGAGGCAGCAAGTATGGTAAGAGTGCTGCAGCAAAGCGGTAATGCGAATTACCGTATAGAGCAAGTGGCTGAATTTGATAACAGCCTGCTTTTGGTAGTACGGTTTTCATGTCTTGAAGACGCGCAGAAAGGTATTAACTTTTTCGGCGTGCGGCTGGAACCTGTAGAAGATATACAGGAAGGCGGAGTATGAATATTGAAGATGTAAAAAAACTAATTGAGGAAATTAAGGCTAATTCAAATGGGACCTGCAGGGAGTTTGGCAGTAACAATATGCTTATAGCAATAGATGAAAAAGATTTAGGCCGCATACTTTCCCTGAGGCTGGCCGGCTTACACCCGCTGCAGCCGTCCGGGATTTCTGCAGTCCAGCAGCGGTCTAATGTCTCACGTTCTAACCCGCCGTGCATTATGTGGAAACTTAAAGATGCCGTGCAGATAAAGTCTGAATTGATACGGCAAATAGAGTTTATGGACGAAGGTAAAGAGCTTTTTGTATATGAGTGTTATTTTGTAAAGGCTAAGAAATGAAGACGCCGCAGGAGAAATTTATTGAACAGCTGAAAGAGCTTGGCTTGCCGTTTGAGGTTAAGCAATTTAATAGTGGGTACACGTCTGTATACTTGCTTGAAGGTGAAGGCTGCGTGCATGGTGACAAGCACGCCTTTACTGAATTTAAGTTTAATCCTAAGGAACGGCTTAGCAATGTTTGTATAAGCAGCGGCCAGCCCCCGGGCGCTGAAAGAATAACACTATACTTAAACAAAGAGACACGCAAAGACATAAAGACTTTTCCTGTGCCGCCGCGTAAGCTTAAAGTGAAAGGGTAGAATGTGAATATAAAATATCCGATTCTTGCAAAGTCTGAACGTGAAAAAATAGCAGCTGAACTTTGTAAAATATCTGAATTGCCAGTAAAACCGTTTGAAACTTTTGAACAGGCATTTAAAAAGTTAAAGCCTGAAGTACAAGACAGGCTGCTTGGTCCTGAGCGCGCAGCTAATTTCAGGGCTGCAGGTGAAAGGCTTAGTGATCTAACCAAAGGCGAAGTAAAACCGCTTGAATGTTTCAGAGAAAAAAATGATTGAGCCTGAATTATTTAAGACGCGCTTACAAGGTCAGCAGCTTAGCCGGGAAAAGCGCAGGTGTATCACGCGTGGCTGCATAGACTGCAGCGGCCGTGGCTATGTGCTGCAGCGTGATCACTGCGGACATGCTGAGCCGGTGAAGTGTAGGCTGTGTGACGGTAAAGGTATTGTAGTTGAAAGGATAAGGTATTGAAAGAAATGACGCATATAAAATTAGGTGATATTGTGCAGCTAATGTTTGTGCCTGAGCAGTTGAAAAATGGGACCGCCGGAATATGCGGAAAGATTACGCGTATTCTATTGCCTGAATATGAAATAAAATGTGATGATGGAAAAACGCGGTACGTTAACTGGTCAGAGCTTAAATGTGTAAAGCAAGAAACGTATGACAGCTGGAAGTGTAACGGCGTGGACACTGCAAGCGGACATACAAAGCTTGCTTATGAAAGGTGATATATGTACGGACTATATGCAAACGTTGTTAAAGATAATGTGCTGCGTGAAGGCGCTAAAGTGTCTGTGTGTTCATTGACCGGCGGCGGTGAACGTGTCAGGGTCCGGGGGCTTTCAGTAGGCGGGCGCAAAACAGAAAAATATATTGCCATAAAGAACTTAAAAAATTTTCGCGCTAAGTGGGTACCTGACAAAGACCGTGTTGAATTTTATGTGACTTCAGAAAGTAGGGCTTGTATTGAAAAAGTTGCTTTGGAATTAAATAGGCGTAATATGGAGATAAAAACTTAATGGAAAACTACAGGGGTTATAAGCATGATTTTACGCGCAAAGAAATTGCAGACGCAGTTAAGGCTTTCAGTAATTTAAACCAAGCGGCAAAGGCTTTGGGCTGTTCCTTTGGTACTCTTTCCCGGGCTCTGCAGCACTTCGGTGTTAAAGTGCCAAGCCGGGGGCGGCCTGTTATTCACCTTACGAAAACTGTGCTTATGAAATACCGCAGGGGGTACAGCTGGGCAGATATTGCCAAGGCTTTAGGGGTAAGTGCCAGCAAAGTACGAAAATCTTTTAAAATGCACGGGATTACTAAAATAGACGCAAGAAACAAGGGAATTGATTATCCCTGTGAAAATTGAGGAAAAAAACAGATTTAAAATATTTATTGTTTTATATATATACATGGTTAATAATATGGGCGTAAACGCATAAACGCTGTTTTTAATGGGTATGATATGAAATACTGAAAGTAAAGGGGGTAATGGCTGACGGCTACGGAAAGCAAACAAGCCCAAAGAAAGCAGGCAGTACCCCCCGGGCCCAAAACAGCACAAAAGAAAACCCCGGCAAAAAAGAAAACCACGCGCAAAAGAAAAACAAAAAAGCGTGGGCGTGGACGCCCGGAGGAACCACTTTTAAAACACCGCCGCGAAATACTCACGGAGTTAACGGCGTGCTTAGTCCCCGACAAAATCATAGCACAGCGTCTAGGTCTGACGCACAAGCAATTCAAGGAGCTAATAGAGACAAACGAGAATTGCAAGAAGGCGTACGAAGAGGGCCTAGCTGCCGGCCAAAAGGAACTGATAGGGACAGCATACGAAATGGCCACAAAAAAGAAAAATACTGCTATGGTGATTTTTCTGCTGAAGAGCCGTTGCGGATTCAGGGAAGACGCCCGGGACGTGGAAGCGGACGCACAGACCAAAGCGGAAATAGCCCGGGAAACTTTGGAGCGCTTGCTTGCGCCGCTGGCTCAATTCATGGCCCCGGACGGAGGCGCGCCCTCTGCAGCACTGGCAGCAGGTACGAAGAAAAAGACTGTACTAACCGCGAAAAGCAAGGTAGCTGCACCGCCCCGGAAATCAAAGAAATTATTAAAGAAAAAAACATAAAGATGACTATTGGAGCAAAAGTATAATGAATAAAATGACTGGTTTCAATTTAGGTTTTGTTGTTGGTATGTTTGAGGGCGAAGGTTGTATAAGTTTTAATTATTCTAACAGAAAGAATCCGGGTAAAGGCTATCGTGAATATTATACGGTGCATGTTATAGTCGGTAATTCAAACAAAAAACTTTTAAAGCGTTTTTGTGATATTGTAGGTGTTGGAAAGGTTGTTAAGAAAACAAAAAAGCCAAAGAGAAAACATAAAACAATGTATGTTTGGCGTATAAGCTCACAGAAGAAAGTTTTTAGTTTTTTGGCGCAAGTTTTTCCGTATCTCATAGAGAAAAAAGAAAAGGCTGTTTTAGTTATGGAGTTTTTGGAAAGTAGAATAAATTGCAATCCAAACGCCAAAGCGAATCGTTTGCGAAAATATACAGATTATGAGCGCAGCTTATATGGTGAATATAGAAAATTAAAAAGTTTTGTTCCTACGTATATAAGAAACAATTAGAAAGGGTATGTTATTCCTTTCCCTAATTTTCATGCTGCAAGAGTAAAGGACCCGGGCGCCTTTCAGCGCATACGGGTATTGCGTACTCTTTCTAATGGCGTGATGATTTACGGGGGGCCTTTAAAGAATGACCCTAACGGACCTACTACCGTACAAACTTACAGATTTCCTAATACACGCTTTACCACTGAACAGGCTAAGGCGTGGCTTAAAAGAAATCAGATAAAATATATTTCTTTTGAGAAAGCAAGCAATGGCTAGTATGACGCTTTATGCTCCGCCCAGCCCTGTAGAAAGGGCGCGCCGTGTGTCCGTTACAGCAACGGACCCGCTGGCATTTACGCCAAGTATAGAGCAAGCAGCCTATGAGTTAAGCCGGAAACGTTTTAATATCATACCAGCAGGCAGGCGTACCGGCAAGACTCAGATAGCTAAACGCCGGGGCGTTCGCTTTGCGCTGCTTAATACTTTCTGGCCTGACTTCAGGATAGCTTATACGTGCCCCACGTATGCACAGGTAAAGCGTAATTACTGGGATGATCTGCACAGGATTATTAACGGCTATGAAAAGGGTCTTATAGCAGACGAAAGTAAAACGGACTTAATGATAAAGCTTTTTAACGGCTCTATGATATGGCTTATAGGCATGGATAAGCCAGACCGTTTTGAAGGTCCAAGCTATAACTGGGTATTTGCAGATGAAGCGCCGAACATGAAAGCCGAAGCTATAGAACAGCATATTTTCCCGGCTCTTTCTGAAAGGCTTGGCGGCCTTGATCTGTACGGAGTGCCTGAAGGGCATAACCATTATTACAAAACTGCTATGTTTGCACAGGAAATAGAGAACGCGGACGAATGGGGTTATTATTGGTGGCGGTCCCGGGACGTTATGCCTCTTTATCTTGGTGAAGAGGCAGCGGCCCGGGAAATAGAACGTGCGCGCCGGCGCATGGATGAACTGACATTCAGGCAAGAGTATGAAGCTGAATTTATATATTTTACCGGCCGTGCTTACCATAAGTTTGACCGTGAAAAGCATGCAATAGAAAGGCTGCCGTATGACCCTGCAGCCCCGTTGCATTTATGCTTTGACTTTAACACTGCCCCGGGCGTGGCTGCAGTGATTCAGGAAAGCAGAGAGCAGCGCGGTAAGGACCGTGAAGACTGCACTTATATTATCGGCCAAGTTACCATAAGCAAAAATAGTACAACACCTGCGGTATGTGATGCACTGGCCGCAACGTGGAAGACACATAAGGGGCCTGTATACTGCTACGGTGATGCAACGGGCGGGGCCGGCGGCTCTGCTAAAGTGCGCGGCTCTGACTGGGACCTTATACGCCAAGAGCTTACCCCTTACTTTGGCGGCAGGCTCTTTTTCCGGGTCCCTACTAAAAACCCGCCTGAGCGTGCAAGGGTTAACGCTGTTAATTCAAGGCTTGAAAGCTCTAACGGTATTGTACGTATGAAAGTTGACCCGGCTAATGCTGCAGACATAGCTACTGACTTTGACGAAACTACAGTACTTGACGGCGGGGCTGGACAGATAGACAAGAAAACAAATAAGGCACGGTCACACCATAGCGACAGTGTAGGCTATTACATTGTAAAGCGTCACCCTATAGACGGGGGTTATGCTTACAGAAACCAAGCAATTTAACGGAGGCTTTTAAATGGCAGTTGACACTAAAAGTAAACAATACTTGGCTATGGCTGAGCAAGGCAGCTGGGACCTGTTACAAACGCTGCTTGGCGGGACTCCTGCAATGCGTGCGGCCGGTACCAAGTTTACGCCGAAGGAACCGGACGAAAAACAGAAAAATTACAATGTACGTATTAAGCGCTCTTTCCTGCATAATGCGTATGACGAAACAATAGAAAAATATGTAGCAAGACCTTTCAGCCGCCCGGCCACGTGGGACGTGCTTAATAATCCTGAGGCGAAGGAAAAGATAGAGCCTGTAATGATGGATATGGACGGCGAAGGAATGACGCACCAAGAATTTGCTAAAGAATATTTTCGGGTCCTTATGCGCTGGGGCGTGGCAAGTGCGTATACTGATTATTCAAAAGTAGAAAACCCTGAGGGGGAAACTGCCGATAGTATGAGCCGTCCCATTAACTCTGTATTCGCAACGCCAAACGTAATAGGCTGGAAAGCGGACCGGCAGACTAACGGAGTTGAAACGCTTACGGAAGTACGCATAAGGGAAACGTACATAGAAGACTTGGCAGACTGGGAACAACAGGTATACGAACAAATACGGGTTATAAGAGTTGATAGTTACCAAGTCTGGCGCCGTGAAAAAAGAAAAAGCGGAAGCACGTTTTCTAAGTCTGCTGAATGGGGAATAGTTGATAAAGCAAGCGGTAGTATTTCCATGAATGGAAGCACGCCTGCTTATATACCGCTTGTAACCATGTATACTAAAAAACTCGGTCTGCTTACGGCACTGCCGCCGTTCCTTAATTTGGGCTGGACAAATTTAGAGTTATGGCAGTCTATGAGTGATCAGAAAAATATATTACGCTTTGACAGGCTTGGCATATTATTTGGCGCTGGTTTTTCAGAGGCACAAGTTAAAGCAGGTATTCTGATTTCACCTACTAACTCAATACTTACCGAAAACCCGGACGCTAATTTGAACCGCGTGGAAACAAACGGTAAGCCAGCAGAAAATGGCTGGAAAGACATACGGGATATTATGGAGCGTTTGGAAATTCAGGGTATGGACCCTATGATACAGCGCTTGGCAAATGTTAAGGCTACAGGTATAGCAGCAAATGAAGACAAGAGCCGTAGCCAGATTGAAAGCTGGATTGATGCAGCTAATACTGCTATGCGGAAAGTGATACAGAATAATCTGTTATGGCTTGGTTATGACGTGCCACTTGAAGACATACAATATAACATTTACCAAGACTTTGTATTTGCTACTAAGACAAGTCAAGAGGTAAAGGACGTTATAGAAATGCGTAAAAATGGTGACTTGGCGCTTGAAGATTTTATTAAAGAAATGCAGCGGTACGGCAGGCTTGCAGACGGTGACGTAACAGAGCTAGCAAACCGTGCCCGGGCTGACCAAGCGCCGGGGCTTGGGTTTTTAAGTGGTAATACAGCGGAGGGCGGGGGCACCGGCGCGCAGCCCAGGCCGCTTGGTGCTGCAGCAGTGGCAAACGCAGCACAGGGACAGCCGCAGACTACAGAGACAGTGGGATTATAATAAATGGTAACGGCAAACGAACAGCTTTTAGAAAGCTCACTCTTTCGCGTGCTAGAGCAGAAGGGTATAGCTGATGACGTGGCAAATGAAATAGTTAAGCTGCTGCGTGATGAAGTTTTACCGGATATAGCACGGCAACTGCAGGACTTGCCTTTTAACAGTTTAAAACTTAATGACTTCAGACTTATACAGCTGCGTAACGCTATTGAAAACGGTATGGGCTGGGAGCGTGTTACTGCGCGGCTTAATACAAGCTTGCGTGAAATTATGGGCGAAGAAACGCAGGTAACAATAGAACAGCTACAGCAGGCGGCCGGACCGAATATTAACTTTATAGTCCCCGGTCCTGACTTGCTGCAGTCTATTGTAATTGAGCGTCCTTTTTCTGACGGTCAGTTACTTGATGACTGGTTTTCAAAGCTTGCGCAAGATACGCAAAATATAATTTACAATACGATACGTAGCGACATGGTACAGGGTAAGAGTATTCCTGAAATGGCTAAGGACCTGTTAACCCGGGAGTATGACGCTTTTACAACTAACGGAATTAACAAGGCTGTAAATAATGCTAAAGCTGTGGCCCGGACAGCAGCAAATGCTGTGCAGAACAGAGCCCGGCAGGCAGTATATGAAACTAATGCGGACGTAGTGGCCGGCGTGGAATATGTGGCTACTTTTGATGATAGGACTACTTTTATTTGCATGGCATTGCATGGTAATATATATCCGGTAGATTCCGGGGAGCGTCCGCCGCAGCATGTTAATTGCCGTTCTACTACCGTGCCGGTCCTGAAGAGCTGGGAGGAAATGGGAGTAGACCCGGACACACTGCGCCCGGACCAGCGCGCACGGCTTGGCGGTGACATACCACAGGCGGAAAGTTTTGACGTGTGGTTAAAGAAACAGGACACAGAAACGCAAGATAAATTACTTGGACCTGTACGGGCTGAAATGTACCGCAGTGGAAAGGTTACAAGTGTGGACGGTTTTGTAAATGAACAGGGCGGGACTATACCGCTTAAAGATTTTGGACTAAATAGGGCTGGCAATCCTATAGAAACGGAAAGCGCATAATATGTATACGGCTGCTTTTTCTTTTTGTGGTTTTCTGAGGGGGTCCCGGTTTTCGCAGCCCGGGACCCCCGCGGCCGATACATTTAATTTTAAAATAGGTCTGGCAGTGCGAGAGGCGCGCCGCCAAAGAGACTTTGGAAAGACCATTTTTATATAGGAGCATAAAAAATGGCTGACGAACTGTTGACGGTATTGGAGAATTTGGAAAATGTAAACGAAGCATTAAGGCCCTTTTATCGAGAGGATAACGGGCGCTATATTCTTAATGCTTCACCTGTGGGAAACTTTGAACTTGCTGATACTGCAGCGCTGAAAAAAGCACTTAATGCAGAGCGCAGCGCCAAAGAGAATTTGGCTAAGTCTATGAAAAAGTACGAGAAGTACGCGGACATAGATTTAGATGCTGCCATAGAAGCACAGTCAAAGCTTGCTGAATTTGACGCGGGTAATATTGATATGCAGGCAGAAGTGCAGCGTAAACTGAAGGCTCAGGCTGACCAGCTTGTAACGCAGCACGGCGAAGAGACAGAGGCTCTTAAAAATCGTATTGATAAGCTTATGGGTAAGCTACGTACTCTTATGGTAGACAATGTGGCCATAACTGCAATTACCGAAGCTAAAGGCAATGTCAAAAACTTGCTGCCGCATGTAAGGGACCGCGTTAAAGTAGTTGAGACTGACGACGACTTTGACATACAGGTACTTACAGAACAGGGAGAGCCAGCCGTAGACGGACAGGCTAAAGCTATTTCTATTGATGCTCTTATTAAAGGCTTTGTAAAAGAGTTTCCTTTTGCTTTCAAAGGAACCGAAAGCACAGGCGGAGGCGGCGCCGGCAAACAGAGTATAGCCGGGACAGCTGACGCAGGGAAACTTGTAATAAGCCAAGAGGAAGCGCGGGACCCTGTACGGTACAGGGCTGCGCGTGAACGGGCCGCAAAAGAAGGCCTAAAACTTGTATTGGGGGAATAAGCCCCGCTAATTTTTTAAGAAAGGTTTTGCATTATGGCAAACTCACTGGGTTATTATGTTCCTGAATTTTACGCACAGGAAGCGCTTATACAGCTTGAAAAAGCACTGGGTATGGCAAACACCGTGCACCGTGGATATGACGAAGAGCGGCGCGTCTTTGGCAAGGGTCAGAAAATCAATATTAAAGGCCCGTCCACTTTCACAGCACAGAATGCCCCCGGATCTTCACAGGACCTTACCACTAAACAGGTCCAGCTTTCCCTTGACTACTGGAAAGAGGTACGCTTTGAACTGACAGACAAAGAACTTGCTTTCAGTGAAGAGCGTATAATTGAAGACCATATACGCCCTGCAGCGTATGCGCTTGCTGACTTCATAGACCAGACCTTAGTAGGTCTGTACGTTGACGTGCCGTGGGTCTATGACCTTAACGCTACACCCGGGTCTGTGGTAACAGACATTACCGGACCGCGTAAGGTGCTTTTTGACAATGCTGTACCCATTAAGGACAGTATGAACATGTTCTATATGGTTGACGGCGAAATGGAAGCTAACCTGCTGGGACTTTCCGCGTTTGCCCAGTGGCAGGGCGCCGGGCAGCAGGGTGTACAGACTCAGGTAAGCGGCGCGCTGGGTATGCGTTACGGCCTCAATTTCTTTGCTAACCAGAATGTGGCGACACATACCGGCGGAGTATGCGCGGACGCAGTGGGTGCTATTGACAACGGCGCCGGTTACTCTGCAGGGGTAACCACTATTCACATTGACAGCGTGACAGACGGCGGCACGTGGGTAATAGGTGACACTTTCGTTATTGCAGGGAATACACAGCGTTACGCTGTTACTGCAAACGTTACTTTTACCGGCGGTGAAGGTGACGTGTCATTTACTCCTGCGCTTGCTGCAGACGTAGCAGATGACGCTGTAGTAACAGGGCTTATAGTGTCAAGCTCTGTGCAGAATATGGCTTACCATAAAAACGCTTTCGCTCTTGCTTTCGGGCAGCTGCCTTTTGAACTGCCTAACGAACTGGGCGCGCGCGTTTTCTCTGTATAGGACCCCGTTACCAATTTGTCCATACGTGCAAGGCTTTACTATGACGGCGATAACTCTAAAGTCGTAGTAGTGCTTGACGTACTGTTTGGCGTGAAAACGCTTGACGGTAACCTTGCAGTCAGAGCATACAAGGACTAAGTAACCTAGGGGCGGCTGCAGGTCCGCGGCCGCCCCGCACTTTTTGAAAGGGGCCGACATGAGCCTAATTGTTATTTTGATGTTTGCTTTTTTTTCGCTTTTGTTTCTTATGACCTTTGCCGGCGGACCGGCTAAAGCTGTGCCAACGTGTTACGTAGCAAAAGGCAAGGATAAATACCTTGTTAATATTGCAGACGTGCCGGAATGGGAAGAGAAAGGTTTTAAGCGCGTGGACGCCCCTATTAGTGCGGCCGCGCCTGTTTCTGCGCCTGAAGCCAATGAAGACGAAGAGCCTGAGCTTACACTTTCAGAGCTTGCAGCTAAACTTAATAGTAATGAAAAGCTTAACTCTTTTATAGAGGAACACGGCTTAGACGTTGAATTTGAAGAGGGCGCAAAATTCGGCGAAAAGAAAGAGGCACTTATAGAATACTTGGAAAGCGAAGGCTAAGAGTATGCCAGTTATGCGGGGCTGCGCGAAATGTGGAAAACGGCGCGCAGTCCCCGCCTCATTTTTAAAGGATAATGGACAGATGAAGACAAAAGAAATACTAGGACCCGGCGGACCTGAGGCCGTGCGTGTAAGTGATCTTGCGCACTATAAAGCCCGTGGGTATAAAAATCTTGACGGCTCTGAAATTAAAATAGAGCAGCAGAAAGAGGAAAAGAAACCTGAACCGAAAAAAGAAGAGAAAAAACCGGCCAAGAAAAAAGAGGCCGCTAAATCTGAAAAAGAGAATAAAGAGTAAAGGGGTAACTTATGGCTGTTAATTTTGTAGTTGAGGACGGCAGCGGAAAAAGTGACGCTACAAGCTATATAAGCGTAGCTGACGCTGACCAAGTTATAACTGACTACGGCCTTGCATGGCCGGCCGGTTATACTGATGATCAAAAGAAAGTAGCGCTTAACAATGGCACGCGGTACCTTGACACAAAATATAATGGCGCGTGGAAAGGGTATAAGAACAGTGAAACGCAAGCGCTGGCATGGCCCCGGGCGGACGTTACGGACGCTGACGGCTGGTATATTGACAGTAATATAATACCTGCACAGGTAGAGCAAGCAACGGTAGAGGTAGCTGTATATTTTGCTGAAAACGGAGCTGCTTTTCCTGACTTGGATAACCCGGGAGCTCTTAAAATGCAGAAAATTAAAATTGACGTTATAGAAATACAGAAAGAATTTTTAGGCGGCAATTCAGGCACAGAAGTAGCAGGGAAAGTAGACGCTATACTTAACGGGCTGCTTAAAAGTGCCGGGGCTAATTCAGAAGTTACAAGGGGTTAAATATGAGCCGGGACCTTGACGAAAACGCATTAGCTGCAGAGGTTGACAATATCATAGAGGGCTACGGGCGTAATTTCACTTTCCATGTGAAAAATGACCTTAGCAGCCCTTATATTCGTAAAGGGTCCCCGCCACGGGCAGCTGACGAACTGCGGCCAAGTGAAAACGCAGAAGACAATATTTTGCTTTTTCTTGTTTCAGCAAAAGACTTGCCCTTTAACCCTTACAACACAATGAAAGTAGTGGACAGTATAGATAGTCACACTTATAGAGTTACCGGAGTGGACCCGATTACAAGCGGGGACCTTGTGCAAGCTTACCGTATTAGAATGGCGCGTTAAAATGGCTGAACCTGACGCAACAATAGACACGGCTGCTTTTATTGCAAGCTTAATGGCTTTTCAAAAAAAGACCAAGCTGCAATTTGGTAAACTGCTGCGTAAAGTTGCGCTTATGATTTTACGCGAAACAGTAAAAAATCAGCATGACCGTAGGGCTGTAGATACAGGGCTAAGTATTGGTAATTGGCAATGTACAGTAGGTAGAGACAATGAAGATATAATGCCTATAGGTACGCAGCCTGAATCTGCAGCGGTCCAGCAGTTGTATTATTTGAAAAACGAAGGTATAGGCGAAGTAATTTTTATTTTTAACAATGTTCGGTATACAATTTATTTAGAGTTTGGGACTGATAAAATGGCCCCCCGGGCAATGCTGCGGGACGCTATTAGCTCAGTAACCCAGCAGTTAGGGTAACGTATGGCTTTCAGTGACATAGACGCTTATATAGACGCTAAAGTAGCAAGTGAATTGGGCGGAAGCTATGCTATACAGTATGACAATGAAGAGGCATTTACAAAGCCTGACGCTGCAGTATACCTGCGCGCATTTTCCCGGTATGGAGTAAGTGACCCCCGGGGAATAGAAAGCGGTGCCGGGGTCCGTTATACTCTTATGGGTACGCTTGAATTTCAGGTAATAGGATTTTTAGGCGAAGATAAGTCAGACGTTAACGCAGCCGTAAACGCTATTATAGCTGCTTTTGCATATAAAAAGTTTAACGTGGGTGATGCCGAAAACAGTGTAATACGTTTTCAAAATCCGTCACCCCTTCCAGTAGGGCGCGTTAACGGACGGTACCAAGTTAACGTACCTATAGTTTTTTGGGTTGATTTAGTCAACTAATTTTTTAATAGGAGTTTTTAAAATGAGTGACAGTAACAGGGTAGCACTGCGGTACTGGGAGGAAAGCACGTGGGGGGTTATATCCGGTAACCCGAAAATGACAAACCTGCGCTTTACCAGTGAGAGCTTGAAGGGCACAAAAAGCACAGAAGTTTCTGACGAAATCAGAAGCGACAGACAAATACCGGATATTATACGTACTGGCATTATGGCAGAAGGTGACGTAAATACTGAGCTTTCCATGATTACGTATGAAGACTTTTTTAAAGCGCTGTTTATGGCCGCTGCATGGTCTTCAGCAGTAACAGTGGCTACTGCAGCACAAGTAGACGTTACAGCTGCCACAGGGACCTTTACGCATGCTACGGCATGGGACACGCCGCCTACAGTGGGCCAGTGGGTCCGTGTTTCAGGCTTTGCTACAGCTTATGACGGCAATAATGGTTACTTTAAAGTTGCTACGTCTGCAGCAGGAACATTTACGGTAAGCAATAAAGATGATCTTGTAGACGCAGCAGGACAGATAAGCATAACCATTGTACAGGGCGCACAGATTGTAAACGGCGTGGCAGAGACAAGCTTTTCTATTGAGCGTGAAAACACTGACCTTTCAAGCGTCTTTTCTTTGTTTACAGGTATGATGATTTCCAGTTACACAATGGACATACCGGTAGACGGCCGTATAACAGGTACTTTCGGATTTATGGGGAAACAGGAAACAGCAGAAACAGCTACAAGCGGTGACGGAAGTCCCACGGCCGTAAATGATAACCCTGTAGTAAGCTCTGCAAATGACGTGCAGTTTATTAACGTGGATTATGGCAGTGTATGCCTTGTTTCCGGGTCCATAGAAATTACAAATAACCTGCGTGAAATTCGCTGCGCCGGTGAGCTTTCGCTTAACAGTATAGGTATTGGACGCTTTGGCGTTACAGGTGATCTTGAATTACTGTTTACAAGTCTCACGCAGAAAAACAAATACCTTGCGCACACTGCCAGCGGCTTTGCTATTGCAATAGAAGACGCTGAAACTACAGGCGCGCTTGGCGTGGGTAATGCAATGGTATTGGAAATACCCAGTTACCAGCAGGCAGACAATGAAACAGTAGCCGGCGGTGTTGATTCAGAAGTAGTGGAAAGCATAAGCTTTGAGGCTTTTATGAATCCCACTGAAAGCATTACGGCCCGTATGGTAGTATGGCCTGCTGCTTAATGTTCTTTTAATTTTTTTGAATAGGAAAGGTGTAAGATTATGGCCGACACAGAAAGTAAAGAGGTTGAAAAAGTGGAAAAAGAAAGAGATGTAAAAGGGCTGGAACTTTCCAGCTTGTTTACGGACCCGGAAAAGGAAAATACCGGGGTATGGGTAAAGTATGCTTCAGGCTTTGAGGTTAAAATAGCGCGGCTTAATTCTAAGAAGTATAAAGAATTTATGCTTAGAATAGGTAAGGACCGTGCCCGGAGCTTTGAAAATAAAACCATGGACCCGGACGAAGCAGATAATATTATGAGAGAGGCAATAGCTGAAACCATACTGCTTGACTGGCGTAACATGTACGATAATGGTAAGCCTGTACCCTTTTCCAAAGAGCTTGCATTAGAAATTATGAAAAAGTCTTATGATTTCTATAAAGAGCTTTTCCACTTGTGCCAAGAAAGGGAGTTATTCTTAAAGGATAACGAAGAGGCGGCAGGAAAAAACTGATAGAGCGCCTAGAGTGGCAGATTGAATGGGGGGAATATCTGCCAAGACTCCGGGCGCTACAGCAGAAGGGCCGCAAAGTACGGGCACTAGACCAAGAGCCGGGGCTTGCATTTTTCCTTTTACCAATTTGGGACGCTTTCATAGAATTGCATAACAGGAGGCAAATAGGGTTAAGTATGTCACCTATAAGTATTACTGCTATAAAAGACTGGCTTGATATAAGAGGCTATAGGGATCCTGAAATAAGGGAATATGCTTTTAACCTTATTTGCCGCCTAGATGATACTTGGCGGAAATTAACAGCGCCTAAAAAGGTAAATAAGAAACAGCGGAATTTGTTAAAGGAAAAGTAAACCATGGCAGACGTTGCAAAATTACTGGTAGCAATAAGTGCACGCGGGGCAGTAGCAGGGGCGCGCACTTTTAATAAAGCACTTCAGGCAATGGGCATGCAGACTGAAAAAACCGGCGGTAAAATACGCGGTTTTGGCGGTACAATTAAAACAGCGTTTGCTGCTATAGGTGGCGCTATTGCAATAAAGAAAACCATAGGTACTATTTCCGGTTTTGAAGACTCTATGGCTATGCTTCAGGGTACTACACGTGCTACTGAAGAGCAAATGGACCAATTTAGAAACAAGGCCAGGGAGCTTGGAGCTGCTACGCGTTTTAGTGCTTCACAGGCTGCGCAAGGTTTACTTGAACTTTCCCGGGCCGGTTTTGAGGTAGAGGAAAGTATAGCTGCTATTTCTTCAACTCTTGATCTTGCTACAGCTGCAGAACTTGAATTAGGTGAAGCTTCAGGAATAGTAGCAAATACAATAAGGCAATATAGCCTTGCCGCTGAAGACGCGCAGCAAGTAACTGACGTTTTTGTAAACACAGCTAATAGCTCTAACACTACTGTACAAGACTTGGCTGAAAGTTTAAAGTTTGCCGGGGCTACAGCTGGTACGCTTGGTATTTCACTTGAAGAAACAGCGGCGGCAGCTGGGGTACTTGCAAACTCAGGTATTAAGGGTACTATGAGTGGTACCGCGTTACGTGGTATGATGCTGGCTCTTGTAAAGCCTACTGATGAAGCAAGGCAGCAAATAGAGGCCTTAGGCCTTACCATGAATGACGTTAACCCGGAAAAGGTAGGTATTATAAGTGCCTTTGAGGCTTTGCGTAAAGCAAACATGGATACTGCGGCCGCTACAACTATTTTTCAGAAAAGATTTACAGGCAGCGCCCTTATACTTTCCAAAAATATAGAAATGATGGAAAAACTTAAACAGGCAAACGAAGACGCTGAAGGGACAGCACGAACAAATGCAAAGCTTATGGAGGAAACGCTTAGCGGTGCTTGGCTTACTTTTAAGTCTGCAGTAGAAGAAGCTATGTTACAGACCGGGGACGCTGGCTTTTTGGGCGTACTTAAAGATGTTGTTAAATTTGCTACTGACGTAGTGCGTGCGCTTTCTGGAATAGAAGGTGCAGTAAGTAAGCCTTTCCTTAAAGCTCAGATTGCAGTAGCTAAATTTATTGGCCACTTTAATACCGGCCTTGAAATTTGGAAAGGTATTTTTAAGATAATGGGAGTAGTTGCCGAAAATATAGGCAGCCGCATTGCAAATGTTTATATAGGAATTGGAAATACCATTACTGGGGTGTTTAAGCTGGTAGTAATGGACTTGCTGCAAGACATAGCTGATTTTCTCGAGAAAGCGCAGGGTATTGCAAGTTTTTTCTCTGATGATGTTACTATGGCACTCTCAGACGCACGTATAGCAGTTGGAAACTTTAAAGACAGTACCCGGGACGCTATGAACTCTTTACAGATGGAATATAAAAACGTTGGTGATCTTACCACTGATATACAAACAGCAACTACTGAAATGAAACAGAAAGTATTAGACGTAGAATTAGCACAGGGAAAAGTTACACAAGAACTTGAAGACCAGTTAATAGCTATGGAGCAGCAAGAGAATCAGGCAAAGCGTCTGCAGAAAGAAGCAGAAGAACGCGCAAAATCTGAGCGCGAAGTAGCAGACACGTTAGATATGATGTTTAACGAAATGCAGGACGGCGCCGAAAGTATCGGGCAGGACTTCGTGGACCAAATGGATGAAGTAAGTAAAAAATTTGAAGAAACGCAAGCAGGAAACACTGAGGCTGCAAGTAAATTTAAAGTAACAATGGAAGACGTAGGGGACACTATAGCAAGCAGTCTTACAGACGCAGCGCTTGGCGCTAAATCTTTTGGTGACGCGCTGCGGGACCTGACGGACCAGCTTATACGTATGGCAGTCCAGCGCGCTATTATGGCAAGTATAACCGGTGGTGCTACAGGTACGCCGGCCGGACGTAACGGGCTTGTAGCAATGGCAGCAGGCGGAGTTGTACGCGGTCCCACGCCGGCCCTTATTGGCGAAGCTGGCCCGGAAGCTGTTATACCGCTTCAGCAGGATGAACGCGGACGCCTTGGAATAGCAGCAGGCGGTGGCGGAGGTGAAGAGCCGCAGCAGGTTAATTTCATTTTTAATAGCCCTGATTCACGTGGCGTTAAAGATATGATGCTGAAAGACCCGAAATTCGCACGGCAGCTTAACCAGACAATGAAACAGGGCTATGTAATAGACTGAGGTATATAAATGGCTAAAAAAACATTTATTCTTAATGACGTTGTAAGATGCTTTTCGTATGGATATAGCTCTAATTATCAGACGCTTGTAACCATACAGCAAAATGCAAATAAAACCGTAACACAAGAGCTTGTACATGATGCTTATGACTGGGCCACGTACCGCTTGCCACTTAACCAGTTGAAAGAGGCTGATAAGCTGCAGCTGGCAGACGTAATACTTAACGTGGGCGGCAATATTGATTCCTTTTTATTCCGTGATGAGTTTGGAATGGTAGGGAATAAAATAGAGCGGAATACAATAGGGAATAAGGTAACGTCCGGTACTGAGACATTCCAAGCAAAGCGTACGTACAGTATAGCCGGTGAAACAGATAGGCTTTATGATGTGTGGAATATTGAAGAGGCCTTAGGCCTTTCAGTGTGGGTAGGTGGCAGTCTGTTAACTGAACTTGTTGATTATACCGTGACATACATAGACAGCGGTGAAATAGAAATAACTGCAGCAGACACAGGGGACGTAGAAATAGAGGGTTATTTTTTAAGGCGCTGCAGATTTAATGGAAGTCCCGATGCTATGTTAAATGCTTTTGACCTGACAAACGTGCAATTAGGAATTAAAGAGGAAAGTATATACTAATGGCTTTTAATCCTGACCAGCAAGAGCTAACACTTGTAGAGCTTTACGAGTTTGAATACAAAGATGGAAGCTTTGAACGTTTTACAAGTCACAGCGTGCCGGTAACTTTCCAAGGTAATACTTATGCGCCTGCTACTATTTCCCGTGATTCAAACGAAATGGAAGCAAGTATAAAAGTAAATACTATGCGCGTGTCACTTGGTATTACTGACCAAAACAAAGCGCTAATAGACTTGGATAAAATAAGAAACCGCCGGGAGCTTGACCGGGGGTTATTCAGATTGTATCAGGCTGAACTTGCTAACCCGGATATAAATTTTAGACTTAAATTTGCCGGCAGCACTGGAAAGGTTGAATTATCCCGGCTTTCTTTGGAAATGGAATTTAGGGACATTTTCTTTTTACTTAAAAAGAACGTTCCCCCGGACATATACGCTGAGCAGTGTAACGTTATTTTCGGTGATGCTGTAGAATGTACTGTAGACTGGGACGCTATTAAAGTAGTGGGGGCAGCACAGGCTGGCAGCACGGACAGGCTTTTAATTGATGCTGCCCGGACAGAAGCAGACGGTTTTTTTAACCGGGGAAAGATACTTATAAACACTGGGACGCTTGCCGGCGAAGAAAGCGTAATACAGGAATATACTACGGGCCAGTTTAAGCTTATGCCTCCGTTTAATACTGCGCTTACCGCCGGGGACCAGTACACGGCGTGGCCGCATTGCCAAAAGGCATATAGCGGCTGCGCTAATTTTGCAAATACCGACAATTTCCTTGGTTTTCGGCATGTGCCAAGACCTGAGCAAATGGGATAAATGATATGACTGTTAAAGCCTCTAATTTAGCCTGTAACGCAGTTACAAGAAATGTGGCTGATTGTACGCCGGGAGCATGTAACGGCTCACAGCATGGCAATACGCTTGAATCTGAACGAATTAGGGCTAAAATAGTGAAAATAGCTAAAAGTCTGCTTGACAGCCCATATATTTGGAACTCTGTACAGCCTTATAAGGGGTCACACTGTGCAATGTGCGGCCTTACCCCCTATAAACTGGCTGGCTGCGTTCCTGAGGGCGTACAGCTGCCCACAGAGCATAGAGACTGGCTTTTAGGTAAGAATGTGGACCCGGTCATATTCAGGCGCTATATAACGCAATTTGGGGCGCCTGTGGCCTTTGATGATAGACAGACAGCGGACTTGGTTACATTCCTGTACAATGGCATAGAAAGTCACTGCGGGATTATTGTACAAATGGACCCGGATTATATTATACATAATCCCAGCGGGGGTACTGTACGCTTTCAGAGGCTTTTACAAGTGCCTAGCTTGAAGACTGTATACAGGGCAAATATAATATTGGAGTTAGAAGCTAATGGGCGGTAGACCTAATGAAAATTTCAGTGCTGCAGCACGGCTAGGCCTTACTTTCGGGCTTGGTGCATGGCTGGGCGCCCCGGGTTATATTGCCGGCGGTGTACTTGGGTCTGTACTCTTCCCTCCGGATGCCCCGGAGGCCCCGGACCCGTATACAGCTCTTAACCTGAATACGTCTGAAGAGGGCGCAGGGGTCCCGCTTCATTACGGCGTAAACAAAATTAAAGGTAACTGGATTTATAAAGGTCCGCTGCGGAAAAAGAAAGTAGAACAGGGCGGCAAAGGCGGACAGAAGACGGTAACCGGTTATAAATATTGGACGTGGGCGGCTCTTGGACTTGGCCGCGGTATACTTGACGTTACGCGCATGTGGAAAAATGATGATATTATAGTACCTGAAGCTGATAGCGCTTTAACTCTTTACCGTGGAACACCTGAGCAGACAATAGACCCGGATTGGGATTTACGGGCTGATGATGTTGTACCGCTTAAACGGATTGCATATACTTATTTTAATAACTGGTATCTTGGCGAAGATAACGCAAGCATGCCTACTATTTCCAGTGAGGCGCATAATTTACCATGGGACACTGAATTAAATGACGTTGCGCCTTACGTGCTTAATAAGGTAAGCGAACAGACGTTAGGCGGTGATTGTATACTTAGAGATAAGTATGATCAAATTATAACAATTACCAGTGACGAAATGAATGTATATGATAAGAATTGGGAATTGCAAAGAACGGTAGACCTTACGCCGCTTGCTCTTTCGTTTTCGTTCCAGTGGGACGCATGCTTAACTTACAGTAAGAGTAAAACGTATGTTAACATTATAGTAGGTAATGACGTTGACGGAGAAATACAGCTTATTAAATTTTCAAAAACAGTAAGCAATGTAAATACCGAACAGACTGATTTACAGCGTGGAAAATATACACGGACTACAATTTATACGCCGTCCGGGTCCTCTAATTTTGAGGGCATAGAAGTAGCAGTAACTAAAGACTATATTTTTATTGCAGAAGATAATCAGTATAGCCCGTTTAATAATCTGCATAAAGTAAATTATGCCGGTACTACCCTGCTTGCCACTTATGATATGTCACTTATTGATAATGCAAATGATATAACAGCAAATGAAGACTTTATTTTCTGGCAGGGCTCAGCTGGTACGCTATATATGATAGACTTCACAGGTAATGTGCTTGACTCTACTACGTGGCCGCTTGCTATGTCAACACCTAATTGCATTGTTGCGCTCTATGGAAGCGAATGTATATTAGGTGTTGATATGGGTTTTAGTCCGGGTGCTCCTGACCCGGATTATGATAAAATAGGCTATTTGACGTATGATCGGGAAGCACAGACTTTTTACAGTAATACTGCTGACGTTATAGAGGTAAATAATGAATGGTGGAATAGTCCTACAGGGTCACCGTTTGCAGGCATGCCCGGATATGTAGGAAGCGTATGCGAAGGACCTAACGGTACACTTTATTATACCGGCTATGATACGCTTAGCAATTATCATACTATGGAAATGATAATTGACGCTAACCCGGGCCACATAATCTTTGACTTGTTTAAAAATACGCGTGGCCTTGACACGTCAATAGTTGACACAGCCCAGCTGGAAAGTGTGGCGCTTACATGTTTTGAAAACCGTATAGGAATGTCATTTAGCGTACTGCGTAAGCGTAATGTAGGTGCTGTTATACGTGACGTACTTGGACATTTACAGGCTCACCCGTACCAGACGGACGCAGGTAAGTTTGGCTTTTTTATGCCTAATGTAAATGACCCCTTGGCTGACCCGGACCCGATAACAGCCGAAGACGTTGTAAGTATTACTGACTTGGGGACGCCTGACCTTGCAATAATAAGTACAAGCATGAAGGATATAGGGCTATGTCCTAACCGTCTTAATGTTATTTATACAAACAGGCTTAACGGTTATAAACGTGATGCTACTTTTCAGCTTGACGACATGTTAAGCCAAGACTTAGACGGTGAAGTAATAGAAGAAAATCTTAACTATAATATGTTCAGTAACCCCGCTGTTATTTCAAAGCTTGCTTGGAAAGCATGGAAAATAGGACGCTTTCAAAACGCCATACATACTACAGTACTTAATAGCCGCTGGCTTAAAATAAGACACGGCCAAAGTTATCTGCTTAATTTTCCTGAGGACAATATAAATAATCAGCGCTGCAGAGTTTTCAGCATACAGGACCCCCCGGCAGACGTAGGGGCCGGGGTTACGGTAAGCTGGATTATTGACGAAGACTATATAGTAGGTTACGAAAATATAAATTATGACCCGTCAATAAGTGAGGAAACAGACGTAGGGCAGCCGGAAGAGGTAATACCTGTAGTGTGGGAAGAGGACGCACGTTATAATAATGATGTACCGCACTTGGGGCTTACAGCTATACGGTCCGGGGAAAATACCACATACGCTGATGTATACGCAAGTCTTGACGCCCCGGATAATTTCTTTTATGTAACACGGTTAACCCAGTTTGCAAATGTGGGGGACCTTGTGGCAGACGTAGGAAAATATGACCGGCGTTTTACTGTTAATACAGACGCATACCCTGAGAGTACTTTTGTAAGTTATACCCGTACAAACCAGCGGAATAATTTAAGTTACTGCCTTGTAGGGAAAGTACCTACAGACTTCAGCTGTACGCTTGAAGATTTAGAATTTGTAACTTACCGTGAAGCTGTGGCAAGCGGGTCAGATATTCAGCTGCGTAATATGGTACGCGAAAAAGATTATACTTTTTATAAGCCGCATACTGTAGCTGATAATACAGTAGTATTGCATACCGGTATAACTTACAATAAAGTAGAAATACCCACAGAGTGGATGGGTAAGACTGTATATTTTAAATTTGCACCTTTCAATTTACGCGGTGACGGCCCGGAAGATTTAGCAGAAGTAGACACTTACGAATATACTTTTAGTAACTGGACCCGGAAAGCTACGCATGCTGACCGGCTGCAGATTGAAGACAGCACACGCGGAATACTTGGCCGGCGCACTAAAACTGCAGACTTGGACGTAAAAGTAGTATGGGAATATACTAACCGTAATTCAGGAATGGGGGCAGCAGCGCTTGACGCGTGGGAGTGGCAGGGCTGGCAGCCCGGGGACGTAGACGATTATGATATAATTATATATGACTCAGACGGGACTACAATAATTGCAGAGCATTTAGGAATAGGCCTTGTAGATAATTATACTTATACTGACGCGCAAAATGCTATAGATTTTGGAGGCCTTGCCTCTAATCATTATTGGTTAGGCGTGCGCCCCGTAGTAACTGGGCGCGGTCCCGGGCGTGAAGGTTTTGACATTATAAAACAAGAAATAGAGAGGGTATAATAATGGCTGACAATCAGACAGCACAAGCACAGTACGAACTACCCGAAGGTACCGGGAATAATCCGCAAGAGGATTATAACGACAATTTCAGAACAGCTGACCATGCCGGCGGCTGGGTTACTGCAGAGATTGCAAGCGGACAGGGCGGCGTAGAGGGTGAATGGTATACGTTTGATAACACAGGAAAAGCCAAGAAAGCACAGGCTGACGCTATAGCTAACTGTGTTATTGTTTTTATTCTTACAGAAGATACTGCGGCAGGATTGCAAGGTAGATTTCTTAAAGCTGGTAACTGGGTAAAGACCAGCTGGGGCGGTGACCCGTCAAAGACTTATTACCTTTCTCAGTCTGTAGCCGGGGCGTGGACCACTACAGAGCCTTTAACCGGCATTAAAATTACCCTTGGACGTTTTGACCAAGACACAGAGACTTTCCATATAGCAGAGGGCGGCGGGTCCGGGGGCGGCGGTGCCGGGACTGATCACGCATTGCTTAGCAATTTAGAGCTTGCACTTTCCGGGCATACTCTTACGCAGACGTGGCAGCTGGTAGTACCTACAGGCGGACTGCTGCCGTGCTTTCAGTTATATAGTGCCGGCTTAGACAGCGTTAACGGTGTTACCGGTTATGATATAAGCATAACAAAAACTGCAGGAGCGTCTAGCACAACTGATGATTTTATAGGACACAGAACTTACTGGGATTATGCAGACGCGGTTAATAGCTGGGGCTATGCTATTGGATCTTGGCATGATATGCGCGCGCATAATGACATGGGGAACAGTACACTAAGCCTTATAGGTGAATATAATAAGCTTCAGGCTTTTGCCGGGGCGCAGCTTAACGGTACTATGCGTGGAGTAGAAAACTACATTATAGTTGATGATCTTGCAGAACTATTTAATAGTCCTGTAGAGGGATTCTCAAATTATATATTTGCAAACGGGCAAGGTGTAGGCGGAAGCGGCGCACAGGTCCGGGGGCTTTTTCAGCAGATTCAAGCAGCTGCTACTGGAAGCTGGCAGCAGATTTACGGCACATATAACACAATTACAAATAACGGCGCTGTAGCTGGGAGTATTACTTCTGATTATCATTATTTAAGTGATGGCGGTACAGGTAATGTAACAGGCAGCGTATTTGGTGATTATTACAATTTTCAATTTACAGGAACATATACTAATCTATATGGCGCATATTATGCATCTAGCAGCAATGGAGCTTCAGGAACGCGTTACGGTATTTGGGTGCAGGGATTATGGGATTACGCTATATATATAGCAGATAATCTTACAAGTTATTTTACAGGGTCCGTAACAGCTGGGCAGGGTACAGCTGGCACTAACTCTGAAGCTTTCGGGCTTGGGGCTACTGCTGTAGGTAATAACAGTACAGTAATAGGTAACGGCTCTAGTGCTGCCGCTCAAGATAATACAGTAATAGGTTATAATTCTAGC